>OGQM01000186.1_pt1 | contig 65582 bp, 65 predicted proteins | sample 1553191 | NCBI WGS metagenome assembly OGQM01 (sample SAMEA2579954, study PRJEB22360) | human gut metagenome | biome: human gut; feature: human-associated habitat; material: faeces | place: Denmark | collected 2008/2010 | reverse complement strand
CATCTGGCTTTCATAAATGGTGATGTCTGCGCCAGCAGACATGTCCGTTTACTATGAGCTATCAATTTTATGTACCTACCCGCACCCTGTTCGGTGGCGGAATGCTGAACGAACTTCACAATCAGACCATGCCCGGAAAAAAGGCCATGGTCGTCATTACGAGCGGAAAATCCATGAAGGTTACCGGAACCCTTGACCGGGTTCTGAAAGAGTTTGCTCAGGCCAACGTAGAGACAGTTGTTTTTGATCAAGTGCAAGCAAATCCACTTCGTTCCACTGTCATGGATGGCGCAGTTTTTGCCAGAGAGAATGCGTGCGATTTTGTTGTGGCTCTGGGTGGCGGCAGTGTCATGGATGCTTCCAAGGCTATGGCGGCTATGGCAACCAATGACGGCGACATCTGGGACTATATGTTTGGCGGCACCGGTGGCGGGAAAACCATCGCAAACAAAGCGCTGCCTGTTATCTGTATCACCACAACGGCAGGAACCGGCTCTGAAGCAGACCAGTGGGGTGTTATCACAAACGATGAGACCAACGAGAAGATTGGCTTCGGGGGCTATGACTGCTTGTTCCCGGTATTATCCGTGGTGGACCCGGAGTTGATGATTTCGGTACCTCCCAAGTTTACGGCATACCAGGGGTTTGACGCGCTGTTCCACAGTACCGAGTGCTACATCTCCAAGGCACATAACCAAATGGGCGATATGCTGGCACTGACTGCCATTGAAAATATCGGTAAGTATCTTGTCCGGGCAGTTAGGGACGGCAGTGATTTAGAGGCCCGTGAGGGTGTGGCTTTTGCCAACAACCTGTCCGGACAGGTCATGACAGTGAGCAGCTGTACCAGCGAACATTCCATGGAACATGCCATGAGCGCCTACCATCAGGCTCTTCCCCATGGAGCGGGACTGATTATGATCTCCGTTGCGTACTACCAGCATTTTGTGGATTGTCATGTCTGCGATGAGAGGTTCATTACCATGGCAAAGGCTCTCGGCAAGGCGGATGTCTCCTGCGCTCAGGATTTTGTGGATGCACTGGTGCAGCTTCAGAAGGACTGCGGTGTGTATGACCTGAAAATGTCTGGTTTCGGTATTCTGGAAGAAGAACTGGACACGCTGGCAAAGAATGCCCGTGAGACTATGGGCGGACTGTTTGGCGCAGATCCTTGCGCGCTCAGCCACGAAGAATGTGTGGCAATTTTCCAAAAGTCATACAGATAAAGAAAGGCGGTTTAGAAATGAACGAATTAGAACATGGAACCATTTTTGAAAAGGGCGAACGCAATCCCTATGGCAAGTATTTTATCGGTCAATCCTATCTGGCAATGCTCACACAGTTAAACGGTGTTGGTGTTGCGAACGTGACCTTTGAACCCGACTGCCGGAATAACTGGCATATTCATCACGGTGACAAGGGCGGCGGCCAGATACTGCTCGTAATCGGCGGGCGCGGATGGTATCAGGAATGGGGTAAGGAAGCGCAGGAACTTCATGCCGGGGATGTGGTTGCGATACCTGTGGGCGTGAAGCACTGGCATGGGGCAGCACAGAATAGTTGGTTTGCCCATGTAGCGATTGAGGTTCCCGGCGAGAACACTTCCAATGAGTGGTTGGAAGCTGTTTCCGAGGAGGCTTATAAGAAACTGAAATAAGGAGGTATGGGCAACGGGAGTTCCACAAGCTGTTCTCTCTTTCCTGAATGAGTATGATTTGTCTGGAAAGACCGTCATCCCCTTCTGCACCCATGAGGAGATTGGGATTACGGCAGAAAGCGCCGATACAGGAAATGAAGAACAGCCATCACCATTACGATTGGCAATGTGGTTCTGAAGGGTGTACTTTACGATACCGCACTTGCACAGGAGATAAAGGAGTATTTAACACTCTGGACAGCCGGGAGGAGATCACCGTTTCACTGGCAGAATAATGAATCATAGATTTAAGGAGGATGCTCAATGAATCAAGAAATGATGCGGGCAGCCGTATTGGTTGGTCCCAAACAGATAGAAGTAAAAGAAGTGCCAGTTCCCAAGCTTAAACCGGGCATAATTGAAATTAAAGTGTCGGTCTGCGGTGTTGTTACAAATCCCGGAGACAGCAGCTTCAACACGCATTTGAACGGCTTACTTCAAAAACCGACCCGGTTTTGAAAATTGTCGTAAAGCCGTAAGAATAATAAGAAATGTACAGGAGGTAATTACTATGAAAAAAACAATCGCTATTTTACTCTCTTTGACTATGATTTTTGCCCTTTTCGCCTGCTCCAATACGCAGCAGAATGCTGAGCTTGACAATACGCAGAACGAAGAATCTTCGAAGTCGACGGAATCTACTTCTGTGGAAGCTCCGGAAACGGAGCCTTCGCAGGAAACGGATGATTCGGACATTTCACAAACAGATACATCTTCCACTGTATCTGATGAAGAACCGGCAGGCAGTAAAATTCTGATTGCGTATTTTACCTATGGCGAAAATGCGGAACTGCCCAGTGATGTGGACGCTTCCTCAACCGCCAGCATTCAGATTTTTAACGGCGAGGTTACAGGTAATACCGGTGTAATGGCACACATGATTGCGGAGGCTTCCGGTGGAGAATTGTTCTCGATTCGGACAGTGGAGCCTTATCCTGATAACTACGATGATACCATTGATGTTGGACAAGCAGAAAAAAATAATGGTATTTCCCCTGAATTATCTACGCATATCGAGGACCTGGAACAATATGACACTATTTTTGTCGGTTTTCCGAACTGGTGGTATGGTATGCCCATGGTGATGTACAGCTTTTTTGACGAGTACGATTTCAGCGGGAAAACCATTATCCCATTCTGTACTTCCGGCGGAAGCGCATTCTCAGATGCGATCAGTGAAATCAAAAATATGGAGCCGGACGCAACAGTTTTGGATGGTCTTCATATCGGCAGTTCCAGTGTAAACGATGCAGAAAGCCGCGTAAATGAATGGGTAAGTGAACTCGGCTTATCAAAGTAAAGAAAGGATAGAGGGCGCATGAAACCGAAAATGAAAGTAAAGATGGGAATTGATGTCCTGATGACAGTGCTGTTGCTCTGTCTGATGGCATATCAGACCACCGGGCAGGAGCTTCATGAGTGGTTTGGCGCCGGGATGCTGATACTGTTTATCGCACATAATCTTCTGAATATCAGGTGGTACAGTAGCCTGCTCAAAGGAAAATATAAGCTGCTGCGCATCTTGCAGATAATTGTCAATTTCAGTGTGCTTGTTTCCATGCTCTGCCTTGGCTTTAGCGGAATCGTTATATCACGCCATGTGTTTGCCGCACTTCCTATAGGCGGCCCTATGGCAATGGCAAGAAGTATACACATGGCAGCTTCCTATTGGGGATTCGTGCTGATGAGTATCCATTTGGGGATGCACTGGGGCGTGATTACAGGAATGTTCCGCAGGCTTCTGAAAGGTAGAAAAATGCCGGTTGCGGCTGTGTGGGGACTGTGGCTGGTGGCTGCCGTGATCGCCGGATATGGACTGGTCTGCTTCATACAAAAGGACATCGTTTCTTATATGTTCCTGAAAAATCAGTTTGTGTTCTTGGATTTTGAGCAAGGCGCGGTATCTGTGTTCGCAGAGTATATTGCTATGATGGGATTCTGGATTTTTGCCAGCTTTTATATGATCCGAGGAATTGGAAGGATCTCCGGTAAACACTCTAAGGGAAAGGAGAAAATCAATGAAAAGAATTAACGCTTTTCTGATGGCGTCTGGAACGATTTTGCCAAGAATATGCGCAGTGCGTATCGGGCGACACTTTCCGGGGATAAAGGCAGTTTCAATATTGGTATCCGCCTTGTACGCAGTGCCGCAGGCAGCACCACCGTATTGTTAGCATGGGAACGGAACATACGGAAAGCATCAATGGGAAGGTTCTGATCGCCTACTTCTCATGGGGCGGCAACACAGCAGGCATTGCGGAGGAAATACAGGTTCAGACAGACGCAGATCTGTTTGAAATTACACTGGTTAATCCCTATTCCACAGATTACAACACTGTGCTGGATGAGGCTCAGCGGGATCAGAACGAGCAGGTGCGTCTGGAACCGGCAACTCATGTAGAAAATATGGATGAGCAGGATAACATTCTTCCCGGTTCCACCAATTGGTGGGTTTCCATTCCCATGCCGACTGCATCCTTTCTGGAAGAATATGATTTTTCAGGCAAGACCATCATTCCCTTTTGTTCCCATGGCGAAGGACGCTTCGGGCAAAGCTTGACGGCAATCGCAAAACTGGCGCCCGATGCCACAATGGGAGAAGCACTGGCGGTACATTACTCCGGCGGTAGCAGTCTGTCTGATGATGCAACGGAGTGGCTGGTGAATAACGGAATCTTAGAATAAAGAAAAAGCGGAGGGATAAGAGATGGAGCAGGAGGCAAGTCTATTTTCAAATCAGAAATTGAAGGTCATGATCGTACCGTTGTTTTTGGAGCAGCTTTTGATGGCGCTAGTGGGAATTGCGGATGTCTTTGTGGTTGGTTTTGTGGGGGAAGCGGCGGTATCCGGTGTGTCCCTGGTGAACTCCTTTAATACCATTTTTCTCAATCTGTTCGTGGCACTGGCCTCCGGCGGTGCGGTGGTGATCAGCCAGTATATCGGCAGGCAGGAAAGAAACCGGGCGGGAGAGGCTGCGACGCAGCTTTTGACCGCCTCGGTTCTGTTCTCTATCGTCATTTCCATAGTTGTCCTGCTTACTAACGCCTCGCTGATGCGGCTGATGTTCGGACGCGTTGAGGACGATGTGATGGATGCCTGCGTGACCTATCTTCGGATTTCTGCTTATTCCTATCCGGCGCTTGCCATTTACAATGCGGGAGCTGCTCTCTATCGGAGCTTTGGCAAAACAAGTACCACCATGTATTTGTCGATTACCGCCAATGTGATCAATGTAATTGGAAACTGTATAGGGGTATTTCTTCTTCGTGCAGGTGTTGCAGGCGTGGCATGGCCGTCCTTGATTTCCAGAGCTTTCTCTGCTGCCGTCATCACGATTTTGTGCTTTTCCAGAAAAAATCCGGTGCGCTACATAAAAGAATGGCTTTTTCGGCTGGACGGTGAGCTTCAAAAGAGAATCCTTCGGATTGCGGTTCCCAATGGTGTGGAAAGTGGTATTTTTCAGCTTGTAAAGGTCGCTCTGTCCAGTGTGGTGGCGCTGTTCGGGACTTATCAGATTGCGGCAAACGGCGTGGCCCAAAGTATTTGGAGTATGGCTTCCTTGGTCAGTGTTGCCATGGGACCGGTTTTCATTACAGTCATCGGTCAGTGCATGGGTGCTGGTGCGATAGAGCAGGCAGAGTTATATTTTAAGAAGTTGATGAAGATTACGCTGGTATTTGCGATAATCTGGAATGTTCTGATCTTTGCAGCTACACCGGTTCTGCTGTCTTTCTATGCCCTGGCAGAAGAAACAAAACGGCTCACCATCCTGCTGGTCTTGATTCATAACATTTTTAGTGCAATCGCTTTTCCCTTTGCTGATCCATTGGGGAAGGGGCTGCGGGCAGCAGGAGATGTCCGGTTTACAACGGCGGTTTCCTTGTTTACCACCATCGGTGTACGGCTGGTATTTTCTGTACTCTTTGGGATTACGCTGAATATGGGTGTAATGGGAATCGTCTGGGCCATGTGTCTGGACTGGTCGATTCGGGGAATCATCTTTATCCTGCGGCAGCAGTCCGGGAAATGGAAAGCATTTCAAGTGATATAGCCAAATTTATGTTGGAAAAAGCAAATAATTTGTGAAGGACATAGTATGAAACAAATGGAATACGAGGAAACTGTCCGCTATGCTCTGCGGACGGACTACATTGACTTTGGATTTATCCAGAGCTGGAGATCAGCTGGCACGCAGCCATTATGAGAAACTGGAAAGGAAAGCTTCCGACTGTATAAAGCGGGACCGCTGCAATCATCGGTGTCTGTTCCGGGTGGATCAGGTCTCCCGGATGGAGTCTATTGCCACATATTTTGGGGAACGGTAAAGAGATATTATAAGAAAATGGAAAATAATCGCGCCGTTTGTATTTATACACTAATAGAAGTGCTGCGTCTGGCAGTCATTTGTTTATATGCCATAAATCGAAAGCATTCAGAAGATATCAACCAAAACGAGGCAACAAAAGAGTTTTTTGCTATGGATACCTGCATTACCATGACCGCTTATGGTGTAAACGCAGAAGATGCATTAACCGAAGCGGCAGATAAGCTGTCAGTTTTGGAGCAGATATGGTCGGTAACAGACTCCGGCAGTGATATTTATGCCATCAACCATGGCAGCGGACAGCCTGTAAGTGTAAGTGAGGAAACCGCATTTTTTCAAACATGTAAGGTCCTTGATCCATTTCACATTCTTTTCAAAGTTTTTTATAAAAACCTCTTGACCGGTTGTTACAACCGGAGAATAAAATCGATAGTAGCAATCGGGAATGATAAGTGGATTATAGTACAAGTCGAATAAGGACACAAGGAGAAACAGAAAGGAGACATCCATGATATTTTATTTTACCGGCACAGGCAACAGCCTGTATATTGTCAGACAGATAGAAGAAACACTATCTTGGACCGCAGGTGACAACCGATGAAAATACCCGTTTCGAGGCAGGACTGAATAAGCAGGTTGAATTATTTGGAGCTGATATTGCAAAACGGCAGACCAAAGGCCCTGTCCTCCGCAGGAATATCAACCGATGGCTGGCGGACAACTGTTTTGGCGATTACTATACCCGGAATGGCCTGAATGACCAGGAGCGTGAACTGATTACTTTCTGTTTCATTCTTGTACAGGGCGGCTGTGAGAACCAGCTGCGAGGGCATACAGCGGGAAACTTCGGCGTGGGCAATGACAAAGAAAAGCTGTACAGCGCTGTGGAGCAGTGTATGCCTTATATCGGCTATCCCCGCAGCCTGAATGCGATGAATATCATAGATGAAGTATCAAGAAAAATAGAAAATCAATAAGGAGGCAGTTACAATGAACAAATTTACATTTTCCTATCCCACGAAGGTATATTTTGGAGAAGGGAGTGCAGCCCAGGCTTTCCATGCGGAGCTTGGCAGGGTTGGCGAAACCGTGATGCTGGCTTATGGCGGCGGTTCTATCAAAAAGAATGGTATTTACGATGAAGTCAAAGAACTTCTTCAACAGCAGGGCAAACAGGTGATAGACTTTTCCGGTATTATGCCGAATCCGACTTATGCAAAAGTACAGGAGGGCGTGATAACGGTTCGTGAACAACATGTGGATTTCATTTTAGCGGTAGGCGGCGGCAGTGTGATCGACTGCTGTAAGGTAATTTCGGCGCAGGCTGTGTTGCGTGAAGACATCTGGGATATGGAGTACGGAAAAGGGCAGTTCCCCACAGCGGGGATTCCAATGGGCGCAGTGGTTACTGCTTCCGGCACCGGTGCGGAAATGAATGGGGGTGCAGTAATCACTTATGAGGAGAAGAAATGGAAAGGACCGATTTTCGGAACCGCCGCTTCCTTTGCCGTTCTTGATCCGGCTTACACCATGTCGGTGCCGCGCATGCAGGTGCTTTCCGGCGCTTTTGATACACTGAGCCATGCCATGGAGACTTATCTGGGAAATTCGGATCAGGACAATGTATCCGATGATGTGGCGCTGGCGATCATGCGCAACACAGTTGTCAATATGCGCCGCCTGCTCGTTGATATCAATGATTGTCAGGCAAGAAGCAACCTGATGTGGGATTCTGCCATGGCGGAAAACGGGATTTTGAAATGCGGCCGTCTGACGGATTTTCAGGTTCATCAGATTGAACATCAGCTGGGAGCCTATACGGACTGCAACCACGGACAGGGGTTGGCAGTGATTCATCCTGCTTATTACCGTCATATTCTAAAGGATGCACCGGAGAAATTTACAAGGCTTGCCAGGGTTGTATTTGGTGTGGATACGGCAGAGGCGGGTATAGAGGCTCTGGAAAACCTGATCAGAGAGTGCGGGCTGCCGACGAAAATGGGTCAGCTGAAATCCATGGTAGAGATCACGCCCGAAGTGTTGCGTCAGGTGGCTGATACCTGCAATATTATAAAATCGGGTCCCCGTGAGCTTGGCAAAGACGAGATTTATGAGATTATGATGGAATGTATGTAAGCAGGAGGGTTGACAGATGAAGAAAAAAGGTGGATTGATTGCATTGGTTGTTATTGTACTTATTGTTGTACTGTTGTTTGCCGCTTATCAGTGGTTTCGTTTCCCGGCAACATTTAGGGATCTGTCAGATGAATCATTGAGCGCAGAGCAGGTCAATGAACTAAAAGAGGAAATGAAGGCAAAAGAAGATAAAAAAGTTTTAGTGGCGTATTTTTCGTATTCAGGTACGACAAAAGGCGTTGCGGAAGTCTTAAGCAGTGAGATTGGAGCAGATTTATTTGAAGTTGCACCAAAGGAGGATTACTCCAGCCTGTATCTGCAGTCAAACATGGAGATCAGAGGAGGGAAAAGACCGGAACTTTCTTCTTCGGTTGAAAACATAGAGGAATATGACATTATCTTTATCGGGTATCCGGTCTGGTTTCATGCGGCGCCGGCTCCGATCAACAGCTTTCTGGAAAGTTATGACCTGACAGGCAAACTGATTATTCCTTTCTGTACCAGCGGCGGCAGTGATATTGATGAAACTATGCCGACCTTCCTTGATTCATGTGAGGGTCTGGCTGTCTACGGAGAGCGCCGTATCAGCGGAAGTTCTCAGATTGGCAGATGGCTTACGGAGCTGGATTTGAATTTTAGTAATGATAATTAAGTTGTAAAAAGTGAGAGGAAAGAAGAATGGGACAGAAACTGGTATAAAAATATTCCCAAAGGAAAGTATTCCGGTTTTCGGAACATGATACGCGCTTTATTGCAATCAATGGCAACTTTTGATACTATGCAAGAACGTATTAAAATGGAACAGCCTGCGACTTGGGCAAATTCCAATAATATTTTTCGGGGATTGCTAATCTGATGTACTTATCCGAACAGGAGTGGAATGGCGAAAGAGCTTCTTATCAGAAAGAGGCGGACGGATGCCAGAAAAGGATATCTCAGTTAGACGCAATTCTGAAAAAAACTTTATGAAGATCGAGTGTTCGGAATAATCTCTGACGAGCGTTACCTGGCAATGTCTGCTGACTATGAAGCGGAGTCAAAGAAAATGAAAGATGGGTATTATGAGCTTCAAAGTATGCTTGATACTTTTACGAAGCAGAACCAAGATGTAAAGAAATTTGCGACTTTGCGATAAGCATTATTTTTGCTTTTTTTCACGAATATGATTATAACCACTTGACAAGAATCCATATTTTTTCTATTATAAATATAGTTCACATTGTGAACTATATTTTCTTGAAAGAGAGTTTTTGGCAAATTTATTTGCGGCAATAGGAATTTCACAGGAGAAGATAATACTATTATGGAAGATTTTGACTGGATGGACATGATGGAAAAGATGCAAGAAATCCGGCTTTTTTCAAGCCTTCATATAAGAGGAAAAAGAGAAGGTGCTACATCTCCTCAGGAGGTGGATATACTGTCCCGGATGATACTATCTGATGTGCCGTTGACCCCTTTAGATCTGGCTGTACTGACAGGCTTGAAAAAATCAGCAGTAAGCCGTATAATCGAAAGTCTGGAAAAGAAAGAATTTCTTTTTAAGCAATACAATGAAAGGGATAAACGCAGTTATACGCTTCATACCACAGAAAAAGGTAATCAGGAGTTGGAACAGGCATACCATCATTACTTGGAGCCTATTTATAGACTTCGCCGGACCATTGGGGAAGAACGCTTTAAATCCTTAACCACACAAATCAAAGAAGCAAATGACATGTTACAAAGCAAGGAGGCAGACAAATGACTTTTTATCAGGAACTTCAATTAAGTCAGGCTGGTTCTAAATCTTATATCGCCAGTCTTCAGAACCCCAAAGACAAGTTAAAGCATACTGGGATTTACTTATTTAAAATTCTTTTAAATATAGCTTTTTGTACAGTATTCATTGCTTTATTCTGCATATTATTCGGCACTGAGAATAGTGTTGCAGGGCTTGCAGTGCTTCTCAGTATTATGGTATTCCGATGTGCGGACCTTGGAATCCGTGCATCCCATGGTGTATGCAATATTTTGCTTGTGTTTGGAATATTGGCGGTGGGACCTAAAATATCTAATATACTTCCTGCAGGGTGGGCCTTCTGTACGAATGTTATCTTTATTATGATTTTAATGTTACTTGGATGTCATAATGTAATTATGTACAATCATTCTACCTTGGTACTTGCTTATCTTTTACTCCACGGCTATGATGTTTATGGTGAAGTGTATAACAAACGACTGGCTGGGCTCTTTATTGGTGCAGTTATTACAGCGGCTGTCTTTTACCGTAATCATAGAAAGAAAACCTATAAACGTACTTTTAAAAGTCTTTTTCAGGAATTTGATTTGTCCTCCGCACGTACCAGATGGCAGCTACGTCTTGCTTTTACCATTTCCAGTGTACTGCTGATTTCCTCTCTGCTGGATATTCCCAAAGCCATGTGGATGGGAATTGCTGCAATGTCTGTATGTGTACCTTTCCGTAAAGACATTGAATATCGTATAAAATACCGTGCCCCGGGAAATATTTTAGGAAGTATTATTTTCTTAGCTGCTTATTTGCTTTTACCAGAAGGCTCGGTTTCTTATATGGGGATACTTGGTGGAATTGGTACAGGGCTTTCCGCCAGCTATGGATGGCAGACAGTTTTCAATGCCTTTAGTTCTCTTGCTATTGCAGTACCCATCTTCGGTCTGCCATATGCGATTTTACTTAGGATTTTTAATAATGTATTTGGTTCTGCTTATGCATGGCTGTTTGACAGGATATTTGAACCAGCTCTTTCTGCTTTAACTAATATACTAATTTTTTTTAAAGGCAAATTGAAAACAATATAAATGTAATGGAATAAAGAAATCAAAATATATATGAATTGAAATATGTATCAGGATGGGCTTAAATATTAAAAATTGCCAGAAGCTATTGTTTCTGGTAATTTAATATGCTATCCTTGCAAGAATATATCTGCGTATCCTTTAAACAGTTTGGATACAGTCGCAGCAAATTAAAATCTCTATGGAAAGTAAACGGATCTGACAGCGTGCTGTGAAATAGGGCACGTTTTTTTTGCATATCTTTCAATTTGCTGCGTCAAGGAAAAATGGGTCTGCAGTTTTTCATGTAAAAGATTTGGGCAGAATGATAGATGTGATATTTAGAAAAACCTCAGTTCTTTATGTAAAAAGAGTTATTGGCTCAAACTACCGATTTGGAAGATGGATTTATTATAACTATTTGAAAGAATAAAATTTATGATACACGACATATGGAGATTGGAATGTGAGACCGAAAAATACGATTTTGAAAAATATACTGATTATTGATGATGATGTACCCATCGGAAATGTGATTGAAGAAATGCTTATAAAAGAAGGGTATGGGGTTTCGCGCGCTTATTCGGGGACGGAAGCATTGTTTGTTCTCTCTGAGGAAAAACCGGACCTTGTGCTGCTTGATCTGATGTTGCCGGGATTAAATGGAGAAGATATACTTCCCAGGATAAAAGGGATCCCTGTCATTGTAATAAGTGCCAAAGTCGATATAGACAATAAAGTGAATTTGCTGCTTGGCGGCGCTGCAGATTATATAACGAAGCCTTTCCATACAAAGGAGCTTTTAGCCCGAATTGCTGTGCAGCTTCGTAATGCTGCAAACTCTGGAATGAACGCTGTACTAACATTTGAGAAGATAAGTCTTGATACAGACAGGCATACGGTTACCATAGATAAGAACGAGATAAAATTGACAAGAACAGAGTATGCCATCCTTAAATTGCTTATGCAAAATCCAACACAGGTCATTACAAAATCATTGATGCTGGAACGTATCAGCGAGGATACTCCTGATTGTACAGAAAGTTCATTAAAGATGCACATAAGCAACCTGCGGAAAAAACTTCGTGAAGGAAGCGATAAGGATTATATTGAAGCCGTTTGGGGAATTGGTTTCAAATTAAGGACAGAATAAATCTTTACGATTTCTTTACCGTTTTCTTTACCGTTTCCTTTACGGTTTCCAGATAGAATGTCAGCATCAAACAAAGGAGGTTGGATTTATGGATGCTGTTCTGAAAACGAACGCTTTGAGCAAAAGTTACAAAGATTTCAAAGCGTTAAACGGGCTATCTATGAATGTTCCCAAGGGAGCAATTTACGGTTTCGTTGGAAAAAATGGTGCTGGTAAGACTACGCTGATCCGGCTGATTTGCGGGCTGCAGGAGCCTACATCTGGTGAGTATACGCTATACGGCAGAAAAAACACGGATAAGGAGATTGTAAAATCACGCAGAAGAGTGGGTGCTGTTGTAGAAACTCCGTCGATCTATCTTGATATGACAGCAGAGGATAACCTGAAACAACAATATCGTATTCTTGGGCTTCCGTCTTTTGACGGACTTCATGACATTCTGGAATTGACAGGGATTGCCCAGACAGGAAAAAAGAAAGCTAAAAATTTTTCTCTTGGTATGCGTCAGCGATTGGGGATTGCCATAGCACTTGTTGGAGATCCTGATTTCCTGGTGTTAGACGAGCCTGTAAACGGTCTTGACCCGCAAGGGATCATCGAAATACGGGAACTGATTTTGAAACTTAACAGAGAGCATCAGATCACAGTTTTGATTTCAAGCCATATTCTTGATGAGTTATCGAAACTGGCAACACATTACGGCTTTATTGATCATGGGTGCATGATAAAGGAGATAAGTGCAGCCGAATTAGAGGCGGTTTGCAGGAAATGTGTTCGCATGGAAGTGAGCAATACAAAGGCGCTCGCCCGTGTGCTTGATGGAATGGGCATTGATTATAAAATTTTAACGGATAAAACTGCCGATGTATATGCAAGAATTCATATCTCTCAGTTGATTGCGGTATTGGCTGAAGAAAATTGTGAGGTGATTTCAATGCAGGAGCGGGATGAAAGTCTGGAAAGCTACTATGTTAGCCTTGTGGGAGGTGACAGGAATGCGTAGATTGTTAGCAGCTAATTTTTCCCGTCTTTGGAAGGATAAAACCTTTTGGCTTTGTATGGGAACCATGTTGGTTTATTCAATTGTCTATATGCTGAATGGGTGCAGACAGGCGACTATTCGTTTGCCGGAGTATCACTACAGTATTGATGAATATTATTTTCATTTTGCAATAGTAATCGGTGCGTTTTGTGCGTTGTTTAGCAGCATGTTTTTGGGTACTGATTATAGTGACGGCACAATTCGAAATAAAATCGTGGTCGGTCACACAAGGACAAGCATTTATATGGCTGATTTTATTCTTATCTTCTCGGCTACACTGCTGCTGATGTTGGTGTGGATGATCGGAGCTTTGGTTGGGATTCCGGCTTTAGGCGTGTGGGAAATCGGCAGTATTCGTTTACTTGTGTACCTGCTGATTGCCGTTATGTTTGCAGCAGCATTTTCGGGAATATTTACCTTTGTCAGTATGGTGTCTGCGAATAAAGCTCTAACCGTTGCTGTTTCCATATTTCTGTTTCTGGGTCTGCTTGTTTTGGCAAGTATGGTATATAATGATCTTGGTCAGCCAGAGATGGTAAGCGGTGTGGAAATTACTGCGAACGGAATGGAGATGGGTGAGCCGGCGCCCAACCCGAATTATGTCAGTGGTAAGATGAGAATACTCTATGAATTTATTCTTGATTTTTTACCTACGGGTCAGGGAGTGCAGATGTGGCAGTTGGAAATAAGCAATCCCATTCGTATGCTGCTCTCATCTGTTTTTATTACTGCCGCGACAACATTAGGCGGAATATTTGTTTTCAAAAGAAAGAATTTGAAGTAGGGGGTCTGCTATGGAACTATGGTTATGGGCTATCATCATTATTCTGGCTATGATTATAATGGCGCTTCTTGTGAAAATTCGAATTTTACAAAAAGCGGCAGAGGAAATTGAAAATGCCTTTGCAGATAGGCTCATAACCGATACCAATACACTGATTGATATTTCTTCCCGGGACAAATATATGCGTAATTTGGCAAATGCCGTAAATGTACAGCTTCGTAAACTTCGTACGGAACGGCATCGTTTTCAGCAGGGAGATACAGAACTGAAAAATGCTGTTACCAATATCTCACACGATTTGCGGACACCATTGACTGCTATCTGCGGGTACTTGGATTTACTGGAACAAGAGGAAACATCGGAAGCGGTGGAACGGTATATTGAGGTAATCAGAAATCGGGCCGAGATATTGACACAGTTAACGGAGGAGCTTTTTCGATATTCGGTTATCCTTTCAAGCGAAACGAATATGGTCAGAGAACCGATTGCAATCAATGGCGTACTGGAAGAAAGTATAGCGGCATTTTATACTGCGCTTAATGAACGCAACATTACTCCCAATATTCAAATACCCGAAAATAAAGTAATCCGAAACCTTGACCGTTCTGCCTTATCTCGTGTGTTTTCCAACCTTTTGAACAATGCCATGAAGTATAGTGACGGGGATTTGGACATTACCCTATCCGAAGAAGGGGAAATCATTTTTACAAACACAGCGTCTGGCTTGAATGAGGTACAGATTGGAAAGTTATTTGATCGATTTTACACAGTGGAAGCCGCCAGAAAATCCACAGGTCTGGGCTTGGGGATTGCCAGAACGCTGATTGAACAGATGAATGGAACGATATCGGCCAGCTATAAAAATAATAGACTGAGTATCTGTATTTTTTTATAGTTTTTATCTGTTTATCTTCTTGACTTTGACGCTGCGTAAAGGAGTATGCTTGATTTATCAGAGAAGGTAAAGCATATGGAATATAGTATTCGTTCATTAGCAGAGGTGGCCGGGGTGCGTGCACGCACTCTGGGGTATTATGATGAAATTAAATTTTTGAAATTTTTGTATGTCAATGAAGCCGGATATGGCTATTATGGGGATAAGGAACTGGCAATCATAAAGAGTTACTGGAAAAGGCAATACAGTATTGAGTCGACAGGCTGTAAAATTGGGATTGACTGAATAGGATAAGCCATGAGTGGAGCATCGTAAGTAAGCAATAAATATACGATGCTCCGCCCATGGCTTTTACAGTATCATAGGGGGCAAAATACCTTTTGCCCCCAACATCATATATATTGTTTTGAGTTTGCGATTACACATTATTATTGATAGTTGACAAAAAGTTTATTAATAGTATAATTTTTCTCAGAGCAGAAGTTTAGTAAAAAATGATTTTTAGTTTAGAAATTAAATGATACCAGGGTCAAAAGGTTATGCTTTTCATGCTTGCATGAAAAAGCATGACTTTGGGACCCGTAAAACATGAGAAAGTAGCCCGAACAGGGCGGATTTCGAATGTTTTTAGGATTGCGGGAGCATGAAATGCGGAGCAATCCGTGTATCATAGGGGTCAAAATACCTTTTGACCCCAACATCATTGAAAGAATAAAGTGAAGGAGAAATGATACCAATGGAATCGGATTATGTGAACGCCCAGATAGGAAAAAAAATAAAAGATTTGCGAAACCGCAATGGGCTGACGCAGCAGGAACTTGCAGATCGAACGGAACTGACGAAGGGATTTATTTCGCAGCTGGAGCACGGGCAGGTTTCACCATCGGTAGTAACGCTGCTGAATTTGATTGAATGTCTGGGAACAACAGCATCGGAATTTTTCAAAGAGGCGGTGGAGGAGCAGATTGTATTCACAGAGGAAGGTTTTTTTGAGAAAGTGGATGAGGTGGGAAACAGTATTCAGTGGATTGTGCCTACAGCCCAAAAGTATCAGATGGAACCGTTGTTGGTGGCAGTACAGCCTCATCAAAGTCTGGATGAGGATAAACCGCATGATGGAGAGGAATTCGGATATGTGATTTCCGGAAAGTTGAATCTGTATCTCGGAGATCAGATCTACCATGTAAAAGCAGGAGAAAGCTTTTATTATCCTGCCAAACGCAAGCATCGTATCGAAAATCCGGGCAGTCGTCCGGCAAAATTTATCTGGGTGAGTACACCGCCCATGTTCTGATAAAAGAATCTGATTATTTTTACAGAAATGAGAGGGAGCTATGATGGAACAGAGAGAAAATATTATTGAATTAAAGCACATTACGAAGACTTTTGAGGATGGTTTTCATGCGGTAGAGGATTTTAATCTGGAAGTAAAGCGTGGAGAATTCGTGACTTTTTTGGGTCCTTCCGGATGTGGAAAGACTACAACACTGCGAATGATCGCAGGTTTTGACATTCCAACGGAAGGTGAAATTCTGCTGAATGGAAAACCGATTACAGATCTGCCGCCCCATAAGCGGCCGATCAATACCGTGTTTCAGCGGTATGCCTTGTTTCCGCATATGAATATATTTGATAATATCGCTTTTGGGCTGAAACAGAAGAAGGTATCCAAAGACGTAATAAAGAAAAAAGTGAAAAAAGTTCTGGAGCTGGTGGATCTGGAGGGCTTTGAAAACCGTAGGGTTTCCACCCTGTCCGGCGGTCAGCAGCAGCGGGTTGCCATTGCCAGAGCTGTGGTTAACGAACCGGAGATTCTGCTTTTGGATGAGCCATTGGGTGCGCTGGATTTAAAGATGAGAAAAGAGATGCAGCTTGAATTAAAGGCCATGCATAAGGAACTTGGCATTACCTTTATTTATGTGACCCATGATCAGGAGGAAGCACTCACGATGTCGGATAAGATTGTGGTTATGTCTGAGGGGAAAACCCAGCAGATCGGTACGCCGGAGGATATCTACAATGAGCCGAAAAACGCCTTTGTAGCGGACTTTATCGGTGACAGTAATATTTTTAACGGCATTATGACAGGACATCTGAAGGTGCGCTTCTGCGGCGGTGAGTTTACATGTGTGGATGATGTGGAGGAAGGAACCCATATCACAGCAGTTGTCCGGCCGGAAGATGTGATATTGACAGCACCTCAGGAGGGAACCATTAAAGGCGTGGTTACTTCTGTGATTTTCAAGGGAATGCATTATGAGATCGCAGTGGCATCAGGCAGGAATGAGATGGTGATTCAGTCTGTAAAATCGGCAAAACCGGGTGACTTTGTGGGTATGAAAGTGGAGCCGGATAATATTCATATTATGATTGCAGAGGATCATACCAATCTGTTTTCAGTGGAGATCAATAAAAATCACAGACTGGAATATAATGGTATCGTTTTGAATACAAGTCTGACCAAAATTATTAAGGGCAGCAAACGAACAGAGAATGGAACACTGATCGATGCAGCGGGAGAAGAAATAGATCAGAGTAAGATCCGGATCATGGCAGCAATCGGACCGAATGATATAAAACTGACGGATCATCAGGACGAAGGTCTGGTACAGGGATATATCAGTAATCTGATCTATAAAGGTGACCATTACAGTTATGTAATACGTACGGATATGGGACAGGATTTTGTAGTAAATGATGAGGACCTGTGGAACATGGACGATCAGGTAGGATTGATCATGCCGGTAGAGAAAATGACTTTTTCGGTTAAGCGATAAGGAGGGGGATAAGATGGGGAAAATTTCATTTTCCAGAAAAAGTCTGGGTATCCCCTATGCGCTTTTTCTGGTGCTATTTGTAGTTGCGCCGCTGTTTGTACTGATTTATTATGCATTTACCAATGGACAGGGGCAGTTTACGCTTGCGAACATGACCGGTTTTTTTGCAAATCCGAATACCTTGGGAACGTTGTGCTACAGCTTTGCGATTTCAATGACAACTACGGCTATGTGTCTTATGCTGGCTTATCCAACGGCTTATATTCTGGCAAAGAGTAGATTGAAAGCGAAATCTGTAATTGTGATGATTTTTATTATGCCGATGTGGATCAACTTTTCTTTGCGGATCACGGCACTGAAAGAGATACTTACGTTGATTGAGGGCAATCTGGCATATTATCCCTTTTTGAATGCAGTGATTGGCATGACCTATGATTTTCTGCCCTTTATGATTCTGCCGATTTATAATACACTTATAAAGCTGGATGAATCTTTGCTGGAAGCGGCTAGGGATTTGGGGGCAAGTGAAACGGAAGCATTTTTGAAGGTAACGCTGCCGCTTTCTGTACCGGGAATCATCAGCGGCATTGCCATGGTATTTTTCCCTGCCATGACCAACTATGTAGTATTGGATATGCTGTATAACAGTACTTATATTATGGGCAGCCTGATCGGCAGCTACTTTGCGGCATATAATTGGAACGGCGGTTCTATGATTGCGCTGATTCTGCTGGCAATTATTTGTCTGTTTACACTGCTGAACAGAGGGTCGGAAGAAGAAAATCCGAGAGGAGGTGCACTGCTATGATGAAAAAGATCTGGAAAAGCTTTGTAATCGTATTTGTTCTGTTATTTTTATATCTGCCGATTTTGATTCTGGCAGTGTATAGTTTTACGGATGCTGCTCAGATTGGAGCAATCCGTGGATTTTCTCTGAATAATTATATCACGTTGTTTACGACACCTGAGCTGCGGGATATGATTCTTGGAACCATAGTGCTGGCATTTTCTTCTGCGGTAATTGCAACGATACTTGGTACCGTTGGAGCAATTGGTTCTTTTTACAGCGGGAAAAAAGTATCTTCAGCAATTTCTACGATGAATCAGGTTCCGGTAGTAAACGCAGATGTGGTGACCGGATTCTCTGTCTGTATTTTGCTGGTTGTCGTATTCGGAGTCAGCAAAGATACGTTTGTGCCGTTGATTGTGGGACATGTAACGCTATGTGCACCCTTTGTATTTTTATCCGTTGTTCCGAAACTGAAACAGATGGATTCCAGTATTTATGAGGCGGCGCTGGATTTAGGCGCAACGCCGGCTGCGGCGCTTTGGAAAATTGTAATTCCTCAGATCCTGCCGGGCGTTGCATCGGGATTTGCGCTGGCAATTACGCTCTCGCTGGATGATTATTTTGTGGCGACCTATACGAAGCCGGCTACCTTTGATACCATCAGTACTTATGTGGTAAATGCCACAAAAGGCTCCCAGACTACGATCAAGACAGCTCTGTGGGCGCTGTCTACAGTGATTTTTCTGGTGGTCATCCTGTTTGTGGTACTGATGAATCTGCGGGCGAATACTGAGAAGTCAGAAAGGGCAGGAGTATGATGAAAAAGAGTATCAATAGAATACTTGCGGTATTTTTGAGCAGTAGTATGCTGTGTACGGGGCTTACGGAAGTGGCGGCAGCGGAGCACGGGATGGGGACGAATGTGCCGGAAGTGACCTTAAGAGTTTGTAATTGGGAAGAATATATTGATCTGGGCGATTGGGATGAAGAAGAGACGATCGATCTGGAAAGCGGCGATATCATAGGTGAAAACTCTATGGTGGAGGATTTTGAGAAGTGGTATTATGAGACTTATGGTATCAAGGTAAAGGTAGAGTATTCTACCTTTGGAACAAATGAAGACCTTTATAATATGCTTACACTGGGAGATGTCTATGATTTAGTCTGTCCATCGGAATATATGATTATGAAGCTGATGGCAGAGAAACAACTGGTGCCGTTGTCAGAAGGTTTTTTTGATACGGCGGATGAAAATAATTACTATATAAATGGTGTGTCGCCTTATATTCGTTCGATTTTTGAGGAGAATGAAATAGAAGGAGAGACGTGGGCCAAATATGCTGCCGGTTATATGTGGGGGGTTACCGGAATTGTTTACAATCCAGAACTGGTAACGGAAGCGGATGCCTCCAGTTGGAAAATACTGAACGACCCGGCTTATTACCGTCAGATCACCATCAAAGATAATGTGCGTGATTCTTATTTTGCGTCTATAGGTGCCCTGAAGTCAGACTTGCTGACATCAGAGCAATTTCGGCAGGATCCGGATTATTCAAAAAATCTGGAAGAGGAGATGAACGATACATCTCCAGAGACAATTGCATTGGTGCAGGATTATCTGCAGGATGTGAAGAAAAATGCCTATTCCTTTGAAACAGATTCCGGAAAAGCAGATATGGTGACCGGGAAAGTGGCTGCCAATTATCAGTGGTCCGGGGATGCAGTATATACGATGGATCAGGCGGATGAGGATGACTTTACACTGGCTTTTGCGGTACCGGAGGAATCTACCAATATTTATTTTGACGGCTGGGTAATGCTGAAAAGAGGGATCGGCCAGGACGCAGAAAAACAACATGCGGCGGAGGCATTTATCAACTTTAATTCCAGAGCAGACAACGTCATCCGTAATATGTATTATATCGGTTATACCTCGGTTATTTCCGGAGGCGAGGACGGGCGTATTTTTGAATATGCCGACTGGTGCTATGGAGCGGAGGAAGAGGAAGAAGATGTGACAGATTACGACATCGCATATTTCTTTACGGAAGATGAAGGCAGTAAGGATTATATTATCACGGCGCCTGTCGAACAGATAAACCGACAACTATTTGCCCAGTATCCAACGCAGGAAGCCATTGAAAGATCCTCGATCATGATATACTTTAATAAGGAGCAGAATGAAGCAATCAATCAAATGTGGATCAGTGTCCGGTGCTTTAACATCTATGATGTGCCGGCATGGGCGTGGGTTCTGGCTGTGTGTATCATTGCTGTACTGGCAGTTTTTATGCTTCAAAATGCGAAAGGAAGACGATAAGCGAGGGGAAGGTAAGGTTAAAAGAATGGACTCAGTGGAGGAATGACAGGATGTCCGAATATAGAAAAGTGAATGAAAAAGAGTATCTGATTATAAAATTATTAGGAAAGGGAAAAGGTGGATATTCCTATCTGGCTTCCGATGGAACCAGACAGTACGTGTTGAAACAAATTCACCATGAACCCTGCGATTATTATCAGTTCGGCAACAAGATTGAGGCTGAAAAAAAGGATTATGAACGTCTGAGAAGTACGGGGATCAGAATGCCGAAGATGCTCGCCCTTGATGAAAACAAGGAAAGGATTCTGAAAGAATATATCGAAGGACCAACGATATATGATCTGATTTTGAACGATAAAATGAAAGACGACTATATTGCACAAGTTAAGGAGATGTGCAGGAAATTGTATCCTATGGGAATCAATATTGATTATTTTCCAACAAATTTTGTCGTACAGGGGGACGAGATTTATTATATCGATTTTGAGTGCAATAACTATATGGAGGAATGGAATTTTGAAAACTGGGGAATCAAATATTGGTCGAAAACGCCTGAGTTCCTGCAGTATGCAGAAGAACATCCGTAATGCCTGGCGTTGCTGTATGGGTATTGAATGATCATAAAATGTTAAGAAGCGGATGTAGTTGTTATGAAGCATAAGTTTAAAAATAGGACAAGGGAGAATGAGGGAGCAACGGGAGGAGATTTAACCAGTGGACCGGTTATGCAGACCATGCTGTGTTTTGCCATTCCGATGATTCTGGGCAATATCCTGCAGCAGTTTTATAATGTGGCCGATACTTTAATCGTAGGGCGTTTTCTGGGATCGGATGCTCTGGCAGCAGTGGGTTCTTCTTTTACACTGATGACTTTTTTGACTTCTGTTTTATTGGGGCTTTGTATGGGAAGCGGTGCTGTATTTTCCATTTGTTTTGGGAGACAAGATGATAAAGGTCTGAAAGAAGGAATGTGGGCATCCTTTTTGCTGACGGCGTTTCTTGCTGTTATATTAAATATTCTTGCGTTTGCAGGTATGGATGGAATTCTTCTTTTTTTACAGGTGCCAGGGGAGATACAGGGATTGATGAGGGAGTATTTGAGTATTATTTTCTGTGGTATTGGCGCATCCTTTTTGTATAATTATTTTTCATCTCTTTTGCGTGCAATCGGTAATTCGGTGGTTCCGCTGGCGTTTCTTGCAGTTTCTGCCGCACTGAATATTGTGTTGGATCTTTGGTTTGTTTTGGGGATGCACTGGGGGGTGGCAGGGGCGGCAAAAGCGACCGTGATCGCACAGTATATATCCGGAATCGGAATTGCAGGATATACCTGGCTGAAATTTCCCGGGCTTCGTATCACACGAGAACACTGCCGCGTGCGTTGGAATTGTATGAAAGAGATTGTAAATTTTTCCATATTGACCTGCGTACAGCAATCAGTCATGAATCTGGGGATTTTGATGGTGCAGGGCCTGGTCAACAGTTTTGGACCGGTCATTATGGCCGCCTTTGCGGCAGCCGTGAAGATTGATTCCTTTGCCTACATGCCGGTACAGGACTTTGGAAATGCGTTCTCGACATTCATTGCCCAGAATTATGGCGCAAAACAAGAGGGGCGTATGCGTGCAGGACTGAAAGCTGCTGTTCTTGTTTCCGTTGTTTTTTGTGTTATAATCTCTGCAGGTGTATGGGTATTTGCCCGCCCTTTGATGATGCTGTTTGTAAATGCAAAAGAGACGGCAATTATTGCAGAAGGAGTGCGCTATCTTCGTATTGAAGGGGCGTTTTACTGTGGAATCGGGTGTCTGTTCCTGTTATACGGATTGTATCGGGCGATTGGAAGACCGGGGATGTCTGTGATACTTACCGTTATTTCACTGGGGACTCGTGTGGTGTTGGCTTATGTGCTTTCTTCTGTACCGGCTTTTGGAGTGACAGGAATTTGGTGGGCGGTGCCAATCGGTTGGTTTTTGGCAGACAGTGTGGGACTGTTTTATTACAAGGTTCTACAACCTTACAGTGAGAAATAAGATGAGGTATTTTCCAGACTATGGAGGTGCTGTACGAAATCCAGTACAGCACCTCCATAGTGGCATTGGTTGCTCATGCGGTTATTAGCATCAAATTTAACCCAAATACAGTAATTCTACCATTTGTACATAAGCGTAATAGTCATGTTCATAAAGATCAAAATCGAATTTTATACGTATACTTTCTTTATTCTGATTAATTGTATTATAAAAATCGCATATATAATATCCGCTTCCGTTTGATTTGCTAAGGACTGCATTGGTATCGAATTGGCTCTTCGTATTAAAGGCAAAGTTACATTGTACGGTTAATCTTAGTAAATATCTGCCTGCCGGTACGTTTTTAACAGTATAACTGAATGATTTTGTGAGGGCTCTGTCTTGCGGATCATATAATCCCGTTATATTGCTGGCGTTAACATATCTTTTATTTCCAATAGCATAAATAAGACTAACCAGTTCATTCTCTTTGGGTCTTACTGTGATCAGGATATTCATACCAGGTCTTATAACACAATTTAAATAGTTTTTATTGCCGGTACCATTCAGCTGCGCTATAAACTGTGTTTCTGTTGCTTTGTCTAAATAGACGTTTACAATAGAAGAATCCGGAATCGCCATACCTTCGAAATAAAAGCTGCCATTCGTCTCTTCAATGTCAAGTGCAAGTTTAATAGCTTCTCTCACTGTCAGAACAGGTGTTGCGTCATTTGGGTCCGCTGCATTTCTGGCTGCTATACGCACCTGCTTTATAGTATTATGCATATCTAAAGTAAAGGAGGCTGTTGAGCTTTCTGTGGTTCCCAGATATGGTCCCCAGTCATTGCCTGATGTTACCAGATTACCGTTAATGTCCAGTTTGGCAAACTGTCCGGTAAATTGTGCAGTAGACAATTTTATGGCGCCGCCATTGTCGATGGTCTGTAGCTGATTGTAATTAATAGGGATCAACCGGCTGCTGAACTGATCCAGAGTGTTTAATGCCAAAGGTGATAAGCCTTGATGAGGGTAGTAATTCTCCGGATTCAAATAAGAACCGATTTGATTTTGGTTGGGCTGTATAGTAGCGATGGATTCATCTCCGATTACAATTGTGGTATTAGGAGATACGTTATATACTGGTGCGGTGCCTGAGTTATAATACCGTATATTGGGATTGATATAAGCGGTTTCTCCGGTATTAATACTTAATCCCTGGGTAAAGGACTGGCTGGAAGTATCGCTGACCGTATTGGTACTCTGGTAAGTATGGGAGTAATTTGCAGATGCCGACATTGTAAAGGTTGGTATGATGCCTAAGCTTAAACCTCCGGATATGCTGGCACCAATCGTATTGCTGTAAGTGGAACTGTAACTTGTGCTTTTGGACATGCTGTTCCCTGTTTGACCAGTAATGGTCGAATTTTTGGAAATCACTAAGTTTTCCATCTGCACTCCAATGATCGGATAAGCGGCAACCAGAGGATTTCTGGCAATGAAACTTACAGAGGGATCAATTCTTCCCGATACCTTTTCATAATCCGTATAAGGATCATTGGCGGTACGGGCTTTATAAGGATTGGATACATATTTTTTGTAACCTTGCGCAGCCAGATCATCGCTCCATTTTGTGACAACCAGATTGATTACTGTATAGCCCTCTGTTTCAAAACTGTCGGGAATACCGTCGCGGTCGCTGTCTCTTGTATCATCTGCAGCGGCGGAAGCGCTTCGGGCCATTGTTTTTTTTGCGGCAAAGAAATTGGTATCCGGAACAATGTCATTTTCCTCGCTTACATCGGAATAATCCGGATTTTTCAGATAAGTGTCAGATATGATTTCTGCTTCCAGGCTTTCGGATTTCCAGAATAATACGGCGCCTTGATAATCTTTTAAGGGGACACTTTCGGAAAGCTGCTGCTCAATTCGGATTTTATATTGTCTGTCTGCTTCCAGTGTGATGCTGGCCGGTTTCAGAGAGGAATTCACCAGCAGAGTGTCATCAACCTGTATGATGCAGTCGGAAGTATCCGTAAAAATTGTGTATTCATCCGTTGCTGCCGGGATGAGATGCCCCACCCACCGGACGGAAGAGATTTCTTTGTTTAGACAGATCTCAGGAAGTCCTGTCTTATCGAAATCCAGCTTTTTGTTTCGCGTAGGTGCAATAAACTCCAGTTGGCTGAAAGCTTTATCTTTAAAGTAATATCCTATTAAACCTTCAAATTTAAAATTCATTTTTATGCTCCTTTAATTTTGTTTTACAATTGCATCAATGACCATTTTTGTAACGACTTTGTTGCCGGGATGTGTCTCCCGGATGGGGGTAATTCTGAAAATCTGGAATGTGGAATTTTTGTCCAGAATGATTTCCTTTTCACTTGCGTATTCATCAAATCCAGTAATATATGCAGCATGTGTACCTTCCGGTAAATAAAGACGGAAGATTGCTTTTCTCGGCTGGAAAGAGCTTACATCCGCACTGGAAAGAGAAGTGCTTGAGTAGGCCAGATTTTCAATGCTCTTCCCGGTCCATTCTTTTATAAAGGCGGTTACTTTTTCCGTGTCAGTTTCTGAATTTGGTTTGTCAAACGTATGAGTGGTTGGAAGGCCGAACGTATCAAGTCCTACCCTGCGATATACAATCAGTTCTTCAGGAATCGGTTTTTTTCCAAGTGCAGTGCTTAATAAGTTGATTTTTTCATTTAATTCTGCGTTATCTGGTGTCATATGGTTTCTAAGGTACTGGTTGATAGCCTGATAATCCCTTTTAATATACAGAGAAATTGCCTCTGCCTGTTCCTGGGTCAGCAGTTCCCGAAAACCAGAATAATGTTCTTCTCCCCAGCCCACGCCTTTTGCATTTTCAAAATCCAGCAAGTTCATCAGATCGGCCTGTATCAGAATATGATCCCTTCCGTTGAAAGGGGTGATTACGGCGCTTCTCGGTATAATAGAAAATCCTCTGTCAAACAACAGCGAGGGATTGGAGCCACCGGTCAGCACTCCATAATTAAATCCCATTGGGGCCCGTATTTCTACGACAACAGGATTGTTGGTATCAAGACTTTGACCGGTCATATCAATTTCCAGAAAATCAAACTTTTTGTAGCTCTTTCCAAGCAGCTGTTCGCGAAGTTTCAATACGGTTTCACTTGTGATCGTTGCATATCCTTCCCGAAGCTCAAAGGTAATGCCGAGATCCGACGGATTTATTCTGGCATACCCCATTACATCACTGCTCAAAGTTTGGTAGGAAATGGAATCACGAATTCTTTGCACATCAGATAATTCTTCACGCTGTGCGGTTTCTTCTAATTCAGAAACCACATCAGAAAAAAAAGTCATATTTTTAGAGTAGTCGTAAATTTCTGTTTTTTCGATTGTATTTTCCAGTTTTGCAACGGTAAGTTGTTCCGTGTATGTGAGAGCCTTTTTCCATTCGGTTTCCTGGTTTCGGCCCCATTCTTTTGCTTCTTCCCATTTTGTTTCTTCTCTGAAATCTATCATATCAGGTACAATCGGCATTTTGAGTTACTCCTTTTTTTGAGGTACAATATATAGTATTGTATGAATGTCAAATTTGTGATAAAATTGTAATAATTTAGAAGAATTTGTAGCATGACAGAATTTGAAAAATAAGGTGTGCCCAAATAGAGGTGCTGTTTGGAAGACTGCCGAAGGAAAGTTCCGGAAAAAGGGGCTTTCTTTTGGGCAGTCTTTTTTTGTCTGGCAAAGGTTATTCTACGAATGCTATGATGAGAAGGAGAAGGCAATATGTACTTGATGGTTGATAATTATGATTCTTTTGTATACAATCTGGCTTGTTATCTGGAAGAGCTGGGGGAAGAGGTAGAACTGGTACGCAATGATAAAATCAGTGTCAGTCAGGTGGAAGCGATGCGGCTGGCCGGAATACTTGAGGGAATTCTTATTTCCCCCGGTCCTAAAAGTCCAAAGGATTGCGGAAATTGCTGTGAGATTGTGAAGAGAATGGCAGGCAAAATACCGATTCTCGGGGTTTGTCTGGGACATCAGATTATTGGTCATGTATTTGGAGCAGAAGTAGAAAAAGGAGTCTATCCCATGCACGGAAAAGTGACGTGGATTCACACGGCAGGAAGGGGAATTTTTCAGGATCTTCCGGAGACATATCAGGTAACCCGGTATCATTCTCTGGTAGTCAGCGAAGAGAATTTTCCGCAGGAACTACAAGTGGATGCCCGGTCAGAAGATGGTGTGATTATGGCCCTGAGCCACAGGACGCTGCCGGTTTTTGGAGTTCAGTTTCATCCAGAGGCAGTGCTTACAGAGTATGGTCATGAGATTTTAGAGAATTTCACAAAAATTTGCAGAAGGTGGGGAAATGCATATGAAGACAATGGTGCGAAAATTGCCGTTTTATAGGGAATTGGCAGTTGTATTTGAAAGATATCGGGAACAGAAAATGGCGGTATTTCTGGATTCATCTATGGAAAACAATCTGGGTCGGTATTCTGTGATTGGTCTGAATCCTTATCTAATATTGAAAGAAGAAGATGGTATTTGCTATAAAAATGGGAAGCCGGAACTGAAAAGTTTTGAGGAGGAGATGAAGAACTGTCTGAAAGCGTATTATGAGGTGAATGAGACAAGACTTCCGCTGATTGCCGGGGCAATCGGTTATTTTTCTTATGATTACGGAAGAAAATTTGAACAGATCAAGACAAGACATCCAAAGAAAATCCGTATGCCTGAAGCGATGTTTGCTTTTTATGATTTACTGATCCTTGAGGATAAAAAGGAAAAAGAACTGTATGTGACTGCCAGAGGAGCCTTGGAAGCGCAGGAAACAGCATTAGATCGTCTGGAGCAGGAAATTGCGGAGTGTGTTCCGGTTGTTTGCCCAAAAAGGCATGGGAGGCTTGCGGGATTTGCCCCGAATTTTGGGAAGGAGGAGTATAAACAGACCATTGACCGTATGATCTCCTATATTTTGGAAGGGGATATTTATATTGCCAATATGACACAGCAGCTTACCGTGCACAGTACAAAAGATCCTTATGAAGTATATCGGTATCTGCGGACCTATAATCCGGCACCATTCGGAGGGTATTTTAACTATGGAGATTTTCAGATTGTCAGTGCTTCACCGGAACGTTTTTTGCAGGTGAAGGATGGGGAAATTGAGACCAGGCCGATCAAAGGGACCAGAAAGCGGGGAAATACACCCAAGGAGGATGCTGTTCTGAAAAAGGAATTGCAGGAATCCACCAAAGATCGGAGTGAACTTTTGATGATCGTGGATCTGGAACGTAATGATTTAAACCATGTGTGTCAGCCGGGAACTGTGAGGGTAACAGAGCATTTTGCGGTGGAGACATATGCGACAGTCTTCCATCTGGTGACGACTGTGGCAGGGAAGATGAAGGAAGGGCTGCAGGTGATGGATTTGATGGAAGCGGCTTTTCCGGGTGGTTCTATCACAGGTGCACCGAAGATTCGGGCGATGGAACTTATAGATGAGTTGGAACATGACCGCAGAGGGTTGTATACCGGGTCCATCGGATATCTCTCGCTGGATGGAAGTTGTGATTTGAACATTGTGATCCGGACCGCAGTTTGCCAGGATGGTGTTTATCATCTTGGAGTGGGCGGGGGAATTACCTGCGAATCGGAACTTGAATTTGAATATGAAGAGACTTTGCAAAAGGCAAGAGCTGTACTGGAGGCGCTTGCTGACGGGAATGATGAGTGAGAGGGGGAAATGAGTTGTTGATACCAGATGAGGGATATTATTTTGGTATAGGTGCATTTGAGACCATTGCTGTAGAAGCGGGAACTCCTGTGTTCCTGGAGCAGCATTATGAGCGTTTGAATCGTGCTTTGAAATTTTTTGAGTTGGATATCCCGATGAGGGAGATTGAGAGGAAGGCAGAGCAATGTTTAAAAGAACCTGGGATGTGTGAGGGACGGAAAGTACTGAAAATCACGGTGTCGCCCGGAAATCTTCTGGTTGCTTCTAGGGAAAATACTTACCGGGAGGAAGATTATGAGCGGGGATTCTGTGTGGATTTTAGCCGGGTACGGAGAAATGAGACATCACCTTTTACCTATCACAAAACCTTGAACTATGGAGATTGTCTGCTGGAAAAACGGCGGGCAAAAGCAGCTGGAATTGACGAGCCTGTATTTTTAAACATGAAAGGGATCATTTCGGAAGGGGCGTCCACAAATGTGTTTTTTGTGAAAGCAGGACAGGTGATTACGCCGGAGGTTTCCTGCGGACTTTTGCCGGGAATTCTGCGGGGATATATCTGCCGGGTATGTGAGGCAGAGGAGCGAGAGATTTTGCCGGAGGAGGTGAGAGAATGTGAAGAGATGTTCCTTACCAATTCCTTGTTGGGCGTAATGCCGGTCACTTCGTTTGGGCAGTATCAATTTCCGTCACAGAAAAAAGGAAGGGAGCTATTAAGAAAGTATCGTGAAGAACGTTTTTAAAAAAGCAGTACATTGACGCAGCTATCGTACCCGGGTATAATAAATGAAAGCTGTGGGGATGAATGTCTGCGGAAATATGAGTGTTTTGCGGGGGTTGAAAATGTTTTAGCAAAACGGGACATAAGGAGAATGATAGCATGAGAAAAAAATTAAAGTATTTATTAGGGATCCTTTTGGTCATCCTGGGATTGTTTGCCGGATGCGGAAATCTGACCGGGCAGACCGATACAGATTCTGTACAAATAAGTTCTCAAAGCAGTGATAAGGTTGATAGTACTGGGGAAATTCAGGAGGACGGTACATATACATCGAAGGACGAGGTGGCAGCCTATCTGCATCTATTTGGTCATTTGCCCGATAATTTCATAACGAAGAAAGAAGCCAGGGAACTTGGCTGGGTAAGCAGTGAGGGGAACCTTGGAGAGGTGGCGCCCGGAAAGAGTATCGGAGGAGACTATTTTGGAAATTATGAAGGAATTCTGCCGCAGCAAGAGGGAAGAGAGTATCATGAGTGTGATATCGAAGGGGACGGCGGATACCGTGGTGCCAGGCGAATCGTATATTCCAATGATGGATTGATTTATTATACAGAAGATCATTATGAAACCTTTGAATTGCTGTACGGAGAGGAGTAGAAGATGAGGGTGATATTAGATGCAGGCTGTATGATGCAGAAGGAGGAGACGCACCAATATCTGAAGGAAAAGCTGGGATTTCCAGAATATTATGGAAAAAACCTGGATGCCCTCTATGATTGTCTGATGGATTTGAATGATACAGAGGTGATTTTCGAGCATCAGGAAAATGCAGGAGCATATTATCAACGAGTATATCAGATTTTCCAGGAGGCAGAGAAACAAAATCCGGGATTGCGGATAGGGTAGAAAGCCTTTTTTGATGAAAAAATTACTTTTTATGCCTCTGCAAAGCAAAAAAAATGTAAATCTTGCGTGAATTAATAAAATAATATATAGTAAAACAGTAAAAAATGTAGTAACATAGATAAGGATTGAAAAAAATCAGGTAAACATAAAATTACCGAATCGTTACAAGATTAGCTATAAGAAAGGGAGAAAATAGAATCATGGGAGGATTTTTTGGCGTTGCATCAAAAACCAGTTGTACGCTGGAACTTTTTTATGGTGTGGATTATCATTCGCATCTGGGTACGAGAAGAGGCGGAATGGCGACATATGGACCGGACGGATTCCGAAGAGCCATCCATAATATCGAAAACTCTCCGTTTCGTACAAAATTTGAACGGGATGTGGAGGAACTGGAAGGGAATCTCGGAATCGGATGTATTTCGGATTATGAGCCGCAGCCGCTGTTGGTACAGTCTCATCTGGGAAGCTTTGCAATCACAACCGTCGGCAAAATCAATAACATGGAGGAATTGCTGAAGGCAGTGTATGCCAATGGCAATACTCATTTTCAGGAGATGAGCGGCGGTCAGGTCAATGCAACGGAACTGGTTGCGGCGTTGATCTGCAAGAAGGATACGCTGGTGGACGGAATCCGTTATGTACAGGATGTGGTTGACGGTTCTATGACAATTCTGCTTATGACGAAAGATGGTTTGATTGCCGGAAGGGACAAGCTGGGACGCACTCCACTGGTATTAGGGAAAAAGGAAGATGCTTATTGTGTATCCTTTGAAAGTTTTGCCTATATCAATCTCGGTTATACAGATTACCGGGAGTTGGGACCGGGCGAGATTGTGAAGATTACCCCGGAAGGTGTGGAAACTCTTTCCGAACCGGGGAAAGAGATGAAGATTTGTTCTTTTCTCTGGGTATATTACGGATATCCGACCTCTGCTTATGAGGGAGTTAATGTAGAAGAGATGCGTTATCAGTGCGGTAAGATGCTGGCAAAACGTGATAACGGAACTGTTGAGCCGGATATTGTGGCAGGTGTGCCGGATTCCGGAGTTGCACATGCGATCGGATATGCCAATGAATCGGGAATTCCCTACGCGCGTCCGTTCATCAAATATACACCTACCTGGCCCAGATCTTTTATGCCGACGAATCAGAGTCAGAGAAATCTGATTGCACGTATGAAGCTGATTCCGGTTAAAGCGTTGATTGAAGATAAAAAATTACTGTTGATCGATGATTCGATCGTGCGCGGTACACAGCTTCGTGAGACAACCGAGTTTTTGTATCGGAGCGGTGCCAAGGAGGTTCATGTTCGTCCGGCCTGCCCGCCGTTGCTGTATGGCTGTAAATTCCTGAATTTCTCACGTTCCAAATCAGAACTGGATCTGATTACAAGACAGATTATCCTGGAGCGTGAAGGGGAAAAAGCGGAAGAGATGCTGGATGAGTATGCAGATCCCTGCAGTGAACGGTATGCATGGATGTTGGAAGAGATTCGGAAGAGACAGAATTTTACCACGCTGCGTTACCATCGTTTGGATGATCTGGTAAAATCCATCGGAATTTCCCCATGCAAACTCTGCACCTATTGTTTTGATGGTAAAGAATAAAGCTGTGGTATATTTTCCTCCGATTCGAGACAGAATAAGGTCGTAATCATGAATCAGGAGGTGCAATATGGAAACAATTTCAGAAAAAGAATTATCTGCCTTAAATGATCTGCTGACCGAAGAGGAACTTCTGATCAAGAAATTCCAGATGCTGGCACAGCACAGCGATGACCCGCAGATCAAATCCAAGTTTACGGAGATCTCAAACAGACATCAGGAACACTTTAATTCCCTGTATGCACAGTTAAGCTAAGGAGGGCAGACACATGACAGGTCAGGTATATACAGACAAAGAAATTCTGGGTGATGCACTTACCGCAGAGAAAACAGCAACCAATAACTACAACACATTTGCCAATGAATGTGTGCATGAGAATGTAAGACACGCGATTCTTCACTGCCTGAAACAGGAGCATGATATCCAGCAGGATGTATTTTGCATGATGCATGAAAAAGGATTCTATCCGACACCGGCCGCTCAGGAACAGAAGGTGCAGGAGGCAAAGCAGAAATTTTCTCAGTGTGTAAAGCATCCAATGTAAGCAGAAAAAACAGAATATTACTGTAAGATCTTATAGGACGGAGTGTTTATGCACTCTGTCCTATGTTTATGAACGGCGAATGTGCATCCGAAGCCAGACGGCATGGCAGATGAAGATGAAGCAGCGGCGATGATTTTCAGCCTTGCAAGTTTTTTCGATTGACAGTATACTGAAAGGAGAGGAAAGAAGGCAGAGGAAGGAAATAACGATGATTTTAACAGAAGAGAAGACGTATTCCATGAGTTTGATGCTGGAGGACTGCAGCAGTACGCCTGGTTTGAACAAAAAATCTTATGAGCTGGAATTTACCAATCGTGAATTGATCCATGCCGTATTTACCTGCGGTATGCCGATTCAGAGACTTACGCCGGCATATCCTGGAAAGCGCCAGACAGAGTTTTTGATGAAGATCGCTATGATAGAAACAGCTCTGGAGGCGGAAGGTGATCGGTTGAAGAAGTCTCATGAACTGGATTATCTGGATTCCGGTGAGAAGAGTATGATTTCTTATTATGTGGGAATGGTCCTTACAAAATTAATCAGCGGAAAATTGTTTCATCTGGATTATCTCACCCATATCAATCTGATTCCGGATCCGGAGAAAGAGGGATATATCGATGTCTGTGGGATGAGACGCTCGGATCTGATCGGATATCAGAGAAAAAGCAAAGCCTATAGTGTGTGGGGCGCAAAGGGGCGGAGTGAGAATAGTCCCCGTGCTTTGGAGAATGGCTGTATACTGGCACAGAGTGTGAAATCCATCTGCGGTCAGAACCCACAGTCAGCGGCTGTCTGCATGACCTATTACGAGAATAGTTATCTGACCGCTTATATCAAGCAGCCCAAAATGAAAGGCGAGTGTGAATTGAACTTTCAGCAGAAAGAGTACTACAAAGCGTATTATCGTCCTATGATGGAATTTTTCAGGGAGTCCTCTGCACAGACAGTTTTGACAGAGGAAAATTGCCGGGAAGTGACGATGTATCTCCCTTATTTTACAAATCAGAAGCCGGAGGATCTGCGAAGGAGAGTAACGATTGGAATCCCCTGCAAGATCTATGAAGCCATCCGGCAGGAGGATTACGAGCGGCTGCAGGGGGAAGTTGCATTTGCAGATGAAACAGAAAGACACATCTGCGCCGGGCAGGATTATATTTACATAAAATGATACCAGGGTCAAAAGGTTATGCGTTTCATGCTTGCATGAAAAAGCATGACTTTGGGACCCATAAAACATGAGAAAGTAGCATAGTTGGAGAGTAAGAAGATATGAATAGTTTGGAGGGCATGAATCCCCAGCAGAGGGAAGCGGTAGAATATACGGAGGGACCTCTGCTGATTCTTGCGGGAGCAGGTTCGGGAAAGACCAGGGTACTGACCCACAGGATTGCTTACCTGATTGAAGAAAAAGGTGTTTTGCCGTATCATATCATGGCGATCACATTTACGAATAAAGCGGCACAGGAGATGCGGGAGCGGGTGGACCGGATTGTAGAATTTGGCTCCGAGAGTGTCTGGGTGAGTACCTTTCACTCAAGCTGTGTGCGTATTTTAAGGCGATTTATCGACCGGATCGGGTATGAGAATAATTTTACGATTTACGATACGGATGACCAGAAAAGCGTGATGAAAAGCGTGATTAAGAAATTGCAGTTGGATACCAGAATGTATAAAGAGCGTTCGCTGTTGTCTGCGGTTTCCTCAGCAAAAAATGAGATGATTTCTCCAGAACAGTTTGAACAGGACGCAGGTCTTGAGTGGAACAAAAAGCGGATTGCACAGGCTTATTATGAATATCAGGCGGAGTTGAAGAAAAATAATGCACTGGATTTTGATGACCTGCTGGTAAAGACGGTGGAACTTTTTCAGAAGTGCCCGGATGTGCTGGAATATTATCAGGATAAGTTTCGTTACCTGATGGTGGACGAGTATCAGGATACCAATACGGTTCAGTTTAAGTTTATCAGTCTTCTGGCAGCCAGATACCGGAATCTGTGCGTGGTGGGAGACGATGATCAGTCCATCTATAAGTTCCGGGGTGCGAATATTGGCAATATTCTGGGATTTGAGGAAGTCTTCCCGGATGCAAAAGTAATCAAGCTGGAGCAGAATTATCGTTCCACACAGAATATCTTAAACGCGGCCAATGAAGTGATTGCACACAATTTCGGCAGAAAGGAAAAGAGGCTTTGGACCGAGAATGAGAAAGGAGACAAGGTCGATTTCCGTCAGTTTCAAAATGGCTTCGAGGAAGCAGAGTATGTCGCAGGAGAGATCAGCAAGATGGTACGCTTTGGCGAAGGGCATTATGGAGACGTAGCGGTTCTTTACCGAACCAACGCGCAGTCACGTTTGTTTGAGGAAAAGCTTTTGTTGGCAAATATTCCGTATAAGTTGGTGGGAGGCGTAAACTTTTATGCCCGCAGAGAAATTAAAGATCTGTTGGCTTACCTGAAGACAATCGATAACGCTCAGGATGATCTGGCAGTGCAGCGGATTATCAATGTGCCGAAACGCGGGATTGGAGCAACTACGATCGGCAAGGTGATGAACCATGCCGCAGAGCAGGAAATCAATTTTTATGATGCGTTGTTGGAGGTACAGTACATACCGGGGATGAGCAGAAGTCTTGCGAAGATTGAATCATTTACGAATTTTATCCAGCGGCTGCGGGCGGAATCGGAATTTTATTCGGTCAAAGAGCTGTTGGAGCATATTATAGAGGAAACAGGCTATGTGAAGGAGCTGGAAGCAGAGGATACCGATGAGGCCAGGGCAAGGATCGAGAATATTGATGAGTTTATTTCAAAAATTGTAACTTATGAAGAAGAAAATGAAGAACCAACTTTGAGCGGATTTCTTCAGGAGGTGGCGCTTGTGGCGGATATTGATTCAGTGGAGGATGGAAGTGACTATGTGCTTCTGATGACGCTTCACAGTGCCAAAGGATTGGAATTTCCGTATGTTTATCTGGCGGGAATGGAGGATGGAGTTTTCCCAAGTTATATGACCATAACCAGTGATGACCATGAGGAGCTTGAGGAAGAACGCCGGCTTTGCTATGTGGGGATTACAAGGGCGAAGAAGCATCTGACGATGACTTCCGCCCAGCAGCGGATGATCCGCGGTGAGACGCAGTATAATAAGGTTTCCAGGTTTGTCCGGGAAATTCCAAGAGAACTGGTGAATCTGGGAAGGCAGAATGAGTTCGGAATCAGTGAAAGAAGAAGCAGGCTGACGATGGAGGATGGATTTGGCAGTGCATTTTCCAGCGTATCCGAAAAGAAGTCCACCTTTTCGGGCAACACTTCCTTTATACCGCGGCAGTTTACGGTTACTAAGGCGGATACTTTGGATTATACAGTAGGAGATATCGTCCGTCATGTGAAGTTTGGAGTAGGAGAGGTGACGGATATCGTGGACGGAAAGAAGGATTACGAGGTGACTGTGAATTTTGATCAGGCCGGGGTTAAGAAAATGTTTGCTTCGTTTGCAAAATTGAAGAAAGTTTAAGTGTACTTGCAGGGGGATATCATATGTATCATATCATTGTGAATCCGAAGTCCCGCTCCGGACAGGGTCAGGCAATCTGGATGTGGGTCAGAAAGCGTCTGTTGGAAGAAGCGTGTGAATATCGGGTTTATCTTACCAGATATTATGGACATGCCGGAAAAATCGCCGGGAAATTGACGGATGTGTCATGGAATCCAAAAGATGTGTTAGTGATTATCGGCGGCGACGGTACGGTGAATGAGGTAGTGAATGGAATTGTCCGGTTGTCGGAGGTGACTGTTGGTTATATTCCCACCGGATCCGGCAACGACTTTGCCCGTGGTCTTGGAATTCCTTCGGATTCGGCAGCAGCTTTGGAACGGATTCTGAACCCGAAGAAAGTATGTGAGATTGATATCGGTATAAATCGGATGAATGGAAGATCCCGCCGCTTTACGATTAGTACCGGAATTGGATTTGATGCAGGAATCTGTCACAAGGCATTGGCTTCCAGGATGAAAAATACTTTGAATAAGCTGAAGCTTGGTAAATTGACTTATGTTTGTATTGCATTGAAAGAATTAGCCGTATCTGCGTCTCATACCATAACGGTGATACAAAAGGAGGGAGAGACGCGTGTATTTGAACATGCTTTTTTTGCCGTTGCCATGAATCTGCCGTATGAGGGCGGCGGCTGTAAATTTGCACCGGATGCAGATCCTGGAGACCGGCTGTTGGATGTGATGATTGTCTCTCAAATTCCAAAGTGGAAAGTGCTTCTGCTTCTGCCGCTAGCCATCAAAGGGCGGCACACCGGATTTAAAGAGATACATATGATACGATGCAGAAGTATTTCCATCGGTTCCGAAAAGCGGCTGCCCGTTCATCTGGACGGAGAATCAGGAGGATACCAAAAGGAAATGGAGATTTCTCTGGAATCAGAAAGGTTGAAAATTATTTTAGCGTAAAATGATGAAAATCTGAAAAGGTTTGGGCATGAAAATAGTATTTTTGCATAAGGATTTATTAAGAAAACTTAAAGAGGATTGACTTCCTGATTCCCTGTGCTATACTACATACAGCAGTAGCTAATTTACCTTTTGAATGAAAACGGGCGGTGTTATCTTGAAGAAAAATATAAGGCAGAAACATATCTGGTTGATTGCACTTTACGGGATTTTCTATCTAATAGGATTTAGAATTCTTGAGAAAAACATTACCAAGGGATATCACGAGATACATATGCCGCTAGATGATACGATTCCCTTTTGTGAGTTTTTTATTATTCCCTATTTTTTCTGGTTTTTTTATATTGCAGTCACCGTGATATATTTTACATTCTTTCAGGAAGAGGTGAGAGAATATTATCAGCTGATGATCAGTCTGGCAATTGGCATGACCTTATTTTTGATTATTTCCTGGCTATATCCCAATGGACAGAATTTGAGACCGGTGGTTTTTGAACGGAAGAATCTTTTTGTGGATCTGGTACGGCATCTGTATCAGATCGATACACCAACCAATATTTTACCGAGTATTCATGTTTATAATTCTGTGGTCTGTTATCTTGCGATCGACCGCTGTAAGGCTTTGAAGAAGTATAAGGCGGTACGGCAGGGGACCTTGGTATTGACGGTGTTGATTGTATTATCTACGATGTTCTTAAAGCAGCATTCTGTCTTTGATGTAACCTGTGCGTTGGTATTAAACGCGGTTGTATATTTTGCGCTGTATCAGCCCAAAGAGCAGATTCAGGCAGAGCAAAGAGTTGACGGAAGAAAAGTCAGAAAGAAAGTATTCGGACATTAGAAATAGCTTCGAACTTCCCTTTTTCGGGCATCTTTAGGATGTCTGCAGGGTGGTTCGAAGCTGTTTTGTTTATGTGGTGATCAGTGTGGAATAGCCTTCTCTTCGTAGTCGGCGCTCCATAATGATCGCATTGCCAAGCTGTTGGTAGGCGCCCACCTGTACCTTGTAAAAGCCGTCTTCTGCCAGGATAAATGCCGGATACCCTTTTTCCTGTAATTCGTACAACAGGTTATCGGCATTCTGACGCTGGCGGAAAAGACCGACCTGAACGCGGTAGAGTGTCGGTTCTTCCGGTGCGCCAGCATCGATGGCTGCAGCCGTTCCAGTCATCTGGCGCGGTGTTGGAACATTTTCTGTCATAACATTTTCCACGTCCAGAGTTTCCAGAATTCCATATGCGATCGCCTTTGCAATCGCTTCCAGATTGTCGTCGAACAGTGCGTTGTCGGTATCGGAGTTGATGAATCCGGCTTCAACTAATAGTGCGGGCATCTGAGTTCTTCGGAGGACAACAAGTCCCGGACGGGCTTTTACGCCGAGGTTTTCAAATCCGATCTCTTCCAGTGCGGCGTTTATATTTTCCGCCATCTCCAGTTTCAGTCCGGATTTGTCATAGATCAGCGTCTCTACCCCATTGTACTGGTTCGGTGTAGGAGAGGAGTTCCGGTGGATGGAGATAAAGTAGTCTGCACCGGAACGGTTGGCGATCTGAGCTTTTTCGAAGGGAGTCTGGTAAATGTCCGTTGTACGGGTATAGAGAACATTTACTCCGTTTTCTTTCAGTACTTTTCCCAGTTCCAGAGTAAGCTGCAGATTATCATTCTTTTCCTGACGATTCTGGTAGACGGCACCGGGATCATCTCCTCCGTGCCCGGCATCCAACATAATCGTATATGGCATAAATTGAAAGTCCTTTCATAGTGCGTTCTGTTACAGTATATGAAAGAATATGTGAAAGTGTGACATTTACAGGGATGATAATTACTGATAGAATAAAAATGAATCGAAAATTATGAAGGAAATGAACAGTTACATAAAAGCTATGGCAAGGAGAAATTAGGATGGTTACGTGCAGAGATATATTAAATTTGAAATTGGACGGGATGGAACTGATTGCCGGGGAAGAGGGGCTTGACCGTATCGTGTCCTGGAGCTATATCGTGCAGACAAGACCTTATGAAGATCACATGAATCAGGGGAATTTTGCGATGATTGTGGTAGATGATGTGCGGTTTGATTTTGAAGAAGTGGCACGCAGTATGGAGGAGTTGTATGCCCTGGGGATTTCCGGTTTGGCGGTTTCTGTGACAGAAGATAAGGAAGAGGTTCCATCCTTCATTATTGAGCGTGCGGAGGAGATGAAGCTTCCCCTGTTTTATATCCGGTGGGAAGGTGCGTCTTTTGTTGACATTGCTCAGGGTATAGGTGCGTTGATTTTAGACACAGATGTGCAGAATAAGAGAACTGGAGATTATCTTTATAATTTGTTATTTGGATATGAAATCAATGAAAAGTATGTGGAAAAACTTTCCGGACAGTTTGGCTTTGACTTTACAAAATTCTATCGGGTAGGAATTATCGTGGTGGACAGAACGTATGGGATCAACCTGGAGCAGGATGAGCATGTTTATGAATATTATGCAAACTGTCTGCAAAGGGAAGTGAAAGGGATAGATGGAAAACCTATGTTTATGCGTTTTCTGAACAAGTTTGTACTGTTGTTCGAGGCTCGGGAGGATAAAAAAATTGAACGGGAACTGGAACGTATTTTACGGACTTTAGATGACAGTTTTCAGTTTAAAGGAAAAATCAGAAGTACGTGTATTCTGGGGGAAGCGTACAGGAGTCCGAAGGATTTTGGCAAAAGTTATCAGGAGGCAAAGAGTTTTATTCCAAGGAAAGATGTTCTGCCCAATGCCAGGAGCAAAAAAGTAATCAGTGCCAGTGCCATGGGAATTTACAAGTTTATGTTTAACAGTGGGAATCAGGCAGAGGTTCTGCAGTATTGTAATGAGAAATTGAAAAAACTGGAGGAGTATGATCATGCCAATGGCGCATTTTTATGTGACACATTGATTGCATTTTATATGAATGGATTTAATGCCATAAAAACGGCGGAGGAGTTATATATTCATCGGAATTCGCTGCAATATCGGCTGAATAAGATTAAAGAGTTGTTGGAGATGGAGTTGAATGACTATGTGGAATATCTGGATTTGGTGAATTGTATTCTGGTAAAAAAGTGGATGTTTTCGTGACAAACTGTGCAAAGTGCAAAGTATGTTTGTGCGTTTTGTACGTTGAAGAAAAGAAGGAAAGTTATTAAAATACTTAGCATGAGCAAGGGCGCTAGAGAAACGGGATGTTTCGTCTGGCGCCCTTTTATGAATGGCGATGTTTGCGCTGGCAGACATGTCCGTTTGGAACATAACTTATTTTACGGATCGTCACAGGGACTGATCAGAAGGAGGATTATTATGAAAATGGGAAAAGTACTTTCAATGGCAGTGGCAGGAATGATGTTGATGGGCATGTTTACAGGCTGCGGCTCATCTTCCGCCAGTGGTTCATCTTCAGAGAGTGGATCTGCTTCAAAAAGCGAATCCTCTTCCATCGGTGGAGATAAGGATGTGCTAAAAGTAGGTATGGAATGTGCGTATGCACCATTCAACTGGACACAGGAAAATGCGGCAACGCCGGATGGAAGTGAGGCGCAGCCGATTTATGGTTCGAATTATTATACATATGGTTATGATGTGGCGGTGGCAAAAATGTTGGCGGACGAGCTGGGAATGGAGCTGGAAATTCATAAGGTGGAATGGTCCTCGATCGGAATTTCCATGGATTCCGGTGAATACGACTGTATCATTGCCGGTATGGGACGGACGGCTGAAAGAGAAATGGCGTATTCTTTTACGGAGCCTTATTACTACAGGGATAATTGTATTGTTGTTAAAAAGGGCGGAAAATATGACAATGTTACAAAGCTTTCTGATTTGGCGGGAACTGGCTGTAAGGCGACTACACAGCTTGGCACAGGCTGGATTCCGTTATTGGATCAAATTGAAGGCGCAGAGACAGGCTCTAATTACGAAACAACTTCTGAGTGCTTTATGGCTGTTTCTAACGGTGTTGCAGATGTATGTATTGTGGATCTTCCAACTGCTGAGTCCGCTCTGTTGACAAATGATGATCTGGCAATTATCCAGTTTGATGAAAGTGATACCTTTACAGGGGATGATGAAATGGTCAATGTATGTATTGCAACAAGAAAAGATGATACAGCTCTTTGTGATAAGCTTCAGGGGGCTATGGACTCTTTGGGATGGAATGATAAGGACAAAATGGATGAACTTATGGCGTCTGTTCTTACACAGCAGCCGGCAGCAGAATAAAGGCGGCATGACACAGATGAAGTGTCGGGTATGAAGAGGAAAGAGGTGGAACTATGTGGGCAGTATTAGCAGTTGAAAATCCCGGAAATTCTTTGGAATGGATGGTTTTTCTTGCAGAAAAATATGGCAATATGTTTCTGGAGGGAACGTGGCTTACTTTGTATATTGCAGTGCTTGGCACGCTGACAGGCTTTATTCTGGGATTTTTGATTGGAATTATTCAGGATATGAAAATCAATAATGGTGACAATCGTATCAAAAAGTTTTTTATAAGATTGATAAAGATTGTGGCAGCCATTTATGTGGAAATTTTCCGGGATACGCCGATGATTGTGCAGGCGATGATTATTTTCTACGGATTAAGGCAATCTGGCGTCAGCATGACAACGACATTTGCAGGTATTCTTGTTACGACATTGAATACAGGCGCTTATATGGCTGAAACTGTCCGAGGCGGCATTGGATCTATTGATCTGGGGCAGAGAGAAGGTGCCTGGGCTATGGGAATGTCACCTATGAAGACTATGCTGTACATTGTTCTTCCGCAGGCTTTCCGGAATATTATCCCGGAGATGGCAAATACATTTTTAACAAATCTGAAAATGACGTCAGTTCTGAATGTGATTGCAGTTCAGGAATTATTTATGGCAGCAAAAACTGCCGGTGGCAATTATTATAAATATTTTGAGTCTTATTTGGTTATAGCAATCATTTACTTTGTATTGTGTTTCGTCTTCAACCGAATCTTTATTCTTATGGAAAAAAGGATGCGGGGAAAGAACGATTATGCTTTAGCTGTTGAATATATGGATAACCAGTGAGGAGGAATTTTATGAGTGAATGTATTATTTCTATTCAGGATTTGAGTAAATCTTTTGGAAAACATGAAGTACTTCGAAAGATTGACATTGATGTCAGGTCGGGAGAAATCATATGTATCGTGGGTTCCTCAGGCTCGGGCAAATCTACGTTGTTAAGATGCATCAATAAGCTGGAATGTCAGACATCCGGAAAAATTATGTATCATGGAAAAGAAATCAGGGATGTACAGAAGGAGATTAACAATTACAGATCAAAAGTCGGCATGGTGTTCCAGTCTTTCAACCTGTTTCATAATATGACGGTGTTGGAAAATTGCACGATTTGCACACGAAAAGTGCTGCATATTAATAAGCAGGAGGCATTTGAAAGGGCAATCACGCATCTGAAAGAAGTGGGTATGGCACCATATATTCACGCAAAACCGGACCAGTTATCGGGCGGACAGAAACAGAGAGTGGCTATTGCAAGATCCCTGTGTATGAATCCGGAGGTATTATTATTTGACGAACCCACATCGGCTTTGGATCCGGAGATGGTAGGAGAGGTGTTAAATGTTATGAAAGAACTGGCAACTACAGGGCTTACAATGATTATTGTAACCCATGAGATGGCATTTGCCAGAGATGTATCTACGAGAACGATATTCATGGACCGTGGTTTCGTGGCGGAAGATGCAGCACCATCAGAGTTGTTCAGGAATCCAAAGAATCCACGTACCAGAGAATTCTTAAGCAGATATCTGGCGGGCTGACAGGAGGAATAAGATTATGGGAAATTTTGTTGTGACCTTTGCCAGAGGATTTGGCACCGGGGGAAAAGAAATCGCATCACGTCTGGCCAAGGATCTGGGCATTCATTGTTATGAAAATCGAATTCTGACCCTTGCCAGTCAAATGAGCGGCCTGGATGAAGTGCTTTTTCAGGAGGTAAATGAAAAAATCCGAAAAAATGGCGGTTTTGCCGCCTTCATGAGAGGTCTTCCAAGATCAAGAAACTATATCAGCAGAAATGAGAAATTTGTATCAGATGATAAATTATTTGAATATCAGAGTAGGATTATCCGGAATCTTGCAGAACAGGAATCTTGTGTCATTGTAGGAAAGTGCGCGGATTATGTACTCCGGGATAAGCAGAATGTAGTCAGTATCTATATAGAAGCGCCAAGAGCATTCTGTGTTGAGCGGACGATGGAGCATATGGGTGTGACCGAGGAAGTTGCCAATGCGACAATTGAACGGGCTGATAAGTTCCGGGCAGACTATTATAAATATTATACTCATGGAAATTACTGGACGAATCCGGTCAATTACGATATGACGCTGAATAGTGAGAAGATCGGAATAGAGGATTGCGTCAAAGTAATAGAAAAGTATTTGATGATCAAAGGATTCATTTCAACGGACAGGATAAAAAAAGCAGAATAAGGACAGGATTCAGGAGGAAAACAGTATGAAATTAGCAGACACTGGGTTGACCGTACAGGATATAAAGGATAAGGCAAGCAAATATATGATTGAAACTTATGAGAGATTTGATTTTCTTGCAGAAACTGCAAAGGAGCAGTTTATCTACGATGAAAAGGGAGAGGCGTACTTGGATTTTTATGCAGGTATCGCTGTAAACTCCGCCGGAAACTGTAATGAGAAGGTTGTGGAGGCAGTTGTAGAGCAGGCAAAAACTCTGATGCATACCTTTAATTATCCTTATACTATTCCGCAGGCATTGCTGGCGGAGAAAGTATGTACAACAATCGGCATGGACAAAATCTTTTACCAGAATTCAGGTACAGAGGCGAATGAGGCTATGATTAAAATGGCCAGAAAATACGGTATTGAAAAATATGGTCCCAACCGTTACCATATCGTGACAGCGAAAATGGGTTTCCATGGAAGAACATTTGGTGCTATGTCGGCTACCGGTCAGCCGGGTAACGGCTGCCAGGTGGGATTCGGTCCTATGACGTATGGATTCTCCTATGCTCCATACAATGATTTACAGGCATTTAAGGATGCGTGTACAGAAAATACGATTGCAATCATGATTGAACCGGTGCAGGGGGAAGGCGGTGTACATCCGGCTACGATGGAGTTCATGAAGGGACTTCGTGAATTCTGTGACGAAAACGGCATGTTGCTGTTGATTGATGAAGTGCAGACCGGATGGTGCAGAAGCGGTAAAGTAATGAGTTATATGAACTATGGCATCAAACCGGATATCGTATCCATGGCGAAGGCTCTTGGGGGTGGGATGCCGATTGGCGCAATCTGTGCTACCGAAGAGGTGGCAAAGGCATTTACGCCTGGTTCACATGGAACAACGTTCGGCGGTCATCCGGTTTCCTGTGCGGCGGCGCTTGCGGAAGTCAATGAACTGTTAGAGCGTGATCTGGCGGGAAACGCAGCGAAAATGGGCGGATATTTTATGAAAAAATTAAAGACACTTCCACATGTGAAGGAAGTGCGTGGGCAGGGCTTACTTGTTGGTGTGGAATTTGATGATGCTGTGGATGCTGTGGAAGTAAAACATGAATGTCTTCGCAGGCATCTTTTGATTACAGCCATCGGTTCCCATACGATTCGTATGGTTCCGCCGTTGATTATTGATGAGAAGGATTGCGATCAGGCATATGATATTATCAATGCCGCTGTCGAAGCATTGAGTTAGGAGGACGATACGATGATGCTATCTTCGGATATATTTTCATTTTCTATTCCGCAGAATATCGTGGTGGGAGAGGGGAGCCTTAGACGGCTCCCCAAACTGGCCAAAGAATTACATAGGAAAAAAGGTTATATTATTTCAGGTCCCCATCTGAGACGGATTGGTATGGTGGACAGATGCCGTCTGGCGCTTGCCAAGGAAGGCATGGAAAGTGAGGCATTTACGGAGACAGAAGGAAATCCGGGCACAGAGACCGTGGAAAAGGCAGCAGAGGGTTTTCGGAAAAGTGGTGCCGATTTTATTGTGGCAATCGGTGGAGGCTCTCCGCTGGATGTTGCGAAAGCGGTTGCTGTCGTTGCGGTTTTCGGCGGTAAAATTACAGACTATGAGGGACAAGGCAAAGTACCAGGTCCGGTGGTTCCTATGATAGCGATTCCAACCACAGCAGGAACTGGATCTGAGGTGACGGCATTTTCGGTAATTACAGATCACAGCAGAAATTACAAATTGACGGTTGTCAGCAATTATCTGCTTCCTGCATATGCGATCCTTGATCCGGAGTTGATTACCAGTGTTCCAAAGAGGACAGCGGCAGCATGCGGTGTAGATGCTATGGTTCATGCTTTGGAAGCTTATACATCTTTAGCGGCTTCTCCGTTTTCGGATATGTTTGCTTTAAAGGCTCTGGCATTGATTGGCGGCAATATCCGGGCATATGTGGCCAATCGTAGCAATAAGAAGGCAGCGGAGGCAATGCTTATAGGTTCTTTGTTTGCCGGAATTGCTTTTTCTCATGCGAGACTGGGAGATGTGCATGCTATGAGCCATCCTGTCAGCGCATATTTTGATGTGGCCCATGGTGTTGCCAATGCAATCCTGCTTCCTGTGATTGTAGAATATAATGCACTGGCAGATCAGGGAAAATATTATGACATATACCGTTGTATTGCCGAATGCCCGGCAGAGGTGAAAGATTTTTCTTCAGAGATGCTTGCCGAAGAGCTTGTGAAATTAAATGAGAAATTGGGAATTCCAGTCAGCCTGAAAGAGGTCGGAGTAAAAGAGGAACTGTTTGAAGCTATGGCAATCGATGCTATGAAAAGCGGCAATATTACTGTAAATCCAAGAATGACGGAAATAGAGGATGTTATACATCTGTATGAACAGGCATTTTAAACAGAATTTTTTAAATAGCATAATCAGCTTATTCGGAAAGTGAGAAAAATGTTCCTATCTGTTTTAATGATGTGAAAGCGTATTGGATATTAGTTAAATTAATAGATGAGATAAGAGATATTAATTATACTTATAAGAAATTTTGTGCTACAATAAAATCATCTTATGGTGGCAGAATAATTCTGCCGATGTTCAACCGTAGTATCCCAAACGAAAGGATAGGAAAAGTATGAGTACAGTAAGACGTGTGTATGTTGAGAAGAAACCGGAATTTGCCGGAGAAGCAAAGGATTTAAGACATGAGATCAAGCATTATCTGGACATTCCGGGGATTCGGAATGTTCGGATTCTGATTCGGTATGATGTGGAAAATGTCAGTGAGGAAACTTTTGAAAAGGCTTGTCATGTGGTATTTGCAGAGCCTCCGGTCGATACTTTATATAAAGAAGAATTCCCGATGGCGGAAGGTGCAAAGGTATTTTCCGTAGAGTATCTGCCGGGGCAGTTTGACCAGAGAGCAGATTCTGCCGTACAGTGTGTACAGTTCCTGAAAGAAGATGAGCAGCCAATTATCCGTTCCGCAACCACTTATGTGATTGAAGGAGAGGTAAATGATGCGGAGTTTGAGGCGATTAAGAGCCACTGCATCAACCCGGTGGATTCCCGGGAAACTGGTATGGAAAAACCAGAGACTTTGGTGACAAAGTTCGAAGATCCTGCGGATGTCAGCATTTTTGAAGGATTTAACGAAATGCCGGAAGACAGACTTCATGAACTTTACAGTTCTTTGAATCTGGCTATGACCTTCAAAGATTTCCAGCATATCCAGAATTACTTTAAAAAGGAAGAAAAGAGAGATCCGTCCATGACGGAGATTCGTGTACTGGATACCTACTGGTCCGATCACTGCCGTCATACTACATTTTCCACAGAATTGAAGAATGTGGAGTTTGGTGACGGTGATTATAAAGAGCCTATCGTAAATGCATATGAAAGATATGTTGCGGATCATAAGGAGATCTTCAAGGGCAGAGATGACAAGTTCATCTGTCTGATGGATCTGGCATTGATGGCGATGAGAAAGTTAAAAGCAGAAGGCAAGCTGGAGGATCAGGAAGAGTCTGATGAGATTAATGCCTGCTCCATCGTTGTTCCGGTTGATGTGGACGGTGTGGAAGAAGAGTGGCTGATCAACTTTAAGAACGAAACTCATAACCATCCTACGGAGATTGAGCCGTTTGGTGGTGCGGCTACCTGTCTTGGCGGTGCAATCCGTGATCCGCTTTCCGGACGTACCTATGTATATCAGGCAATGCGTGTGACCGGTGCAGCCGATCCGACGGTTTCCGTAAAAGAGACGCTTCACGGCAAACTGCCGCAGAAGAAGCTGGTTCGCGGCGCAGCCCACGGTTACAGTTCTTACGGCAATCAGATCGGACTGGCTACCGGATATGTAAAAGAAGTCTATCATCCGAACTATGTGGCAAAGCGTATGGAAATCGGTGCTGTCATGGGTGCAGCTCCAAGACGCGCAGTCATCCGTGAGAATTCCGATCCGGGCGATATCATTATCCTCCTTGGAGGACGTACCGGACGTGACGGTATCGGCGGTGCAACAGGTTCTTCCAAAGTTCATACGGAAGCTTCCATTGAGGTCTGCGGCGCTGAGGTCCAGAAGGGAAATGCTCCGACAGAGCGTAAGATTCAGCGTATGTTCCGCCGTGAAGAAGTGAGCAGGCTGATCAAGAAATGTAATGACTTTGGTGCAGGCGGTGTATCTGTAGCGATCGGAGAGCTTGCAGCAGGTCTGAAAGTAGATTTGGATAAAGTTCCGAAAAAGTATGCCGGTCTTGACGGTACGGAGATCGCAATCTCTGAGTCTCAGGAGCGTATGGCAGTTGTTGTAGATCCGAAAGACGTGGATCAGTTCCTGAAATATGCCAATGAAGAGAATCTGGAAGCAGTATGCGTAGCGGTTGTTACAGAAGAACCTCGTCTGGTACTGAGCTGGAGAGGCAAAGAAATTGTGAACATTTCCCGTGCATTTCTGGACACCAACGGTGCTCATCAGGAAACAGATGTATATGTTGAGATTCCGGAAAAAGACGGTAATACCCTGAAACGCAGTGAGGATATTGCTGATGTGAAAGCAAAATGGCTGGAAACCCTGTCAGATCTCAATACCTGTTCTCAAAAAGGTCTGGTGGAGATGTTTGACTCCTCCATCGGTGCAGGTTCTGTTCTGATGCCTTATGGTGGAAAATATCAGATGACAGAGACACAGTCTATGGTTGCTAAAGTTCCGGTAGCCAACGGAAAAACCAATACGGTAACAATGATGAGCTATGGATTCGATCCATATGTGTCCAGTTGGAGCCCATATCATGGAGCTGTCTATGCGGTTCTGGAATCCATTGCCCGGATTGTGGCAACCGGCGGTGATTACAGCAAGATTCGTTTTACGTTCCAGGAATACTTCCGTCGTATGACTGAAGATCCGAAGAGATGGAGTCAGCCGTTTGCGGCACTGTTGGGTGCATATGATGCACAGTTGGGCTTTGGCCTGCCTTCCATCGGCGGAAAAGACAGTATGTCCGGTACGTTTAATGATATTGATGTTCCGCCGACACTGGTTTCCTTCGCAGTGGATGTGGCAAAAGAACAGGATGTCATTACACCGGAACTTAAAAAGGCAGGAAATAAACTGGTATGGATTCATGTTCCAAGGGATGCGTATGATCTTCCGAAATACGAGGAGATCATGGATCTCTATGCAAGATTCCATGCAGATGTTCTGGCTAAGAAGGTGGTTTCCGCATATGCTCTGGATCGCCACGGTATCGCTGCTGCCGTATCCAAGATGGCATTCGGTAATAAGATGGGTGTGAAGATTGAGCATAATGTGGATGTCAGAGATCTGTTCAGCCCATACTTCGGTGATCTGATCTGTGAAGTGGAAGCAGGCAAAGTGTCTGAACTTTCTGTGACTTATACCGTGATCGGTGAAGTGACCGACCAGGCGGCAATCGAATACTGTAATATGAAGCTTTCGATTGAAGAGGCCTGCACTGCCTGGAATGCACCGCTTGAAAAAGTATTTAAGACGGTATCCGGTGCGCCGACAGACGCGAAGGTGGAATCTCCGCTTTATGATACAAAAGATGTGCATATCTGCGCACATAAACTGGCGCAGCCGACTGTATTTATTCCGGTATTCCCGGGTACGAACTGTGAATACGACAGTACAAAGGCGTTTGAACGTGCCGGCGCAAAGGTAATCACAAAGGTCTTCAAGAATCTGACTGCAGCAGACATTGTAGATTCTGTCAACATCTTTGAGGAGGCAATCAGTCAGGCACAGATTATCATGTTCCCAGGCGGATTCTCTGCCGGCGATGAACCGGACGGATCAGCAAAATTCTTTGCAACTGCATTCCAGAATGCGAAGATTAAAGAAGCGGTTATGAAACTTCTGAATGAGCGCGATGGTCTGGCTCTGGGTATCTGTAACGGATTCCAGGCACTGATTAAACTGGGATTGGTACCTTACGGTGAAATTGTAGGACAGACAGAGGATTCTCCGACATTGACATTCAATACCATCGGACGTCATATCTCCAAGATGGTATACACGAAAGTTATGACAAACAAATCCCCGTGGCTTTCCGGAGCAGCTCTGGGCGGTGTTTACACAAGCCCTGCATCCCACGGAGAAGGCCGTTTTGTTGCCAGCGAAGCATGGCTTGACAAACTGTTTGCCAACGGACAGGTTGCAACCCAGTATTGCGATCCGGAAGGAAATGTATCGATGGATGAGTATTGGAATGTCAACGGTTCTTATCGCGCAATCGAGGGTATCACAAGTCCGGACGGACGTGTTCTCGGTAAGATGGCTCATGCAGAGCGCCGGGGTGATGGTGTAGCTATCAACATCTATGGTGAGCAAGATCTTAAGATTTTTGAATCCGGAGTGAACTATTTCAAATAATTTAGGCAGGACAAATAAAAACATAAAATGACAGGAATTTTATCCTTTATTCCGCTATGATAAGTCTAAAGGAAGGGATGAGCAGCGATGGAATGGACAGAAAGCTTACGCGGTGCAATCGCATATATGGAGCGGCATTTATATGAGGACATCGGAGCGGATGATGTGGCGGAAGAAGTGCACATTTCGTCCTATTATCTTCAAAAAGGCTTCCGCATCATGACGGGATATTCCATAGGAGAGTACATTCGTTGGCGCAGATTATATCTTGCAGCATTGGATGTGATTTCCGGAGAGGAAAAAGTGATTGATCTCGCTTACAAATATGGATATGAGACACCGGAAAGCTTCACGAAGGCGTTTTCCCGTTTTCATGGTATATCGCCGATGCAGATGAAGAAAGATTCCAGTAAAATCAAGCCTTTCCTTCCTTTGAAAGTTATTGTTGAGGTAAAAGGAGGAACTGACATGGATGTAACGGTTGAAAAGATGGAAGGCTTTAAAGTGATTGGTTTTGAAAAGACATTTGAAACCGCAGATGCTTATCAAAAAATACCGGAATTCTGGGCGGAGTATAGAGATAAGTATTTGATGCCGCTCCTGCTGGCGGATAAGCAGCCGGAAAATGAAGTGGAAGAGACAATCTGTAATTGTTGTGTGGGAGAATTTGGAGTTTCCATTGATGATTTAGGAGAAAAAGGAAAATTCCGTTATCTGATTGCTGGCAGATATACCGAGGGAGAAGTTCCCAGGGGAATGTGTGTCTATGAATTCCCGGATATGGAATGGGCAAAATTCCGATGTGTCGGTTCTATGCCGGGAGCGATGCAATCCGTTAATACACAGATTTTCAAGGAATGGCTGCCAGGAAATCCGGATTATGATATTGCCATGTATGTGAGTATTGAATGGTATTCTGAGGGTGATATGACTTCCCATGATTATGAAAGCGGGATATGGCTGCCGGTAAAACACAAATAGAAATGAAAGGAAGGGAACAGAACCTCTTAAATGGATGAAGATCCGTTTAAGAGGTTTTTACAATATTCCAAAGTGAAATAGAATCGTCCTTGGGCTTCCTCTTCATTGACATCCCCTATTGAAATATAGTAGAATAGTCTCCGTAAACATTTTTAATATGATTTTGTTATTTTTAGGAGGAATGTATTTTGGACAGTGACCCTTTGATATGGCCTATTATCTTGCAGATCATACTGATTGCGCTCAATGCAGTATTTGCATGTGCAGAGATTGCAGTGGTTTCGATGAACGACACAAAGCTTGCCAGGATGGCTTCGGAAGGAAATAAGAAAGCGGTGCAGCTTGAGAAACTTGTTTCATCACCCTCGAAATTTTTGGCTACGATTCAGGTTGCGATTACATTGTCCGGTTTTATGGGCAGTGCTTATGCGGCAGAGCACTTTTCTGACCGCTTGACGAATTTTCTGGTGCGTATGGGTATTCCGCTTCCGACAGTGACATTGGATGCGATTGCTGTGTTTCTGATTACCTTGATTTTGTCATATGTTACACTTGTCTTTGGAGAACTGGTACCAAAGCGCGTGGCGATGAAAAATTCGGAAAAGATAGCACTTGGTATGGGTTCGATACTGAACGTACTTGCAAAGGTTTTTGCACCTCTGGTATGGCTGTTAACAGTTTCTGTCAATGGGGTCTTGCGATTGATTGGAATTGATCCGAACCATGAGGAGGAAGAGGTTACAGAAGAAGAAATCCGTATGATGGTGGATGCAGGAAGTGAGAAAGGCACGATTGATTGTACGGAAAAAGAAATGATTCAGAATGTGTTTGAATTTGACGATATTTCAGTGGGGGAGATCTGTACACACCGTACCGATGTAGCAGTACTTTGGGCGGAGGATGAAAAGGAAGAATGGGAGGGAATCATCCATGAAAGCCGTCACTCCATGTTTCCGGTCTGCGGAGAGGGTGTGGATGATATTCTGGGTGTAATGGCTGCAAAAGATTATTTCCGGCTTCAAAATCTCGGCAAAGATGAAATTATGGAACAGGCAATCCGTCAGGCATATTACGTGCCGGAAAGTATCAAAGCGGACATTTTGTTTCGTAATATGAAAAAGAGCGGTAACTACTTTGCGGTGGTACTGGATGAGTATGGCGGTATGGATGGCATTATTACTCTGCGGGATCTGATTGAGCAGTTGGTAGGCGATCTGATAGAGGAGGATGATGAAGATCGTCCGGAGGAGATTGAACAAATTTCAGAGGATACCTGGCGGATTCAGGGTTGTACGCCTCTGGATGATGTGGAAGAGGAATTGCGTGTCAGCTTGCCGGTTGATGATTATGATACTTTCGGCGGCTATATCTTCGGAAATCTGGGTTCTATTCCAGATGACGGGAGCCAGTTTGAACTGGAGACGGAGGATCTGCATATCAAGGTTATCGAGGTCAGGGAGCATCGTGTGGAAAGTACTGTTGTTCGGAGAATAGAGAAACAAGAAGAGCCGGAAGAGTCTTAAGCAACTGCCTCGAAGTCTGCAAAAGGCGGGAAAGCTGTTTTAAGTGTAACGGTCAGAAGGAGATTGGATATGAAACATGAAATAGATGCAATTGACAGACAGATAATAGATATCTTGCAACATGATGCCAGATTGCCGGTGAAGACAATTGCTGACAGAGTTTCTTTGTCTTCTCCCACGGTTTCGGCACGGATTGAACGACTGCAAAAGGAGGGTGTGATTTCCGGCTATATGGCTGTAGTAAATCCGGAAGTGTTTGATTACAGGATCAAAGCATTTATTAATCTGGAAGTGGAACCTACGCAGAAAAAGGAATTTTATCCCTACATAGCCAGTGTTCCTAATGTGATCGAATGTAATTGCGTGACAGGGGATTACGCCATGTTGATGGAAGTTTTATTTAAAACGACCAAGGAGCTGGATCAGTTTATCGGTCAGCTTCAGCATTTTGGAAGGACAAAGACACAGATTGTATTTTCCACCAATATTGATCATCGGGGGATTCCGATTGAAGTGGAAAACTGAAGTTTTAATAAAGAAGAAAACGGTTATTGAACTTCGGTACTAAGAGTGCTATAATAGCCGCAGATAAATAATATGCAAAATAGGATTCCATGCGTTAAGTGTTCCGTGGATGGGGAGTTGCCGCAGAAACGAAAAGTCAGTGTCAGAGCACTAGGCTTACGATATGGGATTCGCACCCGTTGCAACACACAGATGATATACATCTCGATTGTGAAGGGATAAGAAGAATTATTATTTATTCCAGATGCTCATTCACATCGGGATGTTTTTTTGTACACAAAATTGTTCGACTTTCTGCTGCATTTCTTAATATTTATCGGAAATGCCCGCATCCCGAAATAAATTTTAGGAGGTAGAGGGCATGATGGATCATGAAAAGATTAAAGAAGGTGTCCGTCTGATGCTGGAAGGAATCGGTGAGGACATCAACCGGGAAGGTCTTCTTGAGACGCCGGATCGGATTGCACGTATGTGTGAGCAGATTTACGGAGGACTTTATGAAGACGCCGGAACACATCTGAGCAAACAATTTCAGGCAACGAATAATAATATTGTTTTGGAGAAAGATATTACCTTTTACTCCGTATGTGAACACCATCTGCTTCCTTTCTATGGAAAGGCTCATGTGGCATATATTCCAGATGGGAAAGTGGCAGGACTTAGTAAGCTGGCGCGGACAGTAGAAGTATTTGCGAGAAGACCGCAGATTCAGGAGAATATGACAGCACAGATCGCAGATGCTCTGGAAAAGCACCTGAATCCAAGGGGCGTGATGGTGATGCTGGAGGCAGAGCATATGTGCATGACTATGCGGGGCGTTCAGAAACCGGGAAGCAAGACAGTCACGACGATTGTCCGCGGTGTGTTTGCGGAAGATTACTCGCTTCAGCAGACATTTCTTCAGATGGTGAACAGATAAAGATATGGAACGAGTACATAGTATACAGAATCATCCCTTGTTTCAGAAGCAGTTTCATCTGCTTCAGAAAGCAGAGGAGGAGCGTTTTTTCTGCCGTCATACCATGGAGCATTTTCTGGATGTGGCAAGGCTGATGTATATCTATAATCTGGAAGAGGGTGCAGGATTGGATAAAGAATTGATTTATGCTGCTGCACTGCTTCACGATATTGGGCGTTATGAACAGATCAGCCAAGGAACGCCGCATCATATATCCGGGGCAAGGATTGCTGGTGAGATATTAAAGGCATGTAATTTTTCGGAAATTGAGGCAGAAAGAATTCAGAATGCCATAGCAAGCCACCGGAAACAGGAAGAAGGAATGGAAGACAGATTAGCAGCCTACCTTTATCGGGCAGACAAGCAATCCAGAAATTGTTTTTCCTGTCCGGCAGTCAGGGAGTGTAACTGGCCGGATGATAAGAAGAATACAAGTATCATATATTGAGGTGATAAGCGATGAGAATAGGTAATCGGGATTTTGATACGAAGCATAAGACGTACATTATGGGTATTTTAAATGTGACACCGGATTCTTTCTCCGATGGCGGAAAGTTTGATAATCTGGATGCGGCACTGTATCATACAGAAGAAATGATACGTGAGGGGGCGGATGTTGTCGATATCGGAGGAGAGTCTACCCGCCCCGGTCATACGGTGATTACGGAGGAGGAAGAAATCGCCCGGGTAACACCGGTGATTGAAGCGGTAAAGAGCCGGTTTGATATTCCGGTATCGATTGACACGTATAAAGGAAAGGTAACAGAAGCAGCACTGCAGGCAGGTGCAGATCTGGTCAATGATATCTGGGGATTTAAACATGAACGTAAAGTGGCGGGGCTGACCGCGAAGTATCAGGCAGCCTGCTGTCTGATGCATAACCGCCATGAGGCTGTGTATGGGAATTTTCTGGAAGAACTGGTAGCAGATATGGAAGAATGTGTCAGGATAGCCAGAGAGGCAGGCGTACCTGAGGAAAAAATCATGCTTGATCCTGGTGTTGGTTTTGGCAAAACTTATGAGATGAATCTGGAGGCTATTCATCATGTGGATGTGCTGCACAGATTAGGATTGCCGATTTTACTGGGAACCTCTCGAAAATCAGTGATCGGGCTTACTTTGGATCTTCCGGCGGATCAACGCGTGGAAGGAACTCTCGCGACTACGGTAATTGGCGTGATGAAGGGATGTGCTTTTGTTCGGGTACACGATATCAAAGAAAATAAGAGGGCAATTCAGATGACAGAGGCGATTCTGGGCCGGCAGGAGGCATGATGGATAAGATAAAGATACAGAATCTGGAGGTCTTTGCAAAACATGGGGTATATCCGGAAGAAAATGTTCTCGGACAGAAGTTTGTGATTTCAGCCGTTTTACATACAACCACCAGAAAAGCCGGTATGACGGATGAATTGGAATATTCCATCAATTATGGAGAAGTCAGCCACTTTATCAAAAAGTTTGTGGAAGAGAATACCTGGAAGTTGTTGGAACGTGTGGTGGAACAGCTTGCTCAGGCGCTGCTTGTGGAATATCCGTTGCTTTGGAAGGTGGACCTTGAGATTCAAAAACCCTGGGCACCGGTGGGCCTTCCTTTAGATACGGTATCCGTGGAGATCAGCAGAGGATGGCATACGGCATATATTGCCCTTGGTTCCAATATGGGTGATAAAAAGGGATATCTGGATCAGGCGATTCAGATGTTGGGTGAGCAGCCAGACTGCAAAGTTTTGAAAGTTTCTGATTATCTGGTAACAGCACCGTATGGAGGTGTGGAGCAGGATGATTTTCTGAACGGAGTGTTGGAGTTAAGGACGCTGTTAGAACCGGAAGAACTTCTGGAACGGCTGCATGAGATCGAGCGGGCGGCCAACAGGGAACGGAAGATTCATTGGGGTCCCCGTACACTTGATTTGGATATCTTGCTTTATGATGAGTTGGTGATGGATACTAAAGATCTTCATATCCCTCATGCAGAGATGCATTTGCGCGATTTCGTGCTGGTTCCGTTAGCTCAAATTGCCCCGTGGAAACGTCATCCGTTGAACGGACAGACTGTGGAGCAGATGCTCAAAACATTATCTAAGTGAAATATGCTTGCATTTTCCAGGGGTTTCGTATATACTATAGCTGTTGATTTATGATCGTTGTGCAGTATTTGCTTTATGCATTGCTGCAGGTCTTTTTGCACATACTATTTTGGATTAAAGGATGGTAAGGATATATGAGTTTATTACAAGACTGGAGAGATATGGCGTACTCTCAGGAAACTGACAAAGCCCAGTTGCAGAAGTTCTGGACCAAGTATTTCGTGATTGAAAAAGGAATTTATGAAAAGCTTCTGGTGAATCCGGATGAGGTAGTTCGCGGAACTGTGAAAGAACTGGCGGACAAGTTTGGAGTTGATGTAATGACCATGGTTGGTTTTCTGGATGGTATCAACGACAGTCTGAAAGTTCAGAATCCGATCGAAGAGATGGACGAGAATACAGAAGTAAATCTGGGATTTGACAAAGAATTATTATATAAGAATATGGTGGATGCAAAAGCTGACTGGCTGTATAATCTGCCGATGTGGAATGAAATTTTTACAGAGGAAAAGAAGAAATCTCTGTATCTGGAGCAGAAGAAATCAGGTACAGTCATAAAAGGTGCAAAGATCGGAAGAAATGAGCCATGTCCGTGCGGAAGCGGCAAAAAGTACAAATATTGCTGCGGACGTTAAGGAATTGGAACATGTGGAAATTATGTGAAAAAGACAGGTTGGCGCCTGTCTTTTTTCAGGAATAAGATAGGGAAAGGAAGGGTGACAGATGCTGAAAGGAAAAACAGTGATTCTTGGAGTGACAGGCTCTGTTGCAGCATATAAGACGGCAGGTCTTGCAAGCATGTTAGTTAAGCAGCATGCAGATGTGCATGTGATTATGACAAAGAATGCCTTGAATTTTATTAATCCGATCACTTTTGAATCATTGACTGCTCATAAGTGTCTGGTGGATACTTTTGACCGTAATTTTGAGTTCAGCGTGGAGCACGTTGCCTTGGCAAAACTGGCGGATCTGGTGCTTGTTGCTCCTGCAACAGCAAATGTGATCGGAAAGCTGGCAGGAGGAATTGCGGATGATATGCTGACCACAACGGTGATGGCGTGCAGTTGTCCGAAACTTGTTTCACCTGCCATGAATACGCATATGTTTGAAAATCCGATTCTTCAGGATAATCTGAGAAAATTGGAGACCTATGGGTATACAGTCATTGAACCGGCAAGCGGAAGATTAGCCTGCGGAGATACCGGAGCCGGAAAAATGCCGGAGCCGGAGATTCTCTTAGAATATATTTTAAAGGAGATTGCCTGTGAGAAAGATCTGACTGGAAAGAAAGTGCTTGTGACTGCAGGACCAACGCAGGAATCGTTAGATCCGGTGCGGTATCTGACCAATCATTCTTCCGGAAAGATGGGATATGCGATTGCCCGGATATGCAGCTTCCGCGGTGCGGATGTGACTCTTGTGTCGGGCAGAACAAATCTGCCAGGACCATTGTTCGTAAAGACGGTGGAGGTTACCACGGCAAGAGAGATGTATGAGGTGGTAGCAGCAGCATTTCCTGATCAGGATATTGTAATTAAGGCGGCAGCAGTAGCAGATTACCGGCCAAAACAGGTAAGTTCAGAGAAAGTAAAAAAATCGGGTGAGATGTTTGTCCTGGAGATGGAACGGACGGACGATATCTTAAAATATTTGGGAGAGCAGAAGCGTTCTGATCAGTTTCTGTGTGGATTTTCTATGGAAACGGAACATATGCTGCGTAATTCCAGAGCAAAGCTGGCGAAAAAGAACCTGGATATGATTGTGGCCAATAACCTCAAAGTACCAGGAGCAGGTTTCGCGGGCGATACCAATGTGGTGACTCTGATTACGAAGGATGAGGAGACAGAACTTCCATTGCTCAGCAAGGAGGAGACTGCCGTACGCATTCTGGATAAAATCCTGGAGAGGATCTCCGGGGAAATGTAACTTGTCAACCTCGTACATGTATTGTATCCCGAAGAAGGGAATAATAACAAGGAGAGAACATGAAAACAACATCAAAAACAACGCAACTCACAATCTTTGGTCTTATGACCGCTATTTTACTGTTGATGGCTTACACGCCTCTGGGTTACCTGAATATAGGTCCCCTTGCCATTACATTTAATGTGATCCCCGTGGCTGTCTGTGCAATTACCATGGGACCTGTCGGCGGTGCGGTGGCAGGAGCCGTCTTCGGACTTACCAGCTTTCTGCAATGTATTGGTATCGGAGGTACAAGTGCAATGGGAGCAATTCTTTTTGAAATCAATCCGATTCTGGCATTTATTCAGCGCTTTGTCCCGCGTGTGCTTGACGGTTTCTTAATCGGGTTTGTTTTTCAATGGGTAAGGAAGCGGAAGAATACATACGCTGCCAGTGCGGTTACCGGATTTTGCGCTGCATTCTTTAATACAGTGTTCTTTATGACGGCACTGGTTGTATTGTATGGAAATACGGAATATGTTCAGGGGCTTATGGGAGGAAAAAATGTAATTGTATTCATTTGTACCTTCGTTGGGATTAATGCTGTATGTGAAATGCTTTCATCAACGATTATAACGGCGGCGGTAGGTTCTGCATTGTATCGTGCGGGTGTGATCCCGGCGGCAGATGCTTTGCGCCGCAGATAGAGGAAAGGCCGGAGAAAATTATGATTTTAGCGATAGATATCGGGAACACCAATATTGTACTTGGATGTATCGAAAATGAGAAAATATATTTTATCGAACGATTGTCTACGGAGCGAAAACATACGGAATTGGAGTATGCGGTCAGTATTAAAAACGTGTTGGAGATTTATAATATTCAAAGTGATTCGATTGAGGGCGGAATCATCTCTTCGGTAGTGCCGCAGATTACAGAAGTTGTAAAACATGCCGTTGAAAAATTGATTCATAAATCGGTGAAGGTGGTGGGTCCCGGATTAAAGACAGGTTTAAATATCCGCATGGATAACCCTGCACAGCTCGGAAGTGATCTGGTGGTAGATGCGGTGGCCGCTATGGCAGAGCATCCGGTGCCTTTGGTTGTTATTGATATGGGAACGGCTACGACGGTAAGTGTCATTAACAGTAAGCGGTATTATATCGGCGGTATGATTCTTCCGGGAATCCGCACAGCCAGTGATTCTCTGGTAAGTAATGCTGCACAGTTGACCCAGATCAGTTTTGAGCTGCCGAAGCGCCTGATTGGAAGTAATACGATTGACTGTATGAAAAGCGGAGCCATGTATGGAAACGCTGCGGCGTTGGATGGGTTGCTTGAACGCATTGAAGAGGAGCTTGGGGAAACCTGTACGGCTGTGGCTACAGGCGGACTGGCGAAGTGCGTAATCCCATTATGTAAAAGAAAAATTCTTTTGGATGATAACTTGCTGATGAAAGGTCTTCAGATTATTTACAATAAGAATCGTTAAGAAAAACGTCCCGATTGGAACAAGCCAAGGAGCTGTTTCAGACGGGACAGTTTTCGTTTAAAGGCGAGAAGCTTTGATTTCGTTTGACAGATTTCAGAAAGAGTGTTACACTCTCTCTATAACACTCTGCAACATTTGATTTGGCATGATTTTGCATGCCGGATGGGGAATTGAATACAAGAGGATAAAAGTTATGCGGTATGAATTGATTCAGATTGATTTTGACAGTGATGAAGCGATTTATATACAGCTTCGTAACCAGATTATTCTGGGGATTGCTACTTCGCGGCTTCAGGAAGGGGATTCTCTCCCCTCTGTAAGACAGTTGGCGGAGGAGATTGGGATAAATATGCACACAGTGAATAAAGCGTACAGTCTTTTGCGGCAGGAGGGACTTTTAACATTAGATCGGCGCAGAGGTGCGGTAATCCAAATTGATGTGGATAAGCTGTTTGCTGTTGAGGAGTTGCGGCAGGATTTGCAGGTGATTCTGGCAGAGGCAGTATGCAAGAATATTTCACGGGAAGAGGTTCACCAGATGGTGGATGAGATTTATGAGCGTTATGAGTCTTGAGCTGGTTCTTTTTGCAGAAGGGCGGCATACGTTTATAGAAGACAGGAAAGGATGGACATTGAATGAGAGAAGCATTTACAAGTCAGGCACGGAATGCATTGATTCAGGCGGGCCGGGCAGCCCGGCAGTGTCAGCATAATTATATAGGGACAGAGCATATTCTTGTGGGGCTTTTAAAGGAAGGGCACGGCACAGCCGGGATGGTTCTGAAGGAGTTCGGCGTACAGGAAGAACGATTACTGTCTTTGATTGATCGGTTGATTGCCCCTGCCGGAGGTGTTTCGGTGGTGATGCAGCCGGGTTATACTCCCCGGGCAGAGAAAGTTCTGGAAGATGCAAAAGGAGAGGCACACCATTTTAGAAATACAACAATTGGTACAGAACACATATTGATTGCTTTACTGAAAGAGACGGATTGTGTTGCTGCCCGTCTGCTGTTTACGATGGGAATCAATATCCAGAAACTTTATGTGGCTGTTTTGGCAGCTATGGGTGAAGAACAGAATGGTTCAAAGGAAGACTTTCAGGGCAGGAACTCCAGAGATACTGCAGGAGCAGCCACTCCCACATTGGATCAATACAGCCGTAATCTCAATGAGATGGCAAAACAGGGAAAACTGGATCCGGTTGTGGGAAGAGAGCAGGAAATTGACCGTATTATCCAGATATTAAGCCGGAGAACAAAAAATAATCCTTGTCTGATTGGAGAGCCGGGAGTCGGTAAAACTGCAATTGCCGAAGGGCTTGCGCAGAGAATTGTCTGGGGTTTGGTTCCGGACAATATGAAAGAAAAGAGAGTGGTGGTGCTGGATCTGTCCGGCATGGTAGCAGGAAGCAAGTATCGCGGTGAATTTGAAGAACGAATCAAAAAAGTGGTTAAGGAAGTGATGGAGAACAGGAATGTTCTTCTGTTTATCGATGAGCTTCATACAATCATTGGAGCAGGGGGAGCAGAGGGAGCTCTGGATGCTTCAAATATCCTGAAACCATCACTGTCCAGGGGTGAGATTCAGCTGATCGGTGCCACTACCATCGAGGAATACCGGAAATATATTGAAAAAGATGCAGCTTTGGAACGGCGTTTCCAGCCGGTGACAGTGGAGGAACCGACAGGGGATCAGACATTGGAGATCTTAAAGGGACTCCGGCCGTATTATGAAAAGCATCATGGTGTGGAAATTACGGAGGAAGCACTGGATGCAGCCGTGAAGATGAGCACACGCTATATTAATGACCGTTTCCTGCCGGATAAAGCCATTGATTTGATTGATGAGGCATCTTCCAAGGTACAGTTGGGCGGATATAAGATTCCGGAAGAGATTCTGGAGGGAGAAAAGAAGCTGCAGGAAGTGCTTGGCGAGAAGGAAGAGGCAATCAAAGCCGGGGATTTTGAAAAAGCGAAAGAGTGTAAGAGGCGTCAGGAAGAAGTAGATAAGGTTTTACATGCAGCAAAACAAAAGTATGAGCGCCGCTGCAGAAATAAAAAACTGAAAGTAACAGAAGAGCATATTGCTCAGGTGGTATCGGGTTGGACGAAGATACCAGTCCAGAGAATAGAAGAAGGAGAAAGCCGGCGTCTGGCACGCCTGGAGCAGACGCTGCATAAAAGAGTGGTTGGCCAGGAGGAGGCAGTCAGTGCAGTCGCAAAGGCAATTAAGCGGGGAAGGGTAGGATTGAAAGATCCGAATCGTCCGATTGGTTCTTTCTTATTTCTGGGACCGACCGGCGTAGGAAAGACAGAACTGTCAAAAGCACTTGCAGAAGCTGTATTTGGCACAGAACAGGCTATGATCCGTGTTGATATGTCAGAGTACATGGAGAAACACAGTGTATCCAAATTGATTGGATCGCCTCCGGGATATGTAGGATATGATGAAGGCGGTCAGTTGTCTGAAAAGGTACGCAGAAATCCCTACAGCGTGATTTTGCTCGATGAGATTGAAAAAGCACATCCGGATGTATTTAATATTCTGCTTCAGGTTTTGGATGACGGACATATTACAGATTCTCAGGGAAGAAAAGTAGATTTTAAGCAGACCTGTATCATTATGACTTCCAATGCAGGCGCTCAGGCAATTATTGAACCCAAGAAACTTGGATTTGGAGCGCAGGAAGATGAAAAACGTGATTATGAGCATATGAAGGGACAGGTGATGGATGAGGTAAAACGGATGTTCAAGCCGGAATTCCTGAACCGTATTGATGATATCATTGTATTCCATGCTTTGAATAAGGAAAATATGAAAAAAATTGTGAATATTCTTCTGAAAGATCTGAAAAACCGTTGTAAAGATCAGATGAATATAGAATTGAAAGTCAGTGAAAAGGCAAAAGAGTATCTGATCGATAGCAGTTTTGACAACAAGTATGGAGCAAGACCGCTGAAACGGGCAATCCAGAATAAAATAGAGGATTCTCTTGCGGAAGAAATTCTGCTTGGCAATGTGAAAAAAGGAGACACTGTGAATATTGGTATAGCCAAAGATCAAATTACAGTCAAGCGGGCAGAAGGATAAGAAGTTATATTAGTGTGAAGGACGAGGAGTAAAAGAATGGAAGAGCAATTTCAGATAATCAGCGACGGTTCCTGTGATTTACCGACGGATCTGGCAGAAGAAGCTGGAATCAGTATTGTACCTTTCTATGTATCTTTCGATGAGAAAAATTATTTGAAGGAGATTCGAGAGATTGGGATCCGGACATTTTATCAGCAGATGGTGGAGAATCCTGGGGTATATCCCAAATCTTCCATGCCGTCTGTGCAGGATTATATAGATGCGTTTAAGCCATATGTTGAAAAAGGGATCCCCGTTATCTGCATATGTATTACGACAAAGTTTAGCGGTTCCATGCAGTCGGCGCTCAATGCAGTGCGGATGATACAGGAAGATGATCCAAAGGCGGAGATTACTGTAATAGACGCAATGGTGAATACGGTATTACAGGGGTTGTTGGTTCTTGAGGCGGCGGACATGAAAAAAAGGGGGCTTTCTTATCGGGAAACAATTGAAAAGCTGGAACAGATAAAAAGTTCCGGCAGGATTTTTTTTACCGTGGGGGATATGGAGTATCTGAAGCATGGCGGCAGAATCGGAAAGGTGACGGCGCTTGCTGGTTCTGTACTTGGAATCAGACCGATTATCACATTGAAAGAAGGCGAGATTTTTCCTTCGGGAATAGCCCGAAGCAGAAAGAAGACAATGGAGAGAACCATTGAACTGCTATTGAATTATCTGAAAGAGCATGGAGGCAGGATACAAGACTATTCAATTGCAGTAGGATATGGATACGATCAGCAGGAGTCTTATGACTATCGGGAGAAGGTAGTGGAACGTTTAAATGCCAATGGATACGAGATTACCAGAGAACAAATTCCGGTTCGGCAGATAGGAGCCACGATTGGAGTTCATACAGGCCCATATCCGTTGGGACTTGGGATTCTTGAAAAGTGGTAATTGTTAAATTCTTTTGAATTTTTCAGATATTACTGGTAAAATTGACGGAAATATTATATAATAGGAATATGATGATACAAGCGTCAAAAGGTCATGCTTTTCATGCTTGCATGAAAAGGCATGACTTTGGGACGCGAAAAACACCGAAAAGTAGCCATTTTTCGTAGAAAAATGAGCGAATTTGAGGTGTTTTAGGATTGCGGGAGCATGAAATGCGAAGCAATCCGTATATCATAAGCGTCAAAATACCTTTTGACGCTTTCATCATATGATTAATTCATCAAAAGGCTTTGTTTTCATCGGACTGTTTTTTGAAACTTAACCAAAATATCTGATAAGATGGACTGCATTGATGCAAGTTATCGTGGTACAGTGTTCAGAAAAGCAGTTCGGATTTGAATATGAGCTTTTGTTTCTTAATCATAGATCTTATCCGAATGATTAATCGACATTTGTAAACCGGGCAATCGTCTTGTTTACTCATATGGAGTAATGGATTGGGAAGATCAACATGACATATGTGTCAGAAGAAAACCAAAGATAGAAACCAGGAGGGCATTTTCGATGTCAGTTATTAGTGAATTAATCCGCACAGAAGCAGATGGCGGTATCAGTTTTGGAAATTATGAGTTGGACACAAAATCAAAACTGTCTGATTTTGAGTATGAAGGTGATATGTATAAGGTGAAAACCTTTAAGGAAATTACGAAATTGGAACGAAATGGAATGTTTGTATATGAATCAGTTCCGGGAACGGCAGTAACAGGAATGAAGAATGTGGGAACAGGACTGGTATTTACAGTGGAAGGAAATGAGGACGCGCAGATTACTTTGGGTATGGAAGAGGATACGGAATATAGAGTAATCTTAAATGGCGTCAATGTTGGACACATGACTACCAATCTTGGCGGTAAACTTTCCTTTAGCGTTGAACTGGAGCAGGCAGAGCAGGTGAAAGTCGAAATTTTGCGTGTAGAATAGGCAAATACATAAGGCCGTTGTACCGGGAAAATTGTGTGAAAGGTTTTCTTGGGGCTTCGGCCTTTTTTAATGGAGGGATTTATGGCAAAAAGCGCGAAAACGGTATTTTTTTGTCAAAATTGCGGTTATGAATCTGCAAAATGGATGGGACAATGTCCGGGGTGCAAAGAGTGGAATACTTTTGCGGAGGAAGTGATAGATAATAAGACGACAGCGGTAAGGAAAATGGTTTCTGAGATAAAAACAGTTTCTCTTTCGCAAATCGACATGAAGGAAGAAAGCAGGATGATTACCGGTATCGGAGAATTGGACCGGGTTCTGGGCGGTGGAATTGTACCGGGTTCTTTGACGCTGGTTGGCGGAGATCCAGGAATTGGAAAATCCACGTTGCTGCTTCAGGTTTGCAGACAACTTTCTTTAAACGGGAAAAGTGTGCTTTATATCTCTGGTGAGGAATCACTTCGTCAGATTAAACTGCGGGCAATCCGAATCGGGCAGTTTAATGAAAAATTACAATTGTTATGTGAAACAAATCTGGCTGCAATTCATGAAGTGATAAAACGTGAAAAGCCACAGGTTGCAGTGATAGACTCAATACAGACAATGTTCAATGAAGAAGTTAGTTCTGCACCGGGAAGTGTTTCTCAGGTAAGGGAATCTACCAATGTTTTGATGCAGATTGCAAAAGGTATGGGGGTATCCATTTTTATTGTCGGTCATGTAACAAAAGATGGCAATGTTGCTGGTCCAAGAGTATTGGAACATATGGTGGACACTGTGTTATATTTCGAAGGGGAACGACATGCGTCTTACCGCATCTTGCGGGGAGTTAAAAACAGATTTGGATCTACAAATGAAATTGGTGTCTTTGAAATGCGTTCGGAGGGATTGATGGAGGTGAAAAATCCTTCAGAATTTATGTTGGACGGAAAACCGGAAGGAGCTTCTGGGTCCATAGTAGCCTGTTCCATGGAGGGAACAAGACCAATACTCATAGAGGTTCAGGCATTAGTGTGTCCCAGTAACTTTGGAATTCCCAGGAGGACTGCCGCAGGAACTGATTTTAATCGCGTAAATTTATTGATGGCAGTTCTGGAAAAGCGTGCACATTTGAATCTTTCCGCCAGCGATGCTTATGTTAATATCGCGGGAGGAATCAGGATGAATGAACCTGCTATTGATCTGGCGATACTTTTAGCTTTAGTGTCCAGTTATCGGGATGCTGTAATTAATGAAAAGACAGTTGCATTCGGTGAAGTTGGGTTAAGCGGTGAGGTACGTGCCGTAAGCATGGCGGAACAGAGAGTTGCGGAAGCAAAGAAACTTGGATTTGAAACGGTCATTTTGCCGGCTGTCTGTATGAAGGCGGTAGATAAGATTAGGGGTATCAGATTGATTGCGGTAGACAATATCAAAGATGCCATTTGTTATATTACCTCGTCAGTTTCCTGATGAATAGCTGGTAAACGGACATGTCTGCTGACGCAGACATCACCATTCATGAAAGTCGATTGCTC
>OGQM01000185.1_pt1 | contig 65590 bp, 74 predicted proteins | sample 1553191 | NCBI WGS metagenome assembly OGQM01 (sample SAMEA2579954, study PRJEB22360) | human gut metagenome | biome: human gut; feature: human-associated habitat; material: faeces | place: Denmark | collected 2008/2010 | reverse complement strand
AGTAAGCAAGATTGGCACCGCCTAGAATGAGCAAATGAGGAACAAAGCGGTAAAAAGTAGGTGAAATATAGAAAGTAAGCAAGATTGGCACCGCCTAGAATAAGCGAACGAGGAACAAAGCGGTAAAAAGTAGACTAAACATAAAAAGCAGGCTCAGTAAGTACCGCTCAAGATAAGTGATTAAGGCAAGCAGCGGTAGAGGATATTCCAAACAGCGGTGAAAATAACACATTTCCGTATTTGATCTGCTGGAGAATATGGTTATACTAAACCATTCGTATGACGTATTACAAGAAACAGCGTGAAAGTAAAGTGTAAGGTAAAATAAGAAGATAAAATGGAAATTATAAAAGAAATCTCAGAGAAATCTTAAAGAAGGGAGAACGGCTATATTATATTTAATTCAAAATGAAATTAAAGTATTGGAGACTGAGCTTATACGCTTGGAAAATGAGCTTAAGGGATTACCATGCGGTTCATTGCGCTGTACAAGCAATAAGGGAACAGATCAATTTTACGTAAATGGTAAATATATGAGTAAAAAGCAAATGAATGTAGTGAGGGGCATTGCACAAAGAGATTATTACGAAAAACTGCTGCCTGTTATTAAAAAAAGATTGCGAATCCTGCATGAGATGGAGTTAAGCTATGTTTCCGATGAAATAGAAAACTGTTTTGCAAAGTCCTGCGAAGCCAGAAGGAAAATTATCACGCCCGTTTTCGAAACAGTGGAAGAGAAGATACATAGGTTTATGGAAGAGGAATATGAGCCGGGTAGATTTGACAACGATAACACAACCGAATTTTTTACGTTAAAGGGAGAGCGCGTAAGATCAAAATCAGAAGTACTGATTTCAGATTGTTTAAATCGTTATGAGATACCATATCGTTATGAGAAACCGTTAGGATTGTCAGATTGGAATAAAATTGTGGTGTGCAGACCGGATTTTACTGTGATGAATAAAAGATCCGGAAAAGTCTTCTTGTATGAACATTTTGGGAGAATGGATGATATAGATTACGTTGATACAACTATGCGAAAACTGGATCTTTATGAAAAAAACGGCTATTTATTGGGAGATAATCTGATAGTAACTCATGAGACGAGCAAAGCACCTTTAAATATTAAAGTATTGGATTCCTATATAAAAACTTATTTTATCAGATAAAGAAAGTTTGACCATTTTTTTCAGGTTCCTTTTTTACAGCCTAAAATTGTGTTATAGTAGAATTAGCAGATAAACAAGAAATGCGGAATATTTGGGAATTGCAGTAGAACAGTTTATGGATTCCTTTTTGGAAAAAGTAAAATTGGGAATCGGGTATCATACAAACCATAAGCTTTGTGATTTTGGTAAGAAGATGGAAACTGTAAACTAGGAAATTGTAAATTGGATAGTTGTAAGAAATATTCTTATACAGACCAACCGGAAAGATTGAGTAATTTGCTGGGGATGTTAGATATTATTTCCATCTGCCCAGTTATATTTGAAATGTATGAGCGTTTGAAGAAAGAATACGGATTCAAGAGAAGATAGGGGGACATATGAGAAAAGAGGCATCTATAGAACAATGGAAAACATTGTATGAGGCAGGAACACGTATTAAGGAACTGAAACCGTGGGAAAAGTTCTGGGATATGGATTTAATTGGTATCAGATATGGTGCTGAAGAGGAAACGATTTTCTTCAGTATACTGGGACGAGGCGGTGATTGTTATGGAATAGCCGTCTATGAAGGATACGAAGGATTAAATAGTTTTCTCATGCTTACCATGCAGGAGAGCATGAATCTGGCTCCTGAATATGCTATGTTTAACCAAAGAAATCTCACCTGCTATTGGGGGAATCGTGACGAACTTTCTGATAGGCAAAGAAAGATTATTAAGGAGTTAGGATATACATATCGCGGAAAAAATCAGTGGTTGTATTTCCTGTCTTTTGAGCCGGGATATTATCCATATAATATGGATGAGGAAGCAGTATTGCGTATGAGCGGGTATTTACAGGATTTGGAACTGGCTCTGCATTACTATGATGAAACAGACATACAGGTTGATTTTGAATCGGGAAATATGTTTTTGCTTTCTTTTGGAAAAGGTAAAAAAACATGGAATTTTGGTGAAGAGCCGCTTCCTTTTACAACTTTTCAATTTGGAAATTTACTGATTACAGATGAAGATTTGCTCTCAGACCTGGGAAAAGCTCCAAAATGCAATGCTGTTTTAGAAGCGGATATATCTGTGTTAGGAGCATCAGTTACGGATAAAAAGTATGATCGCCCTGCAAATCCGGCATTGTCGTTATTAGGAGATGCAAATACAGGAACAATCATTAAATTTGAAATGCTTGAACCGGAGGACGATGCAATTGTAATGCTGGCAGAAATTCTCATAGGCTTTATTTTTCAATTTGGAGCACCGAAGGAAATAAGGGTGTCAAATATAATTGTGGAAGCCGGACTTGAACAGATATGTAATGTATGTGGTATTAAACTTCGCAGAGTAAAAAGATTAAAAGGATTGGAAGATTTCAAATATAGCATGCAAAGATTTAGATAGTAGTCTGTAAAATAAATTAGGATAAAATGAAAAGCATATACGAAGGAAGTACCAGAAAAGAAATTACTATAGAACAATGAAAAATGGGATAAGAGGGGAGATTCACGATGGAAGATTGGCTGAAGCAAGTAAAAGAGGATTGGAATAAAACGTCAGACTCAGAATGGTATAAATCTCTAAGAACAGATGAAAAAATAGAGGAATTGACCAGGCAAAGCAGCGAAAGCTTACATAGTATTAATGATTGGGAGAGTAATCCAATGGCGGCATTACCGGCATGGATCACAATCGTTTCGCAAAAGTAGCATTTCTTTCCATTTAGATTTAATAAATCATTTATGCGTCGATCTAAGAGAGCCGGATTTTCTCCGGCTCTCTTAGAATATTAGGGGTTTTAGTCTGTTGAGTGCATCGGAGTTTCCCTAAACGGAGAAATGGAGAGGTGCGAAACAACAATAAACCACCTGCTATGTGTGTGGTGGTGATTCTTTTATAGCGTTGTGCACCCCCCCTTGACATATATAGATGATCGATATATATTATAGTTGTTAGATACATAGATGATCTATATAATATACCTAATATATAAGACAGAGAAGATAAATAAGGTATATTAGATAAATAAGGTACATTAGGTAGACAAGGAGGGTTTCACAATGGCTGTTGACAAGGCGTTAATGTCCGGAAGTATGACCATGCTTCTGCTCCGGCTGCTTGCGGAAAAAGATATGTATGGTTATGAGATGATCGATATTTTGCGTAAAAAATCCTGTAATGTATTTGAATTGAAAGCAGGAACGCTGTATCCGTTATTGCATGGTATGGAGGAGAAAGGTCTGCTTAAGTCATATGAGCAGGAATATGGCGGTAAGATGAGGAAGTATTATAGCATCACCAAAGAAGGAAGGACACTGCTCAATGCAAAACAGGCAGAATGGAAGGAATATCAATCTGCAGTAGCCAATGTCCTTGCAATGGAGGGGTAGAGATGGAAGAGTATCTGGAGAAACTGTTGGCGCAAATCCGTTGCAAAAAAGCAAGGCCGTATATCGCCGAGGAGATCCGGGGACATATCGAAAGTCAGATTGAGGATAATATAGCCAGTGGAATGACCGATCAGGAAGCGGAAAAAAATGCGGTTGCAGATATGGGAAACCCGGTTGAGGTTGGTATTTCGCTGGATAAAATTCATAAGCCCCAGATCGCATGGAGATTACTTGTCATCGTGGGAATAATGAGCCTGTTGGGGATTCTATTGCAGAAATCCATTATTTATCAAAGCGCATATCTTCGTCTGGAACCATATATGCAGGAGATGTACCGGCTTGAGACGGACAGCTTTGTTTATTCTGTTTTAATCGGATTTGCTTTTATGTGTGTCATTTATTTTGTTGACTATACCGTAATTGCAAAATATGCGAAGATCATTGGGTTACTTATTAGTATGATGGGAGTTCTGCTTTTGGCGGGCTTCTTTGGCGGTGATATTAACGGAGTGCGATATAGTATCGGATTCGGAATATTCCGGTTTTCTGCCACCTCGCTGATGATGTTTTATATTCCGATCTATGGTGCAATTTTGTATCATTATAGAAACGGTGGCGTGGCAGCATTGTTAAAATCATTGATCTGGCTGATGATTCCGGTTCTTATCACTTTTTATATGCCAAATCTGAATGTTGCAATAATTATGATGATCAGCATGTTGATTCAGCTTACGGCAGCAATCCGGAAAGGATGGTTTCGAATACCGGTTAAGAGGACAATTGTCGGTCTGTGGGCAGTTTTTCTGCTGCTGCCTATGATGATACTGCCGATCATGTATGCATTTCATTTACTGGAAGAATATCAGGAAGAGAGGATCCGGGCTTTCCTGTCTGCTTCCGGGGATGGGTTTTATATGACTTCGATGCTTAGGACACTCAGTAAAAATATCCTGCTTATAGGTAACAGTGGAAACGATGTTCTTGGACGTTTGCCGGAGTTTAACAGAGATTATGTTTTTGCCTATATTCTGAACAGCTACGGAAGTATTGCCGGAATCCTTGTTGCTGCAGTTCTGGCAGCGCTTGTCATGTTCATCTTCGGAGCAGCGGTCAAACAAAAAAATGAACTTGGCATGGTTATGGGATTGGGCTGTGGAATGATTTTTTTATTAAATGTTCTGGTGAACCTGTTGGGTTCTTTGGGTCTGATTCCGCCTGTGTCATCTTTTTTACCATTTTTATCCATTGGCAGAAGCAATATTTTGTTGTGTTATGCTTTGGTAGGAATTATTATGAGTATATACAGGTATAAGGATGTGTATCCCGGGAAGCTTGAAAGAATCACTTGCGGCTCGAATGAATGAGGATGAACGTAATATATCGGAAAAAGACAATATGCAGAGTAATAATGAATGAAGCACATCGAAAATAAATGATAATATGTCACATAATAATAAACGAAATATTGTGGAAAGGGAATGTAACGGTTCCGTAATAAAAAGATTGTCACAGAACCATTACAGAATTACAGATGAAGAAACTTGCACCGCTGCTTATTATGATCGCCGGAATCCTTTGGGGATGCATGGGAATTTTTGTACGGAAACTAAATGCAGAGGGACTTTTTTCCATGGAGATCGTGGCTCTGCGTGCAACGGTTACCTGTATAGCGATGGGTGTGTTTTTACTGATTTACGATTGGCATCTGTTCCGGATCCATTTAAAGGATCTGTGGTGTTTTCTTGGCACCGGAATTATGAGTATTGTATTCTTTAATTATTGTTATTTTAAAGCCATGACCGTTGCATCCCTATCCGTGGCAGCAGTGCTTCTCTATACGGCACCGGCGATTGTTATGGTACTGTCTTACTTTTTGTTTCAGGAGGCATTTACGAAGCATAAGGTACTGGCACTTCTGCTTACGTTCATCGGCTGTATTCTGGTAACTGGTGTGATTACAAATCCGGGTACAGTGACAGGGGCAGGAATTCTGGCAGGACTCGGAGCAGGATTTGGCTATGCGCTCTATTCCATTTTCGGAAGATATGCGATTGAGAAGGGGTATCATACCTTTACCATCACCTTCTATACGTTTTTGTTTGCAGCATTGGGAACATGGATTTTTACCGATCAGCAAAGAATCTTTTCGGTGGCAACGGGCAATACGGGAAATCTTCTGGTCTGCCTGTCCCTTGGAATTCTGGGTACGGTGGTTCCTTATCTTACCTATACACTGGGACTGAAATATGTGGATAACAGCAGGGCATCGATCATTGCCTCTGTAGAACCGGTGACGGCAACAATTCTTGGAGTGGTCTTATTCCATGAGAGAATCAGTGTGTCCGGAGTACTTGGTATTGTACTTGTGATTGCAGCCCTCTTTATTTGTAATTCTCGTGAAAAAGAAAATGAAGCATCACATGAGCAGGGATAAATATGGAAATACAACGATATATAATCTAAAATGTAACAGTTCAGCCATACCCATTTATAAGCTGCCCTTAGTGAGCAAAGAAGATTTTTGTTATTGCTACGATGGGGTTGTTTAGTGGTGATGGTGCAGGAGTTCTTGGGCGACTTTTACAGCAATATGGTACAGAATAACCAGTGTACCATGTGTTATAGGTGCATCAATAATTGCCCGAAACAGGCCATGACGTTGCTTGGGAAGATGGTTGTGGAGCAGAGCGTGATTGAGAAATATTTATGATGATGAGAGCGCAAATGGTACTTTTAGTAGTCGATACACAGAAATTAATAACTACGCTGGATTTATATAATTTTAATGCGTTTGAAGATGCTGTTAAAACCTTAATTGCAGCAGCCAGAGAGAATAATGTTGAGGTTGTTTATGTAAGAAAACATGGAAATATGAGGAAGGAGAACAATCATGCAGTTATACCAGTTCGAAAAAATTTATTCACAGATGGAGAGGGAATTTGGGAAGATCCGAAAGGGTGAAGAAGAAACATACGCCATGCTGCTTTTACCAATGGAGGGAAATGTATTAAAAATACACCGTGAATTCCCGGAATCAAACAGCCGCAGACTAAGGGAGGCTATTGGCCTGGCATTATTTGATGTAAAAGAGACCTATAGTGGTGAAAAATATGATGCAGGCAATTTTAGAAATGCAGAAAATGAAAGGCTTGAAAAGGCATTGCTTATGGCATTTGATCCTTATACGAATAATGAGATAATGGAACTGTTAAAAGATCAGTTCCAGGTGGATATACTGTCGCAGGAACAGAAGAAAAAATACTATAAATTTCCGATAATGTGCCTGCTAAGGATCAAGGAATCTATTGATACATGGGAAAAACATTCAGGTTCAAATGGATACTTTGATTTTATCGAGGAATATATGGGAAGAGAGATAAAAGGGAATGATATGAACTTTAGTATTATGAGTTCCGATATATTTGACATGTAATATTTTTTAAATTTGACAACATGAAAAAACAGTGGCTTCATAATGATGAAACACTGGAAAGTGCCTTAACTAAATGACATTGATTATTGCACTAATATGGAAGCGATATTTAAGATGGAGTTAAGTTTATTTTCTGCATATTATACTCATCCAGAAATTCCAGTTCGCATGGGTGGCTATATTCTAATAGAAAAAGAACTTTTGACATTTCCACAGATGCGTGAGAATATGATTATAGAAATAGAGTGCTACCGATAGACGGTTAGTCCGTTTTACTATTTAGAATATCTATCAAAGATAACCGCTTAGTTTGCAGACAGGGCGGTTGTTTTTGTGGCTTATTATTATCTTTGCCAAAGGTATATCCAAGACCAAAGCAGATTAAGCCGAAGCTAACCACAGCTATGAAGTCAACAATACTCATGGCTTAGCCCTCCTTTCCAGTGGATTCCCTTTCGGGTTTCTATGTAATCAGAGGGTCTGTTGTCCGTCAAATTAGATGCACCAGCTCCATGCAGATTAGATGCACCTGATTTAGATCTTATTTGTTATGCATCCGCAGATTGTCTGCACCAACATCTGCAAGTTATCTGATCGACATAAAAAATGATGCAGACATACTGGGCACCAGAACGGTCAGAAGAGGATGTTCTTACTGCCATGAAAAATTCGGTTTCCTTTGGTGCATTTGACGAAGAAGATAACCTTGTGGGTTTTGCCAGAGTGGTAACGGACTTTGTTTCCATCTGGTATTTGTGTGATGTGATTGTGGATGAGAGTCACAGAGGACAAGGTATCGGGAAGATGCTTATGTCTGCAGTGGTTTCAGATGAGCGTTTTGTAAAGGCAGGGGCATTATTAAAGACAAAAGATGCCCATGGTTTATACAGAAAATATGGATTTCAGGATGTGGATGCTGGTAGGGTAATGTATCGTACAAAAAAGGGCTAAGTTGAAAGGATTGAACAAATGATTTATTTAGAAACAGAACGGCTTATTTTAAGAGATTATCGTGAAGATGATTTTGATGAATATTTTCGGCTGAAAACAGATGAGAAAACGATGTATTATTTGCAGGATATTCAATTGTTTTCAAAAGAGGAGGCGGATGAGGACTTTCAGATGGTTCTGGAGGATATGAAAAAGCCGGACAGGAAATTCTATTTTTTACATATGGAATTAAAAGGGTCGCATGAGCAGGTTGGAAGTGTCGGCTACACAGTGACAGACAATACGCCAGCGGGAAAACTGGTTCATGCCGGGTATTTCACATATCCCAAGTTCTGGGGAAATGGGTATACAACGGAGGCTTTAAAAAAGGTTCTGGAGTTTGCTTTTACGAAACATGACGTGTACAGAGTGACCACAGGATGTCTGGCTGAGAATGTTGGTTCGGAAAGAGTTATGCAAAAATGTGGTCTGATTAAGGAAGCGGAGCATGTTGATTATGAGTGGCACGATGGGAAAATGAAAACACGATTGGAATATCGGTTGTTGAAGCAAGAGTGGGAAAAGTAGCATGAAATTCAACAATGTTTATTTTATTAATGGAACTGCATATGCAGGCAAATCAACTATGGTAAAAATGTTGGCAGAAAAATATAATGGAATAGCATGTGAAGAAAACTACCATGATGCACGAATTTCAGAGTTAGACAGTTGTGAATTTCCGGGTTTGACATATACAAGGGATTTAAAAGATTGGAGAGAGTTTATCAGAAGAACTCCAGATGAATATGAAGCATGGATTAAGGAAACTACGAGAGAATGCACTATTTTAGAATTACAAATTCTTGAAGATGTATCTAAACAAGATAGAATGATATTTGTTGATACAAATATTCCAGTAGAAGTATTGGCAGAGATATCCGATAAAGACCATGTTTTAATTATGTTGGCAGATCCGGAAATATCTGTAAATAGATTTTTTGAGCGACCAGATAAGGAAAAACAGTTTTTGTATCAATTATTATTAAAGGAAGAAGACACTGACAAAGCGATGGAAAATTTTAGAGAATGCTTAAAACGTGTTAATTCAAAGGAAATATACAATCATTTTCTAAATTCTGGTTTTAACGTTATTATAAGAGATGATAAAAGAACAATAGAAGAGACTCTTGCATTGGTGGAAAAATCATTTAAAATGAAGTAGGTAGATTCTTTTCAGTTTGATTGTGAGATGCATCCCGGTGCCAAAACGGTGCCAAGAAATCATGCAAATAAAAATAGACCATATAAAACTAACGAAAATATGCAGATTTCAGCCATAAAAAGTATAGAAAATACGTCGAAAAACGCTATTCATATAGCGTGAAGGTGGCATAAGCCTATTGGACTATCTGTCCAATGACAAATTAAATAGTATAAATTATCCTCTTATTAAGCCGGGGTGACGGGTAACGATAGGAGGATTTTTTATGCAGAAAAATAAGTGTGTTTATGAAGTGCCGCTGACGAAGCAGGAGAGGCAGCTTCGGAGATTGGATTTATTGTGAATGCCTCAAAGGCTCCACTGCTGCAGTAACCGGACTATAAAGATTTCCGATTAATATGCCGATTTATCGATTAGATGCAGGGCTTGTTTGAAGCAGATGATAAAGAACGAATGGTAACTATTCAGTGCAGGTCGAAGCATTTACTGCCAAGACCGTAAGAAAATGATTCAGTAATGCAAAATCCCATCGGCGAAGCTGATTTGGAATGGATTTTGCATCGTAACTGTGAAGGTACTGAACAGTTACAACGAATGAAATATAACATGAAATGATCCATATAGCATCATGGAAGAACTGACAGAGCAGTTCCAGTCTGACTCACGGAGAAGGAAAACAGACATGAAAGGAATCAACGCCGGAACACAAAGACAACAGAAGTCCTATATGCCTTTTGAGCAGAACAGTTCCCATATTTATATGGGACAGAAACAGAAGCAGAACAGTAATGCTTTGTTTTCAAAGAAGGATATGCGGGATATCCGAAGGAGCGTCCAAACCTCATGGAGCGAGCTTGCAGGGGCTCCTTCCGGGAAAACAGGAAATACACAGAGTTATGGAGAATCGTTAAGAGCGCAGCGGCAGCAGGCAAAGGATACCTCCTTAAGCCTGAAGAAATTAAAATATCAGTTTAAGAGCCTGTCCACGAAAATCCTGCGCAGTAAAACGTCGCTTGCAGCAAGGCAGGCGGCAGGTCAGGCACGCCGGGAGATTCTGCGTCTGAAGAGCCAGAAGCAGAGTGGAAAATACGATAACGAAGAACTGGAAGCAGCGATTGAACATGCCAAGGCCATGGAACGTGTGGCGAAGAAGAAAGCCAGACATCTCGAAGAAGAGGAAATGGCGAAATGTACCGGCGGACCGTGTGCGGGAAGCTGGATAGAGGAAGAGCAGCTTTCTGATGAGGAAACGAAGGCCATGGAAGAAAATCCGGACGATGCTTTGAAGCATGCAGAGGAACCGGAACTGGTGCAGGGACAGGAAGAAACGGACAGAATGGCAGCTCCGGACCCTGCAATGCTGCAGAACTACGCAAACTGTTGGTCGGCATTGGAAAGCATGGAGGATGTTCTTTCGAGTCTGGATGAGTTCTCTGACGAAATTCTGAATGAGTTTTCGGAGAGCATGAAGGAACTGTTTGACGAAATGGGACTGGATGAATTATCCGATTCCGTTCTGTCGGTGGAGAAGGACATGGATCCGGCGGATCTTAAGATGATGAAGATCAAGCACCGGAACAAGGAGATGAAAGATATTGTGCGCGCAGATGCAAAGTACCTGAAGGCCGTATTTGATCATTTGGAAAAGACACGGTCGGAGGGCACTGTGGTGCCGGATAACAGCGGTGCAGTGACTTTTGGGTCATCCGGGCAGGAGGCAGCACCGGTTATTAATATTGTATTATAGAGAGGCAGATTGGCAGCAGAAGATTTTATGTAAGAAAACCATTTAAGCTTGTAAAGGAAGTGCGTGTACACAGAATTACAATGGCAGGGACATTGCCCAGGTCATATGGTTTGTGGTAAAGTGCTCATGTACTTGCATAAAGAAAATAGAGAACGGTTCAATCTGTAAAGAGATGAATATTAACGAGTGGGAAGCTTAGTCTTCCCACATTTTTTAGTCGAAAATACAAAGGAGCAGTATTATGTTTATACTAGAGGGAAAGCCGGTCTTGTGCAGGAAATTTACGATAAATATGTGAGCTGCCGATAAAATCTACATTTTAATTATCAGAAGGAGCCGGACAAGCGTAACAGTTCAGCCATGCGCATTCATAAGCTGCCGGATTGTACAGCTTGGCTAACAAATATACGTGTTTTCCGGCAGCTTATTTCATGTCGGGCGTCCGCCCTATAGAAATGATTGAACTGTTACAAACATGCAGAGAACACCTACAACAAATATAGAGATTCTGCACAAGTTATGGTATACTTATAAGCAGCGAATGTGAAGTTATACAAATGATTTGTGATTTTTTATCAGGAGGGTAATTATGGAGCAAAGACTGGAACCGCTGTTTACCCCGTGGAAGATTGGCAATTGCGAGATTAAGAACCGTATTGTGCTGACCTCTATGGGCGGAACAAATTTATTAGGCTGGATGGAGGTGAACCACTTTGACAAGGCTGGAGCGAGGTTCATCATGGAAGTGGCAAAGAACAACTGTGGACTGGTGCTTCCGGGCTGCCAGCCGGTATACAATCCCATGTATGGAAAGTGGCTTTATAAGAATGAAAAGATGTATCAGGATCTGGCAAAGTGGATGCCGGAATTTCACAAGACCGGTGCGAAGCTTTTCGTGCAGCTGACGGCAGGGTTTGGACGGTCCTTTACGATCAGCAGCATGATGGAAACCCTGTACACGAATAAGGCGCTTCGTGTTCTTGCAAAGCCTGTTATGGATCTTGATAAGATTACGGCGGCACCGAGCCCGTCACCGAACCGCTGGTCCGACAAGGTACCGTCAAGAGAGATGACCGTGGAAGAAATCGAGGAGTTTATTACTGCGTTTGGCAAGACCGCAAAGCTTTTAAAGGATGCGGGAGTGGATGGCGTAGAAATTCATGCAGTACATGAGGGCTATCTGCTCGATCAGTTTACGTTAAAATATGTGAACAAGCGTACCGATGAATACGGTGGATCCTTTGAGAACCGCTACCGGTTCGCCGTGGAAATCGTCAAGGAAATCAAGAAGGTCTGTGGAAAAGACTTTCCGGTATCGTTACGGTACAGCGTGGAATCGAAGACCAAGGGCTTCCGCGAGGGAGCATTGCCGGGGGAAGAGTATGTGGAAGCCGGACGTGATATGGCAGAGTCGGAGAAGGCGGTTAAATATCTGCAGGATGCCGGATACGATATGCTCAACTGCGACAACGGAACCTATGATGCATGGTATTGGGCGCATCCGCCGATTTATATGCCGGAGAACTGCAACCTTGAGGATGTGGAGCATATCCGTAAGTTCGTGGATATTCCGGTGGTGTGTGCGGGACGTATGGATCCCCGCGTGGCAGCAGATGCAATCCGGGATGGCAGGCTTGACGGTGCCGGGTTTGCCCGTCAGTTCCTGGCAGATCAGGAATGGGTAACGAAGCTGATGAATGGACAGGAGGACAATATCCGTCCCTGTATTCTCTGTCATAACGGATGCTTTAACATGTGTCATTACAAGGGCGTTCCCAACGATCAGGCACTTTCGGATTCCCTGCATCTTGCAAGGTGTGCGGTGAATGCGGAAACGATGCAGTGGGACAAGCACAAGCTTATAAAGACCGCAAGTCCGAAGAAGGTACATATTATTGGCGGCGGTATCGGTGGCATGGAAGCAGCCAGAGTATTAAAGCTGCGCGGTCATGAACCGGTGATCCATGAAAAGAAAGGAGAGCTTGGAGGAACCTTTATCGCAGCAAGTGCCGAAAGCTATAAGGGAAAATTACGTGACCTCCTGACCTGGTACAAAAAGCAGATGAAGGATCTTCACATCGAGATTCATTATAATGAAGAGATCAGGAGCCTTGAGATGTTTGCCGGAAGTCCGGTGATCATTGCAACCGGTTCGGTTGCACGTGTCCTTAAGAAGGTTCCGGGACATGAGAAGATGGTGGAAGCCTGTGAGTACCTGACCGGAACACCGGTGGGTGAAAAGGTAGCCGTTGTCGGCGGTGGACTTACCGGATGTGAAATCGCTTATGAACTGGCTTTGCAGGGCAAAAAGCCGGTGATCGTGGAAATGAAGGATGACCTGATTGCACAGACCGGTGTGTGTCTGGCGAACAGCTCCTATTTAAGAGAATGGTTTGCATGGCAGAAGGTGCCGGTTTATCTTAAAACGACCCTGCAGTCGGTAGAAGATGGAAAGATTATCTGTAAGGATGAGACCGGAAAAGAGATTACGATTCCCTGTGACAGCGTGATCAGCTCTGCCGGATATCTTCCCAATCCTCTTGCCGAAGAGAGCAGGAAGGTACATCTGGTCGGTGACTGCAGGCAGGTCGGTAACTTAAGAAGTGTCGTATGGCGTGCCTATGAAGCAGCCATGAAGATTTAAGGAGTGAGGTGATCATTTTGAATTTGACGAAAGAGCAACAGGAAATTTTAGATGGAAAGCAGGGAGACATCCTTGCCAGAATTATGAAGACGCTGGTGAGGTACGGGGAATTGTTCGGAGCAGATTCCATGGTGCCGGTAACGAGTCAGTATAACCACCTGGTAACCTCGTTTGGATTAAAGGCACTGACTCCGGTTTATGAACTGATGGACCGCCTGATTGAATCCGGAAATGTATCAAAGCAGAAGTTTTCAGCAGATCCAAGACCGCTTGATCCCAATGTGCCGAGCTCCTTTTTACAGAATATTGTGTTTAAAAATTTCATGTATTCCAGGCAGGAGGATTACGAGAAGCAGCTTACCAGGCTGGGAATCATGAATTCGGATGCATATACCTGTACCTGCTACATGGATGAGGTGGGAAATACGCCGGCGATGGGCGAGGTGCTGTCCTGGTCAGAATCCTCCGCGGTAGTATACGCTAATTCCGTACTGGGGGCAAGATGTAACCGTAACTCCGGAATTATTGATCTGATGGGTTCGGTTGCAGGCTTTGTGCCGAACTTCGGCCTTCTTACCGATGAAGGAAGAAAAGCGACCTGGATTGTCAGGATCGAAACAACGAAAAAGCCGGAGGCACAGCTTCTTGGCTCTGCAATCGGAATGAAGGTTATGGCAGAGGTCCCATTTATTGTAGGACTGGATCAGTGGCTTCCCGGAGGACTTGACGAGGATGCCAAAACCTATCTGAAGGACTTTGGTGCAGCAACTGCTTCCAATGGAGCCGTAGGACTTTATCATGTGGAGAATATCACACCGGAGGCTGTGAAATACGGTAAGGATCTGATTAAGGAGAATGCGCAGGTTTATGTGGTGGATGACGCGGAATTGGAACGGGTATACAAGAGTTATCCGGTCATCTGGAAAAAGAAGGATGCGACACCGAAGCTTTGCTTTATGGGATGTCCGCATATGAGTGTGAACCAGTTGATTGACTGGACAAAAAAGATCGAAGAGGGCCTTAAGAAATACGGAAAGACAAAGGTCTGTATTCCGACCGTATTTACGGCAGCTCCGGCGGTGCTTAAGAAGTTTGAGGAAACCCCTTATGCAGCGACGTTGAAGCAGGCGGGAGTCATTACTTCGTATATTTGTCCGTTGATGTATATGAACAATCCGCTCAGTGAAAAGATGCCGGTCATTACTTCCAGCAACAAGCTTAGAACCTACACCAGTGCGAGATATTATACCGATGCGGAAATTCTGGAGCAGATCACAAAAGGAGGAACGGCCCGATGAAAGAATTTAAAGGAAGAGTTGTAGCGAACGGAACGACAACAGCAAAGGCACTCGTATCCCACGGAGGCTTAAATACGCTGGCATCCTTCCAGAAGGCATTGCAGTTCGGGGACAAGAAGGCAACCTGTGGAGATCAGAACAATCCGGATCTTTACGGAAAGCAGATGGCAGGCAAGGCCTTGTGTCTGCCGACAACCATCGGATCGACGACGGGAGGACTGGTTCTTTACTGTGCATGCTCCATGAACCGTCAGCCTGCATGTATGCTGTTTTCAGAGCCGATTGATTCCCTGGCAGGAGCCGGAGCCATTCTGGCAGATGTGTGGCTTGACAATGTCAGCATGCCGGTCATTGACAGCCTTGGCGAAGAGTTCCTTTCCTATGTAAAGGATGACATGACCATTACCGTGAAGGACGATGGCGTTGTGGTCGTAGAGTAAAACACGTTACCGGAACGGGGTACGAGTGAACAGTAACGAAACATATCGGACAAAGCAGAATAAACAGTAAATAAATATTCCGGATATTTATTAAAGCAATAGCTATTCATAAAACAGGAAAAGAGGCGGGATTATGAAATCCATTAAGACAAAAATCATTGTTAGTATTATTGTATGTACCTTACTTTCAGCCATTCCGATTGGATTTATGAGTCTTCGGAATGTGTATCAGACATCAAATCAGGGGGCTGAACAGGAGCTGGCATTGAAGTGCCGGAACGAGCAGGAACAGATTAATGCACAGATTTCGAAAATCGAACAGTCCGTAGATACCTTAAGCAGTATTGCAATGAATAAGCTTGATTTTTCGAAGTTTAAGAGCAGTGCAGTCTATGTGAAGCAGTATACGGATTCCATTATGAGTGATGTTGTGAAGTTTGGAGAGCACACCGATGGTGCTATCTGCGTTTATGTGCGGTACAATCCTGATTTTACGGAACCGACTTCCGGTATTTTCCTTACCAGAAACAGCACGGACGAGGAATTTACCAGTTCTGTACCAACGGACTTTACCATGTATGACAAAACGGATGTGGAGCATGTCGGCTGGTATTATGTTCCTGTAGAGAACGGTGCACCGTTGTGGATGGATCCTTATCTCAACGGTAATGTGAATGTTTATATGATTTCTTATGTTGTTCCGCTGTATGTTGACGGGGAATCCGTTGGTATTATCGGAATGGATATTGATTTTTCACAGATTACGGGAATGGTTGAAAAAACAAAGGCATTTTCTACCGGATATTCCTTCCTTTATAAGCCGGATGGCTCCATTATGTACCATCCCGAGATGGAAAACGGCGCGGATCTTGAGCAGCTTGGGATGACGGCAGATGAAAAGGCTCGGATGTGTGATGCAGCAAATGAGGGACAGGTAGAGGGCTTTAGCAGTAACGGAACAAAGAACAGTGCGGTATTCTATACGCTGGATAATGGAATGATGGTAGCCCTGTCTGCCCCGGACAGTGAGATTACCTCAGATGCCGTAAGCCTTTCGACCATGATGATCGGTACCTGTGTGGTATGTCTGCTTATCTGTGTCGTACTTGCGGTTATTTTAAGCCGGAGTATTGCTGCTCCGATTACCGGCATTACGAGGGTGATCCGTCAGACAGCGGATCTTGATTTCCAGAAAACAAAATCAGGGGAATCCCTGGTAAAGCGCAAGGATGAAACCGGTGTGATGGCGGGTGCTGTCAGCGATATGAGAAAGGTATTCCGTGAACTGATCGGAGACATTACAGCTGCGGAAACAACCATTCTGACTGATATGGATAAGCTGGATTCCATCATGCAGGCAAACAGTGAAATGGCAGAGGATAATTCCGCGACCACGCAGGAAATGGCAGCCGGCATGCAGGAGACAACAGCAAGTGCATCCATGATTACCGGTAACATTGATGGTATTAAGCAAAATACGGAAGATATAAAGGAGCTTTCAAAGGAAGGACAGGAGACCTCTGTACAGGTTAAGGGCAGAGCTGACCAGCTCCAGAGCACAACCATTTCTTCAAGCAATAAGGCACTGGAAATTTTCGAGGAGATGAAGATAAAAACCCAGGAAGCCATTGAGAAGTCCAAGGCGGTTGACCAGATTAACAATCTGACCGAAAACATCAAACAGATTTCATCCCAGACCAATCTCCTTGCCCTGAATGCCAATATCGAGGCAGCACGTGCCGGTGAAGCAGGAAAAGGCTTTGCCGTTGTTGCAACAGAGATTGGAAATCTGTCAAATCAGACCTATGCAACGGTGGATGGCATTACGGAAATGGTTACGGAGGTCAACAGTGCCGTTAACAGTATGACGGACTGTATGACAACGATTATGGATTTTCTGGAGAATACGGTAGTGCTTGATTATAATTCCTTCAGGGAGATCGGTAAGGAATATCAGGCGGATGCCAATACCTTTGCGGATGCAATGGGCAGAATTTACAGTGAGATCACAAAGCTGGATGAGCAGATCAGTGATATTGCAGAGAATGTGACCAATGTCAGTGAAACGATCAGCCAGTCCGCGCAGGGTGTCAGCCAGATCGCGGAGAAATCCTCCGATGCTGCTGCAAAGACCACAGAGGGCTATGAGCTGTTGCGTGAGAGCCGTGACAGCATTGCAAAATTAAGAACCATTATTGAACGGTTCCGGTTATAGGGAAATGAGATATGGATGATAAAGGACGGAGTAACTTTTTCACCAGATAAGAGGATTATATTTGAGAAAGAGGTGGCAGAATGGCACATTTAACTATTGATTTTTTCTCAAACTGTCTGCGCAGGACGGTGCAGTTTCAGATGATTATTCCGGGAGATTTCTGTAATACCTGGCAGATTGAGCAGAAGCGTAAAGGGAAACGGATGAAGACCCTTTTTCTTCTGCATGGATATACCGGTGCTGCAGAGAACTGGGTGCCGGATAATTTAAGTACACTTTACAATTTCGCAATCGTGATGCCGAGCGGAGAAAACGGCTTCTGGGTAGATGGTCCGGCTACCGGACATCAGTATGGAGCCTTTATCGGGGAGGAACTGCCGGAGTATATCCGTAAGATCTTTGGTCTTGCCATGAATCCGGAAGAGACTTATATCATGGGGCTTTCCATGGGCGGCTTCGGGGCGCTGCATACGGCATTACAGTATCCGGAGACCTTCGGAAAGGTGGCAGCGCTTTCCTCGGCACTCATTATCCATGAGATTGCCCATATGCAGCCGGGAGGATCAAACGAGGTTGCCAATTATGAGTACTATCACGGCTGCTTCGGAGATCTGGACCGGATTGAGATCAGCCGCTATAATCCGGAGGTGCTGGTAGAAGAGATCCTGAATGAACAGCGGAAGATGCCGGATATCTATATGGCGTGTGGAACGGAAGACTTCCTGCTTGAAAAGAACCGTGAGTTCCACAGATTTCTCGATAAGTATGAGGTGTCGCATTGTTATATGGAGTCCAAGGGAGAGCACAATATGGAGTTCTGGACCGAATATGCAAGGATCTTCATCCCGAAGATGCTTGAGGAGTAGGGACGAAGGAAAAGCCTTAGGAAAAGCCGGAAAACGAGAGTGCAAAAGGCATAATCGTTTTCTGGCTTTTTGCAATTTCAGTTGTGTAGTATATTTATTGGAACATCGCTGGATATATGTTATAATGTGCCTCAGAGAAAAAGGGACAATCGAAAGGGAGGTAGTTATGGTCACACGGACTTCAAAGATTTTAATGGTAATTGCAACCGTATTCACATTTTTAGGAGTTGTTTTGGAAATCCTGCTTCATAGCAATCAGCAAAAATTTTTCACGCTGTTTACCGCAGGAATTCAGTTGGATGAGCCGGTGGTTCATACCGTGAATCTCGGGTCAACGATTTTGATTTTCCTTCTTTATCTGGTAAGCTGCATCGTTTTGATGTGCGCTTCGAAAAGAACCGGCTTTATCATGAGCATTGTGGCATTGGTTTTAAATCTGGTGATTGATGTGGGAGCGAGAGTCGGAGCGGTTGTCATGAACCGTTATATGGGAATGAAGGGTGTGAAATATTTCACGGGAATCACCCTGCTGGATTCGCTGCATGGCTATGTGGTGGCGCCGATGATGCTGCTTGCCATCGTATTTTTAGGAATTACGATCGGTACGCTGTCGCAGAACCGGAAAGAGGAAGAAGCCGTAAGAAACAGTTACGATTCAGTTACAGGAATATAGATTGGAACAGGAAGAAACATCAATGGAAATAACAGCAAAAGAACTTATGGAAATGAACCCGGAGGAGTTTCTGATTATCGACATCCGGAATGAATACGACCGGAATTACGGGTTGATTCCGGGGTCTGTCTGGGCGGATGCGCAGGAGCTTGTGTCGAATCCACCGGAGGATAAGTCAAAGAAGATCATTCTGTATTGTGCGCGGGGAATTATCAGTGTGGATCTGGCACAGGCTTTGTGCGCTCAGGGCTATGAAGCTTACAGTCTGCAGGAGGGCTATCTTGGATGGCTGCGCTATGACATGCAGAACCAGCAGGAGGACGAGCTTTGCCGGAAAGTGGAACACAGTCTGCAGAAGAAGTTCCGTACTTCCCTGATGAGTCCGTTTATCAAGGCATTGAAGGATTATGAGCTTGTGAAGGATGGAGACCGGGTGGCGGTCTGTATGTCCGGCGGTAAGGATTCCATGCTGATGGCGAAGCTGTTTCAGGAATTGAAGAAATACAGCAAGGTGGATTTTGAGGTAAAGTATCTGGTGATGGATCCGGGCTATAATAAGGAAAACCGTCAGGTGATTGAGGACAATGCCAGAGCACTCCAGATTCCGATTACGATTTTTGAAAGTGACATTTTTGATTCGGTATATACCGTAGAGAAGTCCCCATGCTATCTGTGTGCAAGAATGCGCCGTGGAAATCTTTATGCGTTTGCAAGGGAGCTGGGATGCAATAAGATCGCACTGGGGCACCACTATGATGATGTGATTGAGACGATCTTAATGGGAATGCTGTACGGGGCACAGATCCAGTCGATGATGCCAAAGCTCCACAGTACGAACTTTGAGGGAATGGAGCTGATCCGTCCGCTATACTATATCCGGGAGGATGACATCAAGGCATGGCGCGATTATAACGGACTTCATTTCATTCAGTGTGCCTGCAAATTTACGGATACCTGTACGACCTGCAACAACGGACAGAATCATTCCAAGCGTCAGGAGACGAAGGAGCTGATCCGCAAATTAAAGGAAAACAATCCGGATGTGGAGAAGTGCATTTTCCGAAGTGTGGAGAATGTGCATATTGATACCGTCATCGCTTACAAGGAAAAGGGAGTGCGGCATCATTTTCTGGATACATATGATGAAAGATAGGAGAGAGCAGACAATAAAGTTGTTGGAATAGGCTGATTTAAAGATAAATGGTAACTGTTCAGTACCTTCACAGTTACGATAAATGAAGTTTTAGTTGCAGGTACGCGATCAAATATAATTCCATGAACAAAAACAGAGGAAATTCCGTTGAATAAGAAGACTTTAAAGGAAGAAAAATACGAGCATATTACCCATCCGTTTCCACCGTTGTATGATGCGGACTCTAAGATCCTGATTCTTGGGAGTCTTCCGTCGGTGAAATCCAGGGAGCAGATGTTCTTTTACGGGCATCCGCAGAACCGGTTCTGGAAGGTGATCAGTGCGGTGCTTCAGGAAGAAACGCCGACCACCATTGAAGAAAAGAGGAAGATGCTTCTGGCTCATCATGTTGCCTTGTGGGATACGATTTACAGCTGTGACATTATCGGATCAAGTGACAGCAGCATTAAGAATGTGGTGCCGACCGATCTTCGCACCGTGGTGGAACAGTCGAAGATTCAGCATATTTACTGTAATGGCAGGACGTCGGGAAAGTATTTTGAGAAATATCAGCAGAAAACACTGGGAATGACGGCGGAGGTGCTGCCTTCCACAAGCCCTGCCAATGCAGCATTCGGACTGGAGAAGCTGACTGTGATCTGGTCGGAAGCATTGAAGGATTCACTGGGATGAGAGGAAATGTAAACAGAAATATAGAGATATAAGAGGGTTCGAATATATAAGAGAGCTTGAATATAGCATGGAAAGAGGTGTCCTATGGTACAGATTGATTTAATTACCGGTTTCCTGGGATCCGGTAAAACAACATTCATCAAAGCATATGCGCAGTACCTGATGAAACAGGGACTGAAGATTGGAATTCTGGAGAATGATTTCGGCGCAGTCAATGTGGATATGCTTCTTTTGCAGGAATTATTAGGAGACCAGTGTGATCTGGAAATGGTTTCCGGCGGGTGTGACAGCGACTGTCACAGAAGACGGTTTAAAACGAAGCTGATTGCGATGGGCATGTCCGGGTATGACCGGGTGCTGGTAGAACCGTCCGGAATTTATGATGTGGATGAATTTTTCGATGCACTTCACGAAGAACCGCTCGATCAGTGGTACGAGGTAAAAAATGTGATTGCCATTGTCGATGCCAAGCTCGAAAAGAGGCTGTCAGAGGAGGCAGACTTCATTCTGGCATCAGAGGCGGCAAACGCAGGGAAGATCGTGTTAAGTCATGCGGATCTGGCAACGAAGGAGCAGATTGAAGGAACGATCCGGCATTTGCAGCAGGCTATGGAGAATATCCAGTGCAGCCGGAAGCTCACGGAAGATGAGATCATAGCCGGGAATATGGAAGCCCTGACGGATGCACAGTTGCAGGAACTGTCCGGATGCGGATATGTTTCCTCCAGCTATCGCAAAATGGATCTGGAAAATCATCTGGGATTCGATTCCCTGTATTTTATGAATGCGCCGGTTACGAAAGAGACACTTCCCGATAAGGTAAAACAGATCCTGCAGAATCCGGAGTGTGGAAAGATCTTCCGCGTGAAGGGATTTTTGAAGGATGAGACAGGCGCCTGGTATCAGCTCAATGCGTCAAAGGATGCATTCGACTTCCAGTCGATCCCGACCGGACAGGAAGTAATTATTGCGATCGGGGAGAACCTGAAGGAAGGAGCAATTAAGAAAATCCTGTTTGGTGATGTCGATGTGAAAAGTTACTGAGCTTTTACTTATGTGGTTATTTTGTTATATAAAATTGCTATTCTGTATGAAAGTGATTTTGACTTTGAAGCAGGAAGCCCATTGGCTTAAGACAATGGGTAGTTCACTTGTGATAAATGTACAAAGATAGAAAAGAATATTTGAGTATTTTGTGAATGGTATCATGGAATGCTCTGTGATAGGATGAAAGTGGAAACCGAAAACAGAAAACCGGTTTCCGCTTTTTTCAAATCCACGGAAACCCAAAATAAAAAATGAGTTTCCATAAAGAAGAAAAGGAAGAGTCAGGAAAGAGAATCTATAAGAAAGAGAAATAATAAAAAAGCAGATTTACAGGAAAACGAAATTCAGAAGGAGAGACTGATGGTTACGGAAATACAGGAAAAAATCCTGAATGCGGCAATCGACGAGTTTGCACAGCGGGGATTGAAATTCACCATGAATGATGTGGCGAAGAACCTTGGTATGAGCAAGAAGACCATTTATACGATTTATGAAAGCAAAGAAGAGATGCTGCTTGCACTGGCGGACTACTGTTTTCAGGATATTAAGAAAAGTGAAAAGATCATTTTGCAGGACAACTCCATGGATGTCTTAACGAAGATTGAGAGGATCATGGTTGTTCTGCCGGAGAAATATCAGAACATCGGGTTGAGTAATCTTTACCAGTTGAAGGAAAAATATCCACATGTCTATCAGAGAACAGCGAAGTATCTGGAAACGGACTGGGATGCCACCATTTCGTTGCTGGAGCAGGGAATGCAGGAGGGAAAGATCCGGAAGATTTCCATACCGGTTTTAAAGACGATGCTGGAAAGCACGATTCAACAGTTTTTTGCAAGTGATGTGTTGATCCGGAATGGAATCTCCTACGAGGATGCCCTGCAGGAGATGATTCGAATCTTGATTGGCGGAATCCGTGAGGAAAATGATGATGTACCGTTTAGTGCGTCTGGAAGGAACAACGATGTACCGGCAGAGAGGCCTGCTATGAAAGACAATGAAGATGAATAAGGGAGGAGAAAGATGGATGGAAGAAAAGCAGAAACGAATTTACTGGAACCGGAACTGGCAGTTTTTAAAAGGTTTTGAAGAGTCATACCTTGGGTTGCAGACGATTGACGCAGCGCAGGAATTGGAGCAGGCAGAGCTTCCGCATACCGTGCAGGAGGTACCGCTGCATTATTTTGATGAAAGCCTGTATCAGGGAATTTTCACATACCGGAAGGTGTTCCGGCCGGATGCGGACTGGCAGGGAAAGCGGGTTTTGTTTACGATTGAGGCAGCGGGGCACAGTGCATGGGTATACTTAAACGGGGAACTTCTGAACGAGCATCATTGCGGTTATACAGCATTTCAGACCGATCTTTCACCGGCACTCATTTACGGGGAAGAAAATGTACTTGTGGTGAAGGTGGACAGCACGGAGAGCCAGAATATTCCTCCCTTTGGAAAAGTGATTGATTATATGACCTTTGGCGGTCTTTACCGGGAAGTATATCTGGAAGTGAAGGAACAGGATTCCATTGCCGATGTGTATCCGATGACAATTCCGGTATGGAAAGAAGTGGTCAGTCCGGACAGTACAGGACTGGGAAAGCAGGGTGGCAAGAAAGCGGAATATCTGGAAGAAATCTCTGGTTCCGGTGTGAAATGCAAGGAGGCTTCTTTAGGAAAGAAATGGAAGCTCCAAAGTGAAATTACCTTACAGCTTCACGGAGAAAAAATCACCCTGAATGCCAAAAATCTGCCCGATTTTCAGGAAAAGCTGTCAAAAAAGGGACTGATGATCCGGCAGACGCTACTGTGGACAAAGGAGGAAGAGGCTTCTTCCAGTGCTTATTTACTCGATCGGAATGTGTTGGAGCATACCTTTGAGGAGATCAACGTGTGGGATGTGGAGCATCCATTCCTGTATACACTGCGTACGGAGCTGTACCGGGACGGTGCGTGCCTGGATTCGGTGGAAACGCGGATCGGGTTCCGGGAAGTGGTTTTTCGCAGGGACGGCTTTTATCTGAATGGAAGGAAGCTGAAAATACGGGGACTGAACCGGCACCAGAGCTATCCTTACGTGGGGTATGCGATGCCGGAATCCATGCAGAAATGGGATGCAGATATTTTGAAAAACGAACTGAAGCTGAATGCGGTGCGTACCTCGCATTATCCGCAGTCACATCATTTCCTTGACCGGTGCGATGAACTGGGGCTTCTGGTGTTTACGGAGATTCCGGGGTGGCAGTACATCGGAGATCAGGAGTGGCAGGATCAGGCTGTGCGGAATACCGAGGACATGGTGGTGCAGTACCGGAATCATCCGTCCATTATTTTGTGGGGCGTGCGCATCAACGAATCCGAGGATGACGATGCGTTTTATCAAAGGACGAATGAGGCTGCCCACAGACTGGATCCGATGCGGCAGACCAGTGGAGTGCGTTACCTGCAAAAAAGTTCGCTGCTTGAGGATGTGTATGCGTTCAATGACTTTTCGCATGAGGGAAACAACCGGGGATGCCGGAAGAAAAAGGACGTGACACCGGACGTTTCGAAGGGATATCTGATCAGTGAGTACAATGGGCATATGTTCCCAACGAAATCCTTTGACTGCGAACAGCACCGGGTAGAGCATCTCCTGCGTCATGCGAATGTCCTGGATGCCTATTATGGGGAAGAGGAGATTGCCGGGGGCTTTGGCTGGTGCATGTTTGATTATAATACTCACAAGGATTTTGGAAGCGGTGACCGGGTCTGCTACCATGGCGTGCTTGACCTGTTCCGGAATCCGAAGCTGGCAGCAGCGCTCTATGCAAACCAGGGGGAAGAGGATGTGTTGGAAATTACTTCGTCCATGGACATTGGGGAGTATCCGGCGTGCCTCATCAGGGATGTCTATGCCGTGACGAATGCAGACAGTGTGAAACTTTATAAGAATGACCGGTTTGTAAAAGAGTTTAAGGCAATGGATTCCCCTTATACCAACCTGCCGCACGGACCGATTGCCATTGATGATTTTATCGGCGAACTTTTGCAGAATGGGGAGAACTTCTCGAAGGGAAAAGCAAAGGATGTGAAGAAGGTTCTGCAGTCCGTGAGTAAGAACGGACTGAATCATCTGCCAGTTGGAACCATCCTTCTTGCGGCAAAATGCATGCTGCTGCGCGGAATGAAAATGGCAGATGCGGTAGAACTTTATAATAAATATATTGGTAACTGGGGCGGAACGGCAACAGAGTACCGGTTTGAAGCGATCCGTGACGGTAAGGTCGTGAAAACCGTAAAGAAACGCCCCGTGAACAAGCCGCAGTTACTGGTAGACTGTTCCCATACGATTCTTACAGAAAAAACGACGTATGATGTGGCAGCGATCCGGCTGCGTGCAGTCAGTGAGGAAGGTAGTACGTTAAGCTATTGTAACGAACCCCTGACCCTGACAGTAAAGGGACCGCTTTCGATCATCGGACCTTCGACGATCAGCTTACAGGGCGGCATGGGCGGCACATATGTACGCACCTGCGGAATGGCAGGAAGCGCAGAGCTTACCATGGCAGGAAGTCTTTTCGGAGAACATACGGTAAAGTTTGAGGTCGTTTGTGCCGGACAGATGGATGCTGAGAGTTGAAGAATAACAGGCTGTCGAAAAACAGTTGTACAGGAAGCATTTGCAGGCTGGCCGCTTGTGAATTGGATGGAAGAGTTTTCAACATGAAAAGGAGATAGAGGCATGAAGCTGAATGGAAAGGAAAAATTTTCGTATGGATTGGGTGCAGTAGGCAAGGATATGGTATATATGCTTTCTGCAAGCTATGTACTTTATTATTATCAGGATATTCTGGGAGTGAGCGCGGTTGCGATGGGCGTAATCCTGCTTGTTGCGCGGATCTTTGATGCGTTCAATGATCCGTTTATGGGTGTCATCGTGGAAAAGACGAAAACCCGTTGGGGAAAGTTCCGTCCGTGGCTGATGATCGGAACACTTTTAAATGCAGTGATTCTGTTTTTGATGTTTGCAGCGCCGCCCGCATTGTCCGGCAGCGGACTTGTGGCCTATGCGGCGGTATTTTATATCCTCTGGGGTGTCACCTATACCATGATGGATATTCCGTTCTGGTCCATGATTCCGGCCTTTACCGAAAGCGGTAAGGAAAGAGAGAATCTGACGACACTGGCAAGATCCTGTGCCGGTGTGGGATCCGCACTGATTACCGTAATTACCATGATTGCTGTACCGGCTCTTGGGAAGCTTTTCTTAGGAAATACGGAGGCAGCAAGAGAAGTGGAACGGTGCGGTTTCCAGTGGTTTGCATTGATTATTGCGGTATTGTTTGTCATTATGATCGGCATTACCTGCCTGAATATTAAGGAAAAGTCCACCGTGGATCTGAATGCTCCTTCGGTAAAGCAGATGTTCCGGGCACTGGTATCCAACGATCAGGCAATGACGGTGGTGATTACGATTGTGCTCATTAACTGTTCCCTTTACATTACCTCGAATCTGCTGATTTATTTCTTTAAATATGATATCGGAGGAACGAACTGGAATGACAGCTATGTGCTGTTCAATACCTTTGGCGGTGCAATCCAGATACTTTCCATGATGATTTTTTATCCCCTGCTGCGCAAAGTCATCAGTGCACTAAAGGTCTTTTACGTCAGTGCGGTCATGGCAGTCGGAGGCTATCTGGTACTGCTTGCCATGATGTTTATGGGACTTACCAATGTATATTTCCTGCTGATCCCGGGCTTTTTTGTGTTCGCAGCGTTCGGAATGCTGACCGTATTAACAACCGTTTTCCTTGCGAATACCGTGGATTACGGAGAGTTGAAGAACTATCGCAGGGATGAGAGTGTCACCTTTTCCATGCAGACCTTCGTGGTAAAGCTGGCAAGCGGCGTGGCTGCCATGATTGCGGCACTGGCATTGAATTTCAGTAACATTCAGCAGGATACCGCTGCGGATGCGGCGCTGCTGGCAGAAGAGAACAGCTACGGCCCTTCGCTTGTGATTCTCCGCATGACCATGACGATTCTGCCGGTTATCGGCCTCCTTGCCGCTACCTGGATCTTTGCGAAAAAGTATATTCTGACGGATGAAAAGCTTACCGAGATTAACCATACCTTACAGGAAAGACGAAAGGAAACGGTACAATGATTTATGCGGAAAATGGAAATTTCCTGTTGGAGACAGCACATACGACCTATGCATTCTGTGTGGATCCTGCAGGGAATCTGCAGCATCTTTATTATGGCGAAAAATTAAGCTTGGGTGATTCCTGGCAGAAGGCATTGGAGGCGCTGAAAATGCGGATATTCAATCCCAATGGATGCAGCATTATTCAGGATCCGATGCACCCGGCAGTATCGCTGGATGATGTGTGTCTGGAGGTGTCCGGGCGTGGAAAGGGGGATATGGCGCAGCCCTTTGTGGAGCTTACCTATCCCGATGGCAGCCGGACGAATGACTTCCGGTTTCAGAATTTTGAAATCATGGAAAAGCAGGCTCCGGAAGGACTTCCGGGTGCCTATGATGAAACGGAAAACGCCCAGTCACTTGTTCTTCATATGGAGGACCGGAATGGGGCAGTCCGGTTAACGCTTGTTTACAGTGTGCTGGAGGACTGCGACTGCATTACCCGGTTTGCGGTTGTGAAAAATGAGGGAAGCGCACCAGTGGCTCTGGAGCGGCTGATGAGTACCCAGCTTGACCTGCGTACGCGGGGAAAACAGAAGATTTTAAGCTTTCACGGAGAATGGGCGCGGGAAATGCAGCCCTGTGAAACGATTCTGCAATCCGGCAGCTTCCAGATTGAGTCCACAACCGGATTTTCATCCAATAAGGCCAATCCCTTTTTCATCTGCGGAGAGGCAGACACTCAGGAGGACTACGGGGCCTGCTATGGCTTTAACCTGATCTATTCCGGAAACCATCGGGAAACGATTGAGTGCAATGCCCATGGCAGGGTGCGGATTTTACAGGGAATGCATCCGGATTTCTTTCAAAAGTCATTGGATGAAGGAGAAAGCTTTGCTTCACCGGAGGCAGTGTTTACTTTTTCTAAAGAAGGCTATGGCGGGATCAGCCGGAACATGCACCGCTTTGTAAGGGAGCATATTGTGCGTGGAACGTGGAAGAAGAAGGAGAGGCCGATTCTGATTAATTCGTGGGAGGCCATGTACTTTGATGTAAAAGAGCGGAAGCTTTTAAAGCTTGCCAGTCAGGCGGCAGAGGCTGGAATCGAGCTTTTTGTGCTGGACGACGGATGGTTTGGTGAACGCGAAAATGACCAGAAAGCCTTAGGGGACTGGCAGGATAATTTAGGAAAGCTTCCGGACGGACTTGGCGGGTTATCTGCCAAAATTCATGCAATGGGACTGAAATTCGGAATCTGGGTGGAGCCGGAAATGATCAGTGAGAATTCGAAGCTTTACAGGGAGCATCCGGAGTATGCGGTACGGATTCCCGGGAAGGCAGCAGCCGTCGGACGGAACCAGATGCTTTTAGATCTGACGCAGACTAAGGTGCAGGACCGGATTATTGCAGATATGAGCGATGTTTTCCGAAGGGGACAGGTGGATTACGTGAAATGGGATATGAACCGCCACATGTCCGATTATTACAGTCCGGCGCTCTCAAAGGAGGAGCAGGGAGAATTTGCACACCGTTATCTGTTGGGATTGTACCGGGTATTGGGAGAGCTGACGAGCCGCTTTTCGGATGTTTTGTTTGAAGGCTGTGCCTCCGGAGGCAACCGGTTTGACCTAGGGATGCTGTGCTATATGCCGCAGCTCTGGGTGAGTGATTGTACAGACGCCGTTGCACGGGCGAAAATCCAGAATGGCTGCAGCTTTGGATATCCCCAGTCTGTTATGGGAGCGCATGTGTCTTCATGTCCGAATCATCAGACCCTGCGGGTAACGCCGTTATACAGCCGTTTCGCAGTTGCGTGTGGAGGAATCCTCGGATATGAATGCAATCTTTGTGATCTGTCGAAAGAGGAGCTTAAGAAGATCCGGGAAGAGGTTTCTTTTTATAAAAAGTGGCGCAGGGTATTGCAGTTCGGTGAGTTCTATCGTCTGCATGGTCTCTCGCAGGAAGGAGAGCGGGACACCGATGTCATCCGGTGGAACTTTGTAGCGCAGGATCGGGAAAAGGCAGTTGGAATTTGGCTGAATGGACTGGCTCATGCGAATGACACGCACCGGTTTTTTAAAACGAAGGGACTTGACGATACGAAACAGTATCATTTTTACCATATTCCGCAGAAGGTGGAGCTTACCAGAATGGGGGATCTCATCAACACCGCTTCCCCTGTGCATATCCGGCCGAACTCTGTGGTTCATCAGGTTGTGACGCATCTCATAACGATGGAGGGTGAGACGGAAGAGTTTCATGTGCCGGGGGATCTGCTCAATAAGGCAGGAGTAGTGCTTTCTCCGAGCTTTGGCGGCACCGGCTTCGAAACCGGCACTGCACTTTTTCAGGACTTTGATGCAAGGATCTACTTAATGGAAGAGGAGTGTATAAAATCATGAATTCCTTCCCATACTAAAGGATATTGATGAACATATCAGGAAAGGAAGTAGAATCATGATTTTAAAGGAAAAAGAACGGGCAGCACTTGAGGATTTACAGACACAGGAAAAAAGCTGTGTGGAGAAGTATGAAAAGTATGCAAATCAGGCGAGGGATCCGGAGTTGAAGTCTCTGTTCCAGACTCTTCAGAAGGAGGAGCAGAAGCATTACGATTCTCTCGGACAGGTACTTGCAGGAACGGTTCCGGAATGTAACTGCAACGACAGCGCAGGACGTGATTACAAACCTAAGGCCACCTATAATGACATGACGAATCCGGAGGATAAGCAGAATGATGCATTCCTTGCAACCGACTGTATCGGTACGGAAAAGCTGGTTTCCGGAGAATACAATACGGATGTCTTTGTATTTGGAGAAAGCGGTGTCCGTAAGCTTCTGGCCGATATTCAGATTGAAGAACAGAATCATGCCGAGATGCTTTATAAGTACAAGATGGCAAACGGAATGAAGTAAAGGACAGAGACCATTGACAATCCGGATGCAGGGAAATAAGGCCGGAACGGAAGGATTCACAGGAAACAGTAGTCTGTGGGTCCTTTTTTAATTGGATTCAAAATAGAATCGTACAATTATAAAGTGTTTTTTTTATATACTTTCCTGTATTGGATAAGTACATTGAAATAAATGGACAGAGATTATACATGTTTGAAAAGAAGGAGGAGAAACCAATGTTATCATCAGCTTTATTAAACAGAACAAGCTTTGGCTTTTCAGCAGAGAATCCGCTGGGGGAACGAAATGGAGGAAGCATTGTAAGGTGACGATGGAAAATCGTGGCAGTAAGGAAGAAACACTTTATTATATGATTGAAGGATGGCATGGTGAGCTTGCAGATACGGATCTATACTTCCATGCAGCATACCGGCAGGAGCATCCGGTGCAGAAGGGACATGCTTATACGGTCATTGATGGAATTGAAGGAAAGGGTATATTTGCAGGGATCAGCTTTGCTGCAGGTATGAATGGACATAATACCTGCTGGGTAGAGGGTGAACCTAAGATGTATCTGGATGGAGATCAGTATCCGACAATTAACTACACGGGAACGGAAGATTATTTCTGTAGTTCTTATGCGTTCGGAAATGACATTTTATTACATAAGTATCAGACCTTCAGCGGACTATATGCCGGCATGTATGCAATTCTGGGTAATGACAGTCAGGAAATGTATAATGGACAGCAGCGCTTTTTGCTTTATCGCTTTCATGTAAAGGATCCGGTTTATTTTCATACGTCGTTTCGTATGACCATGGATAATCTCGGCTGGACAGGAGCGAGATACGATGATTATACATCCGTTGCATACTGGTATATGGAAAAGCCATCCAGACTGTCTGCAGGGCTGCCGTCCGATGAAGAGATCATTATGAAGTAAACCAGGCAGAATCAACAGAGTAATAGAAGATATGAGGAGAAAACCGTGCAGAAGAATACCAGTTATAAAACAAAAATCGAGCACCCCTTTTTATTGATTCCGGTAAAAATTAAGGAAAACGCTGAGCGCCTGTCTTTTTATATGGAAGAGCAGAAGGTGTTAGAATATCGTGTTTTTCCGTTGGAAGAGGGGGAAACAGTGGATTATTATGCTCCGCTTCCGGTTACACCGTGGATAGGGAAAACCATTCGTCTGGAGGGAAACTATCCGGAGGCATTTTATACCCAAATTAAGCAGGCTGACGATCCTGCGGAATCGGATCAGGTGCATCCGCTGATGCATTTTACACCGGTCAACGGCTGGATGAATGATCCCAATGGACTTGTTTTTGAGGATGGAATTTATCATCTGTTTTATCAGCACAATGCTTTCGGCACAAAGTGGGATAATATGAGCTGGGGACACGCAGTCAGTAAGGATTTATTACATTGGGAACACCGTCCTATGGCGATTCTGCCGGATGAGGATGGTACGATCTTTTCCGGAAGTGGAATTTGTAATGAAAAAGGGTTACTGGGCTTACCGAAGGATGCACTTGTCTTTTTCTACACTTCGGCAGGCGGCAGCTCGGATAGTCCATGGAGTGAAGGAGGACAGTTTACCCAGAGAATTGCCTACAGTACCGATCATGGTGCAACACTTCATAAGAAAGGAGACGTGATTGTACCGAATATGACCGAAGGCAATCGGGATCCCAAGGTATACTGGCATGAAGAGAGTAAAGGGTATATCATGTCTCTTTACTTAAAGAATCATGTCTATGCCATTCTGCGTTCTGAGGATCTTGAGCATTGGGAGCTGACACAGAAGCTTCCCTTTATTACAGCCAGGGAATGTCCGGATCTGCGCCCGGTTCCCACGGAAGAGGGAGGGGAAAAGTGGATCCTGTTTACGGCATCGGGAGAATATTTTACAGGAGATTTCGATGGCTTTCATTTCACGAATCTTTCGGAAGGGCGCATGGCTTACCAGAATGAGCTGCCGTATGCCGGACAGACCTATTCCAATCTGCAGGGGCGTGCCGTCCTGATGCACTGGATGCGCACAGAAAACCCCGGGAAATATTATACCGGGGTGATGGGCATTCCGCGGGAGCTGACACTTGTAAAGGGAGAGGAAGGATACATTCTTCGCCAGTCGGTGATCCGGGAATGGAAGGAGCAGCGCGTTCCTGTCCGGGAAGAGAAGGAACAGAAACAGTGGGAGGAAGAGGATGTTCGGGATGCTGCACTGGAGCTGCAGTTGAACATACAGGGAGCCTTGGTCCTTTCCGTGATGATTTATGGGCAGAAGATCACCTATCAGCGTGAAGAGGGGATACTCTGTGTAAATGGTGCTGCCTGTAAAGTAACGGAGGATCTCCGTAATCTTTCCGTTCTTGCAGACCGGGAAATTCTGGAAGTGGCAGCAAACGATGATACCCTTCTGTATTTCTTTGAGACTGATCTGCAGGATCTGGCAGGTAAAATAAGCGTGGAGGCAGATCGGAACGTGGATAGCTGGCTGTGGAGGATACAGTAGAATTTGTAGATAATTCCCCATACATTCCAATCTGTGTGTTGATGCGTAGAAATAGGAATGATATACTATTCTTATGCAGACCATACAAGCGGGGGAGCGTTATGGATCGATTTGAAGAACAGTATAAAGAGGAATTACATAAGCAGGAAATTCATGCAAATCATTGTACAATGAAAGGTTTTTTGTGGATATTGGCGGGTTTTACCTTTGTGTGGCTTTTGACCATTACGAATGTTTTTATTGTGGATAAAGCGCCCATGACCATTGCCTTTGTAATCTGTGCAGTGATTTGTATTTTTATGCGTGTGATCTATCGTAAGGATAAAATGGATGCGTTATGGGTGAAGTACTGGTTTATTGCAATGATCTGCGTGATTACAGGAATCGTGGGTACATTCCTCACCTTTCACGCTACACTTGTCTATGTGCTGCCCTTGTTATTTGCCATTCAGTACCGGGAACGGAGAGTATTATGGTTTTCTTACTTTGCGGACGGAATCGCCATATTAGTGAGTATGCTGTTGGGATTTTACTATGGAATCTGTGATCTGAATATGCTTTATGTAAGCAATCATACGAGGGCGTGGTATCTGGGCAGAATGACAGGAGATGTCATTCCGATTCCGTTTAATGCCGATGTCAATTTTGTTATTGTAGTATACGGTGTGTTTCCCAGGATGATTACTCTGCTTGTATTTGTAGTCATGCTCCGGTATATCATTATCAGCAATCAGGAGGATGCCACACGTATTGCAGAACTAACTTACCGGAAGGAAATGGATGTATCTACCCGGCTGTTCAACAAAAATAAATATGAGGAAATGATCGAACAATATTATCCGCAGAAAGCCTGGGTAGCAGCTATTTTCTGGGATGTAAACAAGCTGAAACAGATCAATGACCGGTTCGGGCATGCTGCAGGTGATGTTTTACTGGAAACGGTGTCTTCCAAATTGAATGATCAGACGAATGAACGCAGACGAGCATATCGTGTTGGCGGGGATGAATTTATCATGCTGGTGGAAAATCCGGTTCCGGGAGAGCCGGAAGAAATCATCCGGAATGTGCGGGAGCAGTTGAAGAAAAACCGTGAGGATGGTGGATTAAAGGTCTCCAGTGCTGTCGGCTGGGCAGAAGGACCTGGCAGCCAGATAAAGACGATTGTCCGTGAGGCAGATGAACGGATGTATGAAGATAAGGTCAGAAGTAAGCAGGGGAGATAGGATTCGAAATGAGGGAAGTTAATCGATATGTATAAGACGAAGAAACGTGTTTTTGATATTATTCAGATTGGAAACCACAAGGATTTCATAAGCAGTGCATTTGATATTTTTATTGTAGTGACCATTGTGCTGAATCTGTTTGTGACCCTATTCCAGACATTTGATGAGTCGGCGCCTTATGTCAATGTATTGAATGTACTGGAGCTTATCACGATTCTTATTTTTACGGTGGAATATGTATTGCGCATCTGGACGGCAGATTTCCTGTATCCGAACAAGCCATACTGGAAAGCTGTACTGGCCTTTGTGTTTTCGCTGTATGGACTGATTGATTTCTTTACGTTCTTTCCTTATTATCTGCCGATTTTGTTTCCGATGGGAGCGGTGGCCTTCCGGATGTTCCGTGTGATCCGGATCTTTCGGCTGTTCCGGGTCAACGCGCAGTATGATGCTTTTAATGTGATTATTAATGTCTTAAATGATAAGAAAAATCAGTTGATTTCTTCGATCTGCATGATCCTGATCTTCATGGTGGCAGCTTCCCTGTGCATGTACAGTCTGGAGCATGAGGCGCAGCCGGAGCAGTTCGCCAATGCGTTTTCGGGAATCTGGTGGTCGGTTTCAACGCTTCTCACGGTGGGGTATGGTGACATCTACCCGGTGACGACAATGGGAAAGGTCATGGCGATTGTCATTTCCTTTCTGGGTGTCGGAATGGTTGCGATTCCAACCGGTATTATTTCCGCAGGTTTCGTGGAGCAGTACACGAAGTTGCGTATGCTGGCATTTCATTCCGAAGAACATGAATTAAAATTTGTCACCTCCGTGATCCCGCAGGGACATTCATGGTGCCGGAAAAAGGTAAAAGAGGTTGCTTTTCCACCGCAGATTATTCTGGTTATGATTATCCGGAACGGAGAGGCCCTGGTTCCGAACGGTGATACGGTTCTGATGGAAAATGACACACTTGTCATCGGAGCAAAGCATTATAACGGTGAGGAATATATCAATCTGAAAGAAATCATTGTGAAACAGGAAAATGAATGGGTTGGTAAGCAGATCAAGGATCTGGATATTTCCCGTCAGGAGCTGATCGTCATGATCCGGCGTAAGAACAGGACGATTATTCCCAATGGACTTACCTATATTAAAGAAGGAGATGCGGTAGTACTGTATTCCAAGCTGAAGGATGCAGACTAAGGGGGGGAAAGTGAAAAAACTGTGAACTCTCGAAATCCGGGCATTTCGTCACAAATTGCACACATTTAACTGATATTCTGCTACTACGATCAATATCGTAGTAGCTTTTTGCTTCATACGAAATTCCATTGGAATTTCATGTGAAGCAAAAGCTCCGCTTGGATGCGCAGCTCGCGGAGAAGAAATTAGTTGCTTTGCAACACCGCTCGCGCGCGAAGAGTTCACAAGTGAACTCTTTATTTGAGTCCGGAACACTTAATGAATGCAAGTCGAAGACGCAGCATGAATTTAGTGAGAGGGACAAACAGAGTATTTAGAGAAAGCAATCCAAAGAAATGTTAAAGGGAGAATTTACATGGAGGAGATCAAGCAGTACCGGCATGAGAACAAATACAACATAACTTATGCGCAGTACTTATCATTACGGCAGCGGCTCCGCGCGGTGATGAAGCCGGATCCGCACACCAGACAAGATGGATCCTACCGCATCCGCAGCATTTATTTTGATAACCTCGCAGATAAGGCGCTGCTGGAAAAACAGGAAGGAGTTCCTTATCGTGAAAAGTTCCGGATCCGGTATTACAACGATGACTTTTCCCACCTCACGCTGGAAAAGAAAATCAAGAACCGGTTGTTGACCAGAAAGGAGAGTGCCCCGCTTTCCAAAGAAGAATGTGAGAAGCTTCTTGCAGGGGACATTGCTTTTATGAGAGAGCACCCACAACCACTTGTGAGGGAGCTGTATCTGAAAATGCGGCAGCAGCTTTTGAAACCACGGGTGCTGGTATCTTATCTGCGCGAGCCTTATATTTACGAAGCGGGAAACGTGCGGGTGACCTTTGACCGGGCGATACGGACCAGTATGTGGGAGCAGGATTTTCTGTTGGATGGGGTCTATGACATCAGCTGTCATGCAGGTAATGGAGCAGAGGATCCGCCGGATTCCATACTGATGGAGGTAAAGTACGATAACTTCCTGCCGGAGATTATCCGGTTCCTGTTACAGACCGATGACGTGAGACAGCGGGCCTTTTCCAAGTATGCAGCCTGCAGACGCTTTGGATAAAGCAGATCAGGATGAAGCAGATCGTGATGAAGCTTAAAAAAAGAATGATACATAAATTTTGGAGGTAAGAGATGACTTTTAACGATATTTTTAAATCAAGTTTTTTAGAGAGTGTGACGGGATTTTCCCTGTCGGAGGTGCTTCTGGCAATGCTGTTTGCCGTAATTGTGGGATTGTTTATTTTCTGGGTGTACAAGAAGACATTTACCGGAATCCTGTATTCCTCCGGTTTTGCACTGACACTGATCGGACTGACACTTGTTACGACACTGGTCATTATTGCGGTAACCTCGAATGTAGTGCTTTCCCTTGGTATGGTTGGTGCGCTGTCCATCGTCCGTTTCCGGACGGCCATCAAAGAACCGATGGAGATCGTGTTCCTGTTCTGGTCCATAGCAGTGGGCATCGTTATTGGGGCAGGAATGATTCCGCTTGCAGTTTTGGGATCGGTGATTATCGGTATCATTCTTCTCATTTTTGCCAACCGGAAAAATGTGGAGAACGCATACATTCTTGTTCTGAACTGCGAGAATGAAGAAGCGGAAAATACTGCAGCAGAGTTGTTAAAAAACACTGTAAAAAAGTATCGGATCAAATCCAAAACGGTAAATGCCGATGGTATCGAACTGACGACCGAGTTAAAAATTAAGGATGATAAAATGGCGTTTGTGAATCAGATGAATAAAATTACAGGTGTGAAGAATGCCACACTGGTCAGCTACAATGGAGTATATATGTCTTAGGAGGAAGCATGACAGAGCATAAGCATATCGGTAAAATCGTTGGTGCGCTGATGGCGGCGGCGGTTGCTTTCTGCCTGATAGTCACACTGTTTGCAGATCGTTTTGTGGCGGTTTCGGGAAGCAGTGCTGCGACTATGGAATATGAAAGCGGCTTATTCGACACTTCTCAGATCATGACGGTGAATATTATTATGGACGAGGATCAGTGGCAGGATCTTCTGGACAATGCCATCTCAGAACAGTATTATGCGTGTGACGTGGAAATCAATGGAGAGAAAATTCCGAATGTAGGGATCCGGACGAAAGGAAATACCAGTCTGAGTTCCATTGCCAATGACCCGGATACGGATCGTTACAGTTTTAAGATTAAGTTTGATAAATATGTGGATGGACAGACCTGTATGGGACTGGATAAGCTTGTCCTGAACAATAATTTTGCGGATGCCACCAATCGGAAGGAAGCGTTGGTTTATGATATGTTTCAGTACCTTGGGGCAGATGCTTCCTTATATCATTATGCCAAAATCAGCGTGAACGGAGAGTACTGGGGAACCTATCTGGCACTCGAAGCAGTTGAGGACAGCTTCAAGCTCAGGAATTACGGAGTATCCGATGGAAAACTGTATAAGCCGGAAACGATGGGAATGGGAAATGACCAGAAAGAAGAGGGTGAAAAACAGGATGGAAAATTTGATGGAAATTCCCTGCAACGGCCGGATAATGCAGACTTCCCGAGCAGTGAAGAAGGAGATTTGGCAAAAAACAACAATCCTATGGACAGACCGGAGAAACCACAAGGAGACTTCGATCAAGCCGATATGGATGAAAAATTTAAGGATCCACAAGGCGATCCTGGTGACTTCGGCGGCTTCGGCAACCGCAACGGTTGTGCAGACCTCAATTATACCGATGATGACGTGGACAGCTACAGTACCATCTGGGATGGTGCAGACGGCAAGGTTACGGACAGTGATAAGGAACGGGTAGTTAATGCGATTAAGAATATCAATGAGGGAACGGACCTTACAGCATACCTTGACATAGACAATATTCTGAAATATATGGCAGTACATGAATTTGTTGTAAATCTGGACAGCTTAAGTGGCAATATGGCGCACAACTACTATCTGTATGAAAATGACGGGCAGTTGAATATTATCCCATGGGATTATAACCTTTCCTTCGGAGGAATGATGAACGGTGGAATGGGGGGCAGTCCGGGAAGAGAGTCCACGGAAAGCAGTGAGGCAACCAGCATGATTAACGATCCGATTGATACACCATTTGACGGAACGGACTTTTTTGATGCACTGTTGGAAAACGAAGAATATCTTGCACAGTATCACGAATATCTGCGGCAGCTGGCAGAAGAATATGTGCAGGGCGGCAGGTTACAGGAAGTATGGGAGCGTCTGGATGCACAGACGGATGAACTGATTGAGACCGATCCGACCGCATTTTATACCGCAGCCGAATATGAGGAAGCAAAGGAGACGTTATGGACGGTTTTGCAATTACGGGCAGAAAGTGTGCTGGGACAGTTGGACGGAACAATACCATCCACCGATGACGGACAGCAGAATGCGCAGGATACGTTAATTGATGGAAGCGCAATTGATCTGTCCGTCATGGGGGAATTTAATCATTAAACAGTGGTCAGGAATATAATAAAGTCCGATCCTTTTGGGCGATGGCAATATAGGTTTTTCCTTCATTGAGCTGGATTTCATTTCCGTTATCATCGTAATATTTCGTCGGAGAATAGTCTGATGTCTTCTTCCAGGTAATGTGGATACCACGACCCTTGGTAAAATAATAGCCGTCACTTGTAGAATCAATTGTCTGGAAAGCCAGATAACCTTTTGCATCCCGCTTGGACCAGTTGGTATTCTGAATAATCACATTGGAAAAAGTCAGCTGCTCACCATTCATGCCATCTACCTGTGCAGCACCGTGAATGTTTTTCAAATACTGGCCGGAAGCTGCATCATAGGTGAAATAGCTCTTGGTATAGGGAAAGATCTTGGACAGATCAATCACATTTCCGGGGATAGCAGATGCATACTGTTCCAGAGTGTTTACTCCGGAGACAAAATTGAAATGGCTGGCATTGTAGTATTCCTGACGGGTAGTCAGGGAATATCCAAGACTTGCACAGGCTGTCTGAATGCCAGAAGCACTGATGTAGGCATTGTGTGGTGCTTTCCGGTCTGAGGTACGATAGAACTGACCAGAACCGGGGCGGTCACCACCGGTGCCATATTCACTTGTGCCGGATAAATTGTTGATATCCGGGGCGGTGATGCGGTCCTTCATATAGTAGACACCACCAAAGTGTATCAGAATCGGATCCCATTCGGTAGCAATACTGATGTAGTAATCACGACAACTGCGGATGTTGCCGATCCGCTGAAGATCCTGCCAGTTGTCAATAATGGCAAGCTGTCTGGAAATATTGCCTTCCTCCATGATTTCATAAAGAACCTTGGCACGGCTGATGCCATAGGAAGGCTGGCAGGCTTTATCGGTTGGCATCATGACGGCAATTGGCCGCTGGGATGCCTGGGATGCAGGAATAAGCTCATTGGTGTAGACGCTGTGAACTTCTCCGTCAGCATGGGCATCTGTGCCGCCTATTCCGAGCCAGGGTGTGATGAAAATACCGAGTGAACAGATTGTGACGGCCGTGATAGAGGCAATGATTCGTTTCAGGGTAGCTGTTTTCATTGGAAATCTCCTTTCTTAAATAAGTAGTTATTCAGAGTCAAAAAAGATCTTTTTTGATTCGAGGAACTGAATCATATATTGATCCCAAAGTCTTTCTGCCGATTTATCCATGACAAAGCTGTGATAAGATACCGCAGTAATGAGCGTAAGCGAACCCTCCTGATATTTGATGTTCAAGACCAGCTGGTCAAGCTCTTCCGGGAGTGCGTCATGCTCTTTGTTAAAGCGTTCGGAAGCAAAGAGGGCCTTGATCTTATCCGGCTTCAGATAGAGTGTAAAATGGAAGCGCACAGGAGTCCTCTTTCCACGGATGAACTGGAAGCAAAGCTCCTGTAGGTCTTTCCAGCAGGAAAACTGATAGGAAGCTTCCTCATCCGGCGCATTCACATCTCCCTTGTAAAAGGCGGGAACAATATGCCCGTCAATGGTGAAGGTGTTGTACGTCGTAATGGAAGCTTCCGCCAGTAAAAAATCCTCAAAGCAGTCGGATTTTAATAAAATTCCCATAAAGTTTTTGGTTTCGGTAATTTTCAGTGCTTTCACAAATACCTCTTACTATCGTATTGGAACTATTCGGCTTTGAAGCGTTCTGCCTGTTCGGTGATCAGGGCATGATCTTCAAAGTAGTTGATCTTCATGGAATTCTTTACATCAGAGAGTGTCTGTGCGGCTACCTTTTCTGCCTCAATGGAGCCCTTGTGAAGAATTTCATAGACAGCGGGAATGTCCTTTTCCCATTCCTTACGGCGTGCACGGATCGGTGCCAGTTCCTCCTGAAGAACGTTGTTCAGGAATTTCTTTACCTTGACATCGCCTAAGCCGCCTCTCTGATAATGTTCCTTTAATTCATCTAAATTTGCATATTCCGGAAGGTATTCTGCGAACTGCTCATCCTTACAGAAGGCATCCAGATAAGTAAATACCGTATTGCCCTCAATATGTCCCGGGTCGGAAACCTGTAAATGGGTAGGGTCGGTATACATGGACATGATTTTCTTGCGGACTTCCTCTTCGGTATCGGAAAGGTAGATACAGTTGCCAAGGGACTTGCTCATCTTGGCCTTGCCGTCTGTACCGGGGAGACGCAGGCAGGCCTTGTTATCCGGTAAAAGGATTTCCGGCTCAACTAAGGTTTCTCCATAAACGGCATTGAATTTGCGGACGATTTCCTTTGTCTGCTCAAGCATCGGAAGCTGATCCTCACCAACCGGAACGGTGGTTGCCTTGAATGCCGTGATGTCGGCAGCCTGACTGATCGGATAGGTAAAGAATCCGACCGGGATGCTGGCTTCAAAGTTACGCATCTGGATTTCGGACTTCACAGTAGGATTACGCTGCAGCCGGGATACGGTAACCAGATTCATATAATAGAAGGACAGCTCACAAAGCTCCGGAATCTGTGACTGGATGAACAGGGTGGATTTTTCGGGATCGAGATCGCAGGATAAATAATCAAGTGCGACTTCGATGATGTTCTGACGAACCTTCTCCGGGTTCTCAGCATTATCAGTGAGTGCCTGTGCATCCGCAATCATAATGTAAATGCTGTCATATTTGCCGGAGTTCTGCAGCTCGACACGTCTGCGGAGAGATCCTACATAATGACCCACATGAAGTCTTCCGGTAGGACGGTCTCCTGTTAAAATAATCTTTGGCATTGTTTTTACCTCGTTTCTATGATCTTCAACTTATATCTGACAAATTTCATGGCGCTTTGCAGCACCTCTTACAGTATACACTATCCCTAAAGAAAAGCAAGGCGCGGAATCTAGTTAAACCACCGGCCGGTTGCTCCACAGGGAAGCACCAGCCCGTTTGAGGAAACCGGCAGTCCGATTTCGGAGGATTGTACCTCACCGCCGCGCTTTTTCTGGATGACGGTGCTTAACATATAGCTTAATACGGCAGGCTGAAGTCCTGTCGTATAGGAGTTAATGAGGAAAAACAGTGCGTCATCACTTAAGAGCTGCGCTGCAAGTTCCACAAAGGGATAAATGCTTTCCTCAATCTTCCAGATTTCTCCCTTGGGACCGCGTCCATAGGAGGGAGGATCCATAATGATTCCATCGTATTTGTTGCCGCGGCGGATTTCACGCTCCACGAACTTTACGCAGTCATCGACGAGCCAGCGAACCGGAGCATCCTCTAAGTGGGAAGCTGCCGCATTTTCCTTTGCCCAGGTGACCATGCCCTTAGAAGCGTCAACATGGGTAACGCTCGCTCCGGCACTTGCAGCCGCGAGGGTAGCACCACCGGTATAGGCAAAGAGATTCAACACCTTCACAGGACGTCCTGCCTCCCTGATGCGTTCACTGCACCAGTCCCAGTTGACCGCCTGCTCCGGGAAAAGCCCGGTGTGCTTGAAGCTGAACGGCTTTAACCGGAAATTCAGTTCGCGGTAAGAGATGGTCCATTCTTCCGGCAGCTTAAAAAATTCCCATTCACCGCCGCCTTTGGAGCTTCGGTGATAATGTCCGTTTAAGCGGTTCCATTCAGGAACGGTTTTTTCGGTTTTCCAGATGACCTGCGGATCCGGTCGAAGGAGGATGTACCTGCCCCAGCGCTCCAGCTTTTCCCCACAGGAGGTATCTATTACTTCATAATCTTTCCAATGATCTGCAATCCACATTTTTGGCTCCTTCTGCCTCTTTCTAATAAGAAAATAAGTAATTTAATGATTATCTGCTTATGATGAATACTGTGCTTTACTTACGAATTCGCACTTTGTGCTTTACATCCTGCTTCGCAGGATATTCGTTTCACTCATTACATCATATATGTAATTTGGGCAAAAAAGCAAGGTTTTTATTTGAATTTCACTTGCAATGTGATATGATGTGTAACAGTTCAGTCAATTCGTACCAAACGGCAGCTTATGAATATAAGAACGTAGTCCGGACAGGATGAATTACTGAACAGTTATATTTGGAGGATGAGATGAGCAGAGCATATTTACAGGATAAACAGAGGGTTGTGATCAAGATTGGAACATCTACAATCACGCATACGGATACCGGACACTTAAATCTGGTAAAGCTTGAGAAATTCGTGAGGATTCTTACTGATATTCATAATCAGAACAAGGAGCTTATCATTGTGTCTTCCGGAGCAATCGGAGCCGGAAGAAAGGCACTCGGTATTCAGGGAAAGCCCTCCACCCTGCCAATGAAACAGGCTTGTGCAGCAGTTGGACAGGCGAGGCTGATGATGATTTATCAGAAGCTTTTTGCAGAATATAATCAGACTATTGCCCAGATTCTGGTTACAAAGAACGTGGTTACGAACGGAATCAGCCGGATTAACGCAGTCAATACCATACAGGAGCTGCTTACCATGGGAGTGATTCCAATTGTGAATGAAAACGATGTGGTTTCCACGGATCAGATTCTGGATGGGAATTTTGGGGATAATGATACCCTGTCCGCGCTTGTTGCCAAAATGATAGGAGCCGATCTGCTGATTCTGCTATCTGATATTGACGGGCTTTATACCGATGATCCAAGAAGCAATCCGGACGCCCGGTTTATCAGCTGCGTGGAGAAAATTGATGATGAACTGCTTTCCTGTGCCAAAGGACCTGAAAGCGGCTTTGGAACCGGAGGTATGACAACGAAGCTTGCAGCTGCAGAAATTGCGAACGGAGCCGGAACGGATATGGTAATTGCCAATGGGGACGATCCGGTGAATGTCATCCGTATTCTGGAGGGCAAAGAGGTCGGAACTCTGTTTAAGGCATGGAGGAAATGAGAGGAAGGACGGAACAGTTAAGAGAGGAATAAATAAACAGAAATGATGCAGTTAATAGAAAGCGTGGAGCGTTCACAGTTTTTTACCATCATCCTTGCAGCCGTTCTGTTGGTGGTTCTGGTACTTCTGATTGTCTTTCTCCTTCGTAGAAGAAGACCGAAGACGCGGAGCTACGATGATATGGAGGGGCACGAATTTGAATATTTCTGTGCCGATCTTTTGGAAAAACGCGGCTTTGAAGAGGTGGAGGTCACAAAAGGAAGCGGAGACTATGGGGTGGATATTCTTGCGGAAAAGGATGGTGTCACCTATGCTATCCAGTGTAAGCGGTACGATGGACCGGTCGGCGTGAAAGCGGTGCAGGAGGCTTATGCCGGACGGGATTATTATGACCGTATGGTGGGAGCGGTACTGACGAACCAGTACTTCACCACTCCGGCTGTCGAAGCAGCGAAAAAGCTCAAGATTCTGCTGTGGGATGGCGGATATCTGGAGAGCATGATGGAGGAAGAATAAAAGGGCGGGGGCTGCGGCAGCCTCCGCCATAAGTATTTCTTTAATATAGGTAGTTTCTAAAAATAAGCAGTTTCTAAGAATAAGAAGTTTTAAGAATAAGAAGTTTTAAGAATTAATCGAGCTGATGAATAAACAATCCGCTGCGGAGCTTAGGCTCGAACCAGGTGGACTTCGGCGGCATTAAAAGACCGGCATCCGCAACATCAAGCAGCTCCTGAATGGAGGTCGCATACATGGAGAACGCAACGGTGCAGTCCTCGGCAACGCGCTTTTCCAGTTCGGAAAGTCCGCGGATTCCTCCAACGAAGTCGATGCGGTGATCGGTTCTGGGATCCGCAATCTGAAGAACCGGTCCAAGCAGGTTGTTCTGTAAAATCGAAACATCCAGACCTTCTACCGGATCCTCCACAAGTAGATTCTTGTCTACGGTAAGTTTGTACCAGCCATCGCTTAAGTACATACCGAAGGTGCCTTTTTCTTCCGGGGCAAACGGCGTCTTTCCGAGATAGGAAACCATAAATCCGGCATTCCGGACAGCTTCTAAAAAGGCTTCCTTCGTCATTCCGGCCAGATCCTTTACCACGCGGTTATAAGGCATGATGTAAAGCTGGTCATCCGGAAAAAGCACGGAAAGGAAACGGTTGAATTCCTCGTCACCGGTGTAGCCGGGATGCTCCTTGCGGCGTTTTAAGCCAACCTTCACCGCAGAAGCACAGCGGTGATGACCATCTGCAATATAAGTGGAAGGAATGGCTGCAAAAGCCTCTTCCAGTTCTTTAATGACACTATCGTCAGAAATTACCCAGGTACGGTGTGTGATGCCGTCCGGAGAAGTAAAGTCGTATACGGGTGTTTTTTTCTTTTCTGTTTCCACAATCTGATTGATGGTATCCACCGAACGGTAGACTAAGAAGATCGGGCCGGTCTGTGCATTGGTGCGGTCTACGTGGCTGATGCGGTCGATTTCCTTTTCTTCCCGGGTGTTCTCATGCTTCTTGATGATGCCGTTCACATAGTCATCAATGGAGGAACAGGCCACAATACCTGTCTGGGAACGGCCGTTCATCGTAAGCTCATAAATATAGAAGCAGGGCTTATTTTCCATCAGAAAGGAGCCGTCTGCAATCATTTCTTTCAGGGTCTCCCGGGCTTTTTCATAAACACAGTCCGCATAGGTATCGACCGAATCGTCAAACTGAGTCTCTGCACGGTCAATTTTTAAAAAGGAAAGAGGCTCCCTGTCGACTTCCACACAGGCCTCCTTCCGGTTATATACATCATAGGGCAGGGCTGCAATCCGGTCTGCAAGTGCAGGATCCGGACGGACACTCTGGAAAGGGGTAATCTCTGGCATAAGTTTTCTCCTTTGAACAGTTGTATAATAGGTGTTGGTTTCACATTCCATGTTTTTTTCATGAGATGATTATAGTATAATAAGGTTATCAATGAGTGTCAACAAAGCAGGAGATACAGGAATGAGAGCAGCTGGTTACTGTTCACACAGCAGCCAGAAACCTGTAGTCAGGCTGTGTAAGAATACGATTCTGTAATACAAAATTCGTGAAAGAGGTATAAGACAATGGCTAAGAATGATAAAACAAATGTAATGCGTGTTCTGGAACAACATAAAATCCCTTATGAGGGACATAACTATCTGGATTCCGGTGCGGTCGGCGGAACCGAGGTGGCAGCAGCGTTAAATGAGGATCCGGAGGTTGTATTTAAAACACTGGTTACGGTCGGAAAGACTGGAAATCATTATGTTTTCCTCGTGCCGGTAGAGAAGGAGCTGAATCTCAAAAAGGCGGCAGCAGCCGTTGGAGAGAAAAATATTGAGATGATTAAATCTAAGGAATTATTACCGCTTACGGGATATATTCATGGCGGCTGTTCCCCGATTGGAATGAAAAAGCAGTTCCGGACCGTGATCCATGAAAGTGCTTCTATTTTGGAAAAGATCTTTTTCAGCGGTGGTAAAATCGGCTTCCAGGTCGAGGTATGCGTCGAGGATCTGAAGAAGGTATTGAAGTTTGATTTCGCAGATATTGCAGATTAAATATAGAAATTTGACAAATACAGAGGACAGACTATAAGCTATGAAACAGCAGCTTCGTGAAGAAAGTTTTGAATAGTACAATTATTGCTGGAACGAGGTATGGGGAAACGGCAGCATATAAGTTTGACAAAGAATTTACAAGACCATGTCTGTAATTCATACAGATCATTTGCTAGGATAAGAAGGAGAATGAAATGGCAGCAGAATCAACAGATAAGAAAAAGGTACTTAAGGAATACCTGTGGATTACGTTTGCAGTAATCATCATGGATATTGGAATCTATGTGTTTAAGTTCCCCAATAACTTTTCCTTTGGAGGAGTTTCCGGTATGGCTGTCGTGATTTCAAATTTCACGATACTTTCCGCATCCCAGATCAACCTGGTGATTAACCTGTTACTGTTGGTGTTGGGGTTTGCCATTCTGGGTAAGAACTTCGGGGTGAAAACGGCGTATGTGACCGTACTTTCTTCCCTTTTGTTAAATGCATTTGAAGTGGTGTTCCCGATGAAAGCGCCGCTTACCAACGAGATCATGCTGGAGCTGTGCTTTGCCATCCTGCTTCCGGCGATTGCGTCTGCCCTTTTGTTCTATGAGAATGCTTCGGGGGGAGGCACGGACATCATTGCCATGGTGATCCGGAAGTATTCCACAATGAATGTTTCCACGGCACTGCTTTGGACAGACCTTGTTGTGGTTGTCTGTGCGTTTCTGGTATTCGATACGGTGACCGGACTTTGTTCCATCCTGGGACTTCTGGCGAAATCACTGGTTATCGACAAGTTTATTGAACGTATGAAGCTCAACAAATATTTTACGATCGTTTCCACGAATCCGGATCCGATCTGCAATTATATCACACATGACTTACACCACAGTGCAACCACCTACCATGCGGAAGGAGCTTATTCCCACAAGGATCGCGTCATCATTCTTACGGTAGTGGATGTGAAGCAGGCAATTTATCTGGAACGATTTATTAAAAAGAATGAGCCGAGCGCCTTTATCATGGTGACGAAGAGCAGCGAGATCGTTGGAAAAGGTTTTACGAGTTATATCTGATACGGAGGAAATATAATGAGCGGACAGAATACTCTGATTCCCAACCTGACAATGAATGGACGGAAAGAGTATGTGAAGCAGGCAGATATTAATTATCTGGTAAAGGGAGTGGCGTTACTGGCAGGAGGAATACTGGCAGCATCCTGTATTACGACAGAGTTGTCCTTTCCGGTGAGGGGCTTTTTGTTTTGTGTGGGAGCAGCGCTGTGTGTGATTGGCGTTCCTTTTCTGATGAAGTTTTATAAGGAGGCAAAAGCTTTTAAAGAGTATGTGCCACAGTGGGATAAGGGACGTGGTATTTTTGACCGGATGGCAAAGGAGCTGAATGCCTGGTACGAAGAGGGAGAAGAACCGGAAAGCTGTGATGGTGATACACGTTACTATTTAAAGCTGCAAAAGGAGCGGCTGGAGGAAAAGGGACTGCAGATGCAGAATGCAGTTCTTCCGGTAAAGGGGAAAAGCTTTGGAACAGCGAAGTTTTCCACGAAGTCCGCATGGTATACCACGGACATGCTCTATGAGGAAATCAGCAGGGAGCTCCGGGTTTTAAAAGGAACGGAGACGCTGTATCAGCGTCAGGTGGAGCAGGTAATGTATGAAATTGTGGTTCATACACCGAATGAAAAAGAAACTGATCATCTGATGATTACCTGTCCGAACTGTGGAGCGGTCAGTCCGGTGGCACAGCTCATGGAAGGGTGCCGGTATTGCGGAACCCGGTTTCATATGAGGGATCTTTTTCCAAGAGTAGTGAATACTTATTTCATCCGGACAACATCGATTATGAAGCACACGACGAATCAGCGCAGGATCATGGGGATCCTGATGCTGGTCATGCTGCTTGTGAGTATGCCGGGAGCAATGATTTCCGGTGAGGGCGTGATTCCGATTGCGTTATTTACGGCTTATCTGACAGCACTTATCTGTGGAGGCGTAGGAGGATTTGTGATTACCTCTATTATGATGATCGGGTCTTTGTTTCAACGGGATGGTATGAAGTACCTGCCACTGTTTTGGACGTTGAGATCCAAAAGCCGGATCAAAGGAATCATGAAGCGGGTGGATCCAAACTTTTCCTATGAAAAATTTGAAGGACAGATGGTTGCACTGATCCGGATGGCAGTCTTTGCGAAAGATCCGCAGAATCTGACGGCTTATTGCGGAGGGAAAAGAGACGATCATTTTGCGGACATTATTGAGATGACTTATACGAACGGAATGTGTCTGCAGAAGGTCCGGCAGAATGACAATGTGCTTCATTTAACGCTTCGCACCTGGTGGATCAATTACAGTGAAGTAAATGGAAAGATCATCAAGACCGGAGATCTTATTGATGCGACCTTTGCAAAGAACGTTGTCCGCAGGGAGATGCCTGGTTTTTCGATCACTTCCGTAAACTGTCACAGCTGTGGAGGAAGCTTTGATGCGGTGCGCCAGCGTAACTGCCCGTACTGCGGAACCGAGTACCATATGGAAGAAGACTACTGGGTGATTGAGGATATGAAGCTTACGAGATAATTAAGGGATCATGTAGCAGTTGGAAGCATTGAGAATAGCCCCATCCTATTACTGATCGGAAAACGGGTTTCTTCTATAATAATATAGTGTATAGATATGTTGATTAAAATCTGTCCCAAAAATCACAAAAATTTTCACAAAAATTTTAAAAAAATTTCTTGCATATTACCCAAACATCATGTATACTAACAATTGCTGTGGCATGATAGCGTTGAAGCGTGAGGTTGCTGCCGGGCCGAAAGGCACTGCAGGTTTTCCGTGGAGCGAATGTCAAGAGGCCATGCAAATGGCCAAAGAACCTGACGGCAAGTCACTGTACAAACAATTTGTCTGCAATACTGCAGAGACACGGGCGTTAAGCGTGCCGGACATAAGAGCGCGGAAATCCGCGCATTGACTTATGAAAAGGCAGGACACGCACGGAGGAGTGTACAGTCACCGCTTGTCGTACTTCTAAGGAATATCATTCCTATTATTAAAAAGTGCGAAAAGGAGGCGACTTTTTTTATGGCAAGTCAAGTAATGAGAATCACACTCAAGGCTTACGATCATCAGTTAGTAGATGCGTCTGCCAAGAAAATCATCGAAACAGTTAAGAAGAACGGATCTCAGGTGAGTGGACCGGTACCCCTTCCTACCAAGAAGGAAGTTGTTACTATTTTAAGAGCGGTTCATAAGTATAAGGATTCCAGAGAACAGTTCGAACAGAGAACCCACAAGAGACTGATCGATATCATTACACCGACACCTAAGACGGTTGAAGCATTACAGAGACTGGAAATGCCCGCTGGTGTTAGCATTGACATCAAGATGAAGAACAAATAATCATCCGATGCAATGAAGACATAGGAAGCAAAAGCTTCCAAAACAATTTAACCCCTACACTAGAATGACCCGATCGGGTCCGCTGTAGAATCAAATGGAGGTAAAGAAATGAAAAAAGCTATTTTAGCAACAAAAGTCGGAATGACTCAAATCTTCACAGAGGACGGAGCTTTAGTTCCCGTAACAGTACTTCAGGCTGGACCTTGTGTAGTAACACAGGTGAAGACCGCAGAGAACGACGGTTACAGCGCAGTACAGGTTGGCTTTGTTGACAAGAAGGAAAGAATCGTCAACAAGGACAAGAACGGAAAGAAAGAAATCGTTCACAGACATGGCGTAAACAAGGCACTGAAAGGACACTTCGATAAGGCAGGCGTTTCCTGCAAGAGATATGTCAGAGAGTTCAGACTTGACAACGCAGAGGAATATACACTTGGAAGCGAGATCAAAGCTGATGTATTTGCAGCTGGAGACAAAATTGATGCATCCGCTATTTCCAAAGGTAAAGGATTCCAGGGTGCAATCAAGAGACATGGACAGCACAGAGGTCCTATGGCTCACGGTTCTAAATTCCATCGTCATCAGGGTTCCAATGGTGCCTGCTCTTCACCCAGCCGTGTATTCAAGGGCAAGGGAATGCCGGGACATATGGGTTGCGTAAAAGTAACTGTACAGAATCTTGAAGTTGTAAGAGTTGATGCAGAAAACAACCTTCTTCTTGTTAAGGGTGCTGTACCGGGACCTAAGAAAGCTTTAGTAACTGTAAAAGAAACAGTTAAGGCTAATGCATAATTGAGAGGATGAAAGGAGGACCATTCAGATGGCAAAAGTATCTGTTTATAATATGGAAGGCAAGGAAGTTGGCACAATTGAATTAAACGATGCAGTATTTGGTGTTGAAGTAAACGAACATCTTGTACACATGGCAGTTGTACAGCAGCTTGCAAATAACCGTCAGGGAACACAGAAGGCAAAGACACGTTCTGAAGTATCCGGTGGCGGAAGAAAACCTTGGAGACAGAAAGGAACCGGTCATGCAAGACAGGGTTCAACAAGATCTCCCCAGTGGACCGGAGGCGGTGTTGTATTCGCTCCCGTACCGAGAGACTACTCCTTCAAGATCAACAAGAAGGAAAAGAGAGCAGCATTAAAGTCTGTTCTTACAAGCAGAGTTCTTGATAACAAGCTGATCGTTGTAGACGAGCTCAAGTTTGACGAAATCAAGACCAAGAAGTTCCAGGCAGTTATGGATAATCTCAAAGTTAAGAAGGCATTGGTTGTAATTGCTGATAACGATGAAAAGATCACCATGTCTGCAAGAAACATCCCTACCGTTAAGACAGCATTAGTTAACTCTATTAATGTTTATGATATCTTAAAGGGTGACACACTGGTTCTTACCAAGGACGCAGTAGCAAAGATTGAGGAGGTGTATGCATAATGGCAGCAGTTAATTATTATGACGTAATCCTTAAGCCGGTTATTACTGAAAAGAGTATGGCTGGTATGGGCGACAAGAAGTACACATTCTTAGTTCATCCCGAAGCTAACAAAACAATGATCAAAGAAGCTGTTGAAAAAATGTTCGAAGGAACCAAGGTTAAGAAGGTAAACACCATGAACCTTGAAGGAAAGAATAAGAGACGTGGTCTGGTAGTTGGAAAGACCGCCAAGTCCAAAAAGGCAATCGTATGGTTGACCGAAGACAGCAAGGACATTGAGATCTTCGCAGGTTTATAAAATAAGCGGAGAAGATATGCACAAACAAGTGCGATAAGAAATGTAGAACTCGAAAGGAGACAGAATCATGGGAATTAAAACATATAATCCCTATACACCTTCCAGAAGAAATATGACTGGCTCTGATTTTTCAGAAATCACCAAGAAGACTCCTGAAAAATCTCTGTGTGTATCCTTAAAGAAGAACTCTGGACGTAATAACCAGGGTAAGATCACAGTAAGACATCGTGGAGGCGGTACCAGAACTCAGTACAGACTGGTAGACTTCAAGAGAAATAAAGACGGTATTCATGCAACAGTACTTGGTATTGAGTATGATCCGAACAGAACAGCAAACATCGCATTAATCTGTTATGAAGATGGAGAAAAGGCATACATCCTTGCTCCCGAAGGATTAACCGATGGCATGAAGGTTATGAATGGACCTGATGCAGAAGTCAGAGTAGGTAACTGCTTACCTTTATCTGCAATTCCTGTTGGTACCCAGGTACACAACATTGAATTATATCCTGGTAAGGGCGGACAGATGGTTCGTTCCGCAGGAAACAGCGCACAGCTCATGGCTAAGGAAGGAAAATATGCAACACTTCGTCTTCCCTCCGGCGAAATGAGAATGGTGCCGATCGTTTGTAGAGCAACCGTTGGTGTTGTTGGAAACGTAGATCATAGCCTTGTTAAGATCGGTAAGGCAGGACGTAAGCGTCATATGGGTATTCGTCCTACTGTCCGTGGTTCCGTTATGAACCCGAATGACCATCCTCATGGTGGTGGTGAAGGTAAGACCGGAATCGGACGTCCCGGTCCATGTACACCTTGGGGCAAGCCTGCTCTTGGTTTGAAGACACGTAAGAAGAAAAAAGCTTCTAACAAGCTGATTGTAAGAAGAAGAGACGGCAAGGCCATCAAATAATAAGGAGGAGAGAAAATGGCTAGATCACTGAAAAAAGGACCTTTCGCAGACGCAAGCCTGTTAAAAAAGGTAGATGCAATGAATGCAGCAGGACAGAAGCAGGTTATTAAGACCTGGTCCCGTCGTTCTACAATCTTTCCCTCTTTTGTGGGATTGACATTTGCAGTACACGACGGAAGAAAGCATGTTCCTGTATATGTAACAGAGGATATGGTTGGACATAAGCTCGGTGAGTTCGTGGCAACCAGAACTTATAGAGGACACGGAAAAGACGAAAAGAAGTCTAAAGTAAGATAAGGAGGTTTTCATCATGGCAAAAGGACATAGATCCCAAATTAAAAGAGAAAGAAACGCGCAGAAAGATTTAAGACCTTCAGCTAAGTTATCTTACGCAAGAGTGTCAGTTCAGAAAGCATGTTTCGTTTTAGATGCCATCAGAGGCAAGGATGTAGAAACAGCACTGGGAATTCTCGAATACAACCCCAGATATGCTTCTGCATTAATCAAGAAGTTACTGGAATCCGCTCGTGCAAATGCTGAGTATTTGTACAGCCAGGACCCTACCAAGTATCCGAATCCGGAAAACCTTTATGTTGCAGAATGTTATGCAAATAAAGGACCTACAATGAAGAGAGTACAACCCAGAGCACAGGGAAGAGCTTATCGTATTGAGAAGAGAATGAGCCACATTACTGTAGTGCTTGATGAAAGATAGAAGGAGGACGATTGAATGGGACAGAAAGTTAATCCTCACGGCATAAGAGTCGGTGTTATTAAGGATTGGGATTCTAAGTGGTACGCTGAAGATGAATTCGCAGATTTTCTTGTTGAAGATCATGAGATTCGTGAGTACCTTAAAAAGAAGTTATACAGCGCAGGAGTTTCCAAGATCGAGATCGAAAGAGCTTCTGACAGAGTAAAGGTTATCATCTATACCGCAAAGCCCGGTGTTGTAATCGGTAAGGGCGGTGCTGAAATCGAAGTAACCAAGAAGGAACTTTCCAAGATGACCGGAAAGAAAGTTCTGGTTGACATTAAGGAAATCAAGAGACCTGACAGAGATGCACAGCTTGTAGCTGAGAACATCGCACAGCAGCTTGAGAACCGTGTTTCCTTCCGTCGTGCAATGAAGTCCTGCATGGGCAGAACCATGAAGGCCGGAGCACTTGGTATTAAGACTTCCGTATCCGGACGTCTTGGCGGAGCTGATATGGCCCGTACCGAGTTCTACAGCGAAGGAACCATTCCTCTTCAGACCTTACGTGCAGATATTGACTATGGTTTTGCAGAGGCTAACACCACCTATGGTAAAGTAGGTGTCAAAGTATGGATTTACAAGGGTGAAGTACTTCCTACTAAGAAGAATGATGATAAAGTGCAGGAAGGGAGCGATAAATAATGTTAATGCCTAAAAGAGTAAAGCGTCGTAAACAGTTCCGTGGCACCATGAGAGGAAAAGCAACCCGTGGTAATACACTTACTTACGGTGAATTCGGTATCGTTGCATTAGAGCCCTGCTGGATCAAGTCCAATCAGATCGAAGCAGCCCGTGTTGCCATGACCCGTTATATTAAGCGTGGTGGTAAAGTCTGGATTAAGATTTTCCCCGACAAACCGGTTACCGTTAAGCCTTTAGGAACTCGTATGGGTTCTGGTAAAGGTGCTTTAGAGTACTGGGTAGCAGTTGTTAAACCAGGCCGTGTTATGTTTGAAATTGCAGGAGTTTCCGAAGAAGTAGCAAAAGAAGCATTGCGTCTTGCTACACACAAGCTTCCCTGCAAGTGTAAGATCGTTTCTAAGGCCGACTTGGAAGGTGGTGTATCAAATGAAAACTAATAAGTATGTAGAAGATTTAAAAGCAAAATCAGCTGCAGAATTAGCACAGGATTTAGTGGCTGCTAAGAAAGAACTTTTCAATTTGAGATTCCAGAACGCAACAAATCAGCTGGATAATACAGCAAGAATTAAGGAAGTTAGAAAGAATATCGCAAGAATTCAGACTGTTATCACACAGAAAGCTAACGAAGCTTAAAAGATTGTTGTTCGAATGTCAAAGAAAGGAGACGTAAAGTCGTGGAAGAAAGAAATTTAAGAAAGACACGTACCGGTAAGGTTGTCAGCAATAAGATGGACAAAACAATCGTTGTTGCCATTGAAGAGCATGTTAAGCATCCCCTTTACAAGAAAATTGTGAAAGATACTTACAAGTTAAAGGCTCATGATGAGAACAATGAATGCCAGATTGGCGATACAGTTAAAGTAATGGAAACAAGACCTTTATCCAAGGATAAGAGATGGAGACTTGTTGAGATCGTTGAGAAAGCGAAATAATGGAAGGAGAAAATTAGCATGATTCAACAGGAAAGCAGACTTAAAGTTGCTGATAACACTGGTGCTAAGGAAATCCTTTGTATCAGAGTTATGGGCGGATCTACAAGAAGATATGCAAATATCGGTGATGTGATTGTTGCTACGGTTAAAGATGCAACACCAGGCGGCGTTGTTAAGAAGGGTGACGTTGTAAAGGCTGTTGTTGTCCGTTCCGTTAAGGGCGCACATCGTAAAGACGGTTCTTACATTAAATTTGATGAAAATGCTGCAGTTATCATTAAAGATGATAAGACCCCCAGAGGAACACGTATTTTTGGACCTGTAGCCAGAGAGCTTCGTGAAAAGCAGTTCATGAAAATCGTTTCTTTGGCTCCGGAAGTATTATAGGAGGGAAGAAGCATGGCAAGTTTAAAGATTAAAAAAGGCGATACTGTTAAAGTTATCGCCGGCAAAGATAAAGGTGCAGAAGGAAAGGTTCTTTCCGTAGACGCTAAGAACAGCAAGGTTGTTGTTGAAGGTGTCGGAATGGTTACCAAGCACACAAAGCCTTCCGCAGCGAACCAGAATGGTGGAATTATTCAAAAGGAAGCTCCTATTGATCTTTCAAACGTTATGTACGTTCATAAGGGAAAAGCTACAAGAGTTGGTTTCAAGATGGACGGAGACAAGAAAGTACGTTTTGCCAAGTCAACAGGTGACGTAATTGATTAATTCTAGGAAAGGAGAACTGGAAGCGTGAGCAGACTGAAAGAAATGTATAAAGACGAGATCGTAGATGCTATGATCAAGAAGTTCGGATATAAAAACATCATGGAAGTGCCTAAGCTTGATAAAATTGTGATCAACATGGGCGTTGGTGAAGCAAAGGACAATGCAAAGGCTTTAGAGAGCGCTGTTAAGGATATGGAAACCATTACCGGACAGAAGGCTGTATTAACCAGAGCAAAGAACTCCATTGCAAACTTTAAAATCAGAGAAGGCATGCCCATTGGATGTAAGGTTACTCTTCGTGGTGAAAAGATGTATGATTTCGCAGACCGCTTAATCAATCTTGCATTACCTCGTGTACGTGACTTTAGAGGTGTTAACCCCAACGCATTTGATGGAAGAGGTAATTATGCACTTGGTATCAAGGAGCAGATCATCTTCCCTGAAATCGAGTATGATAAGGTTGACAAGGTTAGAGGTATGGATATTATCTTCGTTACAACCGCTAAGACCGATGAAGAAGCACGTGAACTGTTAAGATTATTTAACATGCCTTTCGAAAAGTAAGGCCGTTGATCTGGAAGGAGGTAAAATAGCACATGGCTAAAACATCTATGAAGATTAAACAGCAGCGTACTCCGAAGTTCTCTACGAGAGAATATACTCGTTGTAGAATCTGTGGACGTCCCCACTCTGTTTTAAGAAAATACGGAATTTGCAGAGTATGTTTCCGTGAATTAGCATATAAGGGCCAGATTCCTGGAGTCAAAAAGGCTAGTTGGTAAAATATTAAGGAGGAAGAAAGAAAATGACAATGAGCGATCCTATTGCAGATATGCTTACAAGAATCCGTAATGCAAATACTGCAAAACATGATACAGTAGACGTTCCCTCTTCCAAGATGAAACTTGCTATTGCTGACATCTTATTGGAAGAAGGCTACATTAAGAAATACGATCTGATCGATGAAGGAAACTTCAAGACCATCCGCATCACTCTGAAGTATGGTGCAGACAGAAATGACAAGATCATCAGCGGATTAAAGAGAATCAGTAAGCCCGGTCTTCGTATTTACGCAGGCAAGGATGAGCTTCCCAGAGTACTCGGCGGCTTAGGTATTGCAATCATCTCTACAAACCAGGGTGTTGTAACCGATAAGAAAGCAAGAGAACTTCAGGTAGGCGGAGAAGTATTAGCTTACATCTGGTAAGTAAAGGTAACACTATGAATCAATAGTAACTGTGAAGAGGTATCAGACAGTTATCATCAATAGTAAAATATAGGAGGTACGGGCATGTCACGTATAGGAAGAATGCCAATCGCGATTCCTGCAGGTGTAACTGTAGAAGTTGCAGAAAATAATAAAGTGACTGTAAAAGGTCCTAAGGGAACACTTGAGAGAGTGCTTCCTTCAGAGATGGAAATCAAGGTAGAAGGTGCTGAGATCACCGTTAGCAGACCCAATGATTTAAAGAAGATGAAATCTTTACATGGTCTTACCAGAACACTGATCCACAACATGGTAGTTGGTGTTACCGATGGCTTTGAGAAGAAGCTTGAAGTAAACGGTGTTGGTTACAGAGCAGCCAAGGCTGGTAAGAAGTTAGCCTTATCCTTAGGATATTCCCATCCGGTAGAGATGGAAGATCCCGAAGGAATCGAGACAGTTCTTGAAGGACAGAATATCATTATTGTCAAGGGTATTGATAAAGAAAAAGTTGGCCAATACGCAGCTGAAATCAGAGACAAGAGAAGACCTGAACCTTACAAGGGCAAGGGTATTAAGTATGCTGATGAAACAATCAGACGTAAAGTTGGTAAGACTGGTAAGAAATAGATAAGGAGAGTATAAAGATGGTTAGTAAAAAGTCAAGACAAGATGTACGTGTTAAAAAACACATGAAAATACGTAACCGTTTTAGCGGTACAGCTGAAAGACCTCGTCTTTCCGTATTCAGAAGCAATAATCATATGTATGCTCAAATTATTGATGATACCGTTGGAAATACTCTGGTTTCTGCATCCACTACCGAGAAGGCAGTAAAGGCAGAGCTTGAGAAGACCAATAACGTTGATGCAGCAGCATATTTAGGAACTGTTATTGCAAAGAGAGCACTTGAAAAGGGTATTGATACCGTTGTTTTTGACAGAGGCGGCTTTATATACCAGGGTAAGATAGCAGCATTAGCTGAAGCAGCCAGAGAAGCTGGCTTGAATTTCTAGGAAGGGAGAAACGTACATGAGAAAGACAATCATCGATGTCAGCAACATGGAATTAACAGAAAAAGTTGTTACCATCAAGCGTGTAACTAAGGTTGTTAAAGGTGGACGTAACATGCGTTTTACAGCTTTAGTAGTAGTTGGAGACATGAATGGCCATGTTGGTGCAGGTCTTGGAAAGGCAACAGAAATCCCTGAAGCTATCCGTAAAGGAAAAGAAGATGCTATCAAGAATCTGGTTTCCGTTGCAACAGACGAAAATATGAGTATCACACATGATTTTATTGGTAAGTTCGGTTCTGCTTCCGTTCTGTTAAAGAAGGCTCCGGATGGTACCGGTATCATCGCAGGCGGTCCTGCACGTATCGTTTGTGAGCTTGCCGGAATCAAGAACATCCGTACCAAGTCTCTTGGTTCTAACAACAAGCAGAATGTAGTACTTGCTACAATCGCCGGTTTAAGCGAACTTAAGACACCCGAAGCAGTAGCTAAGAATCGTGGTAAATCTTTAGAAGAAGTTATGGCATAGGAGGGAATAAACGATGGCAGAACAGAAAATGTTAAAGATCACATTAGTAAAATCTCCTATCGGAGCAGTTCCTAAACACAGAGCTACTGTTGAATCTATGGGACTTAGAAAGCTGAACAAGAGCATCACACTGCCGGACAATGCGGCTACAAGAGGCCAGATTCAGCAGATCAGACATTTAATTAAAGTAGAAGAAGTATAATAGATAAGGAGGTGTCAAGAGCATGGAATTATCAAATTTAAGACCTGCAGAAGGTTCTACACATAGTGATAATTTTAGAAGAGGTCGTGGACACGGTTCAGGAAATGGTAAGACAGCTGGTAAGGGTCACAAGGGTCAGAAGGCTCGTTCCGGTGCACCCAGACCGGGCTTTGAAGGTGGACAGATGCCTTTGTACAGACGAATTCCGAAGAGAGGCTTCAAGTGCCCGAGTCATTTGGAAATCGTTAGTGTTAACTTAGGCTTACTCAATGACAGATTTGAAGATGGAGCTGTTGTAGATGTAGATGCATTAATCGCAGCCGGAATCATCAAGAATCCCAGAGATGGTGTTAAGATCCTTGGAAACGGAGAATTAACCAAGAAGCTTACCGTTAAGGCAAATGCGTTCAGTGCATCTGCTAAAGAGAAAATCGAAGCTATTGGTGGAACTGCAGAGGTGATGTAATGCTTACAACACTCAAAAACGTTTTTAAGATTAAGGAACTCAGAAACAAGATTTTATTTACACTTGGCATGTTAGTTGTGATTCGTTTCGGATCACAGCTTCCCGTGCCGGGAATTCGTATTGAAGAATTTGTAAACTGGTTTCAGCAGAAGGTCGGTGCAGCTGATTCCTCAGGGTTCCTGAGCGCGATTACGGGTGGTTCATTTGAAAATATGTCCATACTGGCATTGAACATTACCCCGTACATCACATCTTCCATTATTATGCAGCTGCTTACAATTGCAATTCCAAAGTTAGAGGAAATGCAGAAGGACGGCGAAGATGGAAGAAAGAAGATCGTTGCAATCACCCGTTATGTGACAGTCGGACTTGCTTTAATTGAATCCGCTGCCATGGCATTTGCTTTTTGGAACGGCGGAATGCTTGATTCCCAAAATGCATTGAATGTGATTACCATTATTGCAACATTGACGGCAGGTAGCGCGTTCTTAATGTGGGTTGGAGAGCAGATCACGGAACACGGAATCGGAAATGGTATTTCCATCGTATTGGTTATTAACATTATTTCCAGAATTCCGCAGGATATTTCTCAGTTGTTTAAGACTTTTGTACTTGTTGAAGGCAAGCCGATTGCCGTACGTGTTGTTGCAGCGCTGGTTATTATTGCTGTAATTGTTGCAGTTGTTGTTCTTGTTATTATCCTGAACGGCGGAACACGTAAAATTCCTGTACAGTATGCAAAGAAAATACAGGGAAGAAAGACCGTAGGAGGTCAGTCCTCCTGTATTCCATTAAAGGTAAATACTTCCGGTGTTATCCCGATTATTTTTGCGTCATCCCTGATGCAGCTTCCGGTAGTGATTTGCAGCTTCTTCGGAATTCAGGGAACAGGTTTCTGGGGACATGTGCTTCGTGGATTAAGCTCCAGTAACTGGTGCAATCCCAAAGAGCCGGTTTACTCCATTGGATTGGTAGTATATATTGCATTAGTAATCTTTTTTGCTTACTTCTATACATCCATTACCTTTAATCCATTGGAAATTGCAGATAACATGAAAAAGTCCGGTGGATTTATTCCGGGTATCCGTCCCGGTAAGCCGACGAGTGATTATCTGACAAAGATCTTAAATTACATCGTATTTATCGGTGCGATTGGTCTTACGATCGTGTGTGTCATTCCTTTCATCTTTAATGGTGTATTTGGCGCACAGGTATCCTTTGGCGGAACAAGTCTGATCATCATTGTCAGCGTTATCTTAGAGACAATGAAGCAGGTGGAATCCCAGATGCTTGTCCGTAACTACAAGGGATTTTTAAATGATTAGTATGTAATGATAATTAGAGGTGCAAGGGAAGCGTCTGCTTCCCCTATGCCTCTATATTGCTGTTTTTAAAAATACGTTTTTGGATTTTTTTACAATGCAGAAAGGCATGGTTAATAGTATGAAGGTTATTATGTTAGGTGCACCTGGTGCAGGTAAAGGCACACAGGCCAAAATGATTGCAGAAAAATACGGCGTTCCACACATTTCTACAGGAGATATCTTCCGTGCAAACATCAAGGAAGGTACCGAGCTTGGTATGGAAGCGAAAAAATATATGGATCAGGGACAGCTTGTTCCCGATGAGTTAACCGTCAGGATTCTTCTTGACCGTGTGGCAAAGGATGACTGTAAGAACGGTTACGTCCTGGATGGTTTTCCGAGAACCATTCCCCAGGCAGAAGTTCTTGACAAAGCTTTAAGTGAGATTAATGATAAGATTGACTATGCAATTAATGTTGATGTTCCGGATGAAAATATTATCAACCGTATGGGCGGAAGACGTGCATGTCTTTCCTGCGGAGCTACTTATCATATGGTACACATTCCTCCGAAGAAGGAAGGAATCTGTGATGTATGCGGACAGCCCCTGGTACTTCGTGACGATGATAAGCCGGAAACTGTAAAGAACCGTCTGGATGTTTATCATAAGCAGACACAGCCTTTAATTGATTTCTACAATGCAAAGGGAATCTTAAAGAGCGTTGACGGAACCGTGGATATGAAAGATGTATTTGCAGCAATTGTTGCAATTTTAGGTTAAACAATGGCAGTTACGATTAAATCAGCACATGAAATTGAACTGATGCGCGAATCCTGTCGTCTGCTTTCACTCGTTTTTGACGGCATGGAGAAGATGATAAAGCCGGGAATTACCACGGCAGAGATTAATCAGCTTGGTGATCGGCTCATCCGTGAGTATGGCGGGATTCCCAATTTCTTAAATTATGACGGATATCCTGCTTCGATCTGTGTTTCTGTAAACGATGAAGTGGTTCATGGAATTCCTTCGGATAAAAGGGTGTTACAGGAAGGCGATATCGTAAGCCTGGATGCCGGTCTCATATATGAAGGGTATCATTCCGATGCGGCAAGAACTTATCCGGTTGGAAACATCAGCAAAGAGGCAGCGGATCTGATCGAAGTGACCAGGCAGAGCTTCTTTGAAGGGATAAAGTTTGCACGGGCAGGAAACCATCTTCATGATATCTCCAACGCAATTGATGACTATTGCAGGAAACGGGGATACGGAGTGGTCAGACAGCTTGTGGGCCACGGAATCGGTACACACCTTCATGAGGATCCATCGATTCCCAATTACCATCAGTGGAGGAGAGGAATTAAGCTTTGTCCGGGGATGACGCTTGCCATCGAGCCGATGATTAATATCGGGGGCTATGAAGTGGCATGGGCAGATGATGACTGGACGGTAGTAACCATGGATGGATCATTATCTGCACATTATGAAAATACGATACTGATCACCGAAGGTGCGCCGGAAATTCTGACGCTTCCTTCCTATCATATGGAATAGGAGACCGATGCAATGCTGGGAATGTTTGCCGTTTCAAAAGCAGGCCATGATCAGGGACAGATGTATGTGGTTTTAAAAGAAGAAGGAGATTCGGTATTACTTGCAGATGGAAGACTTAAGACCATCGAATCCCCCAAAAAGAAAAATAAGAAGCATATACAGCTTGTAAAGACGGGGCTTGATGAGAACCTCGTAATTAAAATCAAAAATCAGCAACCTATTAATAATGAAGAAATCAAAGCAGCGATTAAATGCAGAATCAAGGAGGTAGCGCATGTCTAAAGCCGATGTAATCGAAATTGAAGGAACTGTTGTAGAGAAGCTTCCGAATACCATGTTCCAGGTAGAACTGGAAAATGGACACAGAGTACTTGCACATATCAGTGGCAAGTTAAGACAGAACTTTATCCGTATCCTTCCCGGGGATAAGGTAACACTGGAACTTTCTCCGTATGATTTAAGCAAGGGAAGAATTATCTGGAGAGATAAATAAAATCAGCGGAATGTGAATGGTATCAGAATGCAGGAAAATTAATACTTGCATTTCGATATATAAGATGCTATAATGTAAAACGGTCTTTTTTGAAAGGAGGGTTTAACATGAAGGTTAGATCATCAGTAAAACCGATTTGCGAGAAATGCAAAATCATCAAGAGAAAAGGACGTATCAGAGTTATCTGTGAGAATCCGAAGCACAAACAGAGACAGGGATAATCTGCTGCATATCATGAATTAAGATGTGAGATGTGGGAGGATTCTTGTCTATTTGTATATGAAGCGGCTGCAGTGCCATAGAGCACTGATTTGTATATAAATTGTTCCAGGGAGCCTTAAGTAGATTACTTCTTGATTCGCAGGTTTGCGATGAGATTTGTGTCGCAGTGACCACAAAGGACCAGGTCACGTGATTTGCGTAAGATCGGAAACGTCCGATTGGGCGGTAAGCCCCAATCAATTAGTATTAATGTATGAAGTATGAAGAATTCATACAAGAAAATGGAGGAAAAGTAAATGGCTCGTATTGCAGGTGTTGACTTACCTAGAGAAAAGCGTGTAGAAATCGGCTTAACTTATGTTTATGGAATCGGAAGAGTAAGCGCTGCGAAGATTCTTGAGAAGGCACAGGTTAATCCGGATACCCGTGTAAGAGAGTTGACTGACGACGAAGTTAAGAGAATCAGCGAAGTAATCGACGCTGAGTACATGGTAGAAGGTGACTTAAGAAGAGAAGTTGCCTTAAATATCAAGAGACTTCAGGAAATTGGCTGCTACAGAGGAATCCGTCATAGAAAGGGACTTCCTGTACGTGGTCAGAAGACCAAGACAAACGCAAGAACCCGTAAAGGTCCCAAGCGTACTGTTGCTAACAAGAAGAAATAAGTTGGTAATGTAGTAGTACTGTAAATTAATTTTTGAAAGAAAGTAGGTTAGTTTAGATGGCAGCAAAAAAAGTTACGAAAAAAGTGACAAAAAAACGTGTCAAGAAAAACGTTGAACATGGACAGGCACATATCCAGTCTTCTTTTAACAATACCATTGTTACATTGACAGACAACGAAGGTAATGCTCTTAGCTGGGCAAGTGCTGGTGGTCTTGGATTTAGAGGTTCAAAGAAATCTACTCCGTATGCAGCTCAGATGGCAGCTGAAACAGCAGCAAAGGCTGCTATTGTACACGGCTTAAAGACAGTAGACGTATTTGTTAAGGGACCCGGTTCAGGACGTGAAGCAGCAATCCGTGCATTAAATGCATGTGGAATTGATGTTACAAGCATCAGAGACGTAACACCGGTACCTCATAATGGATGTCGTCCTCCGAAGCGTCGTAGAGTGTAGTTGTGTGTGCTTTTTATTTCATCAGGGAATTACAACGCTGTGAAATAAAACGTTCCGCAGAAATCCAGTTGGACGAAGGTGCAGCAGCACTGTAAACAATATGTAACTATTCAGAGCCATGCAAATCCTGGCAATATGTCTGTCGAGTGCCTGCATTTGTAAAGACATATAACAGGATTTATATGGCGAAGTAACTACATGAGCAAAAGGAAGCTGTGAAACAGCGGTTATGCGAATGGAGTTCTGAATCGTTGCAGAATAATAGAAAAAGGAGAAAAAAAATGGCAGTAAACAGAGTTCCTGTATTAAAGAGATGTAGAGCTCTTGGTCTTGAGCCTTCTTTCTTAGGATATGATAAGAAGTCTAACAGAACCAACGCAAGAGCTGGTAAGAAGGTAAGTGAATATGGTCTTCAGTTAAGAGAGAAGCAGAAAGCAAAATTCATTTACGGCGTATTAGAGAAGCCCTTCAGAAATTACTACAAGAAGGCTGACCGTATGCAGGGTATGACCGGTGAAAACCTTATGGTTATCCTGGAAAGCAGACTTGACAATGTTGTATTCAGAATGGGATTCGCAAGAACCAGAAGAGAAGCAAGACAGATCGTTGATCATAAGCACGTTTTAGTAAACGGCAAGCAGGTGAACATCCCTTCTTATTTAATTAAGGCAGGAGATGTTATTGAAATCAGAGAAAAATCCAAGTCTTTACAGAGATACAAGGACATTCTTGAAGTGACAGCCGGAAGACTCACTCCTGAATGGGTGGATGTTGATAAGGAAGCATTCAAGGGAACAGTTAAGAACCTTCCTACCAGAGAAATGATCGATGTTCCTGTAGACGAAATGCTTATTGTCGAGTTATATTCCAAATAATAATGTTTCTTGTATTGTTCGTAAAGGAGGGTATTTGCAGTGTTTGATTTTGAGAGACCAAATATTGAAGTGGCAGAAATCTCTGAGGATAAGAAGTATGGCAGATTTGTTGTTGAGCCTTTAGAGCGCGGCTACGGAATTACACTGGGTAATTCCTTAAGAAGAATTATGCTTTCTTCCTTACCGGGCGCTGCTGTAAGCCAGGTGAAAATCGAAGGTGTTTTACATGAGTTCAGTTCCATCGACGGCGTCAAAGAAGATGTGACCGAAATCATCATGAACATCAAGAGTGTTGCGATTAAGAACAACAGCGATACAAACGAACCCAAGACAGCATATATTGAATATGAAGGCGAAGGTGTCGTAAAAGCTTCTGATATTCAGTGTGATCAGGATATCGAAATCCTGAATCCGGATCAGACCATTGCTACTTTAAGTGGAAAGAATACCAAGCTTTATATGGAACTTACCATTAACAAGGGTAGGGGATATGTAAGTGCAGATAAGAATAAGACCGAAGATTTACCGATTGGTGTAATCGCAGTCGATTCTATTTATACTCCCGTTGAGAGAGTAAACGTTACTGTAGAAAATACCCGTGTTGGTCAGATTACCGACTTCGACAAGCTTACGCTTGATGTGTATACGAACGGAACACTGGATCCGGATGAAGCTGTCAGTCTGGCTGCAAAGGTACTGAGCGAGCATTTAAATCTTTTCATCAATCTTTCTGAGAATGCCAAGACTGCTGAGATCATGGTAGAGAAGGAAGAGGATGAGAAGGAAAAGGTTTTAGAAATGAGCATTGACGAACTTGAGTTATCTGTTCGTTCTTACAACTGCTTAAAGAGAGCTGGTATCAATACAGTAGAAGAATTAACCAACAAGACCTCTGATGACATGATGAAGGTTCGTAACCTTGGTCGTAAGTCCTTGGAAGAGGTTCTTGCTAAGCTGAACGAACTGGGCTTACAGTTAAATCCCAGCGAGGAAGCTTAAGTAATATAATTAGCAGCTTGTGAAGCATGATCCGGTAAATCCAAAGAGTGCGGATGGTGTTCTCATAAAATGGAGTGTATTCACCCGGTAAGTAAGTCCAAAGAGCGTGGCCGGATGAACCATGAAGGGTATATCCCATTGAGAAAGGAGCCGAAAATGGCAAAATACAGAAAATTAGGTAAGACCTCAGATCAGAGAAAGGCATTACTGAGAAATCAGGTAACTGCACTTCTCCACAATGGAAAGATTGTTACAACCCAGGCAAGAGCCAAGGAAGTTCAGAAGATTGCAGAAGGACTTATTGCACTTGGTGTAAAAGAGAAAGACAATTTTGAAATGGTTAAGGTTTCCGCAAAGGTTCCGGTTAAGGACAAAGACGGCAAGAGAGTAAAAGAAGTTGTTGATGGTAAGAAGGTTACCAAGTTCGAAACCGTTGAAAAGGAAATCAAGAAGGATCTTCCTTCCAGATTGCATGCAAGACATCAGATGATTAAGGTTTTATATCCTGTAACTGAAGTTCCTGCAGCAAACGCTGGTAAGAAGAGAGGAACTAAGGAAGTTGACCTTGTAGCAAAGCTTTTTGATGAATACGGTGTTAAGTATGCGAACCGTAACGGTGGTTACACCAGAATCATCAAGATCGGACCCCGTAAGGGTGATGCTGCAATGGAAGTTGTACTTGAGTTAGTATAATCCCGTGCGAAGCCAAAGAATTAAGCGCTATGAAGACAGAAATGTTTTCATGGCGCTTTTTTGTAACAGTTCAGCCATGCAGAAATGATTGTATAAGATGACCGTGGGAGCTTG
>OGQM01000180.1_pt1 | contig 66978 bp, 41 predicted proteins | sample 1553191 | NCBI WGS metagenome assembly OGQM01 (sample SAMEA2579954, study PRJEB22360) | human gut metagenome | biome: human gut; feature: human-associated habitat; material: faeces | place: Denmark | collected 2008/2010 | reverse complement strand
TACAATGATGTTGGGGGCAAAAGGTATTTTGACCCCTATGATACACGGATTACTCATAAATCGTCAGATTATTTTACATGTAAGCACACCGCTTTGCATTCCGGACGCATACGCCGTCAACCGGAAAGTTTCTCCTGCCTTCCCACTCTTGATCAACACTGCCGCCTGTCCATGATACAGATGGATCCGTGTATCCTCATAAGACTCACTGCCCATAAGGTCTCCATTATCAACCGCCAGGATCCTGCCTTCTCCTTCTATCTGAAAGGTCACCCGGGAACTTTCCCGAAAATAAGGATTTCCAGACCGGTCGCACGCTCTTACCCGGAACATATGCTGCTCCTTTTCAGGTATCTCCAGATACTCTCCGTCTGAAAATATCAGCTGAACCGGCATTTCCGGAGTCACAACCTCTCTGCTGCAGACCTTATGTCCCTGATTATACCCTTCCACCCTTACCTTTCCCGGTATGTAGGGAAGGTATCCCAGAATCATCCTGTTGGGACACTCTTGGGGTGATGGCAGATAAAATTGTTTTTCATTCAGAAACAGCCGTACTTCTTCACAATTACTGGCAATCATATAAGGGATAACCGTTTTCTGAAACTGCGGAAAATGCCAATGCTCCGCAAAAGGCGGAATATCCCAGTGCTCTTTTACCCCTTCATCCTCCAGACTGTAATCCAGCGCTGAAAAATATACCATTGGCTTTTTGCTCCAATAACTCTGTATGATATAGTAGGATGCCCGTCGTTCCCCGTTCGTCCGTATGAGCGCACCTCCCCACCCCTTAGCCGGGTAGCCCATAGATTCTCCCAGATAATCAAATCCTGCCCAGATGATGCCGCCGATCACATATTTTTTCTCAAAGGGAACAAGTGACGGATTCTCACAGGTAAAGTTCTGCATCTGATTCTCATTTCCCTTGAAAAACTGGTATATTTCCGTACCCAGAATCAATTTTTCCGGAAACTGTTTATGAATCCTCTCATACCACTGCTCCTGATAATTGCAGGCAATCACATCCACAATTTCCGCAATTTTGGATATACGTTCCACACGTTCCTCCATGTCATAAATTTCCGTATCGTCCGCTTCATCCACAAACTTCTGGATATCCTCCACCCGGGAGGCATCCACATTACTTTCCCGCTTAAAATGAGGATTCATGGCACAGGTAACCGGACGGGTATCGTCCATGGACAATATACAATCCTTTAACATTTTCAGAATACGAATCATGGAATCCTGCGCCTGATTTTCCACCTCGTTGCCTACGCCCCAGATAAAGATACAGGCTCTGTTACGGTCCCTTTTCACCATACATTCCAAATCTTTTTTCCACTCGGTCTCAAAATACCGTCCATAAAGTCCTCCGGTCCACTTATCAAAGCATTCTTCATAGACGTAGAAGCCCATCTCCTCGCATAAATCCAGGAATTCTTCCGCAAAGATGTGATGTGACGCCCTGATGCAGTTACACCCAAGCTCTTTTAGATCCTTAAGTCTTTCCCTCCAAAGTTCCTTTACGGCAGCAATTCCCCGGCATCCGACATCCTGATGAAGGCAGACTCCCTTTAAGAGCGTATGGATTCCATTTACGTACAGGCCTTCTCCGGGAACAAAGGAAAATTCCCGGATTCCTGTTTTCATTGTAATACAATCCACGCATCTTTCCTCATCCATAAGCTCGATCGTCAGATCATAGAGATTTGGCTCCTCGGCGGACCAGAAGCTGGCGTCAGAGACTCTTATATGAAATTCTCCTGTACTGCTCTGAACCTGACAGGAATAGCTCCCATTTTTAAGTGTCAGACGTATACAGCCTTCCGTTCCCACATATACGCTGAGTATTCCGTCTTTCCCTTCTATCTTTGACCGGATCACGATCTTTTGCTCATCCAGATGCCGTTTCCCAAGTTCCAGCCATTTTACGGTACGGTAAATTCCAGCGCCGCTATACCAACGGTCTGCGGGCTTTTTTGTATTATCCACTTTGACCAGTATCTCATTCTCACCTGTATGTACAAAATCTGTAACCTCAAGCCTGAATGGACTGTATCCATACTTGCGTCCCCCCGCTCTATGCCCATTTATCCATACGGTACTGTCCTCATAAATTCCTCCGAACTCCAGATAATAGCACGTATCGTCCTTTTTGGCATCCAGCATGATTTTTTTGCGGTACCAACCAATACCCCAACGGTCACGAAATCCCTGTGCCTCCCCCTGCTCCATATTTTTCCGAATCGGAGCAGTAATTGCCCAGTCATGGGGAAGGTCAACCGGTGCAAAACGTTTCTCTCCGTGAGTCTCCAGCGCAAATTCCCACCCCTCCATAAGCTCGATTTCTTTTCTCGTCATATCTGATCCCTCCAGATTATTATTCCCCTCAATTTTAGTCCATTCAGTTTTATAAAAATAGCATTATTCTTGGATATGATGTGTAATATTTTTCATAATCTAATGCGAAATAACGCTGCTGCTCCGCTTATGTCATACTTCTATTTCATTTTTAAATAAGTGGTGTGCCGAATAATTGCTCTATAAATAAAAAATGGCGAAGTGCTTATCGTAACACTCCGCCGAAAGCCTAATCGGTTTGAGCACAATGTGCTTGATTAGGTCTGCTCATATATTTTATGCATATCAACATATTTTAAACACTCAAATGTATTTTCCAATCACCAGGAAAATTCATCGCCGCAAGACTAATAACACTTCCATGATCCTTTAACAAATCATCAAATTCCTTGACAAAAACATTCCATAATTCATCAGATGGTCTCAAATATTTCATTGCCAGTAGTATTTGATACAGACCACTATGTGCAGGTAGCGGCGTAATCTTATCAACATCAAGAATTTCTGGTGTTGTATGTATTGTTCTATTATATATTCTGGAATTATGTGCACACATGTTACGCAATACTGTAACACTCTGTACCCATGATGTAAACATTTTTTGTGATGGATTTACAAGATTTCCCTTCTTCGTTGTATACTTATAGTTGCTTGCCAATGCTGCATACGCACTTCCTGTACCTGCTTTCAAATTTTTGATCATTTTTGACAAAGTTCCGAAAGAAATCACTTCTACCACTGCCCACACTGGCACTTCCCCTTCATGTTTATCGAAATTATGCTTTATAAACACATCATTTGAACGAGCAATTTCAGAAGCAATTATTGATGCATTTTGCCAATATATTTTTTTATCTTTAAAAATCGAAGAATCTTGTAAAATTAATGCATCCTCGTGAATTAGTAGTGCATCAACCACTCGAGCTCTCAACGCCACCTCAATTTTCGAAAGCATCGAAAAAATTATATCCGAAAGTTTTTGATCAAAATGGTATAATTTTAAAATGTCCTCAAATTTTGTCCCTGGAATATATTTTTTCGTAAAATTATCGTATCGTTGAAATGAATATCCTCTCAAGCGATAATAACCAATCATCTTTAGTGCATTTTCCACCTCGTCACGAGAACCGATTTCCATCTCTGCATCAATATATGATTGAATTTGTTGTTGAATTTTCAATATTTGTTTTGAATATTGGTACATAAAACACCTCATAAATAAAAAAATCCCACCGGGTTGCGCATGAAAATCAGAGGCGTGGTGGGTTCTGTTACATATTATTATACACGACTTAATCATTTTGTCAAGAATCGTTTTTTCAAAACCAACTCTAATGTAAGAATTGCAGCGACTGTCCTTGTAAATTAGTTACGCCCCTTTTCCTTTCTTTTGTAAGAAAAGAGGCGTATTCATTATTTGCTTATGCGATTATCGGGACCTGGTCTCCCCAGCGGACATTACAAACCCGTCCAGAGTTTTCTTGTTTTTGGAGAAATACAGCTGATTGATGCAGACACCATCCTCACGGGCAAAAATCGTGATTGTGTGTTCTCCTGCCGTCAGATTTATCGTATTTTTTGATTCAAACCAGCGAGTTCCCTTGTATTCACCATAAGCGGGTGTATAAAAGTGCTGATTATCCACAAAAATATGGAAGGAGTCGGCGCCCGTGTCCTTGCCGTATTGGTTGACGTAGATATAATACTGACCTTCTGCATCATCCGAAACATTCACAGTAAACGCCAGCCCCGGTGCTTTGCCTGGCACTTGATTTGTATCTGGCCACTGCCCCCCATTATCCGGTGTACACACCATACCGTTTTCTCCCAGTTCCCATGTATGGTTGTTTTCGCCAGTGATCATTTTTGCGTACTCGTCACTGCGCAGGACATCTGCCGTGTCAATCGCCAGCCCATCAACAAGCGTATACGGAGCAGCGGGATTCCATTCAGCAGGCAGGACTTTCACGCTGAGCGTCCCGGATGCCATGTTGCCTTCGGAGTCCTTACAGGTTACTTTCACCGTCGCGATACCCGCACGCTTCGCCGTAAGCATATTGTCATCATTGCCTTCAACGGCAGTTGTGTTGCGGCTCTCGCAGGACTGAATCGTATAGCCTTCAACCCCCTCGGCAAACTCAATCTGCCTGGTTTCCCCAACGCAAAGTTCCATCGGCTTGAACGCTACGCTGCGGTTCGCCCATGTAATTTCCCTGGGCAGAACCCCGATTTCATTGAGCTGGAAGTCCCGGAGGGTGCTTGCGTCAGCAATATTGTTCGGGCTCATTGCCGGACCGATGCCAACGTCGCTTCTCTTTCCGGATGCTTTACCGGCATTCATTGCAGGAACAGTGCCCTGCGCAAGGAGAATGCGGTCAAACATCTGATCCGGGCTGTAGCGGTACAGCTTCAGGGTGTGCCAGCCAGCTTGCTGCACATTGATTTCAAATGGCAGCATTTCCGCCTGATTCTTAATCACATTTGAGAATTCCCACTCAGGCGTTGGCCAGTCCCATCCGCCGCCTGACTTCACCGAAGCAAGTCCTCTCAGCAGCGTTACGTTACCATCATCCAGTGCTACTCCAGTACGGCAGGTGAGGGTTACCTCATCAAACGAAGGCATACGGAAAGCGTATCCTTTATAAGTGCCTGTTTTGCTGAAATAGATGTCGTATTCCACTGTCGCGGTGCTACTCTTTGCATTTGCATTCGTGTCCACCGCAACCTGCGCGTTTGTTCCGCCGACTACCCGCAGGGAATCACCGCGCTGACCCATGTGGTTGACAACGGTCCATTCTGCACCGTCGCTGCCAGCCGTTGTCCTGGAATAATGTTCTGCTTCCAGCATTACATAGCCGTTCGTTTCCTGATATCCACGTGACTTTTCATTCAGGTGGCTTGCTTCTACTGTTGCTTCTACGGTGAACGTTGCGACCGTTTCATTGCCTGCGTTTTTAACCGTGATTGTACCGGTTTTTGATTCGGTCACTTGCTTCCAATCAATGCTGACCAGTACACGGGTTTCCGTGTACACGCTGCCGCCAGATACCAGAGTACCTTCTGCGTCTGTCAGCTTTACCCACTCAGGTACTGCTTCCACGCTCCACTCTGATGCTTCTTCCCCTTTGCCAAACACATCAAAGTAATGCACATCCTGTGTAAGGTTATGGAATTTCAGCGTAGCATCGCCGGGTTTATCCGCATTGTCCGCTTGAGCGCCTATACCAGTGCCGGGATTTACAGACTTGAAATTGCTTTCGCCAATCATGGTCATGCCGGGGTTCCAGTTATACGACGTCCATGTCTCGCCGTTTTCGCCGGTGCGTCCTCTGCCAAACTGCTCGTAATCAATCGCATGATCCCATTTCCCACTATTCAGCGTCCAATATACATTCTGCGCAGCCTTGATATCCTGAACCGCTGCAAGGCTCAAGTCCTTATAAACCAATGAGCTTCCATAGCGTCCCTGCTCCACAGCCTGCAAATGTTTCCACCAATAGACGTTCATCCGGGCAACATCCCGCGCAGAACGTACCGCGTGAAGCATTTGCTCATAAAAGGCATCCTTTGCAGCCACGGGAAGATCGTTATAGATAGCTTCCATCTTATCATATAGTTCATCCCATTGATTCACCCAGCGGGCCGCTTCATCACCGTTGGCAAAGGGGCTGAACTTATAAATGATGTCATTCGAGAATGTGCCCTGATACTGGCTGTAATTGTACTGCTCCGCACGCTTGGTTCCCTGATACTGATAGTAGGTGTTCCAACAGTCCGCAATTTCTTCCGCGACTGCGTCAGAGACAAGATAATCACGTTTTGCCTGCGCCTTCAGGTACTGCGGAATGGTGGAATCATTGTATTTTTCAATATCCCAGCTCATTTTCCCGAAATACTCCATCAGGATATCACCAGGCTTGATATCGCCTACATTCAGAATCCAGTAATCACCCGCATTCCGGTTGTATGCCCTGCGAAGCTCGGTATCCATCAGCTGGATTTGCTGAGAATTCAGCCACAGATACGGTTTCGGCGGACCCCAATAGGAGATATGGTAATAGATACCATTCGAGCGGCCCTCAGCGCACTCACTTGCATCGGGGAGCTGGCGCAGATGCCCGTAGTTGTCATTGGACCACATCAGCATCACATCCGGAGCATTTTGCGCCATCCACTTCTTTACATCCCCGTTGTTCTGGCCATAAATGATAGCCATCTCATTATAGGGAAGGAAGCATTGCGGCACCGCATCTTCGCTGCCAAAATGCTTTTTGATAAGCTGCCGCTGTTCATAGATGATATCCTTCATCATCGCACTAACTTTGGCTTCTTTCGAAGTCCCATCGACTTTAATTGCCGGATTTATGCAGTTGTCTCCGGTGCCGCTTACGAATCCATCCAGATTTTCCTTTACGGAACTGCTGTCATGAACCCCGCGAATCCCCAGCTCATAAATATTCTCATACTCGCCGTGGGTCTCCAAACGCTCGTCCCAGAAAGCAAGAAGCGCTTTTTTATTGCGGGTCCAATCCCAGGCATTCCGGTAGCCAGAGCCTTTGATATCATATTCGTCCTTATGCGCATTGTACCATTCCTCCCACTCGCCCACAGGGTTCCGGAGCAGGATTTCGTTATGCGCAGAGCTCATAATAAGGCCATATGTATTCGCATTTTTCGCGTTGATGAATTGCTCGCCGTCTTCGCCGACCACATTGTTAAATGCTTCGGTGTACTCGTGCATAGCCGGCCACAGGGTATTCATTTTCAGGCGGAGCATCAGCTCAAAGACACGGTTGTAAAAGCCCGGATCAGATATCTGGTTCGAATAACCGTATTTGTAATAAGCCCATTCACGCATCGGCTCCTCATCGTTAATGAAAATGCCGCGATACTTGACCGAGGGCGTTCCTTCAACGTGTGCCGTGCTGTAATTTACCTGAATCTGATCCTTCACCGCAACAGGCGCGTCGCTCATCCAATACCACGGGGAAACACCGATTTCTTCCGAAATCGTGTAGATGCCGTAGATCGTGCCGCGTGCATCCGCACCCGCGATTACAAGCGCCTTTTTAATATTTTCAGTCGGGTTTTCGACTTCTTTAATCACAAAGGCTTCCCGCTGCCCCTTGATTGCGTCTGCTTCGGACAGTTTGCCGTCAGCTGTCAGCTTCTGAATGATCGCACTGTCGCTTACCGAACCGACAATGATTGCGTAATCAGATTTTACAACAGATGTATCCGTTAAAAGCTGCGGAACCTTGCTCTGTTCCGCTTTCGTGAGACGGTCAGCCTGTTTCTCAGCACTATCCTTAAAAATCTGCTGAATTTCCTCAAAGTCAATCGCTCCGGTTACCATCGCAATATCCTGCCGCAAATCGCCAACTGCGCGGACAATTTGATTATAAGTACGCCCCGCATGTGCATCAGCGGAATTGTTCGTATAAGCTGCATCTATTATGATGGGAGCTGCCTGCTTTCCGTCGTAAATTGCAGATGCACCTGTCACGACCGGCTGCTTTTCCGTAATGGTATATCTGTGAATGATTGCCGCACATTCTGCACGTTTTACTTTATCCTGTGGTTTCAAAAGCTGTCCCTCTGCTCCCCGGATGATTTGATTCGCAACTGCCCAGGACATTCCCTCTTCGGCAAATTCGCTGACCGATCACCGTCCGGATAGGAGGAAAGATCAACAGCGGCGGTAACCTCCTGATCGCTGTATGCAGCGTAACGGCACAGCATCACAGAAAGCTCCTCACGGCTTATGCTTCTGCCCGGCTCATACAGCCCTGTATTCCCATATCCGTTAACAATCTTATGCTCACTTGCCCACATTACTGCACTGGTATAGAATTCACCTTCTTTTACATCTGAGAACTTATCTTCATAAGCTACTTCCGGACTTCCTGCCATTCGGTAAAGAATGGTGGCAAACTCTGCACGGGAAAGTTCTGCTCCCGGTCCAAAAACAGTTTCCTTTAAACCGGTCATGATGCCTTTTTCACTTACGTAAGCCACATCCTTATAAAACCAGTCGTCTTCGTATACATCCTCAAATTCGTGTACGTCCCTGGCTCCTGCTGACTTCCTCAATGCTGCTACGGCAGGCACATAATCCTCCCTGCTACCGGTGAATTCCAGATCTCTTTCATATTCCTCTCCCGAATATACCATGCGGGGTCCCACTGGCTTTTCTGCCCCCAGGACCGGCACTGCCGGTACCACAGAAGAAGATAGAACAGCCATTAAAGACAGAACACAAAGTCCTCTGTAAAAGCCGTTATGTGTACGCTTTCTTTTCTTTTGCATACATTTCCTCCTTTCACATTATACACCTTAACAGGCGTTTGCGAAACGCCACAAGCCGCATAAATACGGCATTCGTTTTCTTATAAAATATCGCCTCACTGGTTTATGGTACAATAGAGTTGCCAGAAAACGATAACGATGCGTTTCTTACTCTGCTTGATAAACCCATTAACCTTGATGAAATTGTTCCAATACCCTTTGTTTCTCATTTTCTCAATCTCATCCGAATATATAAGTATCTACTGCCGGATTTTTACCCTGTTGCAATCAGAATTGCAAACTTGTTTCACAATTACCCATTATGACGTTTATAATGTTACACTATCATTTTTTTTGTAGAAAAAACATAGAAAAAAATATCTGATTTCTCTAATTTTTCGTATTCTTCTATAAATATGATACCAGGGTCAAAAGGTTATGCGTTTCATGCTCGTAATTACCTATATACACCTTAATACAGCATTGTATTAAGCCTTGAGAAATAAGCGCTTATTATTTCAAGGTTAATGCAATGCTGTATATTGTATAGCGAAAGTTTGAAATAAAAACCAGAAATTTTTTTGGTTGTTATCTGAAATATTCCCAGAACTTCAAACCTCTCCTATATTCCTATTCCCCATATTTCTCCAGGAATCTCTGGATAATAACTGCGCATTCCGCCCGGGACGCATCTCCCTGGGGATCCAGTTTTGTTCCATTGTCCTTTCCGGTAAGGATTCCATTTCCTACTGCCCATGCAACCGCTTCTTCTGCATAAGCGCTTACAGATGCCGCATCTGTGAAGTGCGCAAAGTCTGCTGCCTTGCTTACGTCATACTTCTTGTAGTCCTTTGCATAACGATACAGCATCACGGCCATCTGTTCACGGACAATCTTGTCACCTGTTCCGAATCTGCGGCTTCCGTCTGCATACCCTGTTACGATTCCATTTGCACTTGCCCACATAATCGCATCGGTATACCATACGCCCGCTTCCACATCCGCAAACTTCGCACTGTATTCTGAAGCCGGCTGTTTTTCCATCCTATGCAGGATGATTGCAAACTGCGCTCTTGTAAGACTGCTCAGCGGCTCAAAATGCGTCGGATCCACACCCTGGATAATCCCTTTATCAAAGTTATCGTAGACGGCATCGTAATACCAGCTTCCTGTCTCCCTGTCTACGTCTGCAAATGGACGTTCCTTCTTTTTCAGCGCAGTCCATGCATCTGTCAATGCTTTTTCCGCTGCATCTACTTCTTCCTGTGCTGCCTCTTTCTTGTTGTATACCGTATTTGCTGCTGTAAGAGCTTCCTTGTATGCGTTCCAGCTCTCTGCTGTATACGTATCTTCCCCATCCACTTTTGCGTCGATGGCTGCTTTAAGAGCTTCCTTATCTGCCTCTGCCGGTTCGTTTTCTACATACTTTGCTGCCTCTGCTTTCACTTCATCTGCAGTAAGGGCTCTGCTTACAATCTTGTAGTTATCAATCAATGCGGTTGCATATTCTCCCTGTCCCCAGGAAGACTTTCCGATATACAGAATACTGTTATCGCCAAGGATCTCTGTAAGGGCATACGCACTTGCTTCTTCCGCTGCCTTTTCACCGTTGATATAAAGTGTGGTAGCGCCTTCCGTATATACAACGGTCACATAGTACCAGCCATTATAACCGGTTGCGTATTTGGCAGTTGCCGGTCTTGCACCGCTGTTGTTATAACGCTCTGCACTTGTAGTCCCGTTGATATCAACGATTCCCAGATAGTGCTCCTGCTGGTATTTCTGTGTATCCGCATTTGGCGCCGCGAAGAATCCCCAGTTTGTCTTACTGTTTTCCGGCCTGATCTGGTAAGATACCGTCATCTCATCCACATCAGTCAACAGGCTCTTTCCATCTTTCGCTGTCACCGCAAGATACTGTCCGTTTCCATCCAGCTTAAGTGCTTTTCCGCTGCCATGGCTCTCCAGGGTATAAGTACCTTCCGCCTTTGCATTTCCGCCGTCGAAGTACTGTCCATCTGCATCAAAATCAAACTCTGCAAGAACCTCCGGAATCTCCTGTGCGCGGCGAAGGGCAGCTGCCACAACCGGCTCATAGAATGCTTCAATCGCCGCCAGGTTCGGATGTGTTCCCGTACCATTGGTACCCGGAAGTCCGTTTGTACCTACACTGTTAAAGGTGTAAGTATTCTTCTGCGTTGTATCGTTTGTATCCAGGGACGATTCTTCATATAAATCTCCTACCTTTACGCCCCATTTTCTGCAGATCCGGATCTCCAGCTCATGCAGTTTTTCCTGTACGTCCTTATCCCGGCTTCCCATCTTATGGACTGCCACATAAACCAGCTGCGCTTTGGGCCACTTTTGCTTCATCGTGCAGACAGTCTTTTCAAAGGCTCCCGCAAATGTGGACGTATCCAGGGCATCCGGATCTTTTTCGGCCGTTACGGTGCCGTACGAAACACCCTGTGTGTTCGTAATGTATTCTGCATCGTGGGCTCCCCCGTCAAACAAGATGTAATCCGGTTCGGCCGCAGGCGCAGACTGAATCTGGGAGAGAATCTGACCGTCCGGGTAATTCGCATCCATGATTGTCGAACCACCCAATGCAAATTTCTGCAGTTTCATGCCTTCACGCTTTGCCGTCAGGTCTGCAAAACCTCCCTTGGGATAGGTATTGCCCAGTATAATACTGTCTCCAAATACATAGACTGACTTATCTTTTAATGGAAGATCCGGCTTCTCCACCGGTGCAGTCAGTCTGAAGTTATCAAGATACTGCGCTTTGGAATCCCACCAGCTGCAGGAAATAATCTTGTCAAGTCCCGATGCTTCCGTAGCTGCGTTTACCTTCTGGGCAAGTACCTTACCCGTCGCTTTTTCGTTGATTCGGTAGCTTACCGTCTTCGCCTCAAAATCGGCACGGACTCTGATCACATAAGTCTTATTCACATCCAGTGTCACTGCTTCCCATTTTGGTTCCAGCTCTGTAGAATTCGCGGCAGCTTTTGCATCATCCACTGCCACTCCCACAGTTGCTCCCCGCAGTTCATTTTTTCCCGGTGCCGCACAGAGCGCCCATACCAGCCTTCCATATGCATCGCGGAATTGGAGTCCCATCTTATCCGCCTTTTCACACTGGTATTCGAAGGAGAAGTCAACCGCCGTCTGTTTTGCAACCTCAGGCGCAAACTCTGCAGCCGCACTTACCCCGTTGCCGGAATTCTTCGTAAGAACCAGACGTCCGCCGGACACTTCCGCTCCCTTCGGGAAAACAAAGTTTTCCGGAAGCTTCGAACCGTCAAATTTCTCATCCATTAAAACATACTCATATTCTTCCGGCAGATCCATCAGCGGGATTGTCAGATTTCCTCTGTTTATGATACCGCTGTTCAGAGTAATTGTCTCTGCAATATCATATCCTTCCACACTGATAACCGCTTCACCCTGTACCAGTCCTTCCGATATCCTGTAATTGCCTGCGCTGTCGGTAACAGCTTCCAATGTCTTTCCACCCGACTGAACTCTGACAGTTACACCAACAGCCGGATTAAGCTCATCCTTCACTTTTCCTCTCAGGATTACCGTTCCTTCAGGTACCGTCCTCTCAAACATACCAATGGATGGCAGCGTTTTGCTCGCCGTGTTCTGAGTTGTTGTCCCTTCTTCGCCAAATTGCGGATAATCCGTTCTCTCGATCTTAACTGCATTTTCCCAGGATTCCTGGTTAACCTTCTTTAGTGATGAAAAATCAAACCATTTGCTTTCCCCTTCCAATGCACGGTCCAGTCCGAGATTTTCGTAAATATCTTTCACAGTTCCCATTCCTGCTAATAATGAGTCCGCCTTTAGTTTCAGACCATTTGCTTCCAGGAGCGGTCCCGTTGTAAAATCACCTTTACGCTTCATATCCGGTGCCTGTCCTTCAAATGGAGATTCTGTCAAAAGGAGCGCATTCTCATCTTTGGCGGGCGCCTGAGTCCCATAATATGCATTATTGTCATAGGAAAAGTGGCTTTGTGAGTCAAAGGTAAAGCCTTCTCCTTTCCCGTCATACATGATGTTATTCATATAGATTCCCGTTCCGCTTCCCAATGACCACCAGTCGAATTTATTCGTTCCCTGACCTGTTTTACTTCTGTAAAAATTATTGTTATAAATCTGGAAATAACCACTTTTCACAAAGTATCTTAAATAGGCGCGGTCCATATCCTGTAAAAGATTATAGCGGATAATTCCCGTATTATAGTCCATACCACAGAGCAAAAATCCTTCACCGCAATCATGGATATAATTATACTGAATCAACGCATTTGTAACACGCCAGTCCGGATCAATCCCTGTAGCGTCACCGCCGCCGGATTTCAAAATAACATCTGACACTTCATTATACTGAACTACAACGTTATCTGTAAAATACAGCTCAATACCAACTGTTCCCAAATGCTCCAGAACATTGCGCTGAATCAGCGAATCCTGGCTGCTGGTAAGATAAATTCCGTTACATGCATAAGCTGAGGCTCCCTGGTTAATATAATTGTCCTGAATCACAATATTTTTATGCGGTTTCCAGTTAGCATCCTGATATCCATTATCCACACTGGCGCCGTTTCTGTTTGCCCAGCCTGGATTGGTACCATATTGATTGCCGCTTCCATTATACTGCTTCACAGTGATTCCACCAAAAGAATTGTTGATCAGTTGATTATGCTCAATTTTAATATCACTGAACTGTGTTGCCTTTGTCTCGCCTGCCTTATATGTCTCGCCGGATTCCGCCGGATAACATTCAATCAGTATGCCGCCTGTCCTTTTTGCCTTATCCAGCCCATAATTATTTCCGATACCCGCATCTTTTAAATAAGTATCTCCGATCCAGGAAACAATACCTGTGACATCATGAATGCGCAGATCATGTATCCAGAAACCTTTTAAGGTAGAACCGGTATTCCATCCCACAATATGGATTCCTCTGTAATCTCCAAGCTTTGACCCGTCTGCGTCATTTCTGTCCGCATTATTGCCTGACGGTGCAGTTCCGTCCCCGGTTCCGTTTCCGGATAACTGCGTAAAGCCTTCAACCGTATTGGATATATCCAGCCCGGTAATTTCCCAGTACTCCTGATTATGGAAATAAACTGCATCCTCCACCTTTCCATTTGCCGCAATTTTGGGCATTACTGTACTGTTTTCATTTTTTGTATCCACATAACTGCCAATTACGATCGGATTTCCTTCTTCTCCGCTTCCCAACGGATGAAGGGTCTTGCCTGCCCATGTATCGCCGCATTCAAACAGAATCTGATCTCCGGGCCGGAAGGTCACGCTGTTTACTTTGTCAAGAGATTTCCACGGCTTCTCCGGACTTTTCCCGCTAAAAGAATCATTTCCTTCTGCGCTGACATAATAGGTAGTTCCTCCGACAGATTCCTCCGGTGCAGTCAGTCTGAAATTATCAAGATACTGTGCCTTGGAATCCCACCAGCTGCAGGAAATCATCTTTCCAAGTCCTGACGCTTCCGTAGCTGCGTTTACCTTCTGGGCAAGTACCTTGCCCGTCGCTTTTTCGGCAATTTGGTAGCTTACCGTCTTCGCCTCAAAATCGGCGCGGACTCTGATTGCATAAACCTTATTCACATCCAGCGGCACTGCTTCCCATTTCGGTTCCAGCTCCGCAGAATTCACAGCCGCCTTGGTGTCATCCACTGCCACTCCCACGGTTGCTCCCCGCAGCTCACTTTTGCCCGGCGCCGCACAGAGCGCCCATACCAGCCTGCCATCTGCATCGCGGAACTGAAGTCCCATCTTATTTGCCTTTTCACACTGATATTCGAAGGAGAAATCAACCGCCTTCTGCTTTGCAATCTCAGGAGCAAACTCGACAGCCGCACTTACCTCATTGCCCAAATTCTTCGTAAGAACCAGACGCCCGCCGGAAACTTCCGCTCCCTTCGGGAAAGCAAAGTTTTCCGGAAGCTTCGAACCGTCAAATTTCTCATCAATGAAAACATGCTCATATTCCTCCGGCAACTCCAGAAGGGCGGATACCACCGCCGGCACATAAAATTTTTCAATTGCCGCCAGATTCGGATGTGTACCCGTACCATTGGTACCCGGGAGTCCGTTTGTACCTACACTGTTAAAGGTGTACGTATTCTTCTGCGTTGTATCATTGGTATCCAGGGACGATTTCTTATACAGATCCGCTACCGTTACATCCCACTTTCTGCAGATCTGAAGCTCCAGTTCATACAGTTTCTCCTGTACGTCCTTATCCCGGCTTCCCATCTTATGGACCGCCACATAAACCAGCTGCGCTTTGGGCCACTTTTGCTTCATCGTGCAGACAGTCTTTTCAAAGGCTCCCGCAAATGTGGACGTATCCAGGGCATCCGGATCTTTTTCGGCCGTTACGGTGCCGTACGGAACACCCTGTGTGTTCGCAATGTATTCTGCATCGTGGGCTCCCCCGTCAAACAAAATGTAATCCGGTTCGGCCGCAGGCGCAGACTGAATCTGGGAGAGAATCTGGCCGTCCGGGTAATTCGCATCCAGGATTGTCGAACCACCTAATGCAAATTTCTGCAGTTTCATGCCTTCACTCTTTGCCGCCAGATCTGCAAACCCTCCCTTGGAATAGGTATTGCCCAGTATGATACTGTCTCCAAATACATAGACCGACTTATCTTTTAATGGAAGAGCTTCCTTCTTCACCGGTGCAGTCAATCTGAAGTTATCAAGATACTGCGCTTTGGAATCCCACCAGCTGCAGGAAATGATCCTGGCAAGTCCCGATGCTTCCGTAGCTGCGTTTACCTTCTGGGCAAGTACCTTACCCGTCGCTTTTTCGTTGATTCGGTAGCTTACCGTCTTCGCCTCAAAATCGGCACGGACTCTGATCACATAAGTCTTATTCACATCCAGTGTCACTGCTTCCCATTTTGGTTCCAGGTCCGCAGAACCTGCGGCAGCTTTTGCATCATCCACTGCCACTCCCACAGTTGATCCCCGCAGTTCACTTTTTTCCGGTGCCACACAAAGCGCCCATACCAGCCTTCCATATGCATCGCGGAACTGGAGTCCCATCTTGTTTGCCTTTTCGCATTGGTATTCAAAGGAGAAGTCAACCGCCGTCTGTTTTGTAACTTCTGGCGCAAACTCGGCAGCCGCACTTGCTCCGTTGCCGGAATTTTTCGTAAGAACCAGACGCCCGCCGGACACTTCCGCTTCCTTCGGGAAAGCAAAGTTTTCCGGAAGCTTCGAACCGTCAAATTTCTCATCCACCAGAACATGCTCATATTCCTCCGGCAGATCCAGAAGGGCGGATACCACCATCGGCACATAAAACTTTTCAATTGCCGCCAGATTCGGATGCGTACCCGTACCATTGGTACCCGGTAGTCCGTTTGTACCTGTATTGTTAAAGGTGTACGTATTCTTCTGCGTTGTGTCATTGGTATCCAGAGACGATTTCTTATAAAGATCCGCTACCGTTACATCCCACTTTCTGCAGATCTGAAGCTCCAGTTCATGGAGTTTTTCCTGTACGTCCTTATCCCGGCTTCCCAGCTTATGAACCGCCACATAAACCAACTGTGCTTTGGGCCACTTTTGCTTCATCGTGCAGACAGTCTTTTCAAAGGCTCCTGCAAACGTGGAAGTATCCAGGGCATCCGGATCTTTTTCCGCCGTTACGGTGCCGTACGGAACACCCTGTGTGTTCTTCATGTATTCTGCATCGTGAGTTCCCCCGTCGAACAAAATGTAATCCGGTTCGGCCGCAGGCGCAGACTGAATCTGGGAGAGAATCTGGCCGTCCGGGTAATTCGCATCCAGGATCGTCGAACCACCTAATGCAAATTTCTGCAGTTTCATGCCTTCACGCTTTGCCGCCAGATCCGCAAACCCTCCCCTGGGATAGGTATTGCCCAGTATGATACTGTCTCCAAATACATAAACCGACTTGTCTTTTAGTAGAAGATCCGGCTTCTTCACCGGTGCAGTCAGTCTGAAATTGTCAAGATACTGTGTCTTGGAATCCCACCAGCTGCAGGAAACGATTCTGGCAAGTCCCGTGGCTTCCGTAGCTGCGTTTACCTTCTGGGCAAGTATCTTGCCCGTCGATTTTTCAGCGATTATGTAACTTACCGTCTTCTTATTAAAGTCGGCGCGAACTCTGATTGTATAAACCTTATTCACATCCAGGGGCACTGCTTCCCATTTTGGTTCCAGTTCCGTAGAATTCGCTGCAGCTTTGGCGTCATCCACCGCCACTCCCACGGTTGCTCCCCACAGTTCGCTTTTTTCCGGCGCCGCGCAGAGCGCCCATACCAGTCTTCCATATGGATCACGGAATTGAAGTCCCATCTTATTTCCCTTTTCACACTGGTATTCGAAGGAAAAGTCAACCGCCGTCTGTTTTGCAACTTCTGGCGCAAACTCGGCAGCCGTGCTTACCCCATTGCCGGAATTCTTCGTAAGAACCAGACGTCCGTTTGACACTTCCGCTTCCTTCGGGAAAACAAAGTTTTCCGGAAGCTTCGAACCGTCAAATTTCTCATCCACCAAAACATAGTCATATTCTTTCGGCAGCTCCACTTTCTGAATTGCCTCTTTCGCCGTAACCTTTACCTTATAAGGATACTTTGTTCCATCCTTGTCCAACGCCAGTTTCTTCATAGTGGATGGGGTCGCAGAAACTACCAGATATGCCTTCGTTTCATCTCCTTTTAATTCCATGGAATTGGTTCCGCCGTTCCACATATCGGAATATCTCGTCTTGCCTGCTTTTGTTTCCGTAACAAGACTGATTCTCCACCCGGCTCCTGATGCCGAACTTAAGCCTTTAAACTCTACCTCTATAAGATCTTTTTTCAGATCCACATCCAGCGGAACAATATTATAGCCCCCCTGCTGCGGCGCCTTACTGTCCGGTACCGTCATCCATCCGTCACTGGATTTATTCAAGGTCGTATATATTTTTCCGTAATTGGAAGAGTCCTGATTTAACAAGTCCTTCAGACTTTTCTGATAACGGCTCTGGGACTTAAAATCCATCGTTACCAGACGCCGCTCAAATCCTCCAAGAATCTTTTCGATCTCTACCCCGGTAACCCTTTCTATGGTATGGAAGAAGGTAGTATCTTCCTTATTGTTTTTTAATATCTTTAAAATTGCATCATGTCCCAGTCCTGATATCTGATCCGGATTCTCTTCAATGTACAGAAAAATGGGCCATACATCATACCAGTTCTTTGTATGGGGAAAATGAGATTCCGCATTTAAAAGAAACGGTGCAAAAAAATCTGTCTCCGGTCCATACACTTTGTTCCCGTATTTGTTATAGGAACTTTGTAAATACTCGTTTCTGCAAAAGTTTGCAACCGCTTCATACCACTCATAAGGCACGACGCCTCCCATATGATAAGTAAACGCATGTGCCAGTTCGTGGGGTACGACCCAGCTGGGCGGATCTACCCGCATCGCTCCCGGCGCCATAACAAGATATGCAAATGCATTCTTATCAATTGTCATATATGCCCAGTCATCATTGATTTTCGACAGACCGGTAGCTGCAATATAGACATTTGTTTTATATTTTCCGGTAACCCCTTTATTCTGGGAAATTCCCAGATCCGCAAATTTCAATTTGTCCATATAAAAAGAACGGATGGTTTCCAGATTTTCCAGATTTCCCCGGACAAATTCTTTATTTACTGTTCCTGTCGTATCTTTATTTCCCCAGATAATCTGAAAATGCTCCGAGCTCATACGATTGACAGATGAATCCGTAAGCGAATAAAAGGGATCCCGCGCGACATACGTATCAGTCGCCGCAGACACAGACACAGAGTTATCGATTTCATAGTAATATACCCCTGCAAGTATTAAGACAAACAGCAACAGATGTAATACTTTTTTCCTCATTTTTTCCTCCTGTTTTTCAGTATCATTCCATTTTCCACGGTCCATGAAAGCGCTGCAATTTCTACTGTTTCGTACCAAAAGTAATGCTTGCAGCACACAGACACTTTCTCCAGTTCATTTTAACTTTCACAACCACCTCTCTCTTTTTTATTTTTTTAATCATTAATGCTGAAAGCGTCAAAAGGTATTTTGGCGCTTATGATACACGGATTGCTCCGCACTTCATGCTCCCGCAATCCTAAACACCTTAAATTCGCTCATTTTTCTACGAAAAATGGCTGCTTTTCGGTGTTCTTCCCGTCCCAAAGTCATGTTTTTTCATACAGGCATGAAAAACTGACCTTTTGACGCTTGTATCATTATAATGTTTGGTGTCAAAAAATATTTTGCCCCCGTGATACCTACGGATTGCTCCGCACTTTGTACCCCTGGTATCATTATTATCATACAAATAAAAGAAAAAGAGCAGAATGTCAAAATCCGCTCTTTTTCTTGAAATAATCCGAAAACTTTTGTCGACTATTCTTTTTTATTCCTCCCATTTTTCTTCCATTAATTCAAACAGTTCCTTATCCTTCAGATGATTTTCCAGATTCAAAAGCAGCATCACCCGTTTATCCTCCTCTGAATACAGAAACTCTCTCTGCCAAAGGTAAAAATGCGGACCGTCTCCCAGGTTACGTAGATAGCTCATGAGACTTTCCAATACCCAGGCACTTTGTTTGATATCCGTAAAACAATCATTTTCATAGAAGTTCTTCCATTTTCCATGTTCTCTTTCCCGCATGGCGGTGTTTCCGCTTAAGTAAGATTTTCTCGCTTTTCCGGCATGGTAAAACGCTTCCTGATATTTTCCTTCCATAGCAAGCAGGAGCGCCCTGCAGGTTTCTGCCGCCCCATTGTAGCAGTCATAGTGAATCTGCGCCTGCAGCAGCAGGGAATCCCGGAATAATTCCTCCGCTTTTTCATTCTCTATCTCAAGGGCTGTCAATTCATACCTTCTGAGACATTCCCTGTACCGGTGCGCAGCCTCCTGACAGATCTCCTGATACCAGCGTATCTGCCCCCGCAGATCCGGTGCGTCCGTTGCCCACAGCATATACTCTGACCTTTCACTTTCATTCTTCATATATTGGGAAACTAATACCCTTGCCACATGATTCGAAAATTGATCTCCTCCATGCTCATCCTCATGCTCTCCAAACCTTGCCGCACACTTCCAATAATCCCGGAAACACCTCTTAATCCTGTCAGTCTCTTTTGTCTTATAGTACTGACTTATGTATTGTTCCATCTGTTTCTCTATATTTATTTCTCCATCTTTCCACATATGGGCTATAAAGTCCAGGTAATATACATGGGGCTTTACATTTGAGCAGTTAATAATCCAATAATCCTTTACATCTTTTTGCAGAACCTCTTCCAACTCCTGTTTGATAAATTCAGGAGAATTCGGAAGCATGGTGATATGGCTCGCTGCCTGAAGATCATAAAATGAAACATGATAGTAAATCCCATGTCTTCCCTCCGGACGCACAGGCAGGGCATAAATCCGGGGATTATGGTTCCACTGCCTTCTTGTCACCATCTTTCCGAATCCGTTGTCCGCCCAGATTGTGATGACATCTTCCGGCAGTTTCAGATAGCCTTCCTGATACAGCTCCATGGTCTCACCGTACAGATTCGTACAGCATACCGCATCGGGTACTTCTTCCTTTACCATATCATATTGGATCCGGATCAGGCGCCCCATAAGCTCCCCGCGCATCTGCGGTGTCTCATATCTCGGATCATTCTCCCAGAAAGGATAGTCTCCCTGGCCCCGGAAACCCAGATTCCAGATTACTTCCATGCCTTTTTGCTCTCTGATCCCCTCTCGCCATATCTTTTCAAATAACTCCCGGTTCTCATCATAGGATGGATTTACTCCCGGATATGCTCTCGCAAACATCTCTGCTCCCAGAGGCTCGGCATGGTGGTGTGTAATTGCAAGCCCCATAGCGGCTGCCAGTCCCTTATACCGTTTTGAGTTGGAATCTGTGCCGGGTATCACCATGTTTCCGCCAAGACGAAGTAACGCCTCAAATACCATTTCCCATGGTTTGTCTTTGCTTCGGTCTACATGCCATGTGTGGATCAGAACTTCATCATTTACGAACCATCCTCTGTATTTCACCGCAAAGGGTGTGCTTTCATAACGGAATCCATCCTCAACCGTATAAAATTTCTGCCGTATCAATTGTTGGTCATTCCAAAACCAGAACGGCGCCACTCCGAGAATCCGGCTGCTCACTGCATATATGCCATATACAAAGCCCCGTTCGCTGCCTGCTTCAATCACCAGTTCCCGTCCTGCTACGTAAAGAGAAAAACATTCTTCCTCCTGACTCCCTTCAAGAAGCCGGATGCTGTCCCCTTCATCTGCCGATTCCAGGCAGCACATTTCCAGGTCGCGTCTCAAGTTCTTCACTGCCCGTATAACAGGTTCTTTTGTACTGCTGCTAAATATTCTGCTCTTTCGGTTAATCCGTATCATTTTTTCCTCCTATCCTTTAATGCCGTCCATTGCAATTCCATCCACAAGATACTTTTGGAATATGATGAAGAATACCAGCACCGGCAACAGGGAGATTACTGACATTGCAAACAGTCCCCCGTAATTGTTATAAGAATTTGGATCCAGATACATATTAAGAGCCAGCGAAATAGTAAACTTCTTTGTGGTGCTCATAAAAATCAATGGTTGGAAAAAATCCTGCCAAATCCAGTAAAATGCAAAAATAGATGCTGTCACAAGCGCCGGCTTTACGACCGGAACCAGAATTCTGAATAAAGTCCCCAGTATCCCACATCCATCAATTTTGGCAGCCTCATCCAACTCCTTCGGGATCCCCCTGAAAAATTGAACCAGCAGGAAGATAAAGAATGCACCCCCGAAAAACCATGGCATGATCAACGCAACCCTTGTATCAATCAGATTCATCTTTTTTAAAATGATATACTGCGGCACAACCATCACCTGCGGCGGTATCATCATTGTCATCATGACACACCCAAACAGGAAATTGGAGCCTTTGAATCTGATTCTGGTAAACGCATAGGCAGCCAGAAGTGAAATAAATACACAGCCGAACGTGCCGATGACTGTAACGAACACGGTATTCCCAAGAAATGTAGTAAACGGAACCCCGCCCACTCCTTCAAAACCGCTTTTATAGTTCGCTGCTGCGTCCCAAACCTTTGGGATCAGTGAATAGGCATCGGTAAACATCGTGTCGTTGCTCTTAAAAGAGCTGGACAAAAGCCATAGCAACGGATAAATCATGAAAAATCCCAGCACGCAGGCACCCACATGAAACAGCACTGCATGTACATTCTTTTTTCTCTTCATTCGTCATCGCCTCCCGTTTCATAATGTACCCAGTTATTCTGTGTCTTGAACAGAATGATGGTAAATACTGCAACAATAATGACAAGTACCCAGGCCAATGCGCAGCTGTAGCCCATATCAAAGAAGTTAAATGCTCTCCGGTACAGATACAATACATAGGATAATGTACTGTCAAGAGGACCGCCGTCCGTGATGATATAGCTCTCTGTAAAAACACGGAACCCATTAATAATCTGAAGAATCAAATTAAAGAAAATTGTAGGCGTCAGCATCGGCAGCGTTATTTTGAAAAATGTCTGTCTGGAGGTTGCTCCATCCACCATAGCGGATTCATACAATGCCCCCGGGATTTGTTTTAGCGCTGACAGAAAAATCAGCATGGAAGAACCAAACTGCCACACCCCCATGACAACAATCACACCCAGAGCCGTATGTGGATTTCCAAGGAATGAAATCTTCTGTTCAATCCCAAATGCTGCCAAAAGCGACATTACCACTCCCTTGTTTCCAAAAATCTGTTTCCATACAATGGATACGGCAATGCTGCCTCCAATAATCGAAGGAATATAATAAAGTGTCCGGTAAATCCCAAGCCCTCTGTGCTTTTTGTTTAGAAGCATTGCTACAAAAAGGGCAAACGTCAGACGCAGCGGAACCAGAAGTAATACATAAATAAAGGTCACCTTCAGCGACTGCCAGAAGCTTTTGTCCTTTGTAAAGATGCGTACATAATTTTCCACCCCAATCATGGATGGCGTATTCAGCATGTTAAAATCTGTAAAAGAATAATAAATTGATATCACCATTGGAATCAGCCACATGATCAGGAACCCAACCAGCCAGGGCGCCAGCAGGAGATATCCTGCCACATTGTCCTTCGTCTTATATACTGCTTTTCTCTTACCCACGCTGTTTCCTCCTCTCTTTCTTTAAAAGAGGGGCATCTTTATGCCCCTCTCAACCTGATATTTATTTGTTTCTTTCAAGTATCGCACTGACTTCTTCACGGAATGTTTTCGCTGCTTCTTCCGGTGTTGATTCCCCATAGAATACGCTGTTTCCGATATTTTTTAAGGATTCCTGGATCTCTGCGATCCCTTCCGGATCCGGTTTGGGTGTGTCTTTTGCAAGTTCGCTGACTTTGTTTGCATATTCAAACATCTCCACCTGCTGCTCCGTCATTTTGCCCGACTCTACCATGGCGTCGCGGACTTTTGAGGACACCGGTGTTCCCCGTTCTGCCATGATTATATTATTTGCTGTCTCGGAATTAACAAACCAGTCGATAAACTCTGCGCATTCATCCTTTACCTTAGATGTATCTGCAATAGAAAAGAACATTCCCGGTTTATTCCACAGACCGCTTTCTCCATCCTCGTCTGTGACCGGAGGTGTCGTGATCTTGATCTTGTCATTGACTGTGCATACCCTGTTGGAATAATTATTCCAATCGAAGACGGTTGCCGCCTCGCCGGTCACAACCGGGCTCGCCTCCAGACCCAGCGTCAGAATCTGTGCTTCTTCATCCGGGTCGGAATAGATATTGCTGTCTACCATTTCCTTCCACATTGTGAAGAAGTCTGCCACCACTTTATCATCTTCATAGCCAAGCCCATTTCCTTCATCATTGAAGAGCTTTTCGCCATGCTGCCGCATCCAGTAACGCAGAGGGATTACATCCCCGGTTGCCCCTGATGATACGAGAACACTTTCTTTCCCTGTCTTTTCTGAAATTTTCCGGTTTGCCTCAATGAATTCGCTCCATGTCCATGTCCCATCCGGCAGCTCTACCCCTGCCTGCTCAAATACCTCCGGATTATATCCCACCGCGACTGAGGATGTAGATAAGACCATTCCTGCCATCTTTCCATCAACAGAACCTGTATTTAATACGTTTTCGTCTATATTGGAGGTATCGATGGTTCCGTCATCTATATAGGGCTGCAGATCCGCAACCGCATTGTTTTTGGCATAGGTAGATATGTACAGATAGTCCATCTGGACGATATCAGGCATGGAACCGGATGCTGCCTGTGTGGAAAGCTTATCAAAATACCCGTCCCAACCGGCAGGCAGAGCCTCAAACTCAACATCCGGATGTTCCTCCGTATAGGCATCCAAAAGCTTCTGCGTATACTCATGCCTGCTCTGTCCTCCCCACCACGTGATCTTAATCTTTGTCTTGCCGCTTTTAGAGGAAACATCTTTTGTATTCCCATCTCCCTCTGAGCCGCATGCTGCTAATGAAACAGCCATAACGCCGACCAACATTGCCGCTGCTATTTTTCTCATCCTGCTTTTCATATCCTTTTCTCCTTTTTCATTTTCTGAATTCTTTAACTCTGTTACTATACTTAGCTTAATGCATATCCTGTAAAAGTTGAATGCAATAATCAGAGTAATAATCTGAAAAAAAACGACTTTTATTGACTATCCTTCTTCCCCGCCCGCCAATTTCCTGTATTGTGTAGGTGTTTTTCCCGTAACCTTCCGGAATGCACGTGAAAAGTACTGCCCGTCCAATGAATATCCAACCATATCCGCTAATCTGGATATCTTAATTTCCGGGTCAAACTGTATCATTCTCTGAGCCAGATAAATCCGCTGCTCCAATAAAAATGTGGAAAATTTCATCCTTCTGTTTCTGGCAAACATGCGCCCAACGTAATCTTCGTTCATAAACAGGACTTTTTTTGCGAGAAACTGGATACTCAGTTCCGGTTGGCCTATATGCTGGAAGAGTGCCAGCAGGATATCCCTTACCCGCTGTTCCTCCTTACCCTGTTTTGCATTTATTTTTTTTTCATTTACAATAATCTCCGTTACTGTCTCAAAAAGCCCCCACGTTTTTTCCTCTTCCGTGCTGCCTGTTACAAGAAACCGCGGAACCTCCTTCCCATACAAAACCTTAAGGCTCCAACAGGCTCCCTGTTCTTTTTCCTGATAAGAATATTTGAGCAAATCCATTTTCATAAAAAAAAGCGTGGTTTCGAAAAGAATCTGTACATAGTCTTCGGCCGCTGAAATCCGCTCATAATCCACCAGATGAAATGCCGTGCTTTCCATTGCATCGGACATCCTGTAATGAAAAACCTTTCCCTGGGGCTGCACCATCCCAATCTGGCACAGTTCCTGCGTCTGATTGTAAAGTTCTGCAATGGATTCAATTGTCCCGGTATCACTGACTGCTGCCACCGGTCTTGTATTCCTCATCCGTCCCAGTTCCTGCCATGTACATTCAACTGCTTTTATGATCCCTTCCAGTTCCTGTCCCTCAATCAAAAAAAGGACATCGTTTTGTATTACGGCAGAAAGCAGTTCTTTCCCCCTGCCAAGCAGTTCTCCCAGTACATTCCCCAGAATGAACTGTTCCAGTTCATCGAAGCTCTCTTTCCCACGCATTGCCAGAACTCTGATCTTTTTTCCCGGCTCCCCCAGTTCCATCAGGAATCTCCGATAATCTTCATCAAGCGACGCCCTCCCCAGCAGAAGATTTCGAAATATCTGTTCCTTTACGCGCGGCATCAGCCAACGGACCTCGACTTCTTTTTTCTTTTGTTCTCTCCTTCCGTCAATCTCTGCCTTGACCTTATCCAACACCTCCACAATTTTGGCTTCGTCACATGGCTTTAAAATATAATGGCGCACCCCTTCCTCCATTGCCTGGCTTGTAAACTCATATTCCCCGTATCCCGATAAAATAAGGAACTCTATGTCCGGAAATTTATACTTTGTCTTCCGAATCAACTCAATCCCGTTCATAACGGGCATCTTAATATCTGTTAATACAATATCCGGATGCAGCGCCTCTATTTTTTCATAACCATCCATCCCATTCCATGCAGTGCCTACTAATTCCACCCCGTAAGCCTGCCAGGGAATAAGGTTTGCCATCCCGTCACGCTCTATCGCCTCATCATCTACAATCAATAACTTATACATGCTCTTCCCCCTCCGTTTTTGGTATCCGGATATAAATCTTTGTCCCACACCCTGTTTGGCTGCTTATTGTGAACTCACTGTCCTCATAAGTAATCTTCAGCCGCTCCCTGATATTCTTAATTCCAATTCCATGCCCCTTTGGTATAACGGAGCCATCCTTCACACGCTCCAGCTCCTCCTGTGTCATCCCCTGTCCGTTATCCTCAACAGACAATATGACAGAATCCGGCATTTCTTTTGCACGCACTGTAATATCACATACATCCAGAGATGTTTCCACCCCATAGTAAATAGCGTTCTCGATCAATGGCTGAAGGATCATTCTGGGAATCAGATAATTCCTCAAATTACCTTCCTCGTGTACGTGAAAATGTACCCGGTTCTGATAACGGTACTTCTGAATGACCATATATCCTTTTGCTGTCTCCAGTTCATCTGCCACTGTGGTATATGGATCACCGGCAAAAGAGGATCTCAGGACTTTCCCCAATTCCATGATCATCTTGCCTGCGTCTGCGTTCTGTCCGCCCTTTACCATCCAATTCAATGCATTCAGCGTATTATATAAGAAATGCGGATTAATCTGCGCCTGAAGCATCTTGTATTTCGTGTCTTTTAAAAGCAGCTGCTTCTCATAATTTTCATATATCAGAACATCAATCTTATCAAGCATTGCCTTGAATTCCTGCGCCAGAAGCCCTGTCTCATCATTGCCCGGTTCTTTGTCCAGCACCTCCTTGGCCCCTTTAAAATCCCCCTGTTCCACAATCTGCATGGATTCTGTCAGCTGATTCAGAGGCCTTGTGATCACCACTGCCATCTTCCTCATCACTCCTACAATGATAATGAATAAAAGCACCATGCCTGCCAGAAGAAGATAACGTACCTGCATCGTCTGTCCAAAGATGTCTGAATAAGGGAAGAAATTTACATACATCCAGCCATTCACACCGGATTTCAGATAGCACATGAAATACTTTTCCCCACCGTCTCTGAGAATCTTATAACCCTTCTCTTTCTCCAGCGAAGGCAGCTCCGGTACTTCCACGCCTTCCTCCTGATATACCATGCCATCTTCCGAATAGACAAAAAGCGCGGAATGCGCTGCTTCAAGGCTGTCATTTTTTTGTTCAATCACATCTGCTATGTCGCTTGTCAGTATCAGGGAGCCCATATAATCAAGGCTTGCATTCTTGCGTTCCAGGATGTCTCTCCCTGAGATCAGGTACGTATTCCTGCCGTCCGGATTTCTGGTAATATAGCCGCCTTTTACCTCATGAAACTGTTCAAGCATCTCTTTTACGTCTTCCTCAGAAAGCATTCCCGTATCCAGTCCTGCTTTTGTCATAGCCTGTTTCCCATCTGTATAGAGTATACTTTTTACCACCGGGTAAGATGCCATCTCGTCGGCAATCAGTTCCCGTAAGCGGAACAATTCAACCGCGTATGTTGCAGACATATATTTACAGGACCTCAATTCAGAAAGCTGTTCCTGTATATCCCGATCCAGTGCGACATAACTGCTCAGTTTCTCAATATCCTCCAGACTTTCATTTACCTGCTGTGAAAAAAAATCCAATTCCTGAAGGGATTTCTCATATAGCTTCCCATCATAGATGTTCAGGCTCATCTGCAGAGATGCCATGGAAATAATACAGGAAATCCCTGCAAAGAAGGCATATACCAAAAGCATTTTCTTTGCCAGCTTCATGTTCTTAAAATTTTCTTTCCATTTTATCTTCATCGTTTGCCCTGTACTTTTCATTCTGAAATCCAACCAAATTTTATAATCCGTTCAAACAAAAAAGCATATCTCCTATATGAAACAAGAGATATGCCCGCGTAATAGAGGTTTCACTCTCCCTCTTTTTATCACCTTTTCATCTCACTATGGTATCCCGTTGTTTTACGGTCCTGTATGATATCATTCAGTTCGTCAAGATTCATAGCCTGCATATCTCCCGTAATGGTATTTTTCGCTGCACTGCAGGCATTGCCGTATTCCAACGCTTTTTCCGGACACCCGCCCTCGCAGAGCAGTCCATACAGCACACCTGACACATAAGCGTCTCCGCTTCCTATCCGATCCACCACCTCTATATTTTCATAAGGCTTTTCTTCATAGTATGTATCCTCTTTTGCATCATAGATCACAGATGTAAAGCTATGGACTTTCGGACTGTGCACCGTCCTTTGGGTGGAGGCCACGACAGAAACAGGGTACTCCTTTGCAAAGCTTCTCATGATTTCTCTGACATTCCCTGATTTTCCAAAGGTCAGCCGCGCAGTGTCTTCTGAGCAGAAGAAAATATCCACATAGGGAAGAATCTGTTCAATGCACGCCCTTGCCTCTTTGCCTGACCAGAGGTTGAGCCTGAAGTTCACATCAAAGGAAATGCATGTCCCTGCCTCTTTAAATCTTTTTATCATCTGAATCACTGTATCCCGGCACGTTCCGCCAAGTGCCAGTGTGATGCCTGAAGTGTGGAAGCATCTGGCGGATCCGTAGATACGTTCCCCAAATTCCCTGATATTGATTCCGGCAATAGAAGAATGACCGCGGTCATATACGATTCCGGGACTTCTGGGATATGCGCCATTCTCATAATAGTAAATGCCAAGCCTTGCATCCGCACTTCTGTCTGACAGCAGATAATCATCCCTGACGCCGCAGGCAAGGATTCTGTTTCTGGCAAACTCTCCGATACTGTTAGACGGAATACGGGATACAATCCCGGTACGCAGCCCGAGAAGCGCTGCCCCTGCCGCCACATTAAGCTCTGCCCCTCCTATCTGTTTTTCAAAGACCCGGCTTTGCACCAACCGCTCATGTTCCGGCGGTGAAAGCCGCAGAAGTACTTCACCCATAGACAATAAATCGAATTCTTTTTCCATAAATCTCCTTCCTTTTACAAAGCAGTCCCGGAAGCTCAAAACGCCCGGATTTCCGCTCTTTTTAATATTTGAATTGATTTTCAAAGCTGACTACGCCCTGCACCGGCTCAGAATCCACAGGAAAGTTCATCAAACCGGATGTTTTTACAATACTTCAAAGAAATGATCTGCCCTCCATCCCTCTGTTCAGGCAGTCTTACCCGCCGGAACAAAACATCCCGTATCTCATACCCCGGTGTATCGAATCCACACAGCTCAACAGCCGCGCACTTCTCTTCTATTCCTTCCTGATTCCGAAAAACCCCCTCTGCCGCCACGTCTGTAAAACTGCATTTTTCAAACACCGGCGGCATCGGTGCAGCAGCTCCGTCATCATTATAGCCGACGGAATGAAAAAGAATTCTCGGCATTACACAGTTCCTGACGTGAATATCCCGGACATAACCGCCCCGTTTTTTTGTTCCCTTGATTTCCAGCCCCCATATGCTGTTTCTAAGATCACAATCCCAGATTTTTACATTCTCCACACCGCCGGACATTTCACTGCCGATTGCAAATCCATGGCCTTTTTTACAGATACAATCAAAAATACGAATATTTCTGCAAGGGCGGTTCACTTGATTCCCTTCCGGATTTTTACCGGATTTTATAGCAATAGAATCGTCTCCTGTATAGAATATACAGGCAAAAATTGTACAATTTGTCGAGGAATCCGGATCCCAGCCGTCACCATTCCACACATTTTCAGATCGGAATACACAATGATCGGTCACGACATTATCCGAATAAATCATATGTACATTCCAGCTTGCGCCATCCTTTAATGTAAGCCCGGAGATTGAAACCTTCTGGCAATTACTGATATTAATCAATCTGGGACGCAATCGCCCCGGTATTGTTTCCGGTTTCTCGCACTCCTGAACCGCAGCTCCCAAAGATGCAAGATAGTCTCTCAGATTTTCCGTCTCATAAGCAATCACCTTCTCTGCAAGACTTCTGCCGCCGCCGGCTATGGTTCCTTCTCCACGGATGACTACATTCCTGCAGTTATAACCGCCCTTATGTCTCATCTCGCCCAGATTCAGCAGGCTGCTGTAGCACAACATTTCTATTCCTTCAAATCTGCTTGGAATCATGGGGAGATAATCCTCCCTCCGAGCCGTTCCCTGCAAAACCGCCCCCCTTTCCAGATAGATTTCCATATTGCTGTGAAGCCTCAAAGAACCTGTCAGAAATACCCCTTCCGGGATATACACCATAGCGTACTCGTCACAATCTTCAATCGCCTGCTGAATGGTCTCTGTGTTTATGGTCTTTCCATCTCCCACAGCATGATATGGGGGTTTTGTTATATCTAAAATCTTCTTTTGCTTTTGTGTTTTTACCCGAACGGTTTCATGGCTTATCATTTTCTCTCCACGCATCCATTGGATTCCAATAGAATATACCGTATCCGGTTCTAAATCAGAGAATTCATAATGCGTTTTCTCTGTTATCCCTGCCACTTCCTGATTGAAAGAAATCCTGTAATAATCCTTATCTAAAAACGATTCCTGCTTTTCCCAGTAGAGCGTCACCGTCTTATCAGTGATCAGGCTATCAATTGAACCTTCATTTTCCATATCATAGTTCTCCGTTCTCTTTCCCTCTCCGTCTTGCCCCTCCTTATTCTCCGACTTACTGCCATTCTTTCTCTTTTTTGTCTCTTTCTCCCGAAGAATATGGTGTAACCAGAGCGTGTTTGAAAATTGCTTTCCGCAAGATGTATTCCACAATTTGTGGGATATTTGGTTCAAATAAGGGAGGCGTAGCGGGCTACGCTGACCGAATTTGGGACAAATAGACCGCAAAGTGGGGGATGCAGATTGCGGGAATGAATTTTCAAACACGCTCTAGGATCAAATGAAAACCCCATTTAAAATATATTTTGAAAAGCAACTCTTTCCAAATCTATTTTAAATAAGGTTTTCTGTTTTTTGTTTCTCTATGAAGTCTGTTTTTTTCTATATAAGATAATACCCACAGCTGCAGCAGCTCCCATACAGATTACCCAGGGAAATATCACCTGATTGTCACCTGTTTTCGGCTTTTTCGTTGTAATTGTGGGCTTCGGAATCTTCTCCGCCTTTACATTTGCATGTACCTCGTAATTCCATGTCCCGTCTTCGTTAAAAGAAGGGAGCACCGCCAGAAAGTTTTCACACTCATAGAGATCACTGCTTCTTTTTTCCTGCACGATTAAATAAATACCCGGCGAGACTTCAGGAAATCCCAGGGTTTTTCCTCCCTTTGTCTCCACAACCGCAGCGGTACCTTTACTCTTATTTTTCTTGACAAGTTTTACACAGGTTTCCGCCGCATTCTTCCTGTCAGAAGCAGTCTTAAGCGTTTCAAACTTTATTTCTGAAAATTCCGGGAGCATCTGGAACCCCTCATCCGAAGCACTTCCGACCTGGTATAAGTTAAAACGATAACCGCTTAAATCATATGGAAACTCCAAACTGATACTGCCCTTTTTATCTTCAAATACAGCCGCCGGAACAATCCTGCACAGGCATAAGACCAGTGCAGCCGCACAAATGCAGATTGTCAGAACTTTTTTACTGAATGCTTTCAATTATCTCACCTCCTTTTTCGATTTCTGATAACGATTGCCGCGATAACAATCCCAACACAGAGAGTCGCTGCACCAATCAGGATCAAAATCTGAAGCTGCTCAGGAACCTCTGTCTGCTTTTTCCCGGCTGTCACCAGTAAATCTTCCTGAACGTAAGGAATACGTTCCCCTCTTACCAATAACCGGTGATCATTCACCCCATAGGGCGTACAGGTTACCAGCGTGGTATAATCCTTTCCCTCTACAATCTGAAGATCCTCTGTCTCACCTGGAAGAACAACCTTTATCTGGTCAACCTGATAGGCTGACGTTTCATCCAATACATGAAGGTAAAAAAGATCCCCCGGCTCCATCTGATCCAGGTCCGTCAGCAGCTCCGCCGACGGAAGGCCTGTATGGCCGGATAACACACAATGTGTACTCTCTCCTCCAATGGGAAGTGACGTGCCTTCCAGATGACAGACACCCTTCTGCAATAATTTTTCATCTGTTTTGTTATAAATCGGCAGATAGACGTCTATTCCGGGGATCTCAATATATCCTGAAATTCCTCCTACATCTAAAACCGCTTCATATTCTTCCTGGTCCCCATACTTCCCGTTCAGCGCTTCCTGTGAGTTTCTGCCTGCCAGCATCTGATTATAAGACACTGCCTGCGCTTTTCGTTTTTCCAGTTCCGCATCCTCAATCTCCGCCACTGCCTGATCATAGTCCGTGATCTCCACCGTAGAAGTCAGACGACTGATAAGATCACTGATTTTCGGATAAAGCAGGCATCCAATACCTGTTATAAATACAAGACTCATAAATCCTGTCGCCAACCGTCTTTTCATAATGGATCCCTGCTCCTTCCATCATCTTCTGCTTTTTCCATGTCCCTTCTTTCGGAGACAGATACCTCCGAAAATTATGAACAGAATGACAAGTATCAGAATCACGGTCTCTCCTCCGGATTCGGATGTATCAACCATCTGCTTTTCTTCCTCTTCACCGGTGCTTTCGCCAGGAATCCGGCTGCCTCTTACCAACAACCGGTGGGTGTTGATTCCATACGGCGTGCAGGTCAGCAGGGTAACATAGTCTCCGTTTGCATCAACAGCCAGGTCCTCTGTCTGTTCCGGCAGCACCGTCTTAATCTGATCCACCTGATAGGTAAGCACCTGATTCAGGATATGTACAGAGAATACATCTCCTTCTTCCATCTGGTCCAGATCATCAAAAAATTTAGCCGACGGCAGTCCGCGGTGTGCGGACAATACTGCATGGGTACCCGCTCCTCCCACCGGAAGAGAGGAATTCTCCAGAAGCCCTACTCCCTTCTGAAGAATTTCCTTTGAAGTCCCCTGGTAAACCGGCAGGTAAACTTTAATCTTCGGTATCTCAAGATATCCGATCGAATCCCCGATATTGAGGATTGACACCTGCGAAGCTGCCCGCTTTGCCGCTTCATTGTCAAAGGGGTCGCTCAGCACCCGCCCTACCAGAGTCTTATTGTATGCTCTTGCCTTTTCCAGAATCTCCTCAATCTCCTCCTCTTCCAAATTCCTGACCTGTTCCTGATAGGAAGCGATTGTGGCTTCTGAAGTTGCAGCCTGAAGCATATTACTGATAACAGGATAGAGGAGTATCCCAATCCCGATTATAAATACTGTGAAAATGCCAATAAGCGGCCATTTTTTTCTCATCTGGATTCAGCACTCCTCTTTCTTATTGATCGCACCCCTGAGATTTATGTTTCTCCGATGCAAACTTATCCTGTCTTTTGCTTAGCGTGCGCTTTTTCTGCTCTTTCTGAGGTACACTGCAAACATCAGAGCTGCTGCTGCAATCAGCACAATACCTGCAACGGTAAAGATCGTTGTACCGATGCCGCCGGTACCCGGAAGGGTAAATCCTTTTGTATTGAGTACGCCGACTTCAAAGAATGTGTATTCATGCTCTGTCACCGTAGTAAGTGTCTTGCCGTCAGCAGTCACTGCTGCTGTGCCGGTAGGCTCTCCCTTTGTATTCTTCTCTGCTGTGATTACAATCGTAATCGGCTTTGCAAGCTTGCTGTAGCCTGCCGGCGCTGCTGTCTCGGTAAGTGTGTAAGTGCCTTCATCCAGACCTGGGAAATATAATCTTCCCTGTGCGTCGGTCACTGCATCCCCTTCCGTCACTGTCGGTACATTGCCCTCTCCGTATGTATAGCTTGCTACTGTAGCTTCACCTTTTTTCAGTGTAAAGGTTGCACCTGCAAGTTTTGCGTTGTTATCGCCTGTCTTATTCACTGCGATACCCCAGGTATAGGTTTTTACTTCAACGTCATCTGTCGTATGCGTCTCCCCGTTTGCAGGGTTTGTTGTATAGGTAAGGTTTACCTCATTCGGGTTTCCTGCATTTCCGAGAACCGCATATCGATTCAGCTCGGCGCTGTAATATACATTCACTTTTTTGTAATTTTTGATATCTGCATATGTAAAGTTAATCGTGATGGTTGTTTCCTGTCCATCTACAAGCGTTGCATTGTCCTCATTGCTGCCCTGTTTTGTAGTAACCGTATAGGATGATGCTGCAATTACTGTCTCTGTTCCATCTTCTGCCGCACCTTTTACTACAATGTCATTCTGAAAGGTAAGTCCCTTGCTCAGGGTATCTGTCATGTAATAAGTCAGCCCTGTAGTTCCTTCTTCATATACCGGAACATCTCCGCTTAATTTATAACTTACGGTATCCCCGATATCTTCGGAAGAGGCTTTATTCTCTTTGTCATTTTTCAGGATCACTTTGTCAACATTTGCAGTGGACTCTTTTGTCTTTACTTCAATGTCATAATTCCATGCTCCGTCCACTACTTCCGGAACAGTTACCAGGAAGGAAGCAGATTCCACGTGACCTGCTGTTGTTGAAACCTCCTCGACCAGATAGTAGCCCAAATCAACTGTGGTTTTTGTATTTCCCTTTACACCTGTATAACTTGCAGCTGCAGCTTTTGTATCAATTTTTGCAATCAGTGCCTGCAGCTCTGCTGCTGTGTAATCTCTGACCTGTTCAGCAGTTACAGATGCATCCGCGTTCTTCAGCAGATCTGTGGCTGTGTAATCATATTTATCATACTCTGTGGATCTGCTGATTGCAAAAAGTTTGTATAAATTATAGGTTGATCCTTCTTTGTCAATCGTGATGGTTCCTGTTGTGGCATCACTTGTTACATTCGGTGTGGCATCGTTCGCCGGCTGCGGGTTTGTCGTTGCTGCAAATGTGGTCACTGCCATCGCCAGTGTCATAACAACACTCAGCAGCAGTGCAGCTAATTTTTTCATTGTCTTCATATTTTTTCTCATCCTTTCTCAGATTATCCTTATTGACATGTTACCTTATCGTGCGGACCCTTTTCCGTCCGCTTACCTCCCTCCCTGCAAGTTTGTCTCCTTCTCCATGTATCTATACTAAAAGCAACAAGTGCCAGAAAGAGCAGGATACTTCCTGTTATCGTATATCCATAAGTCCCGGTTCCTCCGGTATCCGGAAGAACATATCCTTTTGCGTTGGCAACTGTTATCTTAAGGCTGTTCTCTTCCAATACGGTAACAGTGCTTCCTGTTCCGCTGCCGCTTAAGATTTCTCCGCCGTCTTTCTCTATACGCAGAATGATTGGTTTTACGAGTTTCGAATACCCGTCGGGAGCCTGGATCTCCTCCAGCCGGTATTCTCCGGGCAGCAATGCCTTCATCTCTATCAGACCGGATGGATCGGAAGTGCCGCTGTACGGTGCAACCTCGCTGTCCTCATGGAACATCTTTTCGTTCTTATCCCAGACTCCTTTTTTCATGACAAATTGGGCGCCTGCCAGTGTAACTTCCGCATCCTGGCTGTCTACCTTGAGAATGCTCAGCTTCAGCGGCAGTTTTTCATTGGTAATTACCTTATAAGACAATCCCTCACCCGGTCTGGTCTGTGTAACTTCTGTTCCGTCATTTAACATCACGGTTACATTTCCGCGGCCGTCCACAGTAATCTTCCATGGCTCTTCCGGACAAAGATAACGATCCGCAGCCTTGGTCTCATAAAGCAGATAATTTCCGTCAATCAGATCATCGAATACAACGTTTCCACCCTGATCCGTAGTCTTAGCCCCGTCTGTAACCAGGCCGGTCTTTGTCCAGCTTCCGTCTTCATTTACAGAAGCATTGTACAGTTCGAACCCGACACCCGGCAGTACCGGTGCCCCCGTACCTTCATCGACGCCCTCCTTCACCAGAGCCAGCGTTCCCGGTAGGTAATTCTTTGCGGTTATCTTCACACCGTCCCCGGCAGGAACTGCTTTCACCTTTGTTCCATCCGTAAGCGTCAGTTCTATCGGCGGAATCTCTTCTCCATCGGGATCATAATATCTGACACGATATCCATCCGGTACATGTTTCTCACCTATATAATACTGGTATTCCGCCTTGGTCACATCATAATCCACATTGGGCTTCAGTCTGCCCCACTTATAGGACCAACGATTCCCGGCATTCAGAGCTATCTCTCCAGACTCAGATTGTCCGTCGCCAATATCCTCCGTAGCTGTAACTTTCACGTCCGTGGTTTTGCTGCCCTCCGCCTGATACAGGCACATGTCAATCGAATCACCGGCATGACGCTCTTCGCCATCCGACCATATCTTCTGTATCTCTGCATTTTTATTCTTTGCAAAATTAAACGTAATTCGAAGGTTGGACTGGTCAAGACCTCGTTCCATATAGTAAACTTTAATCTTATATTCTTTATATGGCTCAAACTTATTGTCCGCTGATTCTACGCCCAGCTCTTCCAATGTAGAGTGCCAGATCCACTGATCATTTTCTGTCACGTAAGCATCCGAAAGTCCATACTTTTCTACATCCGTCAGAAATCCATCTTTACTCATGGCAGACGCCGTCGTGTCGCCATTCAGGTAATTCCACTTTCCGCTGACCGCTACATTACCGGTGGTAAAATCAATGGCGCCGCTGACTGCCCCATGGCTTCCTCCGATATCCAGTACCAGATGCTCTTTTCCATCCGTTCCCTCAACGAAAATCCAGACATCATCATCACCTGAGAATGTAAAGATACAATCTTTCTCTACATCCTTTCCGTTTTCATCCTTTTTTACAGTAGTTGTTCTGTTCTCTGACAAAGAAAACGGCACTTCTACTTTTGCACCAAACATATAATCCAGATTCGCAACCGAATACGGAGCTTTTCCTTTTTCCGTATAATCCCCGCCCTGATTAAAGGGGAAGAAAAACGGTCTCCCGGCATATGTTACCGCTTTCGTTTCGTCACTGCTTCCTGTCCGTTCAAGATAATATTCCCCTGTTTTTGTATCCTGCATCATACGCACTGCATAATGCTTCTTTGCACTGTCAAACGTCCAGTATCCGCTCTCTGTATCTCTTTCAAATGGAAATTCCACATTCTCATAGACCGCCCCGTAAACCGCCTTTTCCTGATTCTTGCCGGTCAGGAACTCTTTATTAAAGTAAGGGGATTCTATCTCACTGTTTTTCAGCAGTACATTTCCCGATTCTAAAGTACTAAGAGGATTCTCTTGATTCAAAAGACCCATATTCGGGAAGACTCTGCCAGTTTCACCGGGCTTCAGCTCCGTATTCACCCCGGCAAAACCGTTTCCGCAGGCGATTTGCGTCCTATAATTCCACAGTTGAGATCTCAAATACTTTCCGGTTGGCGCATTCAACATTCGGGAACCGCCAAAATAGAGCGGATATACTCCCTCAGAATTCTGATACAGGTTACTGATTGCCAGATTCCACGAAAATAAAGGCTGATCATCATACTGATCTTCATATTCCGTTTTGGAACTATCCTTAAGCTTCTTTCCCCAAAGCTCATAATCAGAGTAATAATCATAGAACTCAGATGTCGCGTAATACAAATTCGGATCCCGGGCATATGCTCCCTCCGGTATATCCCGGCTCGCATCACCAAGGTCATTGATCTCATCAACCTTTCCCCAGCTTCCGCCAACCGTTGTATCCTTACTCAATTCATCTACAACAGGTGCACCGTAAAAACAGTTTTCAGCCTCAAATTCCGCAAGATTATATTCCTCTGTGGCATAAATTCCACCTTTGTACTCGCCGTTATGCATGCTCATCTGCTGATATTTCCCGCGGAACCTAATGGTTTTTGCATCTTTGGGAATCCGCGCCCGCCACAGGTTTTCTGTGCATACATACTCGCCCTCAGGCGCATCCTGATCAGATAACCGGCTCATCATCTGCCATGTTTGACCGCTGTCTGTGGAGTACTGTATACCTTCTGATTCAATCTGCCGTTTATATATTTTTACAGGACTTGTCCCGTTAGCATTATTTATCGTTCCATCCGAACCCATATAGAAACTGCGATTATCAAACTTTGTAACAACATTGAAGCTTCCATCATTGTTTTTTACAAAACTCAGCTTGTTATAATTACCATCGTTATTCTCATCAACAGCATAAAGTTTCTTCCCATCGCCATTAGTCAGATTCCAGTAACGTTTCTCCTGCTTTTCTGCAGAGACATTATACATTCTGTACTGTTGTTCACCATCTCCATTATATGCCTTCTGCATACACCAGAGATAGGTATTCCCCTCTTCCCCGGTCAATGTATCTGGTAAAGTTATAAGAGAAGTATTGATTCCTGCAATGCCTTCCGGTGTTTCCCCTTTCAAACTACTGCCATTCCAGCGCAAGACCTGATCGCCGCACACCACCAGATATTCTTTTCCAGGTTCAAACTGCGCATTATCCGTGATCTGTTCAAAAGTGTTCCTCCCGCTTTGTACAGCACTCAGTCTGGAAAGTGCGTTATCGAAATATACCGGTCTTGTGGTATACTCATCCGCCAGTTTTTTTACTTCCTCCGCACTTAAGGCGCGTCCGATAATTTTATAATTATCAATTAGCCCCTTATAATACTCTCCTTTTTCCCAGTTTGCCTTTCCGATATACAGGATACTGTTCTCTCCAAGAATATCTGTCAGCGAATAACTGCTTGGCTCCCTTGCTGCCTCTTCTCCATTGATATAAAGAATCGTCTCTGTCTCTGTCTGAACGACGGTCAGATAATACCAGTCATCCCCGTCAGCCAGAGCTTTTGCTTCTCCCGGTCGTGAACCGGAATTTTTGAATCTTTGGGCAACGGCATTTCCTCCTGCATCTCCCAGAATACCCAGATACTTTTCATATGGATACTGTTGCGAATTTGCATCCGGTGCCGCATAGAACAGCCAGTTTCCGTCTTTCTTATCCGGCTTTGCCTGGAAAGAAACCGTCAGTTCCTTTACACCGCTCAGCAGGCTGCCTCCATCCTTCGTCTTTACTTCCAGGAACTGGGAAGTTCCATCCAGATACAGGGCTTTGCCTCCGTCATGGTCCTGAAGTGTATAAGTTCCTGCAGCCACTCCATAGCCGTTGGTGAAACCGGTCTCTTCATCGTCAAATGTGAACTCTGCAAGCACCTCCGGCTTTTCTTCCGGCTTCTCTGCTGTTGTCATCGTGTGGGTACCAGACCCAAGGGTTACCTTCAGGAAGTCTCCTTCAGCTTCTCCCATCTTCTTCCCGTCTACCGTCAGGCTTGCATTTGCTGTCTCTCCTGTTCGTGGAATATAGACCACAGCTGTCGTATTCGCCGGTACGGTCACCTGACATTCGAAACTGTCCTCACCCTTTGTGTACCCGGCGCGGATGCTTCCCTTGACCGTCGGTACTTTGACGGACGCCTCCGCCACGTCTCCCGGCTGGAACTTCACCTGGAATTCTTCAAATCCCGCCTTCAGCGGCTGGATTCCGAACATTCCCCGGACGATCTGGCTTCCCGGTGCGCTTCCCCATGGGTGGGAGTAGGTCATATTGCTTTTATTTGCAGGATCCCAGGCTTCCGTCGTAATCGTCGCCCCAAGGTCATCCATCACATGCTTCCAGCTTCTTGTTCCCTCTGAGGTCATCAGGTCCATGGCCACATTCCCGGCGCCCGCATTGTACAGTCCCTCCAGAAGGAACCAGGAACCATATACGCTGGTTCTGATTTCTCCCTGGCTCCTGATATAGTCCGCCATCCGTTCCGCCATTTCCTGGTCCCGGTAAATCCCATAAGCCAGTGCGAACGCTGTGGCATGCTGGGAACAGTGGTCCGTTCCCACACCGTCGCGGAAGGCTCCCTTTCCTTCATCGTACAGCTGCTCCAGAAGGCCCGCCTTCAGCGTATCCGCGTGACCCTTCCACTGAGCCTGGTCTTCCGTTTTCCCCAGAACTCCCGCAATGTTTGCAAGGTCGGTAAATGCCCCGCAGGCAACCGCGTTCATGACCGTGTTGTAGTCTTTGCGCACATAGCCGTCCGTCTCCGTGTTCGGCCAGTCCACCAGTACCGCATTGGTCGTGTTCTGCCCCGATGTGGGGATTTTCAGAAGGCCGTACTCCGGCTGGAACAGATTCCAGTAAAGGGAACGGTTATAGCCGTTTCCGCACAGGATGTTATAATAGTTTTCCAGGGAATCGCTGTTTCCTGTATAAAGATAGTCGTTCCATGCATTTATAATTGTATAATAGACATATTCCACAGGCCAGGTGCGGTGGGTTGCCAGATATTCATTGCTGAACCTTGCAAGTGTATAGTCATCTTCAAAGGAATAGCCCGACAATGCGTTAATCAGCACATCCCCCTCATAAGCTCCCCGCTCCCTGGACTGGGAATCCACCATCAGATCCTGGTTTGTGGCTTTGATGGAATACTTACAGAATTCATAGATCCGGTTCAGGAGTTCATCCGAAGAATGGAATTCCGACTCTTCGTCTGAGAACGCCTGCCGTATGGCAATTCCCCGGACGTTATCCACCGTCAGCTCCGCCGGGCAGTTCAGGATTTCCACATAGCGGTAGGTCATCATCCCGGTATTTTCAAGCGTCTGCTCCCCTGCCTTCAGCGTCCAGTACTCCCGGTACCGGTTCCCGGTGCGCATCTGCCACTTTACTGTATTGGTTCCGGAGAGCTCTTCCCCATACCGAAGCTCCATCTTCCCTCCTGCGGGGGCATCTGCCTGCAGCTTCAGGCCGCCGACGATTTCCTTTCCCATATCCAGAAAATAGTGGCCTTCCCCGATTTTGGTCACAGATGCCGGCTCCGTCTCATATCTGCCCACGGGATCCGCCGTATAAGGCGCCAGATCATAACTGCCCACGATGTTTCCCCGGTCCTCCGGAGCTGTCCAGGATGCATCTTCCGCAAACCCCGGCTCATTCCAGCCGAAAGGCCATGCATTGGCATTCAGGTTCTGTGCATCCGCTGTAAAATACCCGGTTCCGATGCTGCCGCCGTTTCCGCCGGTCCCGTTATCGCCGAATGCATTGGTCCCGTCCTTGACCTTCCACCCGTATGCCGGGTTTCCTGTATTTGACACCACCTGCTTTGTTCCGTCTTTATAAAATACCGTAAGCTGGCAGAGAAATGACTTTTCGTCCCTGGTATAATTGATGGCTCCAATTACATTCTCCCCGGCACGTATCTGCTCCGTCACATCGTAGGTATTATAGTAAAGGACACCGGAACCATCCGAAGGGTCCGTGCCGAACCGGGACGGGCCAAGTCCTGCATGGTGACCGTTCACATAGAGATTATAGACGTACTGCCTGGTCTTCTCCGGTGTTTTCGCTGTCACACTCACTACTGCCTTCTCTATCTTCTCCGGATCCTCAATCCGGAAAGAATCCCTTGCAAAGATAAAGCTTCCTTTTTCCGGCAGCCCTGTCTCCGGATAAACCGTATCCCCGCCAAGCAGCGCCGGAGTCAGCAGGGCATTTGGGATATTCAAAACCCCGTCTGAAACCGTACATCCCTCTACGGGACTTGTCTGGCCTTCAAAATCTTCTTTATAAAGCACCTCTCCTTTTTCTCCGCTCTCCGTTACCTGGTATACCTCCAGGTTATCCACAGACCCGGACTCTGTACGGCCGGTACGGAACCCGATACTTCCGTAAGCAAAACCCTTATCCACCTGGTAGGAGGATACTTCCGTAAATTGGCCGCTCCCCTGCAGCTTCACATAAGTCGTTACCTGGTCCCCCAACGCCTGGATCTTTACCCGGAACCATTCGCCCTTTGGAAGGTCCAGACCGCTGACTGCCGTATCCTGATTGTAGCTTGCGACTGTGCCGTTGTATGTATAGTGGGGTGCAATTTTGTTGTCCCCCGTCCGTATCTGCCAGACATAATTATTGCCTGCATCCACACCCCGGAACGCAATTCCCACTACCGTATCTGTTTTTACATCCATCTCAACCGCGTAATCCGTCCATCCATGCTGTTCGAATATATTTCCGGCTGCTGCAGAACCTGCCTGATACCAGATTCCCTTTATCGTCTCCCAGCCGCTTCCCACTGCCGTAGTGAATGCCTGGGGCGCAGAGAATCCGCTTTCCTTACCATCTTTATCTTTGATCCGGACACTCCAGTAATAGAGACTGTTATCCGATAATTTACCGCCGAAATCCGCTTTTACACCGGAAGACTGTGCGGATGTAACCCAACCGGTATCGCATAAGAACTCGCCTTTTCTTATTGCAGCTTCTGTTGTTCCCACTACAATCTGATATGCAGTCTGATACTCATCCATATCCCCGTCTTCCATCGCCCAGGAAAAGGAAAGGTTTTCCTTGTCTACACCCAAAGGCTTTTCCAGAAGGTTCAGCTTCATTGTACTGACAGAGGGAGAACTATTTCCCACAGCATTGGTATTTTCTGCATAGGTCATAGTACCTCCCATACCCGCGATGGGCATAACGGCCATTACCCCTGCAAGACATAACGCAATTATTTTCTTTCGCACTCTCTTCTCCTCCTTCAATAGCTTCTTTATCACATACTAAAAACGCCGCCTCTATTTTTTCTCAGCTCTGCTCTTTATGACAATACAATGTCATCAATTTTTTTCAGCTCATCTTGTGGAAACTCCGCACGTTCAAGCACTTATGATATTTCATCGCGTTGTACCTGTTTCTATCCGCCTGATACATATCTAAAATTCTTCCTTTCTGTAAACGGAATCACCGCCAGTCTTCATAAGCCGGGCTGTCTCTCTGCTTACTCACACCGTTTTTCCGTCCATTACTATATCACCTGCATGTGCAAGCACACTCTGGTTTATGTCTATTGTCCAGAACTTTCATAGTGATATAGCTTGTTTCTTATATCATACAAGATCTTTGGGGAAATGATAGAAAAATTCTTAGAAGTTTCCGGAATATTCTTAGATCATATTTTGTATACTATCTATACTAAAATTTTCCTATACTCCAATGCCAGGCCATTGCTCTTCTCTTCGCATATGATTGATCTGTTTCCGATAACGCCACAAGCGGGAATCCAAAACCAAGAGCCGCTTTCACTATCTCTGAAAATCATCAGTAGTGAAAGCGGCCGCACATTTTTGCTGATTTGCCAGCTACAATTTAAATATTTTAAAATTGGGGTTAAACTTTAATTAGAATTTGAACAAATAGTTCATGATTTTTTTCATTTTGACAGTCAATGACCATTCCCGGCTGCCATGGAAGGAAACCAAGGTGTGTGATTCGACGAATTCACGTTGTTTTCCTTGCAATTGATAATAACTGGATAGGAACTCATTCTCTCCTGGTACTGTAATAGAGCCGATAATTACATAAAAGGAAAAACCTTCCAGAACTTACCATGCATAAGCTTCCGGTGCAATTCCCGGTCCAGGAAAAATTTTATCCAGATCAGCCAGCATGTCAGAAGGAAGTTTTATTTCAAGTGCTTTCAAAGAGGACTCAAACTGTTCATAGGTGCGGGGACCGATTACAGGTGCCGTGATAATAGGGTTATTTAATATCCATGCCAAAGCCACATCCTCTTCCTTCAGTCCGGCATCAAAACACAATTTACTATAGGCACGAAGTTGATTTTCGTACAATTTTATTTTTGCTGAATTTCCTTTTCTTCGAGCCATATTATCTACATTACCTGCCAGCAATCCTCCTCCAAGAGGCGCCCAAGTCACCACACCTATGCCATATTCCTTACAGGCAGGTAGTACTTCTGATTCTATAGAACGAGCCACCAGTGAATAACGCTCCTGCTGTACCGCAATTCCCAGAAAATGACGCATCACTGCTTTTTCTTGAGCCTGTACGATCTTCCAGGCAGGAAAATTACTTGCTCCCACATAGTCAATCTTCCCTTCTTGAAACAACGCCTGAAATGTTCCCCACAGTTCTTCAAAGCTACAGTTTCTGTCTATGTGATGCATATAATAAAGCTCTATATGCTCTGTCTGCAAACGTTCCATTGATGCTCTCAAATGTCTGCGTATCTTATATGCTGAAAGTCCTGGAACGGTATTAGGACCGTCATATGGATTCCCCATATCCTCATGTACCTTCGTTGCCAAAACGGTTCTCTCCCGTCTCCCGTCTCCCTGAGCAAACCAGCGTCCAATAATGGTTTCGGTAATTCCCATTTTCCCTACTATTTGTCCGTAGTTATTAGCTGTATCAATAAAATTAATTCCTGCGTCTAATGCAGCATCCATAATACGAAACGCTTCCTTTTCCTCAGTTACCGCACCAAAATTCATTGTGCCCAGACAAATCCTGCTTACATGTAAACCGGTACGTCCCAAATTAATATACTCCACTTTTTCATCCTCCATTTTCTGAATAGTTATATTATGATGATACAAGCGTCAAAAGGTCATGCTTTTCATGCTTGCATGAAAAGGCATGACTTTGGGACGCGAAAAACACCGAAAAGTAGCCATTTTTCGTAGAAAAATGAGCGAATTTGAGGTGTTTTAGGATTGCTTCGCATTTCATGTTCCTGCAATCCTATTGAATTTTTCACCCATTCTATCAACCAAATTCCATAGCGGTATCGTGATAACTTAATGAATAATATCTAAGTGCAGCTTGTCCTTTGCATTATACGAAACGTTCAGAAAAATAATAGAAAAATTCTTTGAAGCATATGGAATATTCTTAGATTCTGTTTTATAGCTCATGCATACATTAGAAATTTCTATTGCTAAATAGCAGTAAATACATATTTTCAACAATATGCGGAAGATTCATTCGCATTTCTGGCGGCTTATATTTTCTTTTCCAGATATTCTGACAAAACTCTTACTATAAACTTGTGATCATCCATATGGGGCAGATTGGAAACTGTAAGTATTGCTACAATCTCTCCCGCTTTTAAACGAATAGGAAAACCACCGCCTGCAAATATAAAATCTTCTTTTGATAAGCCATGAACATCTACCGTTTCTCCCGAAATAGCCTCAAGTGCCCAGGCACCCAATGAAGAACGTTCAAAATAGGATACTGTGTTGAATTTCCTCTCCATCCAATTTTGATTAATATGATTTGTACCATCTGTCAGGTGTTGGTATATAATCGTACCATTCACCCTGCGAATTGCTACCGCAAGAGCCATATTTTCTGCATATATCTTATCTGTAATAAATGTCCCCAACTCCAACGCATCTTTATTGGAGAAATGTTCAAACCGGAGTATTTTTTCCTGTTTCTCCGTCATCATTTTGATTTCTTCATAATTAACTTCACTCATGTTGTTCCCCTTTCCTTATCCAACATGACGCTCAAATCTTGTGAATCCAAGAACTTTTTCAATTCTGTCCATTGCATCCTGTGGAATCACCAAAGCACTGGCTTTCATATTATTCTCCAATTGGGATGGCTTACTCGCACCTGCAATCACACAACTTATTTCCGGATGCTGTAAAATCCATGCCATCGACAGGATTGCTACATTCGTCCCTAAATCATCTGCCACCTTTGTAAGTTCATCAACGATTGCAAGATTTTCATCTGTAAGCAGATCGTTAATCTGTCTGTCAGCCTGATGCGTTGCACGGGAACCTTTCGGATATGGCTGTCCCTTCTTATACTTACCAGTCAGAAGTCCCTGCGCAAGCGGAGAAAAGGATGTAATACCAATACCGTATTTTCTGCATGTACCCATGATTTCATGCTCAATATATCTGTCTACCATATTGTACTGCGGCTGAATTACAGATATAGGATAAAGACCAAGTTTCTCAATAATTTTCTGTGCTTTCTCAATTCTTGCACTGCCCCATTCCTCACTGACACCATAGTAGAGAACTTTTCCCTGTGCGACCAGATCACTCATTGCACGTAATGTTTCTTCCAGGTCAGTGTTTTCATCATAGCGATGGCAATAATACAGATCCAGATAGTCTAACTGCATATTCCTTAAAGATTGATCACAATTTTCCATAATATGTTTTCTTGAAAGTCCTCTGTCATTCACACCATCTCCTGTCGGAAAATACACCTTACTTGAAATCACAAGCTCCTTGCGGGGATAACCTTTTAAAACTTCACCTAAAAACTGCTCTGCTGCACCGCCGGAATATGCATCTGCACAATCAAAGAAGTTAATGCCGTTTTCATAGGCAAGCTTAACTGTTTCTCTCGCTATGTCTTCCTGTGAACTTCCTTTCAGATCTGTCATCCAACTGCCAAGTGCAATCTCACTGATTTTAATTCCTGCTTTCCCTACATTACGATACTTCATTTTACATCCTCCTTTAGGAAATTTTAGTTAAACGTTTTCATATTATAATAAAAATGCGTTTTTACGCATCTTTATTATCATTTATACGGTACTTCTTTCCATGATTTCATACGGTAATATAACATCCGTTAATGGAGCTTTTTGTTCTATATGGGCAATCAGCATGCTTGCAGCCCGCTTTCCCATCTCATACGCATCCTGCCTGACTGTAGTAAGTTCAGGATTCATATATTTTGAAATATATATATCATCAAATCCTATAATTTTTATATCTTCAGGTATGCTTTTCCCCAGTTTTTGACAAATATTGACCGCTCCAATTGCAATTAAGTCATTTCCACATACGATACAATCAATCCCCGAATTCCGCTGCAATAAAGTCATCGCCCCTATATGCCCGGTCTCTACAGAAAAGGTTCCCGGATAATGAAGCCTTTTATCAAAGTCTATTCCCGCCTCTTTTAGACCTGCCATCAGTCCTTCGTACCGTTCTTTACTTGGAGACATTAGAATATCATCTGTAATATATGCAATCTTTTTGCACCCCTTCTCTGCAATGTATTTAGCTACATCTCTCATTGCCGAGAAGTTATCAATTCGGACACTCCCCATGTTCTGGTTCGTCTCTATTTTTCTATCAATAGCTACGATTGGAATGGATATCTCTGAAAGCAGTCTTTTGCTCGTCGCATAATCAGAGCTAACATATATAATGCCGTCTACCATCTTGGATTTTAAAACATTTAAAAACTTTTCTTCCTGTACCGAATTACTATCTGTACTGCAAAAGAACATCGTATACCCATGCGCAAATGCCTCATCCTGTGCACCCTTAGCCATTTCAGGAAACGCATTACCAATGTCTGGAATAACCAATCCTAATGTTTTCGTATTAGCCTCCTTTAAGCTTTTAGCCATACTATTCGGAACGTATCCCAAATCACCAATTACTTCAAATACCCTTTGCCGGGTTTCTTCTGAAATATGCTCATCTTTTCCATTAATAATTTTTGACACTGTAGCAATTGAAACATCCGCCTGTATAGCCACATCTTTAATTGTAGTGCGATTCTGATTCTTTTGCATCCCTGTACCACCCTCTAAGTAAACGTTTACCTAATTATATTAGGAAATACTTCTTTTGTCAATAGGATTCATCATCGTTTTACCAGTTACTTTCCGAACGGAAGCCGAACCTCGATTGTAAAACGCCCTTCTTCCAGCAACGCTTTTACAGTTCCTCCCATCTGTTCCGTAAACCGCTTTACAATCGCAAGTCCAAGTCCCGTTGTCTTTCTGCTTCTCGATTGGTCCGTGGTATAAAAACGATCAAAAATCTTGTCCATATCACCACGCTCAATACTGTCTGTCAGATTTGAAACACAGATCACTGCCTGATTTCCCTCTCTGGTCAGTGATAACCGATATCCTCCTTTGCCGTGTACCAGAGCATTCTTAATCAGATTTTCGACAATTCTGACAAACGCATGTTTATCTGTTTTCATCCGGCAGACTTCCTGTGTAATACTTACTTCCGGCTCGCAATTTTTCTTCCGAAAGTCCTCATAAAACATGGAAATCGTATCAGCAAACACATTACTGATCTGAAATACCTCTGGTTCGAATTTCATCTCACCCGCTTCAATCCGCGCGTACTCAAATAACTGATTCAACATATCGGTCACATCATCCAGCCGATGTTCCACAATTTTGATATATCGTATCTTTGTTTCCTCTTCTGTCTTTGGATTTTGCAGCATCTGCAGATACCCCTTTGCAGAAGTAAGGGGTGTACGGATATCGTGGGAAATACTGGTAATACTCTCCCGGTAAACCCGATTCTCATTTTGAAGCCGATTCTTCTCCGTCTTATACTCCAATACCAGGCTATTGATCTCAGAAATTATTTTCTCCGTTTCTCCCACATGGCAATAAGAGGTCATCTGATAATTCGTATCTTTTTCTTTCAACAAGGCAAGTTCTTTCCGCATATGATTGATCTGTTTCCGATAACGCCACAAGCGGGCGGACAAGATGCCCCCCGCTGTAACCACTCCCACAGTGATTCCCCACCATATCACCGACATAGATTCCTCCTATTTTACATCTGTTTTCTGAAAATGCCAGACACCCACAATCAGGGACAGCGCCATCCAGAAAATAACTGAAGCTGCCATACGAACAAGAAAATGACTGTCAATCCCTGTCACCGGACATTGCTCAACCAGGTTCAGAAGCCAATAACCAGACGGCTGGAACTGTAATTTGCGAAACACAAGATCAAGCGCAGATGTCAACGTAGTAGAAAAAATAACTACACAGATACTGATTGAAATTCCTGCTCCGAAATTTCTGCACAATTCACTGATTGTAACCATAATTCCAGTCAATGCAACTCCAAGCAAAAGCTGTATTCCCGTATACACACATAGGTTTTTAAAGAATTCTCCCGTTAACCCGCCGCTACCTTTGAAAATAATTCCAAACAGCACGACTGCAAAGACCATAAAAAGCAATAGCAGAATTACCGCAATCCCGGTAGCAATATACTTTGTAAGAAAGATTTTCCACCTGGCATAGCCTTTTCCCGTTATGTTTTTCATAGCACCATTTCCATATTCTCCAATCACGAAAATCGCTGAGAAAACTGCGATGATAATTCCGGCAAAACCTCCGAACATCTGTTGTTCCACATCTAAAATCTCAATCGAGTCCCAGACAGGAGCATTTTCCTCTACATTCTCTACCGTCACAGTAACTCCATAGGAGCCATTCTCCACATGTTCCTGCTGTGCTTTATCCATCAGAAAAAATGTTCCATATACTAATAATACAAATACTATCGTTACAATCCCACAGATATAAAAACTCTTGCTCTTCCGCAGCTTATAAAACTCGCTGTACATTAACTTAGGCATCCTGTCCACCTCCTAACAACTCCATAAAATAACTTTCCAGATCCTGCCCTGCCAGATAGCTTTCCTTTAGATCCACACCTCCCGCGATCAGCTCCCGGTTGGTTCTCTCCGGCTCATCCAGGTGTTCAAAGACACGCAGAATTCCCTGGTCCGGCACATCAAAATTGCGGATATGAAGTTTCTCTTCCAGGATATTCGCAGCCAGATCTCCATCAGAAACCACAAGCTTCTGACATCGTCGGCACCGTTCGTCCAACGCCTTTGCATCGAATTCTTCAATCAGAACTCCGTTTCGGATAATTCCATATTGGGTTGCAATCTTGGAAAGTTCACCCAGAATATGACTGGAAATCAAAATTGTGATTCCTTTTTCCCGATTCAGCTTCAAAAGCAATTCTCTGATTTCCCGGATTCCCTCCGGATCCAAACCATTGATGGGCTCATCCAAAATCAGGAAATCCGGATTTCGAAGCAGCGCAATCGCAATCCCAAGTCTTTGTTTCATACCCATGGAAAAATTCTTGACCTTTTTCTTTTCCGATGCTGACAGCCCTACAAATGCAAGCATCTTGTCAACTGCCTTTTTATCCGTAATGCCGAAACTCCTTCTTATGACTTCCAGATTTTCTCTTGCTGTCATATTCGGATACACACCCGGATTTTCAATCAGGCTTCCCACCCGAAGCCGCTGCTGTTCCAGATTTTCTGAACCAAACAACGCAATGGTTCCCTCATTTGGTGCCGCAAGTCCTGCCACCATCCGCATAAATGTTGTCTTTCCGGCTCCATTTTTTCCGATAAAACCGTAAATTGCCCCTTTCTTCACATGCATGCTGACATGATCTACCACCTTATTTTTTCCATATACTTTAGTAATATTTTCTGTTCTCAATACCTCTGTCATCTCTATTACCTGTCTTCCCCTTTCCGTTCTTTCTTTACACACCTATCATAGCATCCGGTATTTTAGAAATTTTAGGAAAAGTATAAAGAAATCCTAAAGTTTTCAATTCTTATTTCATTTTAAATCCAATCCCCCACACTGTTTCAATATAGGTTTCCTCCCCATGAACCTTCGCTAACTTCTGGCGTATGTTGCTGATATGTACATTCACGGCGTTATCCTCTCCCAGAAATTCCTCATTCCATACGGATTCATAGATATTGCTTTTCGTAAATACCTTGCCGGGATTCTCCATCAGCAATTCCAGAATCAGATATTCCCGCCGTGTTAGACGGATGTCCCTTCCGGAAACTGTAATCCGAAAATCCTCCGGTTCCATAAGGATATCCTTGTACCGCAGGACTCTCCCTCCGCTCGCTTCTTCCGGCTCCCGTTCCCCTTTTGGATTTTTTCCGCTGCGCCTTAAAACCGCTTCCAATCTTGCCAACAATTCTTCCGTGTCAAAAGGCTTTATCATATAATCATCCGCTCCTGCCCGAAGCATTGCGATCCTTGTCTGTATGTCATCTCTGGCCGATGAGATGATGACCGCAATCTCTGGATATTCCTTTTTCATTTTACCCAGTACTTCTTCTCCATTCATTCCCGGCAGCATCAAATCCAGAATCATCGCTGCCGGACACTCCTTTTCGATATAGAATAACGCTTCCGTTCCCGAAAATGCCTGTGCAGTTTCATAACCATTTTGCTGCAGCAGTTCCTTTAACATCTGACTGATATCGTTATCGTCTTCCACAATTAAAATATAATTTTCCATCTTCTCCTCTTGCACTTCCTATATTTCACGTTATTTTATACTGTTCCTGCCTCCCTGTCAAGAAAACGGCAGCTATGGACTTCCCTTGTATCCATAACTGCCGCCTTTCATGACCGTTTTTTAATTATAATATCACCGCTGACAGAATCAAAAGAAAAAGAAGCATCTCCATCTTTATAAATTCCTTTATCATCCTTATACGTAATCTGAAATTCACATTCGACAGAACCGCTTACCGTATCACTCTCGTATGTAAATCCCCTGTTATCCGGAAGAATCAAAGTTACCTCTCCGCTGACACCATCCGTACGCACCTTTTCCGGACAGATTCCGGAATCTACGGTAATATCTCCCGAAACGGTATCCGCTTCCACGCTCCCAAAACTTCCCTTTACATCAATCGTACCGCTGGTCGTATCTGTATCCATCTTCCCCTTCACCGTCAGAGCTTCTCCCTTCAGGCTTCCGCTGGTACTATCCATATCCAATTCAGACATATGACACTTCGTCAGCACAAAATCACCAGATGTAGAATCCAGCTTCATTTGTTCCGCAGAAATCCCCCGAATCTCCGTATCAGAAGAAACCGTATCAATTTGTATCTCTCCCATGGCTTCGGCTGTTTTCACCGGAATCCGGATTGTAAGCTCTTTCCTCAGATTGTCTCCAAAGGAAAACCAGCTCTTTTCTGCCTTCCGATACTGTATCATCAGTCTTCCGTTCTTATTATAGTAATGAAGCTGCTTGCTCTCTTCCAGTTCTTTCCGCGCTTTTTCCGAAACCTGTACGGTATCTCCATCATACACTTCCACGGTAATGGTGCCGTCAACCCAATTCACTTCCAGGCTCTCAATCTCATCTCCGTTGATTTCAACATTGCCGGGCCGGTATTTATCCGCATCCGAATACTGTACACTGCTGTTAAATCCAAAAGAAAAACTGCCGAATCCTACATTCCGGAAGTCCCCTCTGATTCCCAGAATCAGTATCACAGCTAACAGCACTGCCGAAATGGACCATGCGACAATCCGGATGATTGCTGATTGTTTTCTATTCATCTTCTATCCCTGCCTTTTCAATTCAAACACTACCTTCAAAATTCCCTCAACCGCTGCTCCAATCAGGAAGATCACCCAGGTAATATGCCATGCCATCGTCCAGAAACTGATGATAATATAGATTACGGTAATGATCGACCAAAGCGCACTGCTGAGCGCTTTCATCGCCCTGCGGTCGGAATCCGCCTGATCTTTCCATTCCTTAAACTCTTCAACAATCGAATCGTCTACCTTCCGGTAACGCGGCTTCGTCATATGATCATAGATCAGCAGCCCTGTACCGCACGCAATCATAAGAAACATTAACGCCGGTGCCAGATTCTCCTCTAACCGGGTGCCGCTCAGTAAGATTGGCGGAAGCAAACATAAAATATACATCATAACTGCTGCGGAAACCAGAAGCGCCGACTTCTTCTTTCCCCGTTCCAGCTGCTCACCGCTTACTTCCTTTTCAAAAGACAGCTCATCATTAAGCCCTGCCAACAGTTCATCCATATCTCCGATACTGGCTACTGCAATATTATACGCCGCCTCCGGCGTCTTGCCTTCTGCAAGAAGATCCCGATACTTATCTATCAGATTCTGTAAAATCTCTTCTTTTAATTCCACGGATTTTCTGGTCGGCTTCACGTCCCGGAACAGATAATCCATATACGCTCTTAACTTATCTTCCATCTTTTTCCTCCTCATCAATCCTGATCAGAATGTCAATCAGACACTTACATTCCTCCCACTCTTCCCTCATCCGCTGATACGCCAGCTGTCCTTCCGGTGTAATCGTATAGTAGCGTCTTCTTGCTCCCGTATTTTCATTTCCCCAATAAGAACTGATGTATCCGGCTTCTTCCAACCGGCGAAATGCTGTATACAGGGTCGCCTCCTTCAGTTCATATTGATTTTCTGTCTTTAACTGAATATCCTTATTAATCTTATAACCATAACTATCTTCCTGCATCAGATGTGCCAGGATGATGGTTTCCGTATGTCCACGGATCAAATCCGATGCTATCGACATGTGATACCTCCTTTCCTTTAGTTACATTAAACCACATGATACCTCATCTGTCAAGGTATATTCAGAACTAATCTATATTGGGTCAAGCAAATGAGTTCCTGGAGAATTCTAAACAGCAAAAGTTCCGCCTCTATTTTCGTGCATTGTGTTGACATTTTACGAATTTTGTATCACTATACTCTATATACAAGGAGTTAATGAATATGGCAAACTTAAATATTCATGTTGATGACACACTTAAAAAGCAGGCTGAGATGATATTTTCCGATCTTGGAATCACGCTTTCAGCTGCAACTACAATGTTTCTGAAACAAGTAGTCCGTCACAATGGAATTCCCTTCGAACTTCGCGCCGATCCATTTTATTCAGCCGAAAATCAAGACCGCCTATCAGCCGCAAAAGAACGTATGGAACAGAACGGCGGTACTGTTCACGAAATGATCGAGGTCGATGATGATTAAAGCCTGGGACGATTTCGCATGGGAAGACTATTTGTATTGGCAAAAACAAGATAAAAAAACATTGAAACGTATCAACCAATTGTTACAGGATATTGACCGAAATGGTTACACAGGTATCGGAAAACCTGCAATGCCGCACCCACTACGGTGATAGATAATCAACAAAAAGAAAAATGCTCTGAAAGTTCCATCCTCTCAGAGCATTTTTCAATACAATTTTTATTATTTTCTACATCGGTGCCGCATGGCAGCTCACGAAGCATTCGAAATTCTTCCGCTTTGGTTCTGGCTGTCACACTCTAACCCAGAATATTTCCAAGCACACCGTAAGATACGACCGACATAATTACCGCTGCGATCGCTATACCAAGCAAAATCGCCTTCGAAGACTTCCTGACCTCAATCCCCAGCAAAGAGGCAATCAATGCCCCTGTCCATGCTCCTGTCCCCGGAAGCGGGATTCCGACAAACGCCACCAGTCCCCAGAATTCCCCTTTCTTAATGTTATCACTTCGCTTCATCGCCTTATTCTCAAGCCATTCTACCATCGGCCGGAATACCTTTGTCTTCTTCAGCCATTTAAAAATCTGCTTGATAAATAATAAAATAAACGGAATCGGAAGCAGATTTCCGATAACACAGATTGGCAGCGCCTGCAGATACGGTACTTTCAGCAGCGATGCTGCCAACAGACCGCCTCTCAGCTCCAGAATCGGAAGCAGTGAAATAATGAAAATAACTGCCTGTTCTGAAATGTACGGTGACAGATTTTGAGTAAACCATTGTACTAAGGAATCCATAGTCCCTCCTTGTCTATCTTCATTTTATATCCATATGTAACCTTCATCGTTTCAAACCACTTTACGCTTTAAAGATGTCACATATGCTATTCTAATTCCCGTACCTGTATTTGTCAAAGACTTTTTCTTAAATCTGATGAAGAACCTGTTTTACAGACTTATCGCATTTAATGCCTGATCCAGATCTGCAATGATATCGTCAACATCTTCAATTCCTACGGACAGACGGATCAGATCCGGCAATACGCCTGCTTCTACCAACTGTTCATCATTCAACTGACGGTGTGTATGGCTTGCAGGATGAAGGACACAGGAACGGGCATCGGCAACGTGGGTAACGATAGATACCATCTTGAGGGCATTGCTGAACTGCATCGCACCGTCTTTTCCTCCCTTCGGACCAAAACAAAGAACTCCGCAGGTACCATCCGGCATATATTTTTCTGCCAGCGCATGATACTTATCCTCTTTCAATCCGGCATATTCCACCCATGCAACCTTTTCGTGATTCTTCAGGAATTCCGCTACTTTCAAGGCATTTTCACAATGTCTCGGCACACGAAGATGCAGGGTTTCCAGACCAATATTCGTCAGGAACGCATTCTGGGGGGACTGGCAGGCTCCCATATCACGCATCAACTGCACCGTTGCCTTTGTGATGTAAGCTCCCTTTCCGAATTTCTTCGTATAGATAATTCCATGATAAGATTCATCCGGTGTAGTAAGTCCCGGATATTTATCAGCGTGTGCTTCCCAGTCAAAATTACCGGAATCCACGATACAGCCTCCCATCGCCATCGCATGACCGTCCATATATTTTGTTGTGGAATGGGTCACGATATCCACACCAAATTCAAACGGCCGGCAGTTGATCGGTGTCGCAAATGTATTGTCACAAATCATAGGCACACCATGATCATGTGCCAGTTTCACAAACTTCTCAATATCCAGAATCACTCCTGCCGGATTCGAGATTGTCTCGGCAAATACGGCTTTCGTATTCGGCTGAAATGCTTTTTCCAACTCCTCCGCCGGTGCATCCTGATCCACCAGTGTCACTTCGATTCCGAAACGCTTTAATGTCACAGTCAGCAGATTGGAGGTTCCGCCGTATACTTTGGCTGCACAGATGACATGATCCCCTGCGTAACAGATATTCGTCACTGCAAATAACGTCGCCGCCTGACCGGAAGAAGTAAGCATCGCTGCCACACCGCCCTCCAGATCGCAGATTTTCTGTGCTACGGCATCACAGGTTGGATTCTGTAATCTGGAATAGAAGTATCCTTCTGCCTCCAGATCAAAAAGCTTTCCCATCTCCTCACTCGTCTCATATTTATAAGTTGTAGACTGATAAATCGGGAGAACACGAGGTTCTCCGTTCTTAGGCTCCCAGCCGCCCTGGATACAAATTGTATTCTTTTTAAATGCCATCGCTTCTATCCTCTTTTCCTTTATTTTCAACATATTTATAGATCATTATACCCTTATCTCCGATCGGTGACAACTGAAATCTCCTGTATTTCGGTCCTTTTCTACATGCCTTGCTCCTTCCATTTCTCCATTTTTGAATTTTTTTAATTTTTTTTCGAATAAGTGTTGACAAATGGCTTTCTATCGTGTAGAATACATCATTGTCAGCAGCAATTAAATAACACATGCGGGTGTAGTTCAATGGTAGAACACCAGCCTTCCAAGCTGGATACGTGGGTTCGATTCCCATCACCCGCTCTTATGCGCGAGTGGCTCAGGGGTGGAGTACAACCTTGCCAAGGTTGGGGTCGCGGGTTCGAATCCCGTCTCGCGCTTTTTTTATTAGAATCCAACGGTTATCGTTGGATTTTTTGTTATACGAAATGTAAAACAGAGGTGAACCTTATGGAAAAACAAATCTTAATCGTTGACGACGAACAGGAAATCGCTGATTTACTTGAGGTATATCTGGTCAATGAAGGTTTCCGGGTATTCAAGTGTTACAATGGCTCCGATGCACTGCGCTGTATCCAACGGGAACAGCTGAATCTTGCAATTCTGGATGTCATGCTTCCGGACATTGACGGCTTCTGTTTGTGCCGGAAAATCCGTGAAGCACACTACTATCCGGTCATCATGCTGACTGCCAAATCTGAAGATATGGATAAGATTACCGGACTGACGATCGGCGCTGACGACTACATCACCAAACCCTTTAATCCCCTTGAGGTCATCACGCGTGTCAAAGTACAGCTGCGCAGATGTGAACGTTATAACCATCCGGAAGATTCTCAGACTGAGCCCCTGCAGCAATTGGAAGTCCGCGGTCTGTCCATCCATAAAGCAGCTCACAGATGTACCCTGAACGGAAGGGAGCTTGCATTGACTCCGATTGAGTTTTCATTACTCTGGTATCTCTGTCAGAACCGGGGAAAGGTCATCTCTTCCGAAGAGCTTTTCGAACAGGTCTGGGGCGAAAAGTTTCTGGATCAGAATAATACGGTGATGGCACATATCGGACGCATCCGGGAAAAGATGCACGATTCCGGCAGAAAACCGAAATATATAAAAACAGTCTGGGGGGTAGGTTATCAAATTGAGTAACTACACACGAGATATTTATACAAAGAAACTCTCACAAAATATTTTACAACGCATGATGCTGCATATCCTTCTTGCCTTTTTTATTTATGTGTTATCCGGTATTGCGTCTGCATTTCTGATGCTTTGGATCTATCAGCAGAACATCTGGTACGGCTATGAAACTTTTTATAAACTTCTTCATTTTCTGGATCGGAACCGCAGCGTATTCATCACCGGATATCTGTTGATCGGATTATTTGCGATCTGCCTCTATAACATGAAAAAACTCTTCCGCTACCTGGAACACATTATTGATGCTACCGGGGAACTGTTCAAAACCGATGATCAGCTGATCACACTTCCTAAGGAGCTGAGCGAAATTGAACTGCGGATGAATGGACTCAAACTACAGGTACAGAAGAATCAACGCGCCGCCAAAGATGCGGAACAGCGGAAAAATGACCTTGTGGTCTATCTGGCACACGATCTGAAAACTCCCCTCACCTCTGTCATTGGATATCTGACACTTTTACAGGATGAACCGCAGATTTCAGACGAGATTCGCAGCAAGTATCTGACCATTGCTCTGGATAAAGCAGAACGTCTGGAAGACTTAATCAACGAATTTTTCGAAATTACCCGCTTCAGTCTGACCCACCTGACTCTGGAACGAAGTAAAATTAACCTGACTCGTATGCTGGAACAGACAATTTACGAGTTTGCCCCCATGTTCCAGGAGAAGGACCTGCAATGCCGCTTATCCATGGAAGACAATCTGATGCTGCGATGTGATCCGGAAAAGCTGCAGCGGGTTTTTGATAATCTGCTGCGCAATGCTGTCAATTACAGTTATGAACACAGTTCAATCCTGATTCATGTCACCCACGATGAAACGCAGTTGTCGCTTGTTATGGAGAACCAGGGTCCTGCCATCCCGCAGGAAAAACTGGAGCGGATTTTTGAACAATTTTTCCGCCTGGACAGTGCCCGAACCTCCCGAAACGGCGGTTCCGGACTGGGACTTGCCATCGCCAAAGAAATTGTAGAGCTTCACCAGGGTACGATTACTGCCGAAAGCCATGATGATACCATCTGTTTTCATGTGGCACTTCCATTTTCTTCATAAAATCTTAAAATTTCCGAGTGAAAAAAAGAGGATTTTCCTTCTGAAATCTGAAAAAAAAGCAGCCCCTGTTCTGGTATACTGAAAAGCATCCAAACAGGGCTGTTTTATTCCCTGCGACTCATAAAAAGGAGGAGTATCCCTATGCACAGATATTCAAAAACAAATGAAAAACATATGATTTCTCCGCACAATCAGCCTGCCAATCGCAGACGACACAGGAAAAGGCGGAAAAAACGAAGTTTTCTGTGTCTTATGATACTTTTTTCACTCTTTCTTTTTGCAATAACCGTATTTCCCGGAACACACCGCCTGACTTCTATCATGACACTGAAACAATATACCGCTTCCAACGATCTCACCCTTTCCGAATATCCGAAGGAGCTGTTAGAGCTTTATGAACGAAATCCGGAAACGGAAAAATTCGTACTGGAATATCCGCAGAAAAAAGATCTGCAGCCGTCCATAGACCTGAGCTCATACGAACACGCTTCCACTGTCCCGCTTTTTATGCAATGGGATCAGCAATGGGGATACAAGGAATATTCCGGCAATCTCTTTGGTCTGACCGGCTGCGGCCCCACCTGCCTTTCTATGGTTGCTGTCTACCTGACCGGCGAAACCACCATGAATCCCGCATGGATGGCTGATTTTGCTACGGAACACGGTTATGCTTCCGAAGGAAATGGATCCTCCTGGACTTTATTTTCAGAAGGCGGCCCGGCACTGGGGTTTGACGTAACAGAGATTCCTTTGGACGAGCAGCGGATTGTCAACAATCTCCAGGTCGGAAATCCGATTATCGTCGTAGTGGGCAAAGGAGATTTTACCACCTCCGGTCATTTCATTGTAATGACCGGTTATAAAGACGGTAAAATTCAGGTTAATGATCCCAACAGCCACGCAAATTCTGAAAAACTCTGGTCCTACGCAGACATAAAAGACCAGATCAAAAATCTCTGGGTATTCCGTTAGAAATACCTGTATTATTGGATTGTATTCAAAGAAATGCAAAAAACAATTGTCAAATTCTTGACAGTTTTTTGCATTCTTTGTATATTATAGTAGAGTTATATGACTGACGGAAGTGGAATTGACCACAGGAAGTATAACTATATCATAGCCGACCGTCTGGGCAAAAAGTTGTCCTTAAGACAGGTCAGCTTTTTTTTCCATTTTACAAGGAGGACTAAACATGATACAGATGGAACAATGGAATGGGTTTAAAGGAAGACTCTGGAAAGAAGAAGTAAATACTCGCGATTTCATCCAGAACAACTACACTCCTTATGACGGAGATGGTTCATTCCTTGCGAAACCAACAGAAGCAACAAACAAACTTTGGGGTGCCCTGCAGAAATTGCAGAAAGAAGAACGTGCAAAAGGCGGCGTTCTGGACATGGATACGGAAATCGTTTCCACTCTGACTTCTCATGCACCTGGATATATTGACGAAGAATTAAAAGATCTGGAAAAAATTGTAGGTCTTCAGACTGACAAACCTCTGAAAAGAGCATTTATGCCTTTCGGCGGTATCAAGATGGCGGAAGACTCCTGCCAAACCAACGGATATACACCGGCTCCGGAACTCCACAAAATCTTTACAGAATACCACAAGACACATAATCAGGGTGTTTTCGATGCTTATACTCCTGAGATGAGAAAAGCACGTCATAATAAGATTATTACAGGTCTGCCGGATACCTATGGCCGCGGACGTATTGTCGGTGATTACCGCCGTGTGGCACTGTATGGTATCGACTTTTTGATGGCTAAGAAAAAAGAAGATTTTGATAACTGCGGCTGCGGTGTTATGACGGATGATGTGATCCGCCAGAGAGAAGAAATCACCATGCAGTATAATGCACTTGCCGGCATGAAGGAGATGGCTGCAAGCTACGGCTTTGATATCTCCCAGCCTGCAAAGGATGCCAGGGAAGCAGTTCAATGGCTGTATTTCGGTTACCTGGCTGCCATCAAAACACAGAATGGTGCTGCCATGAGTGTGGGCCGTATCGGAACCTTCCTTGATATCTATATCCAGCGCGATCTGGAAAATGGAGTGATCACAGAGACAGAAGCTCAGGAATTGATCGATCATCTGATCATGAAGCTGCGTATGGTGAAATTTGCCCGTATACCTTCTTACAATCAGTTGTTCTCCGGCGACCCGGTATGGGCAACCGTAGAAGTCGGCGGACTTGGACAGGACGGACGTTCTATGGTAACCAAGAGTGATTTCCGTATCCTGCATACACTGATCAACATGGGACCGGCTCCGGAACCAAACCTGACTGTACTTTATTCTTCCAGACTGCCTGAGAACTTCAAGAAATTTGCTGCTTATATCTCTGTTGAGACAAGTTCTATCCAGTATGAAAATGATGATGTCATGCGTCCGGTATGGGGTGATGACTATTCCATCTGCTGTTGTGTATCTGCTACACAGACCGGTAAAGAGATGCAGTTCTTCGGTGCCCGTGCAAACCTGGCAAAATGTCTCCTTTACGCAATCAACGGCGGTGTGGATGAGAAGACAAAAGTCCAGATGGGACCGGAATACAAGGCAATTACTTCCGAATATCTGGATTATGATGAAGTAATCCGCAAGTACGATCAGATGATGGACTGGCTGGCAGGACTGTATGTCAACACCTTGAATGTCATCCAGTATATGCATGACAAATACTACTATGAAGCTGCAGAGATGGCTTTGATCGACACCGATGTAAGACGTACCTTTGCCACTGGTATCGCAGGCTTCTCACACGTTGTTGACTCTCTGTCTGCCATCAAATATGCCAAAGTAAAAGCGATCCGTGATGAAGACGGTATCACAACTGATTTTGAAATTGAGGGAGATTTCCCGCGTTACGGAAATGATGATGACAAGGCTGATGAAATCGCAGTATGGCTTCTGCATACCTTCCTTGATAAGCTGAAAAAACATCATACTTACCGTAACTCTGAACCTACAACCTCTATCCTGACCATTACCTCCAACGTTGTATACGGAAAAGCTACAGGTGCCCTTCCGGATGGACGTAAAGCAGGTGAACCACTGTCTCCTGGTGCTAATCCAAGCTACGGTGCTGAAAAGAACGGTCTTCTGGCTTCCCTGAACTCCGTTGCAAAACTTCCGTATGAGTGGGCACTGGATGGTATCTCTAATACACAGACCATCAACCCAGGTGCAATCGGTCATACTGAAGAAGAACGTGTCAATAATCTGACCCGTATTCTGGATGGATATTTCGATCAGGGTGCACACCATCTGAACGTCAATATCTTCGGAATCGAAAAACTGAAAGATGCGATGGAGCATCCGGAAAAAGAAGAATATCAGAACTTTACAATCCGTGTATCCGGTTATGCGGTTAAATTCATTGATCTGACCCGCGAACAGCAGTTGGATGTTATCGCTCGTTCCGCGCATGAACGAATTTAGTCATCGCAAAGGTTCCATTCACTCGATCGAAAGCTTTGGTTCCGTAGATGGTCCAGGCGTCCGCTTTGTGGTTTTTGTACAGGGCTGTAAGATGCGCTGTCAGTTTTGTCACAATCCGGACACCTGGAGTACCAATCACACCGACCTGATGTCTGCCGACGAACTTCTGGAACAGGCTCTCCGCTACCGCTCCTACTGGGGCAGCGAAGGCGGAATTACCGTCAGCGGCGGAGAGCCCCTCCTTCAGATGGATTTTCTGATTGAGCTTTTCCAGAAAGCAAAGAAGGAAGGCATCCATACTGTGATCGATACTTCCGGCAATCCTTTTACCAGAAATGAACCTTTTTTCCAGAAGTTTAACACACTCATGAAATACACCGACCTGCTTCTTCTGGATATCAAGCATATCGATGAGGAACAGCACAAAGTGCTGGCCGGATGCAGCAACCGGAACATCCTTGATCTGGCAAGATACCTTGCCGAGATCAAAAAGCCCGTCTGGATTCGTCACGTTCTTGTACCGGAGAGAAACGACTACGACGAATACCTGATCCGTTTGGATGAGTTTGTAAAATCTCTTGGAAACGTGGAGCGGTTTGAAGTACTGCCCTATCACACTCTGGGTATTTTCAAGTGGGAAGATTTAAGGCTTCCTTATCCGCTGCATGGAATTGAACCGCCGACTGCAGAGCGTGTTGCCAACGCCAACAGACTTCTGCATACGGCTGATTATACCGGATATCTGAAGCACTGAAATCTGAAACACAGGACGCCGTGGTATACTTACCCGGCGTCCTGTTTCTTTTTGACAGCTACATAATTTCTTTCTTTTATCTTCAGTTTTTCTTCACGAATTTTAGATTTCTTTTTCTTTTCAGACATACTTTCAACACATTTTTTTCTTATAATAAATCTCGGATAGTTGATTAACCACTCACTATCTCCCCCCTCATTTTAAAAAGGACCATCGCAAGATGGTCCTTTTTTGTGCCCTGTTTATTGGCTTGACTACGCTTTCTGTTCCGATTTCTCCATGCGCTCTCCCCTTTGATGCTCTCCTGCTCCATGCATCATGCCCCTGCCCCCATTTCCGTTCGATGTAACTACGGATTCCAGAGTAAGTTCACTGCTCTCGCTTCCAGCCACCAGAGTATACGTTACTCCTTCTTTTAATTCCGGGCAGGTGAGAACTACCGACTGATATTCCTTCGCCGATGTCCAGTTCAAAAGCGCTGTCCCATCCTCATCGGTCAATACCACAGTACTTCCGGCTTCCTGATTACTGTCTAAATACTGCAGAATCGAACACTGCCTGGAAGTTTCACCAAAGCCCTGCGCCATGCCGGAACTGCCAGCAGCAATCAGCGTCCCTCCGCTGACACAAGCTTCGCCGTTGTAGTCCAGAGCGCCGTCTCCTCCGCTGACAGGACCACTAACGTACGTAGTACCTCCTGATACAAACAGACTTCCATTGGAATCCAGCCCGTCCCCCTGCGCGTCAACGGTAATCGTTCCCCCGGTAATCTTAATATAGGCATTGGTATCATTTTCCATTCCTCCCCCGCCTATCTTACCGCCAAATCCACTTTCCCGACCTTCTTCACTGTCAGGCGGCATTTCCGGACGTTCACCTCCATCCGGCATTTCTCCATCCCCCCGCATTCCCGGGTGTTCTCCTCCATCCGGCATTTCTCCATCTCCCCACATTCCCGGGTGCTCTCCTCTGTCCGGCATTTCTCCATCTCCCCACATTCCCGGGTGCTCTCCTCTGTCCGGCATTTCTCCATCTCCCGGCATTCTGGGATCTTCTCCGTCTTTCGGCAGTTCCCTGCCTTCTGGCATCCTGGGCGGCTCTGAGGTTCTCTCATCATTCACTGCATCCATTGTCTCGCTGTCATTATTCGGTGCTGCAGCATTGATCCCATCATCACTCGCCGTAATTGCAATGCTTCCGCCATTTATTACTACACGATAGCCTTCCAGCCCTTCATAACACTTTGTAATCTGAAGTTCTCCACCATTCATCACGGTATCAACATCTGCATGAAATCCATCATCTCCGGTCTTGATTGCAAATGTCCCTCCATCCACCAGAATGCTGCCCCCTGCATGGAAAGCATCATCTTCCGTATCAATCGTAAAGTTTCCGCCTGCCACATAGAGATTACCCAAGGTAGATTCTTCCGTATTTTCCGACTTCACGGCTTTTCCCCGTCCGGTCAAATGAAAGGTTCCGTCCAGAATTTTCACGCTGTCCTTCCCGCTCATACACTGTTTTTCTGCATCAATCGTAAGGCTTCCTCCTGTAACTACAAGATCATCTTTCGATACGATTCCATGTTTGTAATCGGCATCAATCCAAAGACTCCCACTGCCGTTCACAGTAAGATCCTCTTTGCTGAAAACAACTGCGTCTACCGTATTCTCATCCGTATCCACATACTCGGTTCCGCCGCTCAATCTATTCTCGGTTCCGTCAGCGAGCGTAAGGAACACTTTATCTGCCTGTTTTATGTAAATTGCAGCACTTGTCTCACAGTGAATCTGTGCTCCATTTAAAACAATCTGGATCTTATCCGTATCTTCGGCCTCCACAAGAATCTGTCCATCCTCCATCGTACCGCTGATCACATAAGTTCCCTCTCCGCTGATCACCACCGTATTCTCAGAGACTTTTACATTACTTCCCTCCGCTTTTGCAGAAGAACCGTTCAGCTGAATAAAGGCTGCCCCCTTTTCCGAATAGCTTCCATCTTTATCCCTGTCCGTAAATTCCGTATCCACTTCAGACTGGGTGAGCTCCATCTCCGAATCCACGCTCTCAGCACCCCTGCTGCCTTCTATTCCGCCCGCTTCTCCTTCCCCCTGCTCTTTTGTATCGGAATCAGAATTGGAGCTGCTGCACCCGCTAAATACCGTCATCATCATCGCAGCCGCCATCAAGACTGCTGCAATTCTTCGATTTCTTAAGCCGCGCCTTATCATCACAATTCCTCCCTTCCTGTCGCTGCCCGGCTGCAGAGGATTTCCAGATTTCCATTTCTGCATCTCAAGTCATCAATCAACTTTTTCTCATCCTCCGCTTTCTTCAATACAATCTGATATTCCAGCTTAAATAAACTTCCCATATTGGTAGTCTTTGCCTGTATCAGCTCCCAACGTTTCAGATACTGTGCAAAAATCTCATCAAAAACGTTGGTATAATCCAGCGATTCCGGTATTGTAATCCGAAGTGCCTTGAGATTCGCAGGATTCTCTCCAAATTTGCTGACCGTAAATATGATATTGACAATACCCATGATGATTACAAAGAGCGCAGCGATTCCGATATAGCCCATCCCGGTCGCAAGCCCTACCGCCATTGCCAGGAAAATACTGCTGATCTCTTTCGCTGTTCCTGGCGCTGACCGGAAACGTACCAAAGAAAATGCTCCCATCACTGCAACCCCTGTTCCCAGATTTCCATTCACCAACATAATAACCATCTGAACGATTGCCGGCATCAGGGCCAATGTTACCACAAATCCTTTGGTATATGTATTCCGAAACATATAAATCCCTGCAACCACGATTCCAAGTACCAACGATGCTGCCATGCACGCAAAAAATGTTCCGATTGAAAATGTATTCACCGTCTCTTCCACTAAAATTGACTGAAATAAGTTATTAAGCACAATTCTTTCCTCCTCTGTTTTTCATCTCTTGTTTTATCTGATCCTGATATGCCCTGCCGTATTTTGAAAATGAGACCGGATAGATGTAAAGTTTATCCAGGATTTCACCTAACCAAAGAGGCATGGCACCGGCAATCTTAATTTCCATCAGCCGCTGTCCCGGCTCCAGAATCGGATTTCCCCAGGAACCTTCCTTCAGGTTCAGTTCTTCTTTCCGCCACAAGATATTGGTATCAAAGGTAACACGAAGCCCTGAATCTTTCACTTCATTCATGGCTATACGCTCATAAGAAATGTACATTGCCGGTGTAATCTGCCCGTAATACTTCAAAAACCAGTCAATCTCACGGAGCACCTGACTGCTAAATCCCGGCTTCCATCCCTGATACAGATAGGCTTCCGCTTCAGAAAGCACCATATCTTCCCGCCGTTTATATACCACCCCTTTATATTTTTTCTTTAACTCTACAAACACCGTACTGTTCCGCTCCGGCGTTCCATAACTGCGGAGCCGAAGCTTTTCTTTGTAAACCGGCTTTTCCAGAGAAGTACGGATCAGTCTGGAATCAGGGGTATCAAAATAGATATTGCAAACGGTCTTTTCTCCATATTGATCGACCACCATTTTTCCTTCCAGCCGCTTTCTCAATTCCAGGTATGTCTTTTCATCCAACAGATACTTTATCTCATAACGCTTAAATGTCATCTGAAAATCATCCATTCCTTTTATCCTCCTTGCTGCTTTACTTTCTCTTTACACGAAGTATAGCGGATAAACCTAAAATGAACCTTAAAGAATGGTGGATTCACAAACCTTTCACACTTTGTGACCCTGGGATGGACAAGATATCTGAAAACAGATTCCTTTCCCTTTCCTCCACACGGAAATTTTCCACTTATGGGCTTTCACAATGGAATAGGCCACAGACAATCCAATTCCATATCCTCCGCTTTCCCTGGACCGCGATTCATCTGCACGGTAAAATCGGTCAAACAGACGATTCAAATCTCCGCTGGGAATTTCTTCACATTCGTTATAAAAAAGAAGTTCTGTCTGGCGCTCACACTGGTTGAGCTGTATACAGATTCTGCCTCCTTCAGGAGTGTATTTTACAGCATTGTCCATCAAAATCGATACCAGATTGCGGATACTGCTCTTATCTCCTTTCACTGCAACCGTTTTCTCAACCTTCTCCTCTACATCCTGGTTTTTTGTCTGTGCTAACGCTTCAAATCCGGAAAGCACTTCCTTTACCACAGAACTCAGATTAAATTCTTCCATATACAGAGCCTGGCTGGTTTCGTCTAATTTTGCCAGCGTCAGCAGATTCTTCACCAACTCATTTAATCGGTTTACCTGATTATGAATGCTCTTTGTCCATTCACTTTCACCGCCACACATTTCAATCACCTCTGTATTGGCAGAAATAATCGCAATCGGAGTCTTGATTTCATGTCCGGCATCCGTAATAAATTGTTTCTGCTTTTCAATGCTTTCTATCACCGGTCGGATCGCTCTTCTGGAAAATAATGACACCAAAATCAGAACCAGCAAAAAACATCCCACTCCTACCAGAAACGACACCAACGCAAAATTCCGAACTGTCTGAATATCATTGGAACAATCTACAAAAACCAAAAGCGAACTGCCCTCTTTTCTGTTCATGCGATAACGGTAATACTCCACATACCCTTCCATCTTATCCTGCTTTACAAGCTCTTCGGCAAAAGACCGCGCTTCTTCCTCTGTCACTGCCGCTATATGGGCAATGTCCACATTCATCTCCCCGGAATCCGATACAATTACTGAGAAATAGCGGGTCTCAAACGGGGTCTCCTCCGACATCCGAAATCCAAATGGATTGTGATTGCCGGGGTGCCACGTTCTTCCATCCGGAATCCTTTCATTTTTATCCGGCACCATCGGCTTTTTCCCTTCCGGAAATTTACCATTGTTGTCCACCAGCATACGCAGCAGATTTTCTGACTTCTTACCGGTTTGATAGATAAAAATTCCATTGGTGGCCCCCTCTACCAGAAGAAGCACAATCAGGAGAGACAACATGGTAATCTTAATAAATTTACGCTGTAAATTTCTGACCATACGCATCCTTTCTTCTTTCAGACACACTCTAGAGCGTGTTTGAAAATTGCTTTCCGCAAGATGTATTCCACAATTTGTGGG
>OGQM01000174.1_pt1 | contig 67681 bp, 81 predicted proteins | sample 1553191 | NCBI WGS metagenome assembly OGQM01 (sample SAMEA2579954, study PRJEB22360) | human gut metagenome | biome: human gut; feature: human-associated habitat; material: faeces | place: Denmark | collected 2008/2010 | reverse complement strand
CATGCTTTTTCATGCAAGCATGAAACGCATAACCTTTTGACCCTGGTATCATATAGATTCTGATTTTTATAAAAGTTCTTCTTACACTTCAAAGATCAGATCTCCATAAGACGGCATCGGCCACATCTCCTTATCAACAATCATCTCCAGTTTATCTACCGGAGCACGGAGTTCGCTCATAGCCTTCATCACCTCATCATGATAGAACGCCGCCTGTGCAGCACCATCTTCCATACCGCACGCTTTTGCATCCGTATCAATCAAATTCTTCAATGCAACCTGTGTTTCTTTCAGGAGCGCAGATGTCTCAGCCAAAAGCTCTGTCTCTACACTTACTTCCTCAATACCTGCCGCCTTAATCGCATTTACGGAATCTGCCAGAGATTTCGCATATTTAATCACTGCAGGTACAATCTGCTTTGCTGCAATATCAATCATCGCTTTTGCTTCGATATTGATTGTCTTAGCGTAATTCTCATATTTAACTTCCGCACGTGACTCAAGCTCTGCCTTTGTGAATACGCCGAATTTCTCAAACATCACAACGTTTTCCTCTTTTGTCAGTTCCGGAATTGCCTCTACCATAGATTTGATGTTTGGAAGACCTCTTCTCTCAGCCTCTTCCACCCATTCATCAGAGTAACCGTTGCCATTAAAAATAACTCTCTGATGCTCACTTAAGTTTTTCTTAATCAGATTGTGAACTGCAGTTGCGAAATCATCCGCCGCTTCCAGCTCATCACATGCATCGCAAAATGCTTCTGCAACAATCGTATTCAATACCGTATTCGGGCTTCCAATTGAGTCCCTGGAACCTACCATACGGAATTCGAACTTATTGCCGGTAAATGCAAACGGTGAAGTACGGTTACGGTCTGTTGCATCCTTCATAAGATCAGGCAGCGTACTTACACCGGTGGAAAGAACCCCGCTCTTCTTACTGCTGGTTGCATTTCCTGTGCTGATCAGCTGTTCAACCACATCTTCCAACTGATCGCCAAGGAAGATAGAAATAATTGCCGGCGGGGCTTCATTTGCTCCCAGACGATGATCATTTCCTGGATCCGCTGCTGATTCACGAAGAAGACCTGCATGTTTATCAACTGCACTGATAATACAGCTAAGTACCAATAAGAACTGAATATTCTCATGGGGTGTTTTACCCGGCTCTAACAGATTGATGCCGTCGTCTGTTGTGATAGACCAGTTATTATGCTTACCGGAACCATTCACACCTGCAAATGGTTTCTCATGAAGAAGACATTTCATACCATGCTGGCAGGCAACCCTTTTCAAGGTCTGCATCACAAGCTGATTATGATCGACAGCAATATTTGCCTCCGCATAGATCGGTGCCAACTCATGCTGTGCTGGTGCAACCTCATTATGCTGTGTTTTCGCCGACACACCTAATTTCCACAGTTCAATGTTAACATCCTTCATAAAGCCTGCAATTCTCTGGCGAATCGTACCAAAGTAATGATCATCCATCTCCTGTCCTTTCGGAGGCATAGCACCAAACAAGGTACGTCCGGTATAGATCAAATCTTTTCTCTGAAGGAATTTCTCACTGTCAACCAGGAAATACTCCTGTTCCGGTCCAACCGATGGTGTTACTTTCTTAGATGTTGTGTTTCCAAATAATTTCAGCAGACGTAAAGACTGTATGTTGATTGCCTCCATCGAACGAAGCAACGGTGTTTTCTGATCCAACGCCTCCCCTGTATAGGAGCAAAAAGCGGTAGGTATACAAAGAGTAGCACCTGCTGCATCCTGACGAACAAACGCCGGTGAAGTACAATCCCATGCTGTGTAACCTCTCGCCTCAAAAGTAGCACGAAGTCCACCTGAAGGGAAGGAAGAAGCATCCGGCTCACCTTTAATCAATTCTTTCCCAGAAAAACTCATCAATACCTTTCCGTCTGAATTCGGAGCGGTAATAAATGAATCATGTTTCTCTGCGGTAAATCCGGTCAGCGGCTGGAACCAGTGGGTATAGTGAGTTGCACCTTTCTCAATCGCCCACTCTTTCATCTCATGAGCAATCACATCGGCAGTTGCCAGATCCAATTCCTCGCCTTTTTCGATGGTTTCTTTCAGTTTCTTATAAACCTTTTTCGGAAGACGTTCCTGCATAACTGCATCATTAAATACGTTTTCGCCAAAGATTTCTGCTGCGTTTACAAATTCTCCCATATTCTTTCCTTTCCTCTCCCTGAAATTTGCATATGATATCTGTTTCACTTCCTGCGATAAAAAAGGGCATTCCACACCATTAGTAGAACGCCCTTGTCTATCATCTCATACGCATATATGGAATTGATTTTTCCAACTGATATTAAGATACCGCAAAATTCTCAAAAACGCAAGTTGTTTTTGTGCTCTCTCCAACATTTCGTGCTTTTATCTAAATCCTCTAAAATTATGTCAGGATATTAAGCAAAACGCACAACTTTTATTACTCAGGCTTTCCCAACAGATCCGAACAATTCCATCTTCTCTTTCACAGTTGCTTTGATAGCTTCTGTGCCAGGAGCCAGAAGTTTACGTGGATCATAGCCCTTGCCCTGCTGATCTTTACCAGCTTCAATGTATTCGCGGGTAGCTGCTGCGAAAGACAACTGGCACTCTGTATTTACATTGATCTTAGAAACACCGAGATCAATTGCCTTCTTGATCATATCTTCCGGAATACCTGTACCACCATGAAGTACCAAAGGCATTTCTCCGGTCAGCTGCTGGATTGCATCCAGAGTCTCGAAACTTAATCCTGCCCAGTTTGCAGGATATTTTCCATGAATATTACCAATTCCTGCTGCCAACATATCAACGCCAAGATCTGCAATCATCTTGCACTCCTGAGGATCTGCACACTCACCGGCACCCACAACTCCATCTTCTTCTCCACCGATGGAACCTACTTCAGCTTCCAGAGACAGACCTTTCTCTGCACAAACCTGAACCAGTTCTTTTGTCTTTGCAACATTTTCATCGATTGGATAATGAGAACCGTCAAACATGATGGATGAAAATCCTGCTTCAATGCACTTATAGCATCCGTCATATGTGCCGTGATCCAGATGCAGTGCAACCGGAACAGTGATATTCAATCCTTCGATCATAGCCTTTACCATGTCTGCAACTGTCTTAAATCCTGTCATATATTTTCCTGCGCCTTCAGAAACTCCCAGGATAACCGGAGATTTTAACTCCTCAGCAGTAAGCAGAATAGCCTTTGTCCACTCCAGATTGTTAATGTTGAACTGACCTACTGCATAATGACCTGCTTTTGCTTTCTGTAACATTTCTTTTGCTGATACTAACATTGGTCTTTCCCTCCTAAATAGATGATTTTCAACGCCTCGTCTTCTTCCAAAAACGGGAATCACGATTTCTATGTCCGCATTCATGTACGGCTGTACTAATTATAACGCAATTCAGCATTTTTGCCAACTAAAATCTTTACCGTTTAGCTCAGATTCTTCTGATTGATAACCAGATCAAGGGCATGTTTTCTTGTTTCAATCTGCACTACCTCATGTACACCGCCAAATTCTCCATCCAATGTCCATGCAATCCCCAACTCCGATTCAATTTTTATACAATCCGTCTTAAAATTATCAATCAAGTCGGTCTGGTCCACAGCATTTAACAGTGAAGTTATAATTTCATTCAGCTCTAATGGGTTTCTCGGCTTTCTAATCAGCGTCACCTCAAATAACCCGTCATTCATCTCCACACCCGGCCCTATGATATGCTTAAAGCCTCCCACAGAACGTGCATTCGTAATCATCCCATAAATATATTCTCCCTCCAACGTCTGACCATTCGCATAGATTTTCAGCCAATACGTGGGAACATTGAAAATACGTTTTGTTCCTTCTAAGAGATATGCAAGATGACCCAACACATTTTTCAAATGCTGATCCGTCTCGTAAGATACATCTGTAAACAGTCCAAAGGCTGCTATGTATATAAAGTTCGTCGTATTGAAAACACCCACATCACAGGAATACAGATGCCCTTCTATAATATCCCGAGCCGCCTGTACCATATTTTTGGAAATCTTCAGACTGTTAGCAAAATCATTGGTGCTGCCTGCCGGAATATATCCCAGAGGCACCTGCACCTCCGCCTCCATCAAACCGGTCACAACCTCGTCAAGAGTCCCGTCACCGCCGCTGCAGACCACCAGATCCACTTCTCCCGCCAATTCTTTTGTCTTTTGATATCCATCCTGCACTCCCTGTGTCGGATGTGTAATTACCTCATATCCACCCTTTACAAAGATATCTATAATATCATACAACTTTGTACGTATCTGACCCTTCCCCGCTTTTGGATTAAATATGAACAGCAGCTTCTTTTTTTCCATCCTATACACTCCTTGAATTGTATACTCTCCGCTCATTTTACATTATTTTAATGTAAGATGCAAGAGTCATAAAAAAGGGAGCAAATCCTGCCAAACAACTTCTGACAGTATTTACTCCCTGAACATAAAAATTCTTTTTTAAAACTATGATATTCTGAAACGCACCTGACGCATCAAACAGTTAAATCAGATTAAACTAACTCGATCAGAACTTCCATAGCAGCGTCACCTTTACGCGGTCCAATCTTCACGATACGGGTATAACCACCATTGCGATCTGCATACTTTGGAGCAATCTCATCAAACATTTTAGCAACCATATCAACTTCTTTCGTATTTTTCTTCTTACCTTTGTTCTCCTTCGGAACTTCAGTAACAGGATAAAATACTTTCATCATCTGACGACGAGCATGAAGTCTGGAAGGAGCATCTTTCTTGATCTCTTTCTGCACTTCATCGTAAACGGTAACTTTCTTACCATCTACAACTTCTTTTACTCTCTTGCCATCGGAATCTTTCTTGGCTACTTTTGCTGTAACAGTTACAGTCTCATAGTTGTCTTTTTCACGTACTGCCATAGCGATCATACTCTCTGCGATCTTGCGGATTTCTTTTGCTTTGGTCTCTGTTGTACGGATTTTCCCATGATATAACAGATTTGTAACCTGATTTCTAAGTAACGCTTTTCTCTGGTCAGAAGTTCTGCCCAATTTTCTATATTTTGCCATTATGATTTCCTCCATTTGTGGAACGCTGCACCACGCTTCTTCGGTCTTACTGATACAACGCTTAGATTCTACAAATATCTATTATTGTTCATCGCCAGGGCTTAACTGCAGTCCCAACTCTTTTAATTTTGCAAGAACTTCTTCCAGAGACTTACGTCCAAGGTTACGAACCTTCATCATATCCTCAGAAGTCTTGTTGCAAAGTTCCTCAACCGTGTTGATACCGGCACGTTTTAAACAATTGTAAGAACGCACAGACAGTTCCAGCTCATCGATATTCATCTCCAGAACTTTCTCTTTCTCATTGTCCTCTTTTTCAATCATGACTTCTGCTGTCTTCGCATTCTCGGAAAGATCGATAAACAGCTTCAGATGTTCGCTCAAAACTTTTGCCGCAAGGCTGACTGCCTCATCCGGATCAAGAGTACCTTTGGTATATACATCCAAAGTCAGCTTGTCGAAATCAGTGATCTGGCCTACACGAGTATTCTGTACAGTAAGATTCACACGCTCTACCGGTGTATAAATAGAATCAACTGCAATTACACCGATCGGCATGTCATCTGTCTTGCCTTTCTCTGCGCTTACATAGCCGCGGCCTTTTGTAATGGTCAGCTCCATGTAGAGCTTGCTGTCAGGTCCGCCATTAAGGTGAGCGATTACCTGATCAGGGTTCATGATTTCGATATCCTGATCCACCTGAATATCAGATGCTTTTACGACGCCTTCGCCTTCAAACTCAATATAAGCGACTTTAGCTTCGTTAGTCTCACTTGTATTCTTAATAGCGAGGCTCTTCAGATTCATGATAATCTCTGTAACATCTTCCTTCACTCCCGGAATGGAACTGAATTCGTGCAGTACGCCTTCAATCTTCACCTGGCTGACTGCAGCGCCCGGCAGAGAAGAAAGCATAATTCTTCTCAGAGAATTACCCAGGGTTGTACCATAACCTCTTTCCAGTGGTTCTACTACAAATCTGCCGTACTTTTTGTCTTCAGAAATCTCTGTAATCTCAATTTTCGGTTTGTTAAAATCAAACACTCGGAAGCCCCTCCTTTAATATTGATTGGCTTTTAGTTGCTATCTATTATTTAGAATACAACTCGACGATAAGCATCTCATTTACAGGAACATCAATCACTTCACGAGACGGTACCTCTTTTACAGTTCCCTGAAGTGCATCCTGGTTTGCATCCAGCCATTCCGGTACCAGACGTCCGCCTGTCACTTCCAGAATGTCTTTGTATCTCTGAGAGGACTTTTTACCCTCTTTGATTTCAATCACATCCCCTGCTTTTACAAGGTAAGAAGGAATGTTCACCTGTTTTCCGTTTACCATTACATGTTTGTGGTCAACAATCTGTCTTGCTTCTTTTCTTGTTCTTGCAAATCCAAGACGGAAAATTACGTTGTCAAGACGAAGCTCCAGCAGCGTCATCAGGTTTGCACCTGTCTGTCCCTGCATCTGGTCTGCTTTCTTGTAGTAATTACGGAAAGGTTTTTCCAGTACTCCGTAAATAAATTTTGCTTTCTGTTTTTCTCTTAACTGAAGTCCATACTCGGACATTTTTCTGTTCGCACGTTTTAACTGACGTGTGGATTTTTTATCAATTCCTAAATACACTGGATCCAGACCCAGAGATCTACATCTTTTCAGAACCGGAACTCTATCTACTGCCATTGTTATGACCTCCTAATTAGACTCTTCTACGTTTTGGTGGACGGCAACCATTGTGTGGTACCGGAGTTACGTCACGGATGCTGGTAACTTCCAGACCGCAAGCCTGCAATGCACGGATTGCTGCTTCACGTCCTGAACCAGGTCCTTTTACAAATACGTCAACAGTTTTCAAACCATGTACCAATGCTGCTTTGGTTGCAGTTTCTGCTGCCATCTGAGCTGCATAAGGAGTAGATTTCCTTGAACCTCTAAATCCAAGACCACCGGCACTTGCCCATGAAAGAGCATTTCCCTGTGCATCTGTCAATGTTACAATCGTGTTATTGAAAGATGACTGGATATGTGCCTGTCCGCGTTCAACGTTTTTCTTGACACGACGTTTTGTCGTTTTCTTTGTCACTTTAGCCATAATAAAAACTAACCTACACTTTCTTATTCTGATATTGTTTCACTGTATCACACCGCCTGTCTGTACAAACGGTCATGCAGACAATCGCTCAGGTAACTGATACCCGATTGCTGCTTATTTTTTCTTATTAGCAACAGTTCTCTTCGGTCCTTTACGAGTTCTGGCGTTTGTCTTAGTCTTCTGTCCACGAACCGGAAGTCCTTTTCTATGACGGATACCACGATAGCATCCAATTTCCTGCAGACGTTTGATATTCATAGCAATTTCTCTACGAAGATCACCCTCTACGACCTGAGTCTCATCAATTACTGCACTGATTTTTTTAACATCATCATCTGTCAAATCTCTGCAGCGGATGTCCGGATTTACTCCGGCCTCCTTCAAAATTCTGTTGGCACTTGTTCTACCGATTCCGTAGATATAAGTTAAACCAATCTCTACACGTTTGTCTCTTGGTAAGTCTACACCAGCTATACGAGCCATAAACGTTTTCCTCCATTTAATTTCATTAATATTTTCCTAATTGGGATACAGGTATGCGTGTATCCAGCCGTGTACTGCACGACCTTTCCCCTTCACACGACGTAATGTAAAGGAGTATTAAGCAATATTATAAGGGATGCTGCGCCTCGGCGCTCATCCGCCGGAGGTACCCTGATTTCAACTCCAAACCAGGTCTCACTTTATAATATTAACAGTTGAACAACACCACCTGGTGGTTCATCTGCAGCCGCACTTAATAATTTTTTCAGGATTATCCCTGACGCTGTTTGTGTTTTGGATTCTCACAAATGATTCTGATACTGCCTTTTCTCTTGATAACCTTGCACTTTTCGCAAATCGGTTTTACAGAAGATCTTACCTTCATGATGAATCCTCCTTTCTTAATCGTTGAAAAACAAATAAGTTTCCTCACTTTCCCGTGCATCTTCAGTGGGTTAGTCTAAAAATCCGCGCAAAAGTTCGCTTTATAGTATATCATTCAAAGTCAAGGAATGCAAGCACTTTTTTCTTTTTTTCACATAAAATTCCATATTTTCCATAGTAAACGGACATGTCTGCTGTCGCAGACGTCAACATATATGAAAGTCACCCCAAATTATCATTTGACATATTCTTATATGAGTGATAATATAATATTATAGAAAAGATGCTACCGATAGACGTTTCGTCCAATAAAATAGTTAGAAATAGCCGCTTAGTTTGTCAGACCAGGGCGGCTATTTTTGTGATTTATTGCTTCCTAAGTTTTTTCGAATCATGATTATCCCAAAAGAATATCACTTTATAGTCCATACGCTGCTTTCAGCTGATGAAATTTTTTATCTAACGTTGTATAACTCACACCGCAAATATCACATTTAGAATAAATACTCCCAGTTTCCAAATAACTTCTTGCACGACAGCCACCGCCACAAAAATTTCCATATTTACATTCGCCGCACCCCTGAATCTTTTTAATATCCAAGTTCAGAAACGGATTATCCTCGCGAAATACAATATCATGCAGATGCTTTTCTAATACATTCCCCATTTTCAACTCTTCTACATGTAGCATATGACAAGGGTATATAGTTCCATCTGCGCTAACACTTACAAGTAATTTTCCTGCTCCGCACCTGGACTTACAGGATAGACTCTCCCCCTCCATTGCTGAGTCAGAAATTCTTGCATGATTATATCTCAGAAATTCTTCAATCATATGTAATTCTTTATCACTTAATATATAATCCTGAAATATCTTATCATCTGGTGAAGTTGTCAGCATGCTAAAATTAAATGTTGTTCCCAAATTCTCCGCCAATTCCAGATATTTTTGCATATAAGGAGCATTCTTTCTATGAAGCGTAAAAATTAAGTTTACAGCTTCTTTGTGACATTTCAGAAATTTTACTGTTTCAATAACTTTCGGCATGATTCCTTTATCTCTAATAAAATGAATATCTTCTCTATAACCGTCAACCGAAACACTGATTGCGTCAATATATGGAAGGGCTTTCAAATAGCGCTCATGAGGCATCGTACCATTCGTAATTATCTGCACAATCACTCCCAATCCTTTGGCATATTTACATATTCTGTCTATATCTTCCCTTAAAAACGGCTCTCCCCCAGAAATAACAATGATTTTCACACCATTTTGAACCAATTCACGTAACTCATGACATATTTGTTCATATGTAAGGTCCTTTTTCTTATTTCGTTCTTTTACATACGAATAGCATCCAACACAATGAAGATTACAATTATCAGTTATATGAACATATGCAGATTCAATCCTCTTTTCTCCAGCTTCATCCAGAAAGTAATGTCCTCGCTTTAATGCCTCATATAGCACGCTTGTCTCCTGCGAGATTTCTGCGCTTCCTGATTCACGAATATCTTCTACTAACTGTCTGCCTTCTGCTGATAATCCAATCAATGATCCTGTGCGATTATTCCCAATCATCTCAATTCCGTCTACTGCGAATTGAACTACATCCTCTTGAAATTGTTCATTTACTACCATTTTTTCTCCTCTCATCTCGTATCTGTCTAAAAATATTAAGATATTATAATTCTATCATAGAGATGTTCGGCTTTTTATTAACTGTAATTTTTAGATTGATTTTATGTAATTCTGTAACATTTTATATTTCAAGATACAAAATGATATTCACTGTAAAATTTTCTCCATCATCTTCTATATCAAAAATTCCATGATAAAATTCCACGGTACTTTTAACAATATCTAATCCCAGACCATGAAAAAAATTATCTTCATTATACTTGATCGGTTTATCCCGATATTGGTTAACTACCTGTATCACAAATGCATTCGCCTGAAAGCTAAGAAGTAAATGAATTGTCTTTTCTACCTCTTCTCCGTCTTTCAACGCATTAATTGCATTGTCAAGAAGATTCCCGAATATTCTGACACAATGTCCATATGGAATCGGTATCTTGGCTGGTATACTGATATTTCTCCTTATTTCAATACCATATCGTTGTGCAAGAGATATTTTTATATTCAAAATCGTATCAATACCACTATTTCCGGTAGAAATTATATTTCGAATTTCTTCCTGATCTGTAATCAGTTCTCTCAAATACTCTGCAAGTTCCTCTTTTTTTCCTTCACACAGTAACTGCTCCATTGACTGAAGATTATTCTGCAAGTCATGCTTAATTTTGCGTATAACATCCTGATTCTCTGCCAAAGTATCGTAATATGCTAGTTGCCATTTCAATTGTTGTTCATATTCTTCTTTTTGCTTTTGTACTTCAAAAACAGAACTTATTGTATCATATAAATAAAAAACAATAATATTAACATACAGAATCAGAACCGCAACTGGAAGAAGCATGCCTGTTCTTTCCCCAAACGATACATTTCCCATCTGTTCCGTCAGCATTACGATACAAGGCATGGCTATAAAGCTAATAATTGGCACTGTAACAAGCAGTATTAACAATTTTCCATCTATTCTCTTGCCTTTCACCGTCTGATACCGCCCTGCTAATTCTGTTGTAATAAAAAACACAAAATGCGGCACAAAAAAAGAATAAACAGCAAATAAATTGCTGCTTATAATCAGATACATAACCATTTGAGCAAAACCTGCAAGCCCCAGCAGCAAAGCTGCATAACCAATCTTATTTCTCCTGCCTCCTTCATAAGTAGGCAAAAACATACAACTCCATAATGCAATCGATACAAGATTGGAATATTCCAACTCGTATTGAATCAACAACGTAAAAAACAACAGAAACAGTAAATATAAACCATATAAAAAAGCTCTTCTCTTTTTTATTGATTTCAGTACACTGTTAAAGTAACGTAATATCACCCATAGATCAAAAAAATTAATGAAAAAATACAAAAAAATATTCGTGGTGTCCCAATTCATAAACCCATCCTCCACTTCATGTATTTCAAGTGTACATCCTTGATGCTTTTTCGATACTTTTTGCTTATCGGCAACCTCACCCCATTCGTAAGTACTACTTCCTCTAAATATAATGCCTTCACATAATCCATATTAACAATATAAGATACATGGATACGGACAAAGCAACTATGATCAACCATATCTTCCACTTGAGCCATTTTAGAATAAAATGTGTACTCTTCATCAATGGTATAAACATGCACTTTTCTCCTATCCCCTTCAAAATACATAATATTCTCACAGCAAATCTGTATCTTAGCTTTCTCAACCGATATGAAAATATATTTTTTACTGGAATAGATATAATCAACAGCTGCTACCATAACATGTTCTATCTTTTCATAGTTTACTGGTTTATTAACAAATCGGAACGGCTGCACTTCAAACGAACTGAATACATAATCCGAATAAGAGGTAATAAAAATAATAACTGCTCTTTTATCCATAGTCCTAATCTCTTTCGCCACTTCCAATCCATTCATGCCAGGCATCTCAATATCCAAAAGATATATTTGATAATAAAAATCTTCTTTTTTTATAAGATGACTTAATAGACTGTCTCCATTATAGAAACAGTCTATTTCTGCATTTTTTATTCCTAACTTTTCTACAACATCCTCCAATAATGCAAGCTGCTCTTTACTATCATCACATATGGCTATCCTCATAAATATCAGAATCTCCTTTAACTAATTTCTTTTAGGACAACACACTTGTGTTGATTATATCATGATATAACCCATAATGAAAATATACAAAGTGCTTAATCTGCTCAGGCATTCTTGAGATTCATCCGATAAAAATTCCCCTTACGCTCCATGAGTTCTTGATATGTCCCACTTTCCACAATTTTCCCCTGATCCATAACCAAAATTTCATCATATCTATCTAAACTACTATCAATTCTATGTGTCACTACAATACACATCTTTTTTGCATACAAAAGTATATCTTGAATAAGAAGTTTGGAATCCATATCAAGGGCTGAATCAGGCTCATCTGCCAATATAAGAGAAGAGTCTTTCATAATCTCTCTGATAAAAGCTACTTTCTGCTTCTCACCGCCTGACAACTCCGTATCATAACCCAATTTATCTCTTTCCCTCAATGCAATCTTACGAAGTCCCATCGAATTAATAAGTGATTCACATTCACTCTCGTTTTCCTCTTTTCCATTTGGAAAAATGTTATCCATGATACTTTTCTTAAATAAAAATACCTGTTGTGGTATATAAGCCACATGTTGCCAAAAACTTTTTTCTAATAATACCTTTCTCTCCACTCCGCCTATTTCAATATTTCCCTGATAGCAATCGCCTGCAATCACGCCTGCAAGAAGTTTTAATAATGTACTTTTTCCGCTGCCATTTTCTCCAATAATTGCATATTTTTTATTTTTTTCAAAGGTAAAGCTAAGATTATCTATTATTAGCTTTTTCTCTTTTTCATAGCCAAAAGATAAATTTTTAACATTCACTGTATCCACAGTTAAAATTTCTTTTTTTCCGGATTGTATATCCCTTAAAATGAACTCTTTATATTTATTTACAATGGGCTGTGCTGCTTTTATATTACTTACGGAATTCATAATTCCCATAAGCGGATTGGCAATATGAAACAATAATTGAATTAAAGTAATTAATTCTCCAACCGTAATCTGATCTCCAACTACAGCTCTTCCTCCATATACAAAAATAATTAATGTTAAAACAGTAGTCATAAACATCAATGCAGATTGAATAACTGCCATAACACTCTTTAAATTATTTTTAGCGCTTTCCATTTCACCAATTGCATTCTCGCACTCGAAAACACCCTTTTTTTCAATAGCAAAAGTACGCAAAACCAAAAATCCATCCAACATTTCAACAATCTTATCCGTAGCTTTGGCAAACATATTGCTTAGTATAGTATTATACTTTTTTGCAAACCTTGCAAATATAACAGGTACCATAATTGAAAAAACAAGTGAGAATACAAATAAAAGCAAAAAGGCTGGATTAATTACTATGATAGCAGCTCCCGAAAACAACAGTAATGTCAATTTTTCCATTATATCAATTCTGCCTGTCACAACGTTCTGCTCATAAGTAGACAGATCATTAAATAAGAAGGACTGATATTCTGTCTTATCCTTTTCATAAAATCTTGGAATACTATAATTAAGTATTCTTGTTATCAACGTCGATTTGACTCTAATCATTGTATCCTGCACATAACGATTTTTACCCTTTATAAATAAATAATTCGAAACCACTTGAATAACTACGACTAATATAGCAAAGCGAATATTATCGTTAAACTGATCGAACTGTTTTAATGCGAGGCTGTCAGTTATCAACTTAAAACACCATGAAAATGCAACTACTGTTAAATTATATACAAACATACATACAGTAATTTGCAGCATATTTAGAAACCGCTTCATAGTTCTCCTCTCTATTGAAGTATTGATGTTACCAGTAAATTATTAATGAAATGAAGCGTAATGGGCAGATACAAATTCTCCGTCTTACTATAAAGAATTCCAAGAATTAGTGCCATAGGAAACCGATAAAACAGATTGACACCAAAACTATCACTATTATGCAAAATATATGCAAATATGCAGGCACAAAACAGGATAGGAATACCTTTCCTTTCTGTAATGGGTTTCATAGCATTAAAAAGTACAGCTTTTGAAAAATATTCTTCAAACAATGCAACACCCAGGTTTTGAAAGCTAGCCACTAATAACAGATAAGCACTGTCTATCTGTCTGCCCACTACAATATACAAAATTGCTGCGCCGAGAGCAACCAAGCAAATTAATGCTTCTATTTTTCGTATTCTTCCAAATCCCATATCTGCCATTGTTAAGTTTTTTCTTTCCAACAACAACGTAGGCAAAATACCAAAGCCAATAAGCATGGATAACCATGTCAAAAGAATTTTTCCCTCGTATGTTTCCATGATTCCTAAGCCTGTAAATATCTTGGTAAATAAACTTGCCCCCAAAATGACTCCTGTCATTCCAATAACGATTATTCCCAAAAGGCGACCATAATTTTTTACTTTTGCCATACTTATAAATCTCTTTCCTTTAATTGTTGGGCCCCCAATAAATTAAACACTAAACAAACAGCAATACACAATGCCAACTGAGCCAGGACACAAAATACTCTCTCAGAAACATCTATATGAATAATTTCTGTCGTACTTGCCACATCATTTGCAAGGCGAACAACATAATACATAGGATTAAAATATTTCACTAGTGGCAATGTACCGGTGTTTCCAAAAAACAAGCTTACCCCAAATGCAAAAATAACTGAAACAAGTGGTTTAAATTTTGAACCTAAAAACAAAGTTAATTGCGGCACAAAAAAGAACGCATACACATAATTCATAAACATCACCAAGATCAAATCTAATGTATTATTCCCTAAAATCTTTCCTGTAACATACCTCGTAGAATCATCTGTGCATACCAGATAGATTACAAATAAAATTCCCACACTTACAATAAAGAACAACATACCGATTAAGACCATAGCAATACTCTTACCAAAATACATTTTTTCCCGATTTCTTATACGGCTATTAAATAGGAGAATGCTGTTGTTATCTATTTCGCTGGACAACATCTGTGTCCCGATAAATGCCATAATAATCGGACCGATAAACAATGATGTAACCGTCAGCAATTGTGTCGTTACCCAGAAAACTGCGCTTTGATTTTCTGCTCCCGTATATCCCTCCCCTCTCATATTAAGAGCAAAAATAAATCCTATACATACGATTCCCAAGATCGCAACAAAATCTTTTCTCTTCAGAAACTTTATCAATTCAATCCTTACAATTAATGCTAACGGCGTTTTCACATTGATTCCTCCTTCCAATCACTATCAAAAAAATCATATAATGATTTTTGACGAATTTCCAAATCAATAACTCTGATTCCATTGACATAAAGTCTTTCGAATACATCTGCCAGATCTGTAGATTGTTCTACCACCACTCTGTTTTTGTCTATCGTACAATTAGGGATATTGGATTTTTCAGTTTCAACGATTTCTCTGTTGCATATTAAAACGTACTTTTTATCGTACTTAACCACTCCGTCATATTTCTTCTTTCCATTTTCAATCAATACAATTCTGTCACATATTTCTTCAACATCCTCTAAATCATGGCTAGAAAATAAAATTCCGACCTTTTCCTCTCTTGCCTTCTCCAGAATAACACTTTTTAATATCTTTTTTCCCGCAGGATCCAATCCTACAAATGGTTCATCCAATATCAAAAACTGTGGACGATTCAGTAATGCCTGTGCCAATCCCAGCCTCTGTCTCATTCCAAATGAAAACGCCTTTGTCTTTTCATTTTTCTTATTTTCAAGTCCTACTAACTTCAGAAGATCTTCCACCTGTTTTCTTACATCCTTTATACCGGATGTTTTCAGCAATATACTCAGATTATCATAAGCATTCATATATGGTATAAACGTAGGTTCAATTAATATCCCAAATTCACTTAACTGAGAATTTTTCTGCAATAATGTTTTGCCTTTATACACAATATCACCACTTGTCGGATGAATATTACCAGCGATACTGTTTAACAAAGTCGTTTTTCCAGCACCATTCTTTCCCAACAATGCAACAATTTCTCCAGCACCAACATTAAATGTCATATTAGATAATGCATTTAATGTTTTGTAGGATTTACTTACATTTCTAATTTCCAGTAATGGCATTCTGTAGCCCTCCTTCTTAATATTTCAACCGATGAGGTAATATGCTAAGATTACTTCATCGGTTGAATATGTATCATATAATTTTTGAACAGTACTCTGTCAAACAGTTCTTATACAAACGCATTAGGTTTCCTTTTTTAAGTCTCCATATGACTACCATCCAAGAACAAAGCAACCTGCAATCGGAACTCCTGCCTGAAAGCATCCCAATGCTGCATTTTCTACATTGAATAACATTTTAACTTCTCCTTTCTCTCATTTTAATTTTTTACTTCATTACCATCCAAGTGCAAAACACCCTGCAATTGGAATTCCAGCTTCAAAGCAACCCAGTTTTACGCTATTTACCTCAAAAAGCACTTTTATTTCCTCCTTTCTCATTTCTGCAAAGCATTATATGTTTTATATCCATATCAACTTTGTGACTACATAATATCATGTAAAAAGGCAACTTATTGGATTATGCTATTTTTAGTACGAAATAGAGTAATTATTGAATTAAAAACATATTCAGCCGGAAAGCAAAACGCGCAGAAACCGCCGGCCTGACGGCAGAGGGCGTGCGTTCGAATCTATTTGCAGACTTGCATAGCAGTTGTTAGAGAAAACGAGCCGGGAATTTATGGATAAAACTGAGACCACAAGTCTCAGTTTTAAGAAGCACTGAGTTGGGAAATCATCAGATTTCCCGACGAATTGCTTCGATTCCATAAATTCCCGGCTCGTTTTCACTTACAACTCCTTGCAAGTCGAAACAAGATCCGAACGCTGCCCTCTGCCGCCAGACCGACGGGTTCTGCACGTTTCGCTTTCCGCGTCCGTACTAAACACCCTTCCGAGTGGTCATCGACCAACAGCCAACCACCGGCCCCTCTCTTATTTATCTCTCCAGATAATTCTTCCCTTATCCAGATCATACGGTGAAAGCTCAATCGTCACCTTATCCCCCGGAAGGATACGGATAAAGTTCATCCGCAGCTTTCCGCTGATATGTGCAAGTACCACATGCTTATTCTCAAGTTCTACCTTGAACATAGCGTTCGGTAATTTCTCAAGCACTGTTCCCTCTACTTCAATTACATCTGCCTTTGACATTTTGAAACCTCCTTGGTTTTAATTGCTTTTCTGATATCTTCCTCACGGAGCGGCAGACCATGCATCTCCCGTTCCAAAATTGTATCCGATACTGTAAAATCCGGCTGAATATGCTTTCTCTTCTTTTTCTTCGGATTCGTGGTCAGACGAATCTTACCATCCGCCAGATATACAACATCCCCATCTACCGCAGTTACAATATACAGTTTTCCTTTATCATGTCCCGCCAGACTTCTGGCAAACATTCCTGCCGTCAATTCCTTCATCCTAAACCTCCTCTTAGTGAGACAACGTCAGGATTTCCGGTTCGCCTTCGGTAATCAAAACCGTATTCTCATAATGTGCGGAAAGTGTTCCATCCTCAGTCACGACTGTCCAGTCGTCATCAAGCCAGGCAACCTCAGGCCGTCCTATATTAATCATAGGCTCAATTGCCAGTGTCATACCGGGCTGGAGACGAATCCCTCTGCCTCTGCATGCAAAATTCGGTATCTGCGGATCTTCATGAAGGTGAGTGCCGATTCCGTGACCCACCAGTTCACGTACCACACCGTATCCAAAGCTTTCCGCATAATTGCCGATTGCCGCAGATATCTGATGTAAATGATTTCCGGCTTTTGCATATTTGATTCCTTCAAAAAAGGATTCTCTCGTGACTTTAATTAATTGTGCCGCCTCTTTACTGATCTCACCTACTGCATGGGTACGGGCTGCATCCGAATGGTACCCCTTATAGATGAGCCCTGCATCCAGGCTGACGATGTCACCCTCTTTCAGGATATGACGCTTATTTGGTATCCCGTGCACCACCTCATCATTCACAGAAACGCAGATGGATGCGGGATATCCATTGTAATGCAAAAAATTAGGCACACAGCCGAAGCTGCGGATGATTTCTTCTCCCAGATGGTCAATCTCCCAAGTAGACATCCCCGGTTTCAGTGCATTGGCAAGTTCATCATGAACCTTTTCAAGCAACATACCGGCATGACGCATAAGCTCAATCTCTCTGGCAGTTTTAATTGATACAGACATATTCTTTATGCTCCTAAAATCTTCACGATGTCATCAAACACAACATTGATATCCTGTGTTCCATCGACTTCCACCAATGCACCGGCTGCCTGATAATACTCGATCAATGGCTGTGTCTGTGCATGATAAACATCGAGACGCTTCTTCACAGTCTCCGGTTTATCATCATCCCGCAGCACCAGATCCTTACCGCAGGAGTCACAAAATCCTTCTGCCTTCGGTGCATTATACTCTACATGATACGTTGCTCCACAAGCCAGACACGCACGGCGTCCGGACATACGATTCACGATATTCTCATCCGGTACCTCTACGTTCACCGCATAATCAATCTTCTCTCCACGTGCATTCAGCGCATTGGTAAGTGCCTCTGCCTGAGGAATGGTTCTTGGAAAACCATCCAGTACATAGCCATTGGATGCATCCGGTTGTGAAATGCGGTCAACAACCAGATCACAGGTTAATTCATCCGGAACCAGCAGGCCCTGATCCATATATTCTTTCGCCTTTTTGCCTAACTCTGTGCCATTCTTAATATTTGCACGGAAAATATCGCCGGTAGAAATATGCGGAATCTGATACTTCTCCGCTATTTTCTTCGCCTGAGTTCCTTTTCCTGCGCCTGGTGCTCCTAACATAATAATCTTCATAACATATTCTCCTTCTCCCTATACTCTGTCCTGCCTATATTTCCCATGCAGGCTTCTGATGCTATTATAATAGCAAAACAGGTATGGAATCAATACTTTTTTCAGAAATACAGAAACGCTGAAAGGTTGTGACGAAAAAATCGCCACAACCTCTTCTCATCGTTCTTAATCGTTCAAGAATCCTTTATAATTACGTACAAGCATCATGGATTCAATCTGTTTGAGTGTCTCCAGAATTACTGATACAATAATGATAAGGGATGTACCGCCGAATGATACGTTTGCCTTGAACATTCCATTGAAGAAAAATGGGATGACTGCGACAATCGTAAGACCTGCAGCACCTATAAAAATAACATAGCCTAAAATGGAATTCAGATAATCAACCGTAGCTTTTCCCGGACGGATACCTGGAATAAATCCACCCTGCTTTTTCATATTGTCCGCAACTTCCAATGGATTGAAAGTAATCGAAGTATAAAAATAAGCAAAGAAAATAACCAATACCACATAGAGAATCAGACCAACGGTATTTACCATATCAGCTCTGTCAAACCAGTTGCTGGAATTCAGGATAGACAGAACCCTTCCGCCCCATCCGCCAACGTTGCTCTTTCCTGCGAAAGAAGCAATAATTCCTGGGAATGACATAATGGAAGAAGCAAAGATAATCGGAATAACGCCTGCGGTATTAACCTTCAGCGGAATATTGGAAGACTGACCGCCAACCATCTTTCTTCCCTGCATTTTCTTAGAATACTGAACCGGAATTCTGCGCTCTGCACCATTCAGAATCAGAACAAATACTGTAACTGCAAGAATAATTGCAAGAATAATTACTCCACGCAGTACACCTTTTGCAATGGTCTGACCTTTGATGAAGTTCTCAAACAAAGTAACCATATCACTTGGGATTCTGGAAAGGATATTGATTAACAGGACCATAGAAATACCATTTCCGATACCCTTATCGTTAATCTGCTCTCCAACCCACATAAGAAAGGCTGATCCGGCTGTCAATGCAGCAACAACAATCGTAACATTGATAAATGTCATTTCTGTAATCAGACCTCTGTTACCAAATCCGATTGCCATTGCAATTGACTCAAACAGAGCCAGCGCAACTGTAACATAACGCGTAATTGCTGTCAGTTTCTTTCTTCCATCCTCACCGTCTCTCTGCATCTCTTCCAGTTTTGGAATCGCGATTGTCAGAAGCTGGATAATGATTGAAGACGTAATATACGGTGTAATACTAAGCGCAAAGATTGAAAAATTGTCAAATCCGCCGCCTGTAAATGCATTCAGGAAATTGAATGCATCATTTGTATTATTTGCAAAGAAATTTGCAAAGAACTGAGTATCAACACCAGGCACCGGCAACTGTGATCCAAGACGGATCACTGCCAGCATCATAATAACATATAAAATCTTTCTGCGTACTTCTTTGATTTTAAATGCATCTCTTAATGTTTTAAACATTAGATCACCTCGGCTGTTCCACCTGCCGCTTCAATTTTTGCTTTTGCGCTCTCACTGAAGGCGTTCACTTTCACTGTAAGTTTCTTGGAAATTTCACCATTACCTAAAATCTTAACACCATCTTTCGGGTTGGAAACAACACCGCTTTCAACTAATGCCTGAACGGTCACTTCAGTTCCATCCTCAAATCTCTCTAACGCGCTTACATTGATACCAACGATCTCCTTCGTGTTTCTGTTTGTGAAACCTCTCTTAGGAAGACGTCTGTACAAAGGCATCTGACCACCTTCAAAACCTGGTCTGGGTGCTCCGGAACGAGCTTTCTGTCCCTTATGTCCCTTACCAGCTGTTTTACCATTACCTGAACCATGACCACGTCCACGACGGAAATTATCGCTCTGTCTGGAACCTTCAGCAGGCTGTAAATTTGATAAATCCATTCTGGTACCTCCTTTAATCATTCTGCCCGGCTCCCGGCAAATGCCGGAACGTCCGAACAGTTTTCCTTTTATTTACGCTTCTTCAACTTTAACTAAGTGACAAACCTGTTTTACCATACCGCGAACGGCTGCATTATCAGGAAGTTCTACTGTTTTGTTAAGTTTCTTCAAGCCCAATGCTTCAACTGTTTTTCTATGTTTCGGTATAGCACCGATTGTAGACTTTACTAATGTTACTTTTAATTTATCTGCCATTTTTCAATCCTCCCTTAAGCCAGAATCTCATCAACAGATTTGCCACGAAGTTTTGCTACTTCTTCCGGAGTCTTTAACTGACTTAATCCTTCAATTGTTGCAAGAACTACGTTCTGCTTGTTGTTTGAGCCTAAAGACTTAGTACGGATATTTTTGATTCCAGCTAACTCGATTACGGCACGTGCCGGACCTCCGGCGATAACACCGGTACCTTCCGGAGCTCTCTTCAGAAGCACTTCAGAGCTTCCGAACTTGCCTACAAAATCATGTGTAATACTGTTATACTCGTCTCTTGCTACGGTTACCAGTTTCTTCATGGCATCTTCTTTTCCTTTGCGGATCGCTTCCGGAATTTCTGTTGCCTTTCCAAGTCCTGCACCAACATGTCCGTTGTGATCTCCAACAACTACTAAAGCAGTGAAACGGAAGTTACGACCACCTTTAACAACCTTGGTAACACGCTTGATGGAAACAACTTTCTCTTCCAACTCTAACTGGCTGGCATCAATGATTGTATGTCTCATGTGTTCTTTTCCTTCCTTTCCTAGAATACCAGACCAGCCTCACGGGCTGCGTCTGCTAATGCCTGAATTTTACCCTGATATATGAAACCGCCTCTATCAAAGACAACTTCTGTAATACCTGCTTCAACGGCTTTCTTACCGATTACAGTTCCTAAATATGCTGCTGCCGCAACGTCATTGGTTTTCTCTAATTCTGCTTTTACATCTTTCTGAAGAGTAGAAGCTGAAACTAAAGTACGTCCAACTGTATCATCGATAATCTGCGCATACATATGATTATTGCTTCGGAACACACAAAGACGTGGTCTCTCGGCAGTACCCGCGATATGATTACGCATTCTTCTATGCTTTTTCTGGCGAACTTGCGCTCTTGATACTTTACTAATCATTTTCACACTCTCCTTATTTATTTCTTACCAGTCTTACCAACTTTACGTCTGATAACTTCGTCAGCATACTTAATACCTTTACCTTTATAAGGCTCAGGTCTTCTCTTATCTCTGATTTCAGCAGCGTACTGGCCAACTTTTTCTTTGTCAATACCTTTTACGGTAATCTTGTTTCCGTCTACGGTGGATTCCAATCCTTCCGGATCCTCCATCTCTACCGGATGAGAGTAACCTAATGATAATACTAATTTCTTGCCCTGTTTTGCAGCTTTATAACCTACACCGTTTACTTCCAGAACCTTCTGATAGCCTTCGCTTACACCAACAACCATGTTGTGGATCAAAGTTCTTGTCAAACCGTGTAAAGATTTCATTTTCTTTAAATCGTTTGGTCTGGTAACGATTACATGATTGTCTTCCAGTTTGATTTCCATCTCTGCCGGAAGTACTTTCTGAAGTGTTCCTTTCGGTCCCTTTACAGTAACGTCGTTGTTCTCTTTGATCTCAACAGTTACACCTGCCGGAACAACAACTGGCAGTCTTCCTATACGTGACATACCAAATTTCCTCCTATAACTTAAATTTTCGGAAGGGACGCTTGCGTTCCCTTCTGTTTTCAGTTGCTGCTAATTACCAAACAAATGCCAGAACTTCTCCGCCGACCTGAAGCTTACGTGCTTCTTTATCTGTGATAACACCCTGGTTTGTGGAAAGGATTGCGATTCCTAAACCACCGAGAACTTTTGGAAGTTCCTCTTTGCCTACGTAGATACGAAGACCTGGTTTGGAGATTCTCTTTAATCCTGTAATAATCTTTTCGTTCTTATCTGCACCATATTTCAGTGTAATATGGATGGTCTTAAAGCTGCCCTCGTCAATCAGATCATATTTTGCAATATAACCTTCTTTTACAAGAATGTCAGCAATAGCAATTTTCATCTTAGATGCCGGAACATCTACAGTATCATGTTTAGCAGTATTTGCATTACGGATTCTTGTAAGCATATCTGCGATTGGATCACTCATTGTCATGATGGATATGTCCTCCTTTCCTATTCTTACCAGCTTGCCTTTTTAACACCCGGAATCTGGCCTTTGTATGCTAACTCACGGAAGCAGATTCTGCAAATTCCGTATTTTCTCAGGTATGCATGTGGACGTCCACAGATTCTGCAGCGATTGTATTCTCTTGTGGAGAATTTCTGCTTACGCTGCTGTTTGATTTTCATTGCTGTCTTAGCCATGAATAACTTCCTCCTTATTTAGCGAACGGCATATTGAACTGTGTCAATAATTCACGAGCTTCTTCATCAGTCTTAGCGGTTGTAACGAAGATGATATCCATACCGCGGACTTTATCAACTTTGTCGTACTCGATTTCCGGGAAAATCAACTGCTCTTTGATTCCAAGAGCGTAGTTTCCTCTTCCGTCGAATGCATTCGGGTTAACACCACGGAAGTCACGTACACGTGGCAGTGCCAAGTTGATCAGACGATCTGCGAACTCGTACATTCTTTCGCCTCTCAAGGTAACTTTACAGCCAATCGGCATACCCTCTCTGATTTTAAAGTTAGCAACAGAATTTTTTGCTCTGGTAAGAACGGCCTTCTGACCTGTGATCGTCTCCAGATCACTTACTGCTGCGTCTAATACTTTTGCATTTTCTTTTGCCTCACCAACGCCCATATTGATTACAATCTTTGCGAGTTTCGGCACTTCCATAATGTTCTTATATTCAAACTTCTTCATCATCGCATCGACGATTTCGTTCTTGTAGGTATCCTGTAATCTACTCACTGTTTATGCCTCCTCTCTTTCTTAATCGATAACGTCGCCGGTTTTCTTGGCTACACGAACTTTTTTGTCACCATCCATCTTATAACCGATTCTGGTAACCTGACCTTTGTGCAGGTACATTACATTAGAAATATCAATAGGAGCTTCCTTGGTAATGATACCGCCCTGCTGATTGGCCATAGAAGGTTTTGTATGCTTTGTAATCATGTTAACGCCTTCAACGATTACTCTTCCGTCTTTTACGGAAAGGACTTTTCCTTCTTTATCTTTATCTTTTCCGGCGATTACTTTTACAGTATCACCTTTTTTAATCTTAACTGCCATGGTTGACCTCCTATAATACTTCCGGAGCTAAAGAAACAATCTTCATAAACTGTTTCTCACGAAGCTCTCTGGCTACTGGCCCAAAAATACGAGTTCCTCTTGGAGTCTTGTCATCTTTGATGATAACGGCTGCATTCTCATCAAATTTGATATAAGAACCATCTTTACGATGTGCACCTTTTACGCTGCGGACAACAACTGCCTTTACAACGTCACCCTTTTTTACAACACCACCTGGTGTTGCATCTTTGACCGTAGCAACGATTACATCACCGATGTTCGCATATCTTCTGGTAGAGCCGCCCATAACGCGAATGCAGAGGATTTCCTTTGCACCAGTATTATCAGCGACTTTCAATCTGCTTTCCTGCTGAATCATGCTAGTATCCTCCTTATTTAGCTTTCTCTACAATCTGAACCAGTCTCCATCTCTTATCCTTGGACAGCGGTCTGGTTTCCATAACCTTAACGGTATCGCCAATCTTGCACTCGTTGTTTTCGTCGTGTGCTTTTAATTTATATGTCTTCTTTACAATCTTCTTGTAAAGCGGATGTTTTACGTGGTCTTCGATCGCTACAACGATTGTCTTATCCATCTTATCGCTGACAACTTTACCGACACGTGTTTTTCTAAGATTTCTTTCTTCCACGATTTCCTGTTCTCCTTTCGCTTTCATAAAGAAGCTCTTCTTAAACCTTATTCAAGAACTCCTTAAGTCCGAATGCCTACTGCGCTGCTTTTGCTTTCTCAGCAATCACAGTCTGAATTCTGGCAATATTCTTGCGAACCTCTTTGATTCTGCTCGTATTGTCCAATTGATTGGTTGCATTCTGGAATCTCAGGTTAAAGAGTTCCTTCTTAGCAGCTACTAATTCATCACTTAATTCTGCAGCTGATTTTGTCTTTAAATCTTCTACATACTTATTAATTTTCACTGTTATCACCGCCTTCTAAGTCTGCACGAGAAACGATTTTACATTTACATGGTAACTTATGCATAGCAAGACGTAATGCTTCACGAGCTGTCTCTTCCGGTACACCTGCGATTTCGAACATTACACGGCCTGGTTTTACAACTGCTACCCAGTATTCAAGAGCTCCCTTACCGGAACCCATACGAGTTTCTGCTGGTTTTGCTGTTACTGGTTTATCTGGAAAGATCTTAATCCAAACTTTACCGCCACGTTTGATATAACGGGTCATGGCAATACGGGCTGCCTCGATCTGATTGGATCTGATCCAGCAAGGTTCGGTTGCTACCAAACCAAATTCTCCATTACTGATCTTGTTGCCTCTTAAGGCTTTTCCTTTCATGGATCCACGGAATTGTTTACGACGTTTTACTCTCTTTGGCATTAACATAATTATTTATCGCTCCCTTCCTTAGCTCCTTTGGTTGGAAGTACTTCGCCATTGTAGACCCAAGCTTTTACGCCAACTTTGCCGTATGTTGTGTCTGCTTCAGCGAAACCATAATCGATATCTGCACGCAGTGTCTGCAGCGGAATAGTACCTTCGCTGTAGAACTCTGTACGAGCCATATCTGCTCCACCAAGACGACCGGATACTGATGTTTTGATTCCCTTTGCTCCTGCTCTCATTGTTCTCTGCATCGTAGATTTCATAGCACGACGGAAAGAGATACGATTTTCAAGCTGAAGTGCGATGTTCTCAGCTACTAACTGAGCATCACGATCAGGTCTCTTCACTTCTTTGATATCCACAATCAGTTTCTTATCTGTATAATTTTTCAGTTCAGCTTTTACTTTCTCAATTTCAGCGCCGCCCTTACCGATTACGATACCAGGTTTTGCTGTGTAAATGATAACCTTCACTCTGTCAGATGCTCTTTCGATTTCAATCTTGGAAACACCTGCGCTGTATAATTTCTTTTTCAGAAATGTTCTGATGTTGTAATCTTCAACTAAATAATCAGCGAAGTCGCCTTCTGCATACCATTTGGAATCCCAGTCTTTGATGATTCCGACTCTGATGCCATGTGGGTTAACTTTCTGTCCCATGATTGCCCTCCTTATCTTTCATCCAACACGATAGAGATATGACTGTTTCTCTTTTCGATACGATATGCTCTACCCTGTGCTCTCGGCTTAATTCTCTTCATAGTTGGTGCCTTGTTTGCATAGCACTCAGCTACATACAGGTTCTCTCTGCTCAGTCCGTTGTTGTTCTCAGCATTTGCAACAGCGGATTCCAACAATTTCTTGATCACGCTGGAAGCATATCTCGGGTTATAGGCCAGGATGCCGAGTGCAGTCTCAACATCTTTACCACGGATTGCGTCTAACACATAGCAAGCCTTCTGAACTGACATTCTAGCGTATGACAGTTTTGCTGAAGGTCTTGTATCTTTCACTTCATTTCTTGCTCTCTTAATCTGACTTCTATGTCCTTTAGCCATGATTAGTAGGCCTCCTTTCATTCGAAACTGTTATACTAGCGAACACCAGATCTCTTCTCGTCTTTTCCGTGTCCTCTATAGGTTCTGGTTGCCACGAACTCTCCGAGTTTATGTCCAACCATATCTTCTGTAACATATACCGGTACGTGTTTTCTTCCATCGTGAACAGCAATTGTGTGTCCTACGAATGTTGGGAAGATTGTGGAACGACGTGACCATGTCTTAATAACTGTTTTATCTCCGGATGCGTTTGCAGCATCTACTTTTTTCAGTAAACTAGCATCTGCAAATGGTCCTTTTTTCAGTGAACGAGCCATTCGTGTAACCTCCTTTATTTAGCTAACGCTTTACCATCTCTTCTTCTTACGATGAGCTTATTGGACTGCTTGTTTTTCTTTCTTGTCTTCAAGCCAAGAGCAGGTTTGCCCCAAGGTGTACATGGACCTGGACGACCGATACCTGTCTTACCTTCACCACCACCATGCGGATGGTCATTCGGGTTCATAACAGAACCACGTACTGTCGGGCGGATACCCATATGACGTTTACGTCCTGCTTTACCGATATTGATCAGGCTGTGCTCTCCGTTTCCAACAACTCCTACCGTTGCACGGCACTCGATCGGAACCATTCTCATCTCACCAGACGGCAGTCTCAAGGTTGCATATTTGCCCTCTTTTGCCATAAGCTGTGCGCCGTTACCAGCGGAACGAACCAACTGTCCACCTTTTCCAAGGTGCATCTCAATATTGTGTACCATAGTACCAACCGGAATCTGAGACAGCGGCAGGCAGTTTCCTGGACGAACTTCTGCGTTCGGACCATTCATAATCTTCATGCCTACTTTTAATCCTTCCGGTGCAAGGATATAAGATTTTTCTCCGTCTACATAACAGATCAGAGCAATATTTGCTGTTCTGTTCGGATCATATTCGATAGATTTTACATATGCCGGAACATCATCTTTTCTTCTCTTGAAGTCGATGATTCTGTATTTTCTTCTGCTTCCGCCTCCGCGGTGTCTTACTGTAATTTTACCCTGATTGTTACGTCCAGAGTTTTTCTTCAGAGACACTACCAGAGATTTCTCCGGTGTGGACTTTGTGATTTCTGAGAAATCAGAGGAAGTCATATGTCTTCTGGAAGGTGTATATGGGTTAAAGCTTTTGATTCCCATTACTGTTTCTCCTTTCAAATGTTTGTTATCGCACTTTACATGTGCTTAGGTAATGACACGGACAGGTATGTTCCCTCAACTAAATTCGCGCAAGCGCTCATTAAGGTTCGGGAACAGCCTCGCACTAAATTCAATCTGCGCCTTCGGCTTGATTTCATTAAGTTGCTTTCGGCTTACAGTCCCTCAAAAATCTCGATATCCTTGCTGTCTTCTGTCAGAGCAACAATGGCTTTTTTTGTCTTAGCTGTTCTGCCGACTACCATACCGCGGCGTTTTTTCTTGCCGTCCAGGTTCATGGTATTTACGCTTTTTACTTTTGTTCCTTCGAACATTTTTTCAACAGCTTCTTTAATCTGAGTTTTATTTGCTTCCGGATGTACTAAGAATGTGTATTTTTTCTCGCCCATAGCGTTCATACTTTTCTCAGTTACGATCGGTTTTAAGATTACATCATAGTACTGAATACTTGCCATTATGCGTACACCTCCTCGATGGATGCAACACCTGTCTTTGTTGCGATTACGGTGTTGTATTTCAGCAGATCATATACGTTCAGTGTATTCACAGTTGTTGTAATAACACCAGGAATATTTCTTGCTGATAATACGACATTGTCTGTATCATTTCCAACAACCACGATTGCTTTTTCAACTTTCAAGTTGTCTAATACTTTTTTCATCTCTTTTGTCTTAACTTCGTTCAGTTTCAGTTCATCCAGTACGATGAATTTGTTATCCTGAACTTTGCTTGTCAGTACGGACTTCAGAGCTGCTCTCTTCTCTTTCTTATTCATCTTGAAGGAGTAGTCTCTTGGAACCGGAGCGAATACAACGCCGCCGCCTGTCCACTGTGGAGCTCTTGTTGAACCCTGTCTTGCATGACCAGTTCCTTTCTGTCTCCAAGGCTTTCTTCCGCCGCCGCTCACTTCGGAACGTGTCTTAGCTTTCTGTGTTCCCTGACGATTATTTGCAAGTTGAAGCACTACTGCACGATGTACCAGATGTTCTTTGATTTCAACACCAAATACAGCGTCATCCAGTTCCATTGTGCCAACTTCTTTGCCTTCCATATTATAAACAGATACGTTTGACATCTGTGTGTTCCTCCTTTCCTATAAAAGCTTATTTTATAGTTTTCACAGTTTCTTTAATCGTTACTAATGATTTCTTAGGTCCTGGTACAGAGCCTTTTACCAGAAGCAGATTGTTCTCAGCATCTACACGGACAACTTCCAGATTCTGGATCGTGATTCTCTTGTGTCCCATATGTCCCGGCATTTTCTTTCCTTTGAATACCTTACTCGGATCGGAACATGCACCATTGGAACCTGCATGACGGTGATATTTGGAGCCGTGAGCCATAGGTCCTCTGGACTGGTTATGTCTCTTGATGGCACCCTGAAATCCTTTACCTTTGGAAATAGCAGTTGCATCAATCTTGTCACCTGCTGCAAAGATATCGGCTTTGATTTCCTGTCCTAATTCGTAGCTCTCTGCATCTTCAAACTTAAACTCTTTTAAGAATCTCTTGTAAGATACACCAGCTTTGTCAAACTGACCTTTCATCGGCTTATTCACAAGTTTCTCTCTCTTGTCGCCAAAGCCAACCTGTACTGCACTGTATCCGTCATTTTCCTGTGTCTTAACCTGTGTTACTACGCAAGGACCAGCCTGCAATACAGTTACCGGAATTACTGTTCCGTCTTCGTTGAAGATCTGAGTCATTCCAACTTTTGTAGCTAAAATTGCTTTCTTCATTCTTTTTTACCTCCTGTTGTTCTACAGCGGAACACCGCATTTCGCGGAGTTCATCCTAGCACAGTTGATATAAGTGGAACACTATGACCCTGTCGGGATGTTGATTCCTCGAATGTGTGTTACTTCTATATCAATATAACTTAGGATATCTTTGTTATCACTGGAAGATCGGTTCACCCTCAGCCTATTTGTTTTTCATCTTGATGTCGATGTAAACACCGGCCGGCATTTCCAGTCTTGATAAAGCATCTACCGTCTTCTGTGTCGGTGCGATGATATCAATCAGTCTCTTATGAGTTCTCTGCTCGAACTGTTCGCGGGAATCTTTGTATTTGTGTACCGCTCTTAAGATTGTAACTACTTCCTTCTTTGTCGGAAGTGGTACCGGACCACTCACCTGTGCTCCATTCTTCTTTACAGTTTCGATGATTTTTGCTGCGGATGCATCTACTAACTGATGCTCGTAAGCTTTCAATGTGATTCTCATTACTTGACTTGCCATAAAAAAAGTCGCCTCCTTATTCGCACTTTTCGAGTACGACAAGCGGTGACTGTACACTTCTCCGTGTGTGTCCTGAACTTTCACACGTTGTTTCCACTCTCGGTGGACTATTCTCTTTGTATACAGTGACTTGTCGCCAGTTTCATAACTTGACATTCGCTCCACGGAAAACCTGCCTGTATCGACAGCAACCTCTCGCTTCAACGCTATCAATGTCACAACAGTTGCCATTATACATGATTTCTACGCATATTGCAAGGGTTTTTCATAATTTTCCTCAAAAAATATGGTTGGCAACTGGTCTCTCCAGTCATCCAACCATATTCTCATCCCTTTCTTCCTATTATATATGGTATCTTACAATACATCTGAATAGTCAATAAAGGTTATTCCATCTTCTTCATCTTCTACAATCTTAGGCTGATCACCATCAGCAACCGCCTTTTCCAGCAATTCCTCAGCAGTTACTGTCGGAATAGCAAGAATTCTTGCCTCATTTGAAACCACTGGTTCTTCTTCCACCATTGTCTCAGTCTCTTCTTCCTCTGCCGCCTTCACATCAGACATACTGTCAGGTTTCTTATCCACCATCCCCTCCAACGCTGCCTGAAGTGCCTCTGCAAATTCGTCCTCTTCCGAAGATTCTGTCGGTTCCTCTCCGAACTCCTGCTCCTCTTCTATTGGACTTTCCGCTGTCTCTTCCTCTGCTATCTCCTCAATCTCATCCAAAGATTCCAGAATTAATTCCTGAGATTCTCCATCCTGCTCATAAGAAAAATCAGAAAATCCTTCTGTTGCCGACTCATTCTCCCCGGCGCCTGTCTCTTCATCATTCAAGCCGTCCTCATTCTCCAGAAGACCTTTCTTTTCCATCTTTTTCCTGCGTTTTTCCTCTTTCCTGCGCGCCTTCTTCTCACTTCTGGTCAGTTCCGCTTCCCCTTCTTCTGCTTCGCTGTATTCCTCCTCATCCTCACTGCTCTTCCAGATTTCAGAAAGAATAAACAAAATAACCAACAGCGCCAATACCAGACCGAGAATAATCCTGCCTTCAAAAGTCTGCATTGCAATCGACACGTAACCGATAAACGGAATTGTCACAAGTACCTTCTCTGCCGTGCCGCGCAAAGTCATATTTTCTAAAGTTCCGTCTTTTCCCACCACCGTGTATTTGCCACTGGCAGAATCTGCTTCCGTAATTTTGGAAACATATACAGAGGTATTGGTAGTACGCAGCAGTTTATCGCCAACCTCAAGTTTTCTAAGAGACACTGCCTTCCCATACACAACAACACCCATATCTAAGTCCGTATCTGTAATCTCCTCATCCACAACAACCGTTGTTACCCCCATAAACTGAGGAGCAATCAACGCCACCCCGATCAACAGGAAGCATATAATACATAGATTCACAATAAATCGAAAAAATTTAGCCATCTAATAACTCTCCTTGGTTTTATTCACTCCATAACTTTTTTTATTATAGCGCGTTTTAGAAAAATATGCAAGAATCCAGTTGCCCCTCTTGAATCCTTTTTCCAATTCCCTTATACTAAAAGGAAAATATGATACAAGTGTCCCAAAGTCATGCTTGCATGAAAAAGCATGACTTTGGGACACGAAAAGCACCGGAAAGCAGCCATTTTTCGTAGAAACATGAGCGGATTTGAGGTGTTTTAGGATTGCGGGAGCATAAAATGCAGAACAATCCGTGTATCATAAGCGTCAAAATATTATTTTAAAGGAAATACACGAATGGATACTATGATAAAAACAATCGAGGATCTGTCTCTGAATGCGTGGCCTTCTCACCAGATGCAATTATATGACGGATGGATTCTGCGTTTTTCTTATTTTTATACGCACCGTACAAACAGTGTGGAGCAGATTGGAACCTCCACACTTCCTCTTGATACCAAAATTGATTACTGCGAATCCATCTACCACCGTTGGGGAACTCCTGCAATTTTCAAGATCAGCCCATTGGTTTCATCCTCTTTTGATAAAATGCTTTCCAGACGCGGCTATGTTGTCCAACACACCACAGAAGTTATGACCATGCATCTTTCCAGTCTGACCCTCCCGGAGCCCGAATCCTTTGTCAGCCTCAGCAGTTTTATCCCTCCAAGCTGGATCGACAGTCTGTTCGCACTGAAAGGCACAACGAATGTAATGCACAAAATGATTGTCCCCTCCATGTATCGGGCAATTCCAAAAGAAACCATCTGTGCCTCAATTCAGGATCAGGGAGAAATTATAGCAACCGGACTGGGAATCCTGGACCGGGATTATATCGGCCTTTACGCCATCCATGTTCATCCCGCTTACCGTGGACGCGGCTATGGCAGAGCCATCTGCTCTGCTATTTTGCAGCAGGGTATGAAAAAGGGCGCCGGCAATGCCTATCTCCAGGTTGTCAAAGGAAATACGCCGGCAGTAAATCTCTACCATTCTCTGGGATTTGAGTATCTCTATACATACTGGTTCCGAACCAGATACCTTCAATAACAACAGGAGGATTATTATGGATTTTTTACGTCTTTTAGCCGAATATCGTACCCCTATGGGGAATTTTGTCTTTCAATCCATCACTTACATCGCTCAGGAGCTTTTTGTTATTGCTGTCATCTGCTGGCTCTTTTGGTGCAGCAATAAAAGTCTGGCCTACAAACTTGGATTTTCTTATTTTTTGTCCGGTCTTGCTATACAAGGTCTGAAAATCACTTTCCGGATCCCGCGGCCCTGGATTTTGGATTTCTCCTTTGAACCCGTAAAATCTGCCGTTCCCGGTGCAACCGGCTATTCTTTTCCCAGCGGTCATACCCAAAGCGGAACTGCCTTCTTCACCACACTGGCATTCCAATGCCGCCGCACTGGCCTTCGGCTGCTATGCATCTTTGCCTTTTTCCTCATAGGCTTTTCCCGAATGTATCTCGGTGTTCATACCCCCAAAGATGTATTCGTTTCCATGGCAGTAACTTTTTTACTAAGCAGCCTGGTATATATCCTCTGGAAAAATCTCGACTCCAACCGAAATCTGGATTTTGTCATTTCTCTGGTTTTATCTGTTCTTACGATCGTACTGGTTTTTTATGATCTCTTTCTTGTAAAATCGGGAGTTCTGACGATCAACAATGCTATGGATTGCTGCAAGGCATGCGGGGCCGGTCTGGCCTTCGCTATTGGTTTCTATCTGGAACGCCGTTACCTGAATTTTACTGCGCCTGCAACATCAAAAGCTAAATTCTTTCGTTTCCTTATAGGACTGCTTGTAACCGCGGTCATTGAGTTGGGACTGAAAGCACTTCTTCCGGAAACGATGCCCTGCGCATACTTCCGCTATTTTGTAATCGTTTTCTGGATTTTAGTCATTTATCCGTTTCTCTTTACCAAAGCCGGCAGAACGTAAATCCAGCAGACACGTTGTAATATATGGATTAACCCAACAAAGGCGGATGTTCAAAAACATCCGCCTTCCCGCTATTTATTCGTCAGATATGCTTCAACGCTCTTAATTGCCTCTTCTTCATCCGCACCGCTCGTAACAATCGTAACTTCTTCACCCGTATCCAGACCAAGCGCCATCATTCCCATAATACTCTTGGCATTCACTCTCTTGCCCGGAGTTTCCAGATAGATATCGCTGTTAAACTGGCTAGCCACCTGAACAAGCAATGCAATCGGTCTTGCTTCCATACCTGTTGCAAGTTCAATGGTAATTGGTTTCTTAATCATAACAATTCTCCTCCTTGTTTCCTCTTAACTCTTCCGCAATGCTGCTTAACTTTCTTAATCTATGGTTTACCCCCGATTTCCCAACTGAAGGATTCAGCATCATCCCTAATTCCTTCAATGTCGCTTCCGGGTATTGAAGCCGCAATTCTGCAATTTCTCCAAGTCCTTCTGAAAGCTCAGAAAATCCCACATGATCCCGGATATATTTGATATCCTCAATCTGCTTGACTGCCGCATTCACAGTCTTATTAATATTCGCAGTTTCACAGTTCACTTTCCGGTTCACATGATTGCGCATCTCCTTCAAAATCCTGACGTTCTCAAGATTCATCAATGAAACATTTGCTTCCATGAGCCCCAAAAGTGATACAATCTGAGATCCCTCTTTCACGTAAACAACATAATACTTCTTACGTTTTACAATTTTTGCATCAAGCTCAAAACCGCAGATCAACGTTTTTAGTTGTTCTGCTTTATGATACGTGGCACACACAATTTCAAAATGGTAAAACCGATTCGGATCACTGATAGAACCTGCTGCCAGAAATGCCCCCCGAAGAAATGCACGGCGGCAGCAATCTTTCTGAACGATCGGGTTATGTTTCAAAGAAAGGTTCTCTTCAACTTCCATCTCACCATTTAAAAGTTTCGATGCCTGCAGAATCCGAATTGCCTCATCATGTGTCAATACTGCAATTACATATGTTCTTGATTTCTTTTGATTGTTACTGCGGCGAACCGCAATTTCTGTATCTATCTTAAATGTTTTTCGCAATAAAGTAAAGAACTTTCTTGCAACCCAGACATTTTCTGTCTGAATGCGTATGGAAAAACGATTCAAAGCTGTGATTTTCACATGTCCGCAGAAGCTGACAATCGCTGCCACCTCTGCAATCTGACAATGCCGGGCACTCGGCACCTGTCTGGACAGTTCTTCTTTTACATCGCTGGAAAAAGACATTTCCTAACTCCTTTTTCGATATGCATCCTTTTCGATATCCCGATGCTCCACCCTGATACCATATCCTTCCCCCTCTTCCAGACGCCGGTAGAGTTCCTGCGCCAACGTCACAGACCTGTGTTTTCCGCCTGTGCATCCCACAGCAATCACAAGCTGATTCTTGCCTTCTGCTATATAGTTCGGAATCAGAAACCGTATCATATCCTCCAGTTTATCCGCAAACACCTGCGCCGTATCAAATCCCATGACATAATCCCGCACCGGAGCATCCAGTCCGCTCATAGCACGCATCCCATCTATATAATAGGGATTTGGAAGAAAACGTACATCAAAGACCAGATCCGAATCCGAAGGGATCCCATATTTAAACCCAAAAGACAAAATTGAAATAATCAGATTTTTAAATGCCTGATCCCTGACAAAAATCTTATCCAGTTCCGCTTTCAGTTCCCGGGTAAGGAGCTGGCTCGTATCTATTATGTAATCCGCCTGTTTCTTCAAAAAGGCCAGTCGCTCACGTTCCAGATGAATCCCATGATCCACCCGCCCATTTCCTGCCAGTGGGTGATTACGCCTTGTTTCTTTATAACGCTTCACCAGAATCTCATCCGCAGCATCCAGAAACAGAATCTCATATTCAATTCCTCTCATACTCATGCGCTCCAATACCGCCTGCAGATCCTTCAACACCTGACCACTGCGGATGTCAATCCCCAGAGCAACCCGCTGAATCCTGCCCTCTTCCCCATCCATGGTAAGCTGTGCAAATTTATCTACCAATAAGATCGGCAGATTATCCACACAGAAATATCCGGCATCCTCCAACATCTTCAACGCCGTACTTTTTCCAGCGCCCGACATGCCGGTCACAATCACAAAATGTATTGGTTCCATACTCTCCTCCGTCAGAATGTTCCGAGAAGCTTTACCTCCGGTTCAAGCCAGACATCAAATTTCTCATGAACAACGTTCCGTACCTCCTGCATCAATCGGTAAACTTCCTCTGCAGTTGCACCACCCTTATTAATCACAAATCCGCAGTGCTTTTCTGAAACACATGCACCGCCAACACTGTAACCGCGAAGCCCTGCATCCATAATCAGCTTTCCTGCAAAATACCCTTCCGGACGTTTGAAGGTACTGCCGGCACTGGGATATTCAAGGGGTTGTTTCTCTGTCCGCTTCCGGCGCAATTCTTCCATCAATGCCTGTATCTCTTCTTTTTTCTTCTCTTCCAGTGAAATGACAGCTTCCAGAACGATGTAATCCTTTTCTTTTATTATACTGGAACGGTATCCCAGATGCAGTTCTTCTGCCTGAAGCGTTCTGACCTCCCCCTCGCGGTCCATAATCACAACCTGCTTCAATACCTGCTTCATTTCGCCGCCGTAAGCTCCGGCATTCATCACTGCTGCACCGCCCAGCGTTCCCGGAATCCCGGCCGCAAATTCAAAACCGCCGAGCCCATGCTCCAGCGCTTTATTGGCGATCTGTGAAAGCAATGCCCCTGCCTGTGCACGTATCTCATTTTCTTCCACTACGATATCATTATAGTTCCGAAACAACTGAAGTATGACACCCTCATACCCTGAATCGCTGACCAGCAAATTGCTTCCGTTGCCCAAAACAAAAAGGGGCAGGGCTTCTTCCCGGCAAATCCGTATCACCTGCTGTATCTCCTGAACGCTATGAGGACAGACATAATATCGGGCCGGACCGCCTACACGAAATGTAGTATGCTTCTTCATCGGCTCCTGTTCTCTTACATGCTCTTCTCCTACTATTTCGTAAAATCGTTTACTGACTCTATCCACCTTAAACCTCATTTCCTATTCAATCAATTCTCTCACTACTTCTCCGGCAATCATAAGACCTGCAACACTGGGAACGAACGCAATACTCCCTGGTGCAGGACGATGTGCGCTTCCTTTTGTATCCTCCGGATTCAGAGGGACCTTAATCGGGATCTCTCTGGAATAGAGAACCTTGACCTTCTTAATCCTGCGTTTCCGCAGTTCCTGCCGCATCACCTTTGCCAACGGACATACACTGGTCTTGGAAATATCACAGATTTCAAATTTTGACGGGTCCAGCTTATTCCCTGTACCCATGCAGGAAATCACAGGCGTCTTCGCCGCCTTCGCCCGTTCAATCAGCAATAACTTTGCTGATACCGTATCTACCGCATCCACCACATAATCATAACCATTAAAATCAAAGAGATGCGCCGTATCCGAACTATAAAATGTCTCGTAAGTATGCACCACAATATCAGAATTGATATCCCGGATTCTATCTTTCGCAACTTCTGTCTTCAGCTTTCCAACCGTGGAATGCAGTGCTATAATCTGTCGATTCAGATTGGTAAGTGACACTCTGTCGTGATCCACCAGAACCAGATTTCCCACACCGCTGCGTGCAAGTGCCTCCGCCACATAGGAACCCACGCCTCCGATTCCAAAGATCGCAACTCTGGCCTTCGAAAGTTTTAGCAACCCTTCCTCACCAATCAGCAGTTCTGTTCTGGAGTATTCGTGCAACATCTAATTCCCATCCTTTACAATCGAATGTACTGTACCAATACTCCGCAGATCATTGATACAGTACTCAAAAAATTTCATTTTGTTCTCATTATACTATCGTCCCGCCAAAAGTGCAACTGTAACATTTCTGTAACCATTCAACATCTGTTACCATTCTCTTACAGTCCACACTGCCGCTGGAATTTCCTTTTCTCAATCTTTCATCTTAGGCTTAAATACCAAACTTGCCAGATAACCGAAAATCAAAGCACCGCTGATGCCCGCTGCACTTGCTTCCAGACCTCCCGTAAAAATCCCCAGGATTCCTCTCTGGGCAATTGCTCTTTTTACCCCTTTAAACAAGAGATGCCCAAACCCAAGTAACGGAACACTTGCACCTGCTCCGGCATATTGCGCCAAAGATTCATAGATATTCAGAAAGCTCAACAAAGCACCGCTGCAGACCAAAAGCACCATCACTCTTCCTGGCATCATCTTCGTCTTTTCCAGCAAAATCTGACAGAGCGCACAAATCAAACCTCCAACCCAGAAAGCGTTCAAATAATCCATCCTTCTACTCCTTTCCTGCGTGTTCCAGCACAACACCCTGGGCAATTCCCGGAACTGACTGTCCCTCAAAGAAGCTGACCTTAGACATAAGTGCACCTGTAGGTACAAAAAGAATCCGCTTCCATTCGCCGGATTCCAGCTTCGGAAGTAATGTGGATGCTAAAACAGATGCCGCACACCCACAGCCGCTTCCTCCGGCATTGGTATCCTGCGTATTCGGATCAAAAATCATCATTCCGCAGTCCAGATAACGGTCCCCGATGTCATATCCCTTCTGTTTCAACAGCTCCAGTAAAATCTCTTTTCCTATACTGCCCAGATCTCCCGTGATAATCTTGTCATAATCCTCCGGTCTCCGGTTAAAGTCCATCAGATTCTGGGAAATCGTATCAACTGCCGCCGGAGCCATACAGCCCCCCATATTCTGAGAATCTTTCAGACCGTAATCTACAATTTTTCCCGAAGTGATTCCGCTGATTTTTACCCGGCTTTTTTCCGCTGACACAATGCATGCTCCGCTGCCCGTAACTGTCCAGCTTGAAGACGGCGGACGTTGATTTCCGTAAGAAAGCGGAAACCGGAATTCCTTTTCCACACTGGCAAAATGGCTGGAAGTCATAGAAAGGACATATTTTGCATACCCTCCGGCAACCGCCATCGCTCCAAGGGACAATGCTTCTCCCATCGTCGAGCACGCTCCAAACAATCCATAAAGCGGACAGTTCAGGTCCACCAGACCAAAACAGGATGCGATAGACTGTGCTAAAAGATCTCCGGCAAATATCATACGAATGTCCTCTGCTTTCAGCCCGCATTTTTCCAGTGCGAGTTTTGCAGCTTCCACCTGCATCTGACTCTCAGCTTCCTCCCAGCTCTTCTGTCCGAACATGGGGTCCTGTTCTATTTTATCAAAATTAGAGCCAAGCGGCCCTTCCCCTTCTTTCTGCCCAACGACAGAAGCAGCTCCCAGAATATAGACAGCTCTCTCAAACTGTGTACTTTGTTTTCCTCTCATCTGGCTCATGTCTGCATAATTCCACCTTTCTTAACTGTTCCCGGATTCAAAAAACAAGAAGTCTGAAGCCGGAGACACACTCCGGCAGCCAGACTTCTTGCTTTTCGAATTCTATGGCTGAACATAGTATCTGAAATTTTCCAGAAATTATACAGATCGACTGCCCGCTACTTTTCTATTTTCTCATATACCCGCAGGATTTCTCCCACACTCCATGCCTGTGCAAAACACCCTCTTGACGAAGTCGGATTCTTTCCATCATAAATCTCCGGCAGTTGTCCAATACATCCCTCCCGCATTGCACTTTCCAGCACTTCCATCTGCTCCTTTACGACTTCCTTTGCCTTTTCACTGTAATCATGAACCTTCAGATAAGCCAGATAATAACCACCCAGCGGAAATGTCCAGACGGTACCCTGATGATATGCCAGATCCCGCTCCGTCATTGCTCCACCATAGACAGGATGAAACTCTTTATCCTCCTGTTCCAGCGTCCGAAGCCCATAAGGGGTATAGAGCTTTTCAAACACCGTCTGCACAATTCGGCGTTCCTTTTCCCGCTCAAGCATGGTGAAGGGCATAGACACCGCCCAAATCTGGTTGCATCGGATCTGCATGTCCGCATCTGTTCCGGAAACAAGGTCTTTCAGGCAACCTTTTTCTTCCATCCAAAACTTCTCTGCAAATTCATGTTTCACCTTACCTGCCAACCTGCGGTACATCTCCCCTTCCTCATGCAACAAAACTGCAAACTGTTCCATAATACAAAGCGCGTTATACCAATACGCATTGATCTCCACCGGCTTCCCATGACGGGGAGTAGGAAGAATATCGCCAACCCGGACATCCATCCAGGTAACCTGTGCAAGCCCTTCCCCCGCCTGAATCAGCCCATCTTCATCCATCCGGATTCCAAAATGCGTCCCTGTTTGATATCCTTTCATAATTCGCTGCATTACCGGATACATCTCTTTCACAAACTCTGCATCCTTTGCCGATTCATAATACAAATAAACACAATTGATAAACAAAAGCGCCGCATCCACAGTATTATACATCGGTTCATTTTTGCCTTCCGGAAACAGATTCGGCATCAGACCATCCTTTTCATTTACTGCAAACGTTCTGAGAATCTGCTTTGCAGTCTCATACTGTCCGGTCGAAATGCAGATACCAGGCAAAGCAATCATCGTATCCCTTCCCCAGTCCTCAAAGAAAGGAAACCCTGCGAGAATCGTCTTTCCATCGGTAGACTCACGCTTTGAGATAAACTGCGCTGCACTTTTTACCAGAACATTTGCCATCTCCGATTGCAGCCCTGCCCTGTCTGTCAGATTCTTCCGGTATTTTTTCACTTCGCAGATGATCTCCCCGGCACTTTCATCCCCCGGCTCCATCTCATAGATGATTTCCAACGCTTCTGTCTGTCCCGGCTTTACACACAGGGAAATCTCATGGTTCGCTTTGGCAATACCCGTCTCCCTCCTTCCGTCACAGGCATCATAGCTATAGTAATAAGTCTCCGCCTTCTCTGGAATTTCCATAACCTCTCCGTTTGTGCGGAAATATAATGCAAGTCCTTCACTTTCAATCTTATTGCCGGTTCTCTTAAATTCCTGCCCCATTTGCAATTCGCTGCCCTTTTTTGTAAATTGGAGAAATGGAGTAACGCTCAGCCTACAGACTGTTCTACTGATATTTCTGATTTCATAACGCACTGCTGCTGTATTGGCTCCCTGCTTCATACCTGCTTCTTTTCGAATCTCCACACCTCTTACCTGATATCTCCAGACCGGTGTGTCCTCATAAGTAAAGGAAGTCAGATATTCATAGCCATTTTCCTTTTGTCCGTCTGCAAATTCCTGACTGGAAATCTCGTATTCCTCTGCCGCATCCTGCTTCCCGATTTTCAGCCGCTCCTGAAGTCTGTGTACCATATTATATCGGTGATTCGGTGCCTGAATACATGCCATCAGAAAAGCATGATCATTTCTCGAGACAGAACCGGTTATCGTCATGGATGAAAATCCGCCCAATCCATTTGTCATCAGGTAGCAATTTTCCTGTCCCCGCTCCAACGTCTTAAAATCCTGTTTTCCATAAATCCACTTCATCGTTTTGCTCAATTTCTCCTTTTTCCCAGAATCAGTACACTGACCGGAGCTGCCTGTACATGTTCTGCTACTGCTTGTGGGTGCTGCCAACGGAACGTATTTTCCGCATCTGCCAGAACCTCCCATTCCCCTTTCGGAAGAACAATTTTTGCACCAGTCATTCTACTATTATACACAATCATAAGTGTTTCCCACAAAACAACTTCTTCCTCGGAACGGTTATCCACAAGGAAACCGACGATTCCCTCTTCTTTCCACTGTCCAAAGATCCGCTTCCCAGCATCCGCCGATTTATCACACAATCCCGGGAGATGTTTCCGCAGCGCAATCAACCCTCTATAATACGTTACCAGTTTTTCCTCCTGCCATGCCTTTCTCCAGTCCAGGCGGTTCAGGCGAATGGGCGCGTTATACGTATTATCTTCTCCATCCTTCGTCCTTGCAAATTCTTCTCCGGACAGAAAAAAAAGATTTCCCTGACAGGTCATATAAACTCCTGCTGCCAGACGATATACACTTTTTCTAAGCTCCTCATCTAAAACCGTGTCTGTCAGTTTATCCCATAATGTCTGATTATCATGGGCTGATACGTAAGTGACCACCTGAGAGGGCGCCTTGATCCCCAGTTCTTTTCTCTGGGTTTTACACCATGCCTGCACGCTGTTCAAAACGGCATCCTCCAATCCTGTTCCGCCATTTACAAATCCAGGTTCTTTCCGTTCAAAAACCGAACCTTTCACCGCATCTCTCGTATTGTCACAGAAAATACCGATATTCTCATCCAACTGTCCTACATTGATTTTCAATGCCGGTACAGCCCCGTTTTCCATTGCCGTCTCTGCAGCCGCCCAGGGTTCCCCATACAGAATCTTCTCTCCTTTTCCATAACGTTCATCCAACGCTGCCCGAATCCGGTTCATCAACTCCACATCCAGAAGTCCCATCAGATCAAAGCGAAATCCATCCATATGATATTCTTCCGCCCAATACAAGACGGACTGGAGAATATAATTCCCGCACATGGGGCGTTCGCTTGCCACATCATTTCCGCAGGCAGAACCATTTGCCGGCCTGCCGTCCTCATGTACCCGGTAATAATACCAGGGTACAACTCTCTGGAACCAGGAGTCCAAAGAATATGTATGGTTATAAACCACATCCATGATAACCCGGAACCCATTCCGGTGAAGGGACTGGATCATCTCCTTCAACTCACGCACCCGTACCTCCCCACGGGAAGCATCTGTTGCATAAGAACCCTCCGGCACGTTGTAGTTTACAGGGTCATATCCCCAGTTAAATGCATCCGGTTGTCCGGCCTCATCCACGGAACCATAATCGTATACCGGCATCAATTGCACATGGGTTACTCCCAGTTCCTTCAGATAAGGAATTCCCGTCGGATGGACACCCTTCCCTTCAAGTGTGGTATCCTCACAGAGAAATGCCCGATATTTTCCCCGGCTCTCCTCCGGAAAGCCACCTGCCTGATCCCAGGAAAATTCCTTTACATGAAGTTCATATACAATTGTTTCCTTTTGCGGTGCCGGTGGCTGATCTTCGAGCCATCCATCCGGATCTGTCTTTCTCAGGTCAATGACCATACTGCGCTTTCCATTGATTCCGCACGCCTTCGCATAGGGATCTGCAGAAATCCTCTTTTCCCCCTCTATCACAAGCTCATAATCATAATATACGCCATGCAGGAATTCCGTTGTACGATACACCCATACTCCCCTTTTCTCCTTCCTCATGGGAATCTGCTGATTGGCAGGGCTGTCACCGCCGTCCCCGTACAGATTCAGCGTCACCGCCTCCGCAAAGGGACTCCACAAAAGAAAACTGGTTCCTTCTTCTGTACATGTCATGCCAAGATCTGTACCATCATAGGTATAACGTTCCTGAAATTCCTGACTTGCATAACAGTCTTTCCATTGTTTTGCTGTTTTCATAATATGCCATACCTCATTCTTATCTTTATACTCAAAGGTGGCCGGATACCTCCGAATCGGGATTATCCGGCCACTTTTTCTTATCATAATGTTGGTATTTCCATTCGTCAATGTCAACTTTTCTTTATTTCTTTTGAAATTCCTACAAACTCACTTTTTCCCTCTTCATCAGCCCCAGTAAATTCCTGCCATTTGAAGCACCCAATATAAAAGCCCTGTAATCCAGGAGGCAAGTGTGCCGTAAAGGATCACCGGACCTGCTATCGTAAAAATTTTACATCCAATCCCAAATACCTGCCCTTCTTTCTGATATTCAATTGCCGGAGCGGCTACAGAATTGGCAAATCCTGTGATCGGAACCAATGCACCGGCTCCTCCAAAACTAACCAGTTTCTGATAAAGATTCAAACCGGTAAACAATGCACTTAGAAAAATCAGTGTCAGTGAACACCAGCTGCCTGCAGTCTCCTTATCCAAGCCAAGTCCTTTACAAAAATTCAGGATTCCCTGACCCAATACGCAGATAAGTCCCCCAATCACAAAAGCTTTTAACATCTGTACAAATAAATTATTTTTCGGGGTAATCTGATTTACATATTGTTCATACTCCTTTTTCTTATCTTCGTTCTTTATGCTTCCCATGTTTCTCTCCCTTCTGTTATTCTTTTTAATAGGCGATTGCGAAACTCTTCCGGAGTTGACTTAGAGATTCGTAATTGCGACTCCGAAAGAGTTTCGCAATCGCCTAATTCTTTTTAAGGCGCCCATCCCAGATAAAAGTAGAGCAGAGAACCGAGGATTTTCCCCGCAGCCATACAAAGAATAATTGCACCCAGCCCTCTGGTCAGCCCGATCCGCCGTGCGATGATGGCAAAAATATCCACGACCTCCCCCAGGGCAATGGTCCAGCTCCCAAGATAAATGCCTGCAAATAAACCAAATACGGCAACCCCTGCTGTTCCAAAAGGCAGACGTCCACTCCAAAGATAGAGCAGGTTCCCCAGAACAGCTCCCAGAATACAACAATCTTCGTACCACCTGACCTGGTCTGCTGTTTTTGTGATTCCTGCATAACGCGGAACGATTCCGATACTGATGATAAATGCAACTACACCGCTTGCTGCCACAAATCCGGCCATCAGCCCCAGCGCCCCCATCAAGAATTGCTGCAGCATGAACCTTGTCCTCCCCGCTCCTCTTCCTCTATAATGGTTGTATCTACATCTTCCTCATACAAACGCATCTGTACTTCCATAGGTGTAGGGTCCTGAGTAAGTTTTCGTCTGCCGAAATGATTAAAGTAGAAGACAACTCCGATCCCGATTCCGATGGAATACGTAATTTCCAGAACAGTAAACCCGTTGGAAGCATTTCCGGTAAACATCTGATAGATATTCCCAAATAGCTTACTCACATCCACATCCGTATTAAACGTCATAATCGAAAATCCTGTTCCAAAAAAGGTAACCAGACTGACCAACAACACCTTCAGCCAACTGACCGCCTGATTTTTGCTGTTTGGATTCTCATACGTCAATACAAAAGTAGGTTCCCCGATGTGTGTGATGTATACATTTTCCTCCGATTTCTCGATTTCCCGGATCAGATCCGTCGCTGACAATACATATCTTCCGTATTTCCCCTTCGGAAGCGAAGTGACTCTGCGGATCTGATTACGCGCAAGTACTTTCGCATTGGAACAGCTTAATTTTGCAATCTCACCCAACAGAACCTCTTCCTTCACCACTTTCATGTTTTTGTCCGTCTGAATATAAAGTACATCTCTCATTTTTACCACTTTCCTTATCACTGATCGGTATCCAAGCGTACCAAACCTTCCCTGTCGAAGACAGAAATTACCGTCAGATACGTTTTAAGCTTAGTATGGCAGAAATTTCAAGAACTATTCAAAGTTCACCTCTTAGTTTCTTTAAAATCCTCTTTTCCATTCTAGACACCTGAACCTGTGAAATACTCAGCATTTTTGCAATATCCGACTGGGTCTTTTCACAAAAATAGCGCAGATAAATAATCTGCCGTTCCTTTGGTTCCAGTGTCTGGAGAATCTCTTCAAGGAGCATCCGGTTCAGCAGAAGTTCTCCCTGACTGACCGGCTCTTCAATCCGATCCATCAAAGAAATATCATTCCCCTCTCCCTGATAGATTACTTTATGCAGGGATTCCACCTCTGCACTCGCATCCAGTGCCAGCGCCAGTTCTTCCACCGATACCTGAATCTCCTCTGCAATTTCGTTCAGACTTGGCTCACGTCCCAGCTTCCTCTCCAGACTTTCCCGTGCCGCATATGCTTTCCATGACGCTTCCTTTAAAGACCGGCTGACTTTGATCATACCATCATCTCTTAAAAAGCGCTTAATTTCTCCCGTTATCATAGGGACCGCATAGGTGGAAAACTTCACGTCATACGAAACATCAAACTTATCAATCGCCTTCAGAAGTCCCACACATCCGATCTGTATCAGATCCTCCATCTCAACGCCCCGGTTTTTAAACCGTCGTACCACGCTGTAAACCAGTCCCATATTCTGTTCTACCAGTACTTCTCTGGCCGCTTTATCCCCCGCAAGTGCCTTTTCAATCAGCATAAGGGTTTGATCCATGCAGGCCTCCTATTCAAACGGACTGCGTCCGCAGCCGACATTTTTTCTCATATGCACCTGTGTTCCCACTCCAGGTTCAGACACAACCGTAATTTCATCCATGAATGCCTCCATAAATGCAAATCCCATCCCAGAGCGCTCCAGTTCCGGCCTGGTTGTAAAAAGTGGTTCCATAGCTTTGGAAATATCTGCAATTCCTTTACCATAGTCGATAACAGTCACATACAGATCATGTTCTACAATCCGGCATTCAATCCGGATCTTATGTACTCCTTCATCATAGGCATGAATAATAGCATTGGTAATTGCTTCCGATACTGCAGTCTTCAGATCTGCTACCTCTTCCAATGTGGGATTTAACTGTGTACAAAATGCCGCTACTGCCACTCTCGCAAATCCCTCATTACAAGAGCGGCTGTCAAATTCGATTGTCATTTCATTGGTGTTTTCCATTCTTACTTATAACCTCCTTATTCTCCTCTATTCCTCTGTTAAAACTCCACCCTAAGTCCATGATTTTTCCGGTTCAACAGGAATTACTTTGTAAATCCCCGATAATTGAAGAATCTTAGCCACACGCTCTTTTACATGTACCGCCACCACACTCCCTCCCATCTGATTCATGCTCCGATACCTTCCCATCAGCATACCGATTCCGGAACTATCCATAAACTGTGTCCGGCGAAAATCAAAGATAATCTGACGAATCGTCTGATTTTCCAGAATTCTCTCTGATCCCTCGCGGATCGCCTCCGCACTGTGATGATCCAATTCCTCCGGTATTCTGATTGTTAGTATGTTCCCTTTTACCTGAAATAATTCTTCCATATCTACGATTCCTTTCACTTCTATATTCTCAACAGGCGATTGCGAAATTCTCCCTGCACGATTCAACCGAGACACAAATCGGGGATACGTATGATATACGTATCCCCGATTTGGAGGTTTCTCTTCTGTGATTATTCTTCACCCAGCGGTTCCAGAGGTTCCTGTCCTCCCTCATTCTGAGGATCATTGCCCGTCTGTCCGGTAGTATCGTCTTCGTTTCTTCTCTGATTTTCCTGTGTATCACGGCTGCCGCGGTTGTCACCGGAAGGCACATTCGAATCATCTCCTTCTTCCCCGTTTAACTGATTAATAAAATTCTGAGCACTGGTAGCCCTTCTGCTGGACGGGAACTTGTCCACAATCTCCTGAAAATGCACAATCGCCTGATCCTTATCTCCTTTGTAACGATAAGAATGTGCCAACAGATTCAGAACGGTATAATCCTGATCATTAATTTCCTTCGCCTTTGTCAACTTATCAATTGCGGTAACAAAGTCCTCATTGTCAAAAGCTTCCTGACCATCGGATACCAATTGGTTAAACATGGTTGTCCGTATATCCTGATAAATCAGATTATACACCTCTTTCGCATTCACAGAAAGCAGCTCCGTGTTCATCCCTTCCATAGCGTTCGCCGCCTGCTCATAATTTTCTTCGCTGTATGCAATATAGGCTTTCATCAGATTCTCATATACCATCGCTTTTTCATTGGCCTCATCAATCTGCTGCCTGGCTGAAGCAACGGTATTATTGGATTCTTCAATCTGCCCTTTTAACTCTGTGATCTGGGTCTCCTGACTTGCCATCGTATTGCTGTATTCCACGATCTTTTCATTTGCACTGCGGTTAATTCCCTGCTTTAAGGACGGAACTACCAGAAACCACACTACAAGTCCTCCGACAGCCAATCCCAGACCTATGTTCAGAAGCGTGGCGGCAACTGAAGTTTCCCGGAAGGTCGGCGGCTGAATCACCATCATACTTTCCGGCACGTCATCGGAAGAAGCTTCCTCTTTTCTGGAACGGAAAAACTTTCTCGGCTCCAGACTGGTCACCGTGCCGGTCTGTTCATCTACTTCTTTCAGAAAACGCAGCGATGTGGAATTGGTCTTATCAATCCGTATCGCCTTTTTCAAGATCTTCCGGGCTTTCTCATACTCTTCCCGCTTCAGATAAATCAGTGCCAGCAAATGATAACCCTTAATCAGTTTGGGATTCTGACTCAGAATCTTTTTCAACTGAATTGCAGCAACATCCTCATTGCCCTCTTTACAACATTTCAATGCCGTGTTGTACTTCTTTATTGTCTGATTAATCATATCCAGCTTGGCCGGCTCTGCCTGAAGCTTCTGAATATATTCTGCTGCAACATTCTGCTCGGGCATAATATTCTTGCTGATAATCCACTCGCTTAATGCCGCTACTGCTTCTCCAGTCTCAAAGTACACCAATCCCAGCAGATTTCTGGCTGGTATATTCAGTTTATTAAATTTCAGGCTGCGTTTCAACAGGTCTATTGCCCCGGATAAGTCCCGGATTTCCGCTTTTTCCAACCCCTGATTGTAATACAGGACAGATAACTGAAAGGACTTTCTCTGAACACCCAGATCAAACCCACACTCCTGACACACATCTGTATTCTGAACCACAGCTCCGCAATTCATACAGTTCATATGGTTTCCTGCTCCTTTACTGTCTGGTCACTACGTGTCTTCAGCATCTCCTTCAGAATATCAATCACATCCGTCAGATCCCGGCTGTAAATGGCACTTTCCACTTCATCTACATCCAGCAAAGGTTTAAATTTCTTTAATTCTTCTTCGTAGTTAATCATGGTTTTCTCCTGTTGATATACTCTTTCAGTTCCCCTGCAAGATACAGGGAGCCTACACAAAATAACATGCCCTCTTTTTTCCCGGCATAAGCGCTTTCAAATGCCTTTGCCACCTCCGGCTCTGCCTGCACTTCCCTGCATCCCGCCTGTTCAAACAACTGTGCCAGTTCCCCGGCTGGAACAACCCTCTCTCCGGAAATCTGAGTCGTCACAACTCTGTCCGGCCGGATTCCTTTTGCAATCTCCCGGATCATGTCCGGATAACGTTTGTCACTCACTGCCGAAAATAAAATCGTGATCTCATTTTCTTTCGCAAAATGGCGTGCCGTCTCTACAAACCGAGCAACTCCATCTTCATTGTGGGCGCCGTCAATGATCACTCCCGGAAGAACAGTCTCCATTCTGCAGGGCCACACAGTCTCCTCAATCCCCTGTATCAAAACTTCAGCAGGAATCCCGTGAATCCGCTTCAGATTCCGCATAGTAAAATATGCCAATGATGCATTCATCATCTGATAAGCCGCGATATAAGGAATTTTTAAAGTTACCGGAGGCTCTCCGTCATACCGGAATTCAAACGTAATTCCTTCTCTTGTATTTGTCCGCAGTGTATACATCTCTGGACACAGTGCAAAGGCAGGACTGTGAAGTTCTTCCGCCCTTACAGCAATTACTTCCGCTGCATCCTTTCTGTGCCCGTCATAAATTACCGGAACGCCTGGCTTAATAATTCCAGCCTTTTCCCCGGCAATCTCAAGGATAGTATCTCCCAGATATTCTGTGTGGTCTCTGCTGATAGAAGTAATGATACATGCCAGAGGATTCTCAACTACATTGGTCGCATCCAGTCTTCCGCCCAGCCCTGTCTCCAGAATCACATAATCCACCTGCCTCTTTCTGAAGATATACATCCCCATCAAAAACAGCATTTCAAAATAACTGGGATGATCACTTCCTTCCGCTATGTAAGCATCCACAACTTTCTTTGTCCCGTCAAACGCTTCCAGAAACAGATCATCACTCACGCTCTCCCCATTAATCATATACCGCTCATTAATCCTAATCAAATGGGGGGATGTAAATAACCCACAGCTATATCCGCCCTTCATCAACATGGAGTTCAAATAAGCACAGACACTGCCTTTTCCATTGGTTCCCGCCACATGGATGATCTTCATCCCCTTCTGCGGGTTTCCCATCCGCCGCAGCAACTCTTTCGTATGCTCCGGCGGGTTCTTTGTCGTAAACTTTGGTATTTCTTCTATATAATGAGTCGCTTCCGTATAATTCACAATTCTCACCACTTTTTCCCGGTCCAAATTTCATTCTGCAATCTTCAAACTTCTTTTACACTTACCAGAACGTGCAGATTGCAAGAATGAATTTTCGGGCACGCTCTAAGTTACATTAGATGTTGGGGTCAAAAGGTATTTTGCCCCTATGATACACAGATTGCTCCGCATTTCATGCTTCCGCAATCCTAAAAACATTCGAAATCCGCCCTATTCGGGCTACTTTCTCATGTTTTACGGGTCCCAGAGTCATGCTTTTTCATGCAAGCATGGAACACATAACTTTTTGACCCTGGTATCTACATTATAATATAGCATGAAAATATGTCCATAGTTTTTTGTGTTTTTTCTTCGACAGAAATCACGCTCCCTGCCTTTTTTTGTGGCTTTTGGTCAATTTTCCGTGGCAGAAGTCTGCTCCGGCGGCACATCCGTCTGCGTTGATGCCGGCAGAGGTGTCTGGGTTTCTACGGGCTCAGGTGTGGGAGTTGGAAGCAGTGCTGCTTCCCGGTAGATGAAAGCAGCAGATCTTGACAAGACACGTTTTGTAGAAGAATTACTCTGCTGTGCCACATCAATTTTATCACCGAAGTTTAGTTCTACATCCCGGACCATCAGCAGGTTGCTGCTGATAAATATGGTGTCCTCTATCAGTTTTCCGTTAATCTCCAATTTGCTGGATGCCGTAAAGTTTTCTCCCGCAATCGAGTAGGCATTCTCACCGATCTCGGTTAGTTCCTTCATGGTAACCGGAAGAACCCCCAATGTCATATTCGTCTTCTGGTAAGGAGTTTCCCCGCCATAGGCGTACTGATTGCCGTAAAGAAGATCATACTGCAGGACTTCCAGATCCACCTGATAATTCTTTGTGTTTCTCCTTGTCTGATGATAACGGAAAATCGTACCGTCGTGGATTCCTACACGATCAAAAACCTCGGCTGCCATCTGGTAAGAAGACAGATTTTTATCCTTTTTCTCCAAACCCATATTATCCCACATAACATACTGTGTCTGGAACAGATAACGATTATCCACATCCTTTGTTTCCAATCCCATCGTCGGCAGATGATCGCCGTACATGACCAGAACCACTGGTTCCGGATACTCGGCCAGTGTATCCGTCAACTCTTTGACAAAATTGTCCATCTCATGAATCTGGTTGACATAGTATTCCCAGGAGTAATTATTTTTTTCCCGGTCTTCTGCTCCGGTTACTGTAATCTGAGGATCATCCAAAATCGGTTCTGTAGAATAATCTCCGTGTCCCTGTACCGATATGGTATAGACGTAATCAGGTCCTTCCGTTGCATCCAAACATTTTATAATTTCATCCGTCAGAATGTAATCTTTTACCCATCCCGTCTCAGTGATGTCAGAAATATCCGGCATGTATTCCTCCGAAGTAAAGGAATCAAATCCCAGCATTGGAAAAACTGATTTTCTGGCATAAAAATTTGCCTCGTTGTTGTGTATCGCATGGGTAGAGTAACCCAGTTTTTTCAAAATATAAGGGGCGCTTTCGCAGGTAGTTTGTGTCAGTATGGTCTTATAAGGATATTCTCCTGGTCCAAAATATCTGAGGCTCATACCGGTTATGGTCTCAAATTCCGTATTGGCAGTACCCGCACCTACGGACGGTACACGAAAATAGCCAGAGCTGTAGGAATCCATCAAGGCACGGAACGTCGGTATCGGGTCCTCCGAAATGTGAAGAAAATTAACCAGTTCCGGATCAAAAAATGATTCTAACTGCAGAAAAAGGATATTGGGCTGCTGCTCCATCTGACTGTTTTTCTCCTCCCCCTGACTTTCCAAAATCTGATCAATCAGCTCTTTGGAATAACCATTAGGCTCAGAAATACCCGTATCAAAAATTGTAACAGCCAGGCAGTATGGATATCCATAATCCTCATAAGCAAATGCAATATTGCCAAAATAATTCGACAGCACACGTTTTTGAAGCGCAAGCTGCGTGGAGCCCCAGAACAGGGCAACAGTCACAATAACCAGCGGAATATTCACATACCACCGGATATTCCCCTGAAATTTTGGTCCTTTAAACCACACCCAGACAAAAAACAACAACAGAAGCCCCAGCAGAATGATAATCGCAATCAACATCAAAGGAGATAGATACTTATTCATGATTTTCGTCGCATCACTCAGCAATTTCAGATCCGGTCCGGTAAATGGGGTCACACGATTGGCCAGAATGACACCATTAATCATTCCGAGAATCAGCCAGAATGCACCTATGATCATCCGTACCAATACTCTCCTTCGGAACAGGTATACAATCGTAAAGGTCGTAAAAATCATGAAGGCATTATATAAAAATACCCATGGTCTTTCCACCATAAATATCCACGCCTGACTCAGGGAATGACGCGAGATCGCCTCGATCACCAGATACAAGATACAACAGCCGACCGCCTGCAGCACAATGGAAATCTGATTGCAGAAGGAACCTGCTTTTTTCCAGTTTATTTTCTTCCATAAATTCATAAAAATCTCCTCATCAAAACCATAATCAGAAAGGGGCGGGCATTTTTCAGACCACCCGGTCCGACCACACCCAACCCCAAACATTTCTTTTCTAACACACTTCTAAGAAAGCTGATTCAGACGCTCCTGAACCTGCGCCATCATCTGCTGATAATTGGCCAGTTTCTCTCTCTCTTCCTGAACTTTAGCCGCAGGTGCTTTACTGATAAACTTTTCATTATTCAGCATTCCGTTGGAACGGGCAATTTCCTTATTCAGACGCTCCTTTTCCTTATTCAGACGCTCAATTTCTTTTTCAATATCCACAAGTTCCGCAAACGGAATATAGATTGTGGCATTCGGAATTACTGCTGAAACTGCATCATCTGCAATTCCTGTCTTATCTGTCTGCACCAGGACTTCACTTGCCCCGCCCAAGGTTGCAAAGAACACTTTGCCGTGTTCAAAAGTTTCACGAATCTTTTTCTCGTCAGAAACCACATAAACCGTAGCCTTTTTACTCGGAGGAACATTCATCTGCGTACGCACGGCGCGGATTTGACGTACCGCCTCCTTGATGATCTCTACAGATGTCTCATCCCCCTGGAAATTCCAGTCACTCTTCCATTCCGGCCAGGATGCGATCATGACAGAATCCTCTTCCGGATTCAGCGTACAGTAAATTTCTTCTGTAATAAACGGCATATACGGATGCAGCATCTTCAGTGCATTGCCCAGTACGGTCTTTAAGGTCCAGAGTGCTGCTGCCTTGGTAGTATCGGTCTCACTGTAAAGACGCGGTTTCACCATCTCAATATACCAGTCACAGAACTCTTCCCAGATGAAATCATATACCTTCTGAACTGCGATACCAAGCTCAAATTTCTCCATATTCTCAGTCACTTCTTTGGCAAGTGTATTGACCTTACTTAAAATCCATTTGTCCGCACCTGTCAGTGCATCCAAATCCATCTCCGACGGCACTTCCGCTTTCTCCAGATTCATCAGGATGAACCGTGATGCATTCCATACCTTATTCGCAAAGTTACGGCTTGCCTCCACACGCTCCCAGTAAAAACGCATGTCATTGCCCGGGGCGTTTCCGGTAATCAAGGTCAGGCGCAGAGCATCCGCACCATACTTGTCGATAACCTCCAGAGGATCAATTCCATTTCCAAGAGACTTACTCATCTTACGTCCCTGGGAATCACGTACCAGACCATGAATCAATACATGTTTGAACGGAGACTTTCCGGTCTGCTCCAGTCCTGAAAATACCATACGAATTACCCAGAAGAAAATAATATCGTATCCCGTAACCAAAACGTTGGTCGGATAGAAGTATTCAAGCTCCGGTGTTTTCCTGGGCCAGCCCAACGTTGAAAACGGCCAGAGCGCAGAACTGAACCATGTGTCCAGTGTATCCGGATCCTGCTCCAGATGGGTACCTCCGCATTTCGGACACTTAGCCGGAGCGCCTCCTCTCTGAACTACAATCTCACCGCAGTCTTCACAGTAATATGCAGGAATCCGGTGTCCCCACCATAACTGACGGGAAATACACCAGTCACGGATATTCTCCAGCCAGTGAAGATACGTCTTATCAAAACGTTCCGGAACAAAATTCAAATCTTCTGTCTTCAATACTTCAATTGCAGCCTTTGCCATATCCCCCATCTTCACGAACCACTGAGGTTTAATCATAGGCTCAATCGTAGACTTACAACGATCGTGGGTACCTACGGCATGTACATGGTCCGCTACTTTCACAAGCAGTCCGAGCGCATCCAGATCTTCCACCATCGCCTTTCTTGCCTCGTAGCGATCCATACCTGCATATTTGCCGCACTTCTCATTCATCGTGGCATCGTCATTCATAATCGTAATTTCTTCCAGATTATGACGCTTTCCCACCTCAAAGTCGTTGGGGTCGTGCGCCGGTGTAATCTTCACACATCCGGTTCCAAACTCTTTGTCCACATATTCATCGGCAATCACCGGAATCTCCCGGTCGGTTAAAGGAAGCTTCAACATCTTTCCGATCAGATCTTTGTAACGCTCATCCTCCGGATTTACCGCAACGGCAGTATCACCCAGCAATGTCTCCGGACGCGTGGTTGCAATCTCCACAAATCTTCCTTCTTCACCTGCTATCGGATAATTAATATGCCAGAAATGTCCTGCCTGATCCTCATGCTCCACTTCCGCATCGGAAATAGAAGTCTGGCACACCGGACACCAGTTGATGATTCTGGAGCCTTTATAGATATAGCCTTTTTCATACAGTTTCACAAATACTTCTTCTACCGCTTCAGAACAGCCTTCATCCATGGTAAAACGTTCCCGCTCCCAGTCTGCGGAGGAGCCCATCTTCTTCAACTGGCTCACAATACGGTTTCCATATTCCTCCTTCCACTGCCAGCAATGCTTCAGAAATTCCTCGCGTCCAATCTCATCCTTATCAATGCCTTTTTTCTTCAGCATCTCGATAACCTTCACCTCAGTGGCAATTGCCGCATGGTCTGTACCCGGCTGCCACAACGCCTCATAGCCCTGCATTCTCTTAAAACGAATCAGAATATCCTGCATCGTATTATCCAGTGCATGCCCCATATGAAGCTGTCCCGTAACATTCGGAGGCGGCATCACAATGGTAAACGGTTTCTTCTCCGGATTTACTTTGGCATGAAAATATCCCTTGTCCAGCCACTTCTGATACAATCTGTCTTCCAGACCTTTGGGATCATAGGTCTTTGCAAGTTCTTTGCTCATCTGCTTCCTCTCCTTCGATTATAGATTATAAAAAAAGAACAAATTTTGTGCTCCGCGCGCAATCTTTGTTCCCACTCACTCTTTCCATTTTATGGGGTATCGCGGCTTCACACTCGTTTCAAGGGCGAAATAACATTCCGCGGTACCACCTTTGTTTATCTCTCATTAAAAGTCCGCTAACGGGGACGATCCGGGAATGCTTACTGAACGTATTTCGGCATTCCGGTTCAAAAGCTACCTTCCGTAACTGCCCTCCGGACAACCTTCCAGCCGATGAATCGTCCTCTCTGCGGCGGCACTTTTACGTACTCCTCTTTCTCACAACCTTTATCTTTTGTTTATCATAGACGGCTTTTTCTGATTTGTCAAGGGAAAACAGATCATCAGCCATCAAAGAATTGACTTACCAATCCCCAAACTCTTACCGAAAGTCAAATAACGATTCATGGGATGTATCATCCAACTGACCAATTACATCCGGATTATACATCACAAGTACCAGATCCGGTTCAGTTGCCTCAATATATGCCTGTACGCTTCCTGTAAAGTGCCGAAGATCCAAAGCGTCAATATGTTTTTCTGCCAGTCCAAGGCAGGAGAGCATGCTGGCGCCAAAAGAATCATGAATCATTAAAATTTTATGTGGTTCCGCTTCCAGTCTGTTTTCTATTTGAATCAAAGGTCTGTTTCCATAATTATAGACTGCGTATGGATTTTTGTTGTAATAGTCCTTTTCTTCCACCTCTGACATATTATATACGATGGAATAGTCTCCCGTCTTATCGATCTCAAAATCTGGTATCACATAAGAGAAAGACGTTTTATATTTGGGATAAAGCAACGTAAAATCATCTGGTTTCGCAGCAACCAACGTTGCCTTTTTGCCATAAGAACCTAAAAACCAGTTTTCGTATGTCTCATATTCAAACTGATCGGCATCCAGAAGGGAAAGGTCCGCATTCCAGCCGTATTTTTCGTTGCAGTAACCCAATATCCGCTGAGCCGCCCATAAACCTGTGGTGCCCAGCCAGTGGTGATCCGTCCGGTAAAACAACCCGTGATGATACAGGTTTTCATTATGGATTGCCTCTCTTAAATCATAGCAATCAATTCCTGCCCCATTCAGCTTTTGCAGGAGAGCATCGGCATTCTGGTTGGAAAAATCCTGTTTCCCTGAAATATCCTTGTCATCATATTTACTGATTTTATACGGTGCCTGTACATACAAAAAATCGATGTTTTTCTTCTTGCAAAACGTATGCAGACCAGAAAGCGATGCAAAACACCCGGATGTATCGCATGGACTCACAAAGCCTGTCAAATACCCATCCGGCAAAGCAGTAAAACTGTTATATTCACTATATGAGGCATAATTCCAGCCCACTACCTGATTATAAAGACGAGCCCCTTTTATCATCTCACTGTATCCGACAACATAATCCTTTGACGTATCTTCTATTTTGAATTTTGAAAGATTAACGAAAAGGGTATACTTTGAAAGCAGTTTTTCTTCCCAGGATTCTATCGTATCGATCGGTACGTTTGTCTCCTGCTCTGTGTCAGGAAATGGATACAACGCACCCCAGTCAATATCAGTGCTTTCGGTATCGCCGCCTTTTTCCTCCTCATCCAAGGACAGACCTGCCAGCACAATCTCTGTAACAGCATTGTGCATATTCAACCTGTTTACACAAACCTTCCATACAAAAGCCCGGATAAGCACACTTAAAAACAGAACGATAAGAACCCATAAGCAAACGGCTGTCAGCCTTTTCTCTTTCTTCACACCAATGCCCTCCATATATTCAGAAATTGAAATAGATAAATGGATTATACGTAGAGCCAACCACCTGAAAAATCGACAGCACAAAAATCAAAATAATCCAAAGTTGCTCCAGCACGTTAAACCTTGTTGCTTTTAATTTTGTGAAAATCTGTTTGACCAGCGGTGTTGTCCCAATCAGCGCAACAGCCAGAACAGTCCCGGTATTTTTTATTGTTTCGACAAACGCGCTGTCGGCAAACCCAGCAGCACCAATCCCAAACATATTGCCGATATACTGCAGCGCGCTGCCCAGATCCGGCGCTCTGAAAATGACCCACGCCAGTATGACGACCAGCATGGTATACACATGTGAGAATTTTCCCAGCTTTTTGGCAAACCCCGTCAGTTTTTCGGCAAGCAGCAGCACAAAATACAAAAGACCCCATACAAGAAAGGTCCAGTTTGCGCCGTGCCATAGTCCGGTCAGAAGCCATACGACAAAGAGATTCCATATCCAACGGGCTTTTTTGACCCGATTCCCGCCAAGAGGAATATAAACGTAATCCCGGAACCATAAACTCAGCGAAATATGCCACCTTCTCCAAAATTCCGTGACAGATCTTGAGAGATACGGATAATTGAAGTTTTCATCAAAATGAAAACCGAACATCCGCCCAAGACCGATGGCCATATCAGAATATCCTGAGAAATCAAAGTATATCTGCAACGTATAGTACACCGCACCCAACCATACCATCAATACAGAAGTATTACCAGCCAGATGGTCAAACACATTATCTGCTACCTGCGCGACATAATTTGCAATCAGCACTTTTTTTGCGAGTCCATATATAAAACGCTCTAAACCCGCTATCATATCGTCATAGGTTTCGGTGCGCTTTGTGATCTCACTGGCGATCCTGTCATAGCGTACAATAGGTCCGGCAATCAGCTGCGGAAACAACGAGATATACAATCCAACATACAGTGGATTTTTCTGTGCATCAGCTTTTTGATAGTAAATGTCAAACAGATAGGACATCAGCTGGAATGTAAAAAAGGAAATGCCAATCGGAAGTGTGATATCAACAAAAGAAAAATCCCTGTGCAGCAGTAAACCAACCTCTTTGGCAGTGAAGGTCAGATATTTAAAAACAAACAGCACGACTATATGGTAAATTGTGCCGACTACGAGAAGTGCTCTGCCCTTCCTTTTTTGCAGCCCAAGTCCAAACAGCCATGTGAGCAGAATGGAAAAGATCATCAAAAACACGAATACAGGTTCACCCCAGGCGTAAAACCCCAGGCTGGCCACCAAAAGTATGGCATTCCGAAAAGCTCTTCCCCGAACAAATGGATTGTAATAGACAATTAAAATAAACGGTAAAAACACAAACAGGAACACAGTAGACGAAAATACCATAAACCTTCTCTCTTTTCTTTTGTATTTTAGAAATGTGTACTATTTCACATTCCACACACGAATATTTTTCTATTTTACATCAATATTTGAGTTTTTTCAAGTTGAATTTCAGTTGTAATACTCAAACACACTCCAAAATAAAAAGTAAGCCTACACAGTTTTCAGACTGCATAGGCTTCTTATAGAACTCGGACATATTAGTCTCGGGGTGGACTTATTTTTATGATACTACTATATCAGAGAATCTTTAAGAATTTCTTACCTTTTCCCTTAAAGATTTCTAAACCTTATCATATCACGTAATTATCCGCTTTTGCCGCCTCCCAATTCATCAAGTCCTCAAGCGTTACATGGTCAACCACATCATTAATGGCATCATACATCCGTTTCCATAAAATCTTCGTCACACAGCTATGCTCGCGGTCGCATTCTGGTGCATCTTCCTCCACACACTCAACAGGTGCAAGACTTCCTTCCGTCAGCCGCAGAATCATCCCCACCGTATAATCCTTGGGCGCCCGCTTCAACAGGTAACCGCCCTGGGGACCTCGGATTCCCCTCACATATCCTGCCTTATTCAATATGGAAATCAGCTGTTCCAGATATTTTTCTGAGATTTCCTGTCTTCTTGCCACATCTTTCAAACGTACCGGCTCTCCTGTGTTATGAAGCGCCAGATCCAGCATCAACCTTAATGCATACCTTCCTTTTGTAGATATTCTCATCTTTGTACCTCCAACTACTTAAATTATATCCTATTTAATCTAGCATATCAATAGGAATTAAACTTAAGTTTACGTAAATTCAAAATCACACAGAAGAAAGAGCCAGATGTTCCCTGTTGGAAACACTCTGACTCTTTCTTCCTATATGATGATACCAGGGGCAAAAGGTTATGCGTTTCATGCTTGCATGAAAAAGCATGACTTTGGGCCCCAACATCATTCTATTATTTGCAGGATTCATACCTATGATACCTATCTGTAATTATTCCTGCACTGCTTTAAATGCTTCTTCAAGATCCTCGATAATATCAGCTACATTCTCAGTTCCAATGGATAGGCGGATCGTATTCGGCTTGATTCCCTGATCTTCCAACTCTGCTTCCGTGCACTGGCTATGTGTGGTAGTCGCCGGATGAATCACCAGTGATTTTACATCCGCCACATTGGCAAGAAGTGAAAACAGTTCCAGATTATCAATGAAATCCTTCGCCTTCTGTGCATCTCCCTTAATCTCAAAGGTAAAGATCGAACCGCCCCCGTTGGGAAAATACTTGGCATACAATTCTTTCTGTTCCGGGTCTTCTGTTACCGATGGATGGTGCACTTTCTCCACCTGCGGATGCGTATTCAAATATTCAGCCACCTTCAAGGCATTTGCCACATGACGCTCTACACGTAAAGAGAGTGTCTCAAGTCCCTGCAGGAACAAAAATGCATGGAACGGAGAAACGGTCGCTCCGGTATCACGAAGAAGAATCGCACGGATTTTTGTCACAAATGCGGCTGCTCCCACTGCTTTTGTGAAACTGATGCCGTGGTAACTTGGATTCGGCTCCACCAGTGACGGAAACTTACCAGATGCTTCCCAGTCAAATTTTCCGCTGTCTACGATTACACCGCCGATTGCCGCACCATGTCCGCCGATGAATTTTGTTGCGGAATGTACTACGATATCTGCACCATAAGCGATCGGACGAACCAGATACGGGGTAGCAAATGTATTATCTACAACCAGCGGAATCTTATGCTCATGTGCGATTTTCGCAATTGACTCAATATCCACTACATCTGAATTGGGATTCCCCAGGGTTTCGATGAAAATCGCCTTTGTATTTTCCTGAATTGCTGCCCGTACAGCATCTTCATCAAAAATATCTACAAAAGTTGTAGTAATTCCATATTGAGGTAATGTATGCTCCAACAGATTGAATGAACCGCCGTAAATATTCTTAGCTGATACAATATGATCTCCCGCATGAGCCAGATTTTCAAACGTATACGTAATTGCCGCCGCACCGGATGCCACTGCCAGCGCTGCCACCCCTCCTTCCAATGCTGCGATACGCTGTTCAAATACGTCCTCGGTAGGATTGGTCAATCTTCCGTAAATATTCCCTGCATCCTGCAGTCCAAATCTCGCCGCCGCATGGTCGCAGTTGTCAAATACATACGAAGATGTCTGGTAAATCGGTACTGCTCTTGCTCCGGTGGCCGGATCCGGATGTTCCTGCCCTACGTGAAGCTGTAATGTCTCAAATCTCAGATTTCTTTCTGCTCTTGTTTTTTTACTCATAATTTTATTCTCCTTATCATTCACGAATCATTCTATAACCAAAATATTTTTCTGTTATCTATCACACTGCAACTCCAAGCTGCCCACGTCAAAACACATGACATCATATACCACGGTTCTTCCCATTAACCTGACAATTCTCATGCTTCTCAACTCCATTTCCTACAATTTAATTAATTCCTATCTGTTTATAAGGTTATTATACATGCCCTGAATTATTCTGTCTAATACATAAAACAAACAGCCGGTTATAGGTTTTATCTATAACCGGCTGTCTTAGGCTGCGGGGTTTCAAGACAGCCTTTCAGATCATTTACAACATCCGCAATGGTATACTTTTTCATCTCATTTTCCATCGCTCCCTGAATATGTGAAAGCTTGTCATCCAATGCCGTATGAATATTTTTCCCTACAGGACAGTTGGGATTGGGTCTGTCATGGAAATGGAATAACTCTCCCTCATCCAATAAATCAACCGCCAGATACACATCATAAAATGTAATTTCATCTATGGGTCTGGTAACTGTCGTACCTCCCGTCCCTCTTGCCACTTCAATCAACCCTGCACTTTTTAGCTGCGATAAAATCTTTCGTATAATAACAGGATTCACGTTGATACTGGATGCCAGAAAATCACTGGTTATTTTATAGTCCTTCCCAAAGGTTTCCATACAGGCAAACATATGAATAGCTATCGTAAATCTACTGGATATCTGCACAAAACCACCTCCCTTTTGTTTCCATTTATCTTACCTTTTCTACACTGTAATGTCAACCATTACAGCACAGCAGATGAAAAATCAGACAAGTCAAGGTGTCAGCTATTTATGATTCCGACTCTCGGTCCGAAAAGAAGATTGCCGCCGATTTCAATTTCTCCCAAACCGCATACTTGTAATCTGTTCAGAAACTAATTCTTTTAGAAAGATCTGCACCTATTTCCGGAAACATTTGGATATTCTCAAATTTACCGTAAATCTCTTTGATTGTCTTTGCAGCATAGTCTACCCCCACAAGTGTTTTAACTCATCTAAGTTGAGCCATCCCTCACCGTCTCTCACTGCTTCCTCTGCCTCCTGAAGTTTCATTAATAGTTTTTTCTCTGCACGATCACGCTCATGATCTTCCTTAGCAGGCACTACAAAACGCCCCACCATTTTGAGTCAAAAGCACTGGCTCCCCTGTGCGACAGCTTTTTTAACTTCATTATAATTTCTCAAATCCGATACTGGTAAAATATTTGCCATATAGACCGATCTCCAATAAGGTGTTTTATCATCTGACCTCCGAAAACTTGCCCATTCTTTAATCCTGTCGTCACCACATTCCCATTTCCATTCATATAGTTCTTATCAATCAAAATAAAACAATTCTTCAAACTTTTTGTCAAGGGCGATGCACAAAATAAGTGCCAGCTTTGCAGTTGGACTAAACTGCCCTGTTTCAATGGAACTGATGGTATTTCGAGATACACCGACCATTTCAGCAAGTTGACTTTGTGATAATTTCAACTCTGCTCTTGCTTCTTTTAAATGATTTTTTAGTATAAGTTTATCTTCCAAATTGCCACCGCCTTATAAAATAGTTGAAGTAATCATCAAATTATAAATATGAGCTGCCGAAAAAGCAATGACAATTATAGTATATAAGAATCCCATTATTAATTCATGTTTTTTTCGAAGTTTAAACCACTTTACCCAAAAGGCAGCCATAGACCCAGAAAACACCATTGCATAAATACCGTAATTGATACCGCCTCCAGTAAAAATCTGTACAACAAAAAACACTGTTGCAAGAACTAGCATTACAAAGTTTGCGGCAACATTTCCCTGCTTTAAAATTTCTTGTTCATAAATATCCTTATTTTTATTTTCTTTTCTGCTCTTCTCTAAAATTTCTTCTTTATTCACAGCCAATCTCCAATCTTGCTTAACCAATAATATCCTTTCTGTTACATAAAAAAATTAATGCCCCATGATAAATCGTATCGTCGAAAAAATAAAAACTACCAGCATAACCATAGCAATTATTAAAGACGATTTATCCTTGCACTTACCAAACCTGTAAAAATGCCCTACACATACGGAAATGGAAACTGTAGCAGTTAAATCCATCATTGGATACCCCTGACTCTCTCTAATAAAAGAGAAAATACCCGCAGCAATGACCATTGAAATATAAGTCCATTTCATCGATTTATCTTTTACCTGAACTTCCATTTCATCATTACTTTCTTTCTGCGCTTTCCTTAAAATTTCTTCTTTATTCATAAGAATACCTCCAAACTCATACGCCAAGTTTTCTTTGCAATCCTATAATATCACCGCCAAGTTTTCTTGTCAATATATTGTGACAAGTTTTCTTTGCATTTTAAAAACAGCGGCACTCCTGCATTTGACAGAAATGCCGCTCTTCCGATTATTCGTAGCTTATCTCATTCTACACATTCTATGAGCAGAGCACCTCCTTATATTTTCATCCAACTTATCTGCTAAAGCTGTTCTTTTGTTGAAATACAGATAGGAATATGTCTTTAACGTAGTTTTAATCTTTTCACATCCCAATCCATCGGCAATTTCCAATGGAGAAACTCCCATTTCCACCGGCATACTTGCGTGAAACTGCCTGAGGCCATGAATCCTTATACGTTTCACGCCTTGGGCTTTTGCTCCTCTATCCATCTCGTGATGAAGATTTTTGTGCAAATTATTTTGCCATTCACAAGTAAGGACAGAACCTGCAAAAAACAGGATCCGTCCTCAGTAACTAATGACATATCTTTTATCAGTCTTTTCAATTTACACAAAACTTGAAATTCTCTCTGATTTCCGATTGCATCTTTATGGCGTTTATAAACTTTTCCGCTCAACACATGAACAGCATTGATGGCATGAAAAATAGCATAATAAGCCCGATTATTTGCTCCATAACCATCACCTTCTACTTCCCACGTGGTAGTTATACCATAATAGTTTTTATTGCCGATGCTGTTCCTAAATTGCTATTTATGTATCTATTCTTTTAAGTTCATGTATACTCTTGTTCCTGTAAACAAGATCTTTTCTTTCTGTAAAACCTATCTTTTCCCAGAATCCATTTCCGATTTCATTCTTTTCAAATGTCACCAATGCTGCTTTATTAATTCCTTCCTTTTCTAACGCGGTCATAGCATTCTCAACAAGTTTTCTGGCTATTCCCTGATTGCGATATTCAGGTAAAACCGCGGTATGATATATAAACCCTCGTCTTCCATCATGTCCCGCTACAATAACTCCTATTATTCTACCATCATCCTCTGCAACAAAACTTGTTGTCGGATTACGTTCTATATATTTTTCTATTCCTTTTCTGCTATCATCTGTAGTATTAAGTCCCATTCCTGGAGTATTGATCCACATGCCATATATTCCATCATAATCATTGATTGTCATAACTCTGATATTAACCATATAAACATTCCCTCCATATTCAACGTTTATCTCATCATTTTTTTCTAGGCATTATTTATTCTTCTTGCTAATTCTAAAGCCACCGCAGCAATCCGGTCTTTTTCTTCCAGTCTATCATAATTACTTAAACTGCGAACATCCCATTGTTCCGAATCCAGATTGTCTGCTGCATAAAAAAATTGAACCAATTCTTTTCCCCTAAACTGCGCCACTGCCGCATTCGCAGAGCATTCCATATCAACACATATACATCCTTGCTCTTTTCTACGATTTACCTTGTCCTGTGTTTCCCTGTAAAAAGCATCCGTCGTCCACACTTTACCAATCGTATATTTAACCCTCAATTCATTTAATAAATTTTTAAGTGTGCTGATGTACTTATCATTCACCCCAATTTCATCTGTCGGATCTGCATAATGATAACTGGTTCCCTCATCTCTGACCGCTATTTCTGGAATTATAATTGAACAGTCTTCTATGCTACTATCTAATACACCGCAAGTTCCAAATATAATCACCTTCTGTACACCCATTTGGTACACATCTTCAAGCATTCCAACACTCATCGGAGCTCCAACATCTATCATAAATATTGCAACTTCTGTATCTTTATATTTCGCTTTATATATCGGTTTAATTCCATTTGCTGAACTGGTTTCCGCAATGATATGTGCTCCAAGCTCACCGACAATTCTTTCAAATGTAACATGCGAATAGCACGCAACTGCAACCCGCGGAATTCCTTCTACTGGCTTTATAATATTCCACGGATTAATTACTGCTGTTAAAGATGTATCAAATTCTTCTAAAATCATTCGCTTGCCTCCTTAAACTTTTCCAACCTATAATATCCTCATCCATCAAGTCTTCGAACTTCAACACAAGTTTTTTCATAATTGATGAATGTCATCCAGTCATTAACCATCTCATCTGCCCCTGTCTTTATAAATCCACATTTTTCATATAAATGACAATTTCCAGGCTCCTGCTTTATAGTGTCTAACCTCCAGACCATTGTCTCAGGACATAATTCAAATACTTTTCCAATTACCAACTGAGCAATTCCTCTGTTTTGAAACTCAGGAATTACAAAAAGCGGTGATATTCATTCTACATTTTCTATTACCGCCTTTCCACGATGATGACTTACCCTAATTCCCCCAACCGGCACCTTCTCATCATAAATAATGTAAAAATCCCAATTGGTGTCCTCAATCTTTTTCAGTAATCTTTCTTCTGACTCCTTAGCCGGACTGAGATCATCATCATGATATTTTTCATACAATGGCATAAAAGCTTCTACCTGTAACCTATGAAGTAATTTTGCATCTTTTCTCGTAGCACGCACTAAATCAATTTTGTCCTGCATTGTAACCTCCTTCCGAACATCAAAAAATCGCACTAAACATTTTATGTGCCTGGTGCGATTCGAGGGTACAAGATGTAAAAAATATATAACAACTTACATTCTCATTTAATGCACAGACACTAAAGACCTATCGGCTTAAACCGTGCATTAATCTGCATAGTTTACAGCCAAATACGTCTGTAATACATGTACATATAAAGTCTTGAATGTAAGTTCTGATTCATTATGCGTTCTCCTTAATATTTTTCGATATACTAACACATGCAGAAGGATTGTGTCAATTACTTTTTAGCCTGTGATTGGGTTCGCTAAATCTATAACAGAATTCCAATTTTCTATACCATAACATTTTCCTTCAGCCACTTAGCAACACCATCATTATTATTGGACTCTATAATCTTTGTTGCAATAGCCTTTAATCCATCATCAGCATTTTCAACTGCATAGCGTTCATCTGACATTTCAAACATATCAATATCATTTTTCACATTTCAACTTTTCTTTTAGCTCCTTAATCGCATTGGATTTAGAAGCCTTTCCGGGCATTATTTCTAACCATTGTTCTCCGGTATAAATATCGCATTGATATACAACATGATACTTATCCTTATACTTTTCATAAAAAGGCGCTAATTTTTCTGGAGTATCTATGCATGTAATGTAAAATAGATCTCCTTTTACTAATTCATCAGACCTATTTACGATATTTGTGCGCTTGTCACCATTTCTACTCTGCAAAAATTTCTGCATTCCTACCGTACATTTTTCCGATATATACGAAAACTTTTCAACACCGTTGATATAAGCATATACGATCGGAAAAATATTATTTGAAAATAATTCTTCCAGCACCTCTGCTATATCATTCTCAAAATAATGAGCTACAAGAATTTCTTCTGTAACATTCTCTATGATAAATGCTCCATTATAAATAATCAATGGAAAATGCGTATCAAGCCCTTTTGTGACCTTCTTCGCCGTTACAAGTGATCTAGCTGTTGCATAAGAAAAAAGCATACCTTTTGACGTCAAATCGTTTATCGTGTCAATGGTGAATTGAGACAGAGTTTCATTACTTCTTAGTAATGTTCCATCCAAATCTGATACATATAAATTGCTCATTTCACTTTTCCTCCTCTTGATACTAAAAAATACAAGCATTTTGCAAGCACGCAAAACGGGAAGCCGCATTTTCAAAGAATTCCTACATTTGCCGTCATTTTTCAATTCCTTTTCCAAGTGAAAGGCGTTTCATTTTTCCAGGTGGACACCCCGTCGGAAAAACGAATATCGAGCGCCTATTCAGGACATTCGGAAAAATACCAGTTTCCAACAGGATGTCTTCACTTTATTTATTGATGATCTTCCAGCCAGCGGACTGCGCAGTGCGCTAAACAAGCGGAGCCGATTGGGCAGACGTTCTCATTGAACTGAACCTTCGGATTGTGTGCAGGGGCATCGCCCCGCTCATCCATATATCCTGCCGAAAGATATATGAATACGCTTGGGACTCTCTCCGCAATAGTCGCAAAATCTTCAGAAGCACTGGCTGACGTGTCGGGAACAGGAGTCAGACCGGGAATGGGTAGTTCTTCCATATAGCCTACTATCTTGTTCGTCATAACAGGATCACATACGAGCGGTGGCACCTCAGAAATCATCTCGACCTCTGCCGATGCTCCAAATACTTCCGCGGTCTTGTGAACAACCTCCTTCAGCCGCCGGACCAGTTTCTTACGGCTGGCGCTGTCGTTGGTGCGCAAGGTTCCTTGGAGGAGCGCGGTATCAGGAATTATATTGGGTGCTGAACCTGCGGAAAAATTGCCGATGGTCAGCACACAGGCTTTGCTGGGATCTGCTTCCCGAGCAATCAGCGATTCCAAAGCAAGGTAAATATGGACACCGATATTGATTGGATCGATGGAACTGTGCGGATATGCGCCGTGGGCACCCCGCCCATGGATCGTAATTCGAAAGCCATCTACGGAGTACATCATAGTTCCGCCGCTGTTGTACATGAACAAACCCACAGGCATCCTCCCGGGACCGACATGATAGGCTAGGGCTGCATCCACACCTTCTAGTACGCCATTTGCCATCATATCTTTCGCACCCTCAAAGGTTTCTTCCGCAGGTTGAAACATAAATCGGACCCTGCCAGACAGCATGGATTCATTTTCTTTTAGTATCTTTGCCGCTGTCAGCAGCATGGCCGCATGGAAATCATGGCCGCAGGTATGAGCCTCTGTGCCGGTTGGACAGGAAAAGCTTTCGCCGCTTTCCTCAGGCATGGGCAGCGCATCCATGTCCGCTCGGAGCAAGATTGTCCTGCCCCCTTCCTGACCCAACTCTGCAGTCACTCCATGTCCGCAGGGACGTGGAGCCAATCCATATCCCCTCAACTGATCCATAACATAGGCTTGTCCTTTTGGCATATGAAGACCCACTTCCGCGTTGCTGTGCAGCCAGCGGCGATGGGAGATGGTTTCCTCACGCAGTGCCAGTGCCTGTTTATAAAAATCCATAATCGTACCTCCTTAATTTGCTGAGAAAAATTAGTAAATATTTGCTGAGAAAATTGTAGCAAATGGCGTTGATAACTTCAACAATATTTATAATTTGCCCATTACTTATAAAAAGACACATATAACTATCACAAAAGTTTTAGTAAGCTCATGGATAGACGTAACAAAAAAAACAGTATTACATGGAATGGGGATGCTTCAGAATGGTTTGTCGAGGCTATAACACATATCGAAATTAAAAAAGTGGTGAAATGGCATAATAGGGAAAAATCATTTGGACATTTTGGAGATGCTGACGTGAGAATGACTAAGCTCGTGGAAGCGGAAAATGACATATGGTATGATATTGTGAGACTGTAATTAATTCTGTGTAAACTCTAAATGAACTATATATCCTCTTGGATTGATGTTAAAATAAATATCAATTCAGGAGGATTTTTT
>OGQM01000170.1_pt1 | contig 68727 bp, 59 predicted proteins | sample 1553191 | NCBI WGS metagenome assembly OGQM01 (sample SAMEA2579954, study PRJEB22360) | human gut metagenome | biome: human gut; feature: human-associated habitat; material: faeces | place: Denmark | collected 2008/2010 | reverse complement strand
ACTAAGTGTTCACAGCAAGTGGATCTTCGGGCGCACTCCGAAGTCAGCGCAAATCCCTTTGCCCTGCCCCCGCACCCCGCCAGCTTTTCCGTCCGTTCGCCAAGTACCTACTTCTTCATCATTCTCATAATGTTCATCATTTGGTTGATTTTAGAAACTTCTTCCTGAGATTTCCCTTTTTTTAAGACTTCAATAATAGCGTCCATTTCCTGAGGTGTGAACTGCATTCCGCTTTTCTGGGAATTAGTGGCGGCTGCCATCAGGAACGGGAGGAGCTCGTTTTGGTTTTTGCTGCTTCCCTGGGCGGCCATGGATTGTAGCATGGCGAGTTTTGCCGGGTCAATTCCGGCGAGTTTTGGATTATCCATCCATTGATTCATGATCTGCATCTCCTTCCTGGTTATAGTTTTGCAAAGCGCCCGTTGCCTGTAAAGTTTGAAACATTTCCATCATAGCAAAGGTATTGGATAGGCTTTCAAAAGTTTCTTTCATATTGCCGTTGGCATAACGACCGATATCCTGAAGCATTTCGGGAAGTGCTGTTCCTGATTCCTGAGACATCATGCGCATGGCAGGAGGTCTTCTGGAGATTGAGCATACATGCTGCAATTCTTTGAGCTTTGCGAAGATGGAAAGAACCCCCTGCATCTGCAGCGGGGCATATGGAATAGAGGCTTTCAGCAATTGAAGGTTATCATCACTTAGCATCTGGTCAAAGGGGGTCATTTTTGGCTCTTGTGGTTCGTCCATATGGTTTATGATCCCTCGCAGGTTTTCTGTTTATTATATGCCCGGGTATAGGAAAGTATGAACGGCAGGCAGGCCGTTTGTTTTTTTGATTCGATTTTTGTGCCAGTATTTTCATTCGGGCTCCAGGCGCATATGATAAAATAAAAAGGAAATGTCACGCTTTTTATGAAAGAAGAAAAAATAAAACTGGTAAAAGAAGAGAATGCCATTTATGAAGTTGATCTGGAATGCCTGAAAAAGAAAGAAGGAAGAAAAAAAAGAGTGGACGCAAAGTCTCATGGTAATTGGTATCAGGAAAAGAGACAGGGCAACTGATAGATTTCGTGTATCATAGTGGGCAAAATACCTTTTGACCCCAGCATCATTTAAATGTGCAGGAGCAGGGGATTGTATTATAAATAACGATATCCTGCTCCTTTTGGAATGAAAAAGTATTATATTTTACGAAAAATGTTGAATATTCAAAGGAGTTTCGTGAAAAAGTGCACAGTGTATTGACGGCTGTTATGGTAATTATGTATAATACTGCCATAAAAAAGGAAGAAAAGAGGTAACGTGTATGAAGAGGTGGAAAAGTACAGGAAGAAAGCTTGCGGCTTTCTTTTTGACCATGTGTATGACGGTATCGGCTATGTCGGTTTATGCACAGGCAGAAGTCAGTGAAGAGAACGGTGACATGCTGGTTCACTATGATTTCAGTGGATTAAGCGGAGGCGTCACAGATGGTACAGAGATTCCGGATGTTTCCGGTAATGAAAATCATGCGGCTGCAAAGGGGAATGGACTGACAGCAGCCGATGGTATACTGACATTGCCGGGTGGTGCAAATGGAAGCGGTGCCGGTTATGTGGAACTTCCAAAAGGTCTGTTTGACGGTCAGAAAGAACTGACTGTCTCTATCTGGATGAAGAATGAGACAGGTGCAGGTAACTATACTGGATTTTACATCGGAACCGATGCGAATAGCAATGGCGTCCCCACCAGCTATTTTCTGTTGAATCCGCAGAATCCAAGCCGTGTGATGAAGGCAGTGCTTACCAATACAGTAAATGAATCTGCTCCGTACCTTACAGAAGTAGGTCCGGGAGCAACCAATAATGCATCGGATAGTTTTGTGACAGGTGATCAGTGGGCACTCTACACGGTAGTTCTGACAGAAAACAGTATTACAGGATATCTGGACGGAGAAAAATATAAGACCTATGAAACGCAGTGTTCCCTTGCAGACTTTGGAAGTGATTTGTTGTCTTATATTGGAAAATCCCCTTATCCGGATATGTTTTATAAAGGCGGGATAAAAGATCTTCAGGTATATACAAGGGCCTTAGCGGATGATGAGATCTCAGAATTATATCTGGAAGGAATGGATGCTTCGGATATATTGGAAAAAGCGAAAGCTGAAATTTCAATTCCGGAAGTGACAGGCGGGATGGTAAACTGCAATTTTGTCTCAGAACTGACACTTGCAGATTCAGCAATGAATGGAATGGTTCAGGTGAACTGGACAAGCAGCAATCCTGCAGTGATCTCAAACAGCGGAACAATCACAGATCCGGGTGAGGAGACTACGGTTACCATGACGGCAATCCTGTCCTACGAGACAGTGACTGTCGAAAAATCCATAGAGATAAAAGTTATGCCGGCAGGAGAAACTACATATTCGATGATCGTAGATGCGAAGAACGAGGGCGTTGAAATCAGTCAGGAGATGATTGGACTTTTCTTTGAAGATATTAACAGTGCAGCTGATGGTGGTCTGAATCCTGAGATGGTAAAAAACAATTCCTTTGAGACTTATTTTAACGTAGTAAGTATTGAAGAAAGAGGAAGAGGAAATGAGTACTCCTGGAAACTGCACTGGGTCAGTGATCATGACGCAAACTTTACTGTGAAGCAGGATCCGGCTGTATACATGAATGAGAATAATACAAATTATGCAGTTATTACCGGGAACATGGTATTGACAAACGGTGGTTTTGCACCGATGAACAATCCGAATTCCGAAGCGATGCCGATTACAAAAGATCAGGCTTATGATTTCTCAATCTGGACAAAAGCGGATGATTCCTATACAGGAACATTGAAGGTTCAGGTGGTGAATGCAAAGGGAGAGGCACTGACAGGAGAAAAAGAGATTTCTCTGGTAAATGACGGAACATGGCAGAAAGCAGAGGCAGTCCTCACTGGAACAAAAACAGAAAAGGGAAGAATCAAGCTTACAATCAGCGGTGCAAAAGAAACAGACATTCTGAATATGGATATGGTATCCTTAAGTTCTCAGGACACCTATGGATATGGAAATAAAAACTATGCATATGGAAAGGGTATCCGAAAAGATCTGGCAGAAAAGCTGCTGGCACTCAATCCAAGCTTTATACGCTTTCCGGGAGGATGTATCATCGAAGGTAACTCCGGAAGAGAAAGTTATTATAACTGGGAGTGGTCCGTAGGTCCGCTGGAAGAGAGAAAGGCGATTGCAAACCACTGGGCAAGCGACAATGGAAGTTATACCAGTACATATAGTTATATGCAGTCCTTCGGATTTGGTTATCATGAGATCCTGCAGCTTTGTGAGGATATGGGTGCTGAGCCATTCCCGATTTTGAGCGCAGGTGTGTTCTGTCAGTTTGCAAACGGAGACAGGGCACCGGCAGCATCCGGAGCAGAATTGGATAAATTTGCACAACATGCAACACATCTGATTGATTATTGTTGGGGTGATCCGGACAGTGCGGATGCGACGCAGAAAGAGTGGGCGTCGAAACGTGTGGAGAACGGACATGAAGAGCCGTTTCATCTGAATTATGTCGGTATCGGCAATGAAAACTGGGGAAGCAAGTATCTCAATAACTTTGAATATATCAAAGATTACGTAGAAGCTTATGTGGAAGAACATTATCCGGGCAGAGAAATTACGATTATTTCTTCCGCGGGTCCGGCAGCAGAAGATAACAGCTATCAGACTGCGTGGGATTGGCTGAACGAAAAAGATGCAGGTGAAACACTGGTAGATGAGCATTATTACCAGAGTAAAGAATTTATGTTAAATAAAGATGACCGTTATGATTATTACAACAGACTGGACAATGGCGGAAGCAATGTATTCCTGGGAGAATATGCAACCCATCTGGGTTCCAGAAATAATAATCTGGAGTCTGCAATCTGTGATGCAGCGTATATGACAGGTGTTGAGAGAAACGGTGATATTGTACGTCACGCTTCTTATGCTCCGTTGTTAGAGAAAATTGGAAGTACAAACTGGACACAGAATATGATTCATTTTGATGAATATGATAGTTTTGCAACACCAAACTATTATGTACAGCAGATGTTCTCCAATAATTATGGAACGCAGATTGTAAATACAGCACTTGAGAAAGCTGGAGAGAACTATACACAGAATATCGGTGCTCCGATTATCGGTACCTGGGCTACGGAAGGTTATGCAACACACATCAAAGTGACCAGAGAAGACGGAACTGTATTGCTGGATGACGACTTCAGTGAAAATGGAGCAGGCGGCATGAAATGGGAGACCTTCCCTGGTTCCACCGCCGGATTTACGATTGCAGATGGTAAGCTGACCCTTTTACAGGGAAGCGGTATGAATGCAGTATGGCTTCCGGAGGCAGCCAATAATCCGGAATGGTACAATTATAAAGTTGAAATAACTGTGGTAAAAACAGGTGGAAATGAAGGCTTCCTGATCGGTGTGGGAGCAAAAGATTCTGAGAATTATTATTGGTATAATATGGGCGGCTGGGGTAATACAAAGACTGTTATGGAACGTGCCAGAACAGATGTTGGACGCGCTCCGATTGGAAATAATTTCAGCTACGGATTTAAGAAAATCAATAATAACGAAGAGATGAATGTTACTGTAAACTACGGCATCAACGGTAAACTGGAGGCTGGATATACCAGTGCTACAGTAGATAAGAGTCAGGACTTTGTTGGAAACTTAAGACCATATCAGAATGATATTTATCAGGTAGCATCCAAGGATGACAAGTATATTTACCTGAAACTGGTAAATCATGATGACTATGCAAAGGATATCAAGCTTACTTATCCGGGCGTAGCAGATCAGAAAGCAGAGATTATCTGTCTGAGCGGAAATGCAAATGATGTCAATGCAATTGGAAATGAAAAAGTTGCTCCTGAAACAACAACCCAGGAGGTAAAGGACGGAACTATGAAGTATCTGGTTCCTGCAATGTCTTTCAGCGTTATTAAGGTTGCATATAAGAATCATTCAGAAATTGCAGACAAAACAGAATTACAGGCAGCAATTGACAATGCAGTATCTTTGGATCAGAAAGAGAACTATACAGAAGACAGCTGGGCAGTATTTGAAGCGGCACTTACAGAAGCAAAGGCTGTACTGGCGGATGAAGAGGCAGATCAGGACAAAGTAGATCGGACCGTTCAGATACTTACAGATGCACAGAACGCATTGACAGAAAAATCGGAACCTGTCAGAGATATCTTTGTGGATGTAAATGATGGAGACTGGTTTGAACCTTATGTGCAGTATGTATATGAGAAAGGTCTTATGACTGGTCTGGACAAAACGCACTTTGGACCGGCAGCAGAATTGTCACGGGCACAGCTTGCAGTGATCCTTTACCGATTGGAAGGAAGCCCGGAAGTAACATACACTGCAAAGTTTACGGATGTAGGAAGAAATGAGTTCTATACAAATGCAGTTGTATGGGCGAGTGAGCAGGGAATCGTCACTGGATATGAAGGTACAGGTTTGTTTGCACCTTCGAAAATGATCTCACGCGAAGAACTGGTTGTGATGTTGTATCGTTATGCAAAATATTGCAAGACGGATATTAACGGAAATGGTGATTTGAGCAAGTTTCAGGATGGTGCATCTGTAAGCACGTTTGCCATCGATGCAATGCGTTGGGCGATTGAAAAAGAAATTATAGTCGGTGATCAGGGAAAACTGAGACCTCAGGATTCCTCAAACCGTGTTGAAGGTGCAGTTGTTCTTCAGAGATTTTTAGAAACTATTTTATAATGAGTATATTGTAAGTGTATCCTGTTTTTAAATCCCCCCAGGAGAGAAAAGCTCTCTCCTGGGGGAATGCTATTGGCTATTAGCAGCAGCCATTTCCTCCGCAGCAGAACAGGAGCAGGATGATCAGCAGGCAGCTGTCATTGCCCCAGCCGTTGCCGCAACCAGATCCGTTATTGCCGCATCCGCCGCAGCAAGATAACAGAAGCAGAATCCAGATAATGCTGCATCCGCAGTTGTTACCGCCGAAGAGGCCATTGGAGAGACCACAGCCATTGTCACATCCGCATCCATTGTCACATCCACATCCGTTATCGCATCCGCATCCACAATTTGTAGCACTTAAATCACTCATGTTAAATCCTCCAAAGATTAATTATTATTTACACTTTAAGTTATGTCTTTGAAGGCAAATGGGTTACAAAATCAGAAAAAAAATTTAAATAATTTTTGTGCCGCATGGAAGCAGGAGGTCAGGTGGCAGTTGTCAGAGCAAGAAACGTCTGATAGAGATTCAATGTTCCATATCCCCATTCCCGATTGGGATAAGAAAGCGGGTTTGTCTGGACACAGCCCCGGATCAGATAAATCTTAATCTGGTGGGTGGTAAAATAGAGGGGAGGATTCCGCCGAAGTCCCCATTCGGTCAAAAGAGCACAGGCTCCTGCGGTAATTGCGGCAGAAGCACTGGTTCCGGTAAAGGTAATATAGGAATTACCGGGACCGGGAGCAGTTACGTCCACGCCTGGAGCGGCAAAATCGGGTTTTATACTTCCGGCTACGGTATAGCCTCTGCCGGAATGAATGAAAAGGCTGTTGTTTGCGGCGTTATATGCGGCCACAGAAATTGCACTGTCAGCAGGGGAGGGGGTAGTAAGCGTTGTGTAAGGATTCGGGCTCAGGAAGCGGACATCGGGTTGATTAAATTCTGTGATCGGAAGCCACATATGATAATCCAGATTTCCAGGGCGGTTGGGATAAACACTAAGTGTCCATACTCCCGGCGTAGGCGCCACAAAACGCATAAGAATCAGTTGATTTCCGGAGGTTGACTGCGCAAGATCGTAATTGACGTAGATAATGGTATTTTCCAATACAAAGCTGACCTTATCATTTCCCTGAAGTGTTATGGGAATCCGTGGATATATTTCTCCAAGGGGAGTTCGGAAACTAACCGAGAAAATCTGCGGTACCTGTCCCCAAAGTTCACAGCTAAAGCCGCGGCTGCCTTCCGGAACCAGGATTTCGACGGTTGTCGGAGGGGATTGTTCCCCGGATACCCCGTAAAAATGGTGTGCCTTCCCGGATTCATTGCCGCAGGGAATCACAGGGGTAAGCCCTCTGAATTGAGAGAACCGGTTCAGCGTAACTTCTAAAGGCTGACTGCCGGTATGACCGCCTTGATTCGACCCCAGTGCAAGACAGAGAATCATAGGTTTCTGTTCCTGTTCACTGATGTGTGTGAGGTAGGAGAGTGCAGTCAGAATATCATTTTCAGCAAAAGCAGGACTATTCCCGGAAATCAGATAGAGGTCTTTTAAGTATTGTTTTGCTTCTTTTAATTTTACAACAACCAGTTCTGAGCCAGGTGCGGCTCCGGCAAATTCGTTGGCAGGACTGGGGGAACCGGCAGCAATTCCTGCAACAGCAGTACCATGTCCTGTTTCATCTACGGTTGGGACGAGTGTCAGCGGATTGTCGGAGGAGAGCGCCTGATTGATGTCCTGACTGGTATACTCGGAGCCGTATGGGAAATCAAAGGGTCTGCGCCGGGCGTCTTCACTAATTGTCTGATCCCAGAGTTTTAAGATGCGTGTCCTTCCCTGGCTGTCCAGAAAAGCCGGATGGGTGTAGTTGATTCCTGTATCGATGATGCCGATCAATACGCCCTGACCGGTAAGATTAAGCAAAGACTGATTCTGAAGCTGCAGGATGCCGGAAGCTTCCAGGGAGGTGGTGTCCTGGGGGGTATACAGGCAGGGAACAACGTTATAAGGTAAGACATCAAACTGATTTTCGGGAAGGTTTCTTCGTTGATAGTAAAGAATGGAGTATTGTTGACTTGCATAAAGGGTTTTACCGATCTCGGGATCAAGATTCTGAATTTCTTCAAGATTGACCTGATAATTGCTCAGAATCAGATCTGCATAATCATTGGAATAAATCATTTCGGTAAGTGTTGGCATAGGAGTCGTCTTCTCCAGGGGTTTTTACAAATTATGTAGCAGAGATTGAAAATAGCACGCAGAAAAGAAAAACCGCAGGATTGGCGTTACACCATATCCTGCGGTTTATGTTTATTCCAAAAGATTTCGTATCTCATGGTCAGGTACATCCATCGGATAATGATTGTCAAAGCAAGCCTTGCAGATGGGAAGTGTTCCAACCATTGTCTGAAGTTCTTCAATCGGCATATAGCCTAAGGAATCAGCTCCGATCATCTGGCGGATCTGTTCTTCTGAATGAGAAAAAGCAATAAGCTGCTGGTTCGACGGTACATCGGTGCCGAAATAACAGGGGTGTAAGAAAGGAGGAGAACTGATTCTTACGTGAACCTCCAGTGCGCCGGACTGTTTCAGCATTTTGATGATGTTTGCAATGGTAGTTCCGCGGACAATAGAGTCATCGACCAACACAATCCGTTTGTTGCGGACAACAGATTCCAGAACGCTTAGTTTGATCTTTACACTGGATTCCCGGTCCTTTTGCGTAGGCTTGATAAAAGTACGCCCTACATAACTGTTCTTATGGAAGGCAAACGCAAAGGGGATACCGGAGGCTTCCGAATAGCCCTTGGCTGCAGTCAGACCGGAGTCAGGAACACCGACAACCAGATCCGCATCCACCGGATAGGTTTTTGCAAGAGCAGCGCCAGCCCGGATACGGGATTCATAGACACTGATCTTGTCAATCTTGCTGTCAAGTCTTGCAAAATAAATATATTCAAAGATACAGTGTGCATGTACAGGTTTCAGGTTGATAAAAGAGGAAGAAATCACACCGTCTTTATTGATCGTTACAATTTCCCCGGGTTCCACATCCCGGACAATTTCAGCACCAAGAGAAGTGATGGCACAGCTTTCGGATGCAATAATATATGTATTGTCTCTTTTTCCGATACAGAGAGGTTTCAGACCATAAGGATCGCGGACCCCAATCAGCTTTCTGGGACTCATTACGACCAGTCCGTAGGCACCACGTATTTTTTCAGTGGCACAAAGAATTGCCTCCTCGACCTTTCCGCAGCGAACACGTTCTTTGGCGATGGCATAAGCAATTACTTCCGAATCGATAGAGGTGTGGAAGATGGAACCCTCATTTTCCATCTCTTCACGAAGCTCATAGGCATTGACCAGATTGCCGTTGTGAGCGAGTGCCAGAGATCCTTTGATATAATTTAATACAAGGGGCTGGGCATTTTCCAGTGTAGTAGAACCACTGGTAGAGTAGCGGACATGTCCCACTCCGATATTTCCCTTCAATTTTTCTAATTCGGATTCCTCAAAAACTTCGTTGACAAGACCAAGACCTTTAAAAGAATGAACACGTCCTTTCGGTCCATGGGTATCAGAAACAGCAATTCCGCAGGATTCCTGTCCTCTGTGCTGCAGAGCAGACAGACCGTAGTAGATAGAAGTACTCACGTCACCGCCATCCAGATCATAGATGCCGAATACGCCGCATTCTTCTTTAAGACCGCTTGATAATACTGTAGTATTTTCCATAATAACCTCCGTTTATGAATTCACAGACATGATAATTGCTTCGCAGATACAAGCGAAAAACAGGGGGGATTCCAAAGTTTATGAATCCCTCCTGTTTTTTGCCTGTCTGGCAAAATCTTTTATAATATAGTTTAATTGTCTGCAGCTTCCGTGTCCTGAAGAGCCGCAACACCTTCTTCGCCGGTACGGATTTTTACAACATTTCTGATATTGTATACGAAAACTTTTCCGTCACCGAACTGACCGGTGTGAAGAACAGACTCGGCAGTTTCGATTACTTTGCTTACCGGTACAGTGCTTACGACAACTTCTACCTTTACTTTCGGCAGCAGATTCATCTCAAGTGCGGCACCACGATAGTAACGGGTAGCACCTTTCTGAATACCACAACCCAGAACATTGGTAATTGTAACTCCGGTAACACCGATGTGGCTTAAAGCCTGGATCAATTCGTCCAGTTTGTTCTGACGGGTAACGATTACCACTTTGGAAATCGGTGCATCAGCAGCAGTATCTGCCAGGGCATCGGCATCCAGTTTTACGGAATTGACAACCGGTGCGGATGTGGATGCTGCAGGAGCAGATACAAGAGATACGGATTTTTCACCAGCACCATCTTCAGACATAAAGTCTGCATAAGAACTTACAAGGTTGTGCTCATGGATATCAAGACCGTCGATTTCTTCTTCACGGGTAACACGAAGACCAATCGTGTGTTTGATGACCTGAAACACGATCGTCATTACAACAGCTACATAAGCGATAACGGAAATAACACCCAGACACTGAATTCCCAGCAGTTTGAAACCGCCGCCTGTGAACAGACCCAGCATTCCGGAAGTGCCTGCTCCGTCAGAAAACAGACCGACACAGAGTGTTCCCATTGCACCGCAGCAGCCGTGAACTGCAATCGCACCAACCGGATCATCAATTTTAAGAATCTTATCAACAAATTCTACTGCCAGAACAACTACGAATCCGGCAACAATACCGATAATAGCTGCAGATACCGGAGATACGGTATCACATCCGGCAGTGATTGCCACAAGACCAGCCAGGGAGCCATTCAGTGACATGGAAACATCCGGCTTTTTGTAACGAATCCATGTGAAGATCATGACAGTACAGGTTGCAACAGCAGCAGCCAGGTTTGTGGTAACAAAAATTTTACCGGCGGATACGATTGCATCCCCTTCCATAGATACGGTGGAAGCGCCGTTGAATCCGAACCAGCAGAACCACAGAATGAAACATCCAAGAGCGGCAAGGGTAAGGCTGTGTCCCGGAATTGCTTTCGGTTTGCCGTCTTTCCCGTATTTGCCGATACGCGGTCCAAGGATAGCAGCGCCGATACAGGCAGCGACACCGCCGACCATATGTACTGCGGTAGAACCTGCGAAATCATGGAATCCCATCTCAGCTAACCAGCCGCCGCCCCAGATCCAGTGACCGGATACCGGATATACGATAAGGCTGATCATCAGACTGTAAAGGCAGTAAGATGAGAATTTGGTTCTTTCAGCCATAGCACCGGAAACAATGGTAGCAGAAGTTGCACAGAACACAGTCTGGAAAATTAAAAATGCCCAGAATGGAACTCCGTCCGGCAGCATTCCATTTCCATAGTTGGCTTCGGAAGCGAGTCCTCCGATTTTACCGAAAAATCCGTTTCCGGAGCCGAACATAATTCCGAATCCGATGATCCAGAAGGCCGGAGTTCCGATACAGAAATCCATCAGGTTCTTCATGATAATGTTACCCGCATTTTTTGCTCTGGTAAGACCAGTCTCAACCATTGCAAATCCTGCCTGCATAAAGAAGACAAGGGCGGCTCCTAACAGAACCCATATTGTGTTGACAGCGCTAAATTCCATAATAATTTCCTCCTCTTATACATTATTTTGAAATCAGTACATCCGTTTTCGGATATACATTGCTGTAAAAAAAGAAAAAGCGCCTTGAGATTCTTCTCAAAGCGCCTTTGCTTTCTAATGAGCATTATACTGGAAAAAAGCAGAATGTCAATAGAAAATATTAAAAAAATCTAAAAAAGTGATAAAATAAAATGAAAGGCATACCATAAGTTGTCTTTTTGTTTAAAGTGACTACCATATATTGATGAGCGATGAATTGTATTCCTAAAATGTACAAAAATGGTGATTTATGAAAAAATATAAAAAAATAGTTTGAAATTTTGACAGGATTGGGTATATAATGAATCCCATATTTTTTTAAGCTGTGATCTGGCAATTCAGACAGCAATTCAGATGAGGAAAACAGGAGGGAAATTATGGCAGTCAAATACGTATTCGTAACAGGCGGAGTAGTATCCGGACTTGGAAAAGGAATTACTGCAGCTTCACTGGGAAGATTATTGAAAGCGAGAGGATATCAGGTAACGATGCAGAAATTCGATCCCTATATCAATATTGACCCGGGAACGATGAATCCCATTCAGCATGGTGAAGTTTTTGTAACCGATGACGGTACGGAGACAGATCTGGATCTTGGCCACTATGAACGTTTTATTGATGAAAGCCTGGATAAGAATTCGAATGTAACGACCGGTAAAATTTACTGGAGTGTTCTGCAGAAGGAACGTCACGGAGATTTTGGCGGAGGGACTGTACAGGTGATTCCGCATATTACCAATGAGATCAAGGGGCGTTTTTACCGCGGAAAAAGCGTGGAGGAAGACCGGATTGCAATTATTGAGGTTGGAGGAACGGTTGGGGACATTGAAAGCCAGCCATTTCTGGAATCAATCCGCCAGTTCCAGCATGATGTAGGACATGAAAATGCAATCCTGATTCATGTGACATTGATTCCGTATCTGAAAGCATCCGGGGAAATGAAAACGAAGCCCACACAGGCAAGCGTTAAGGAATTGCAGGGGATGGGAATTCAGCCGGATATTCTCGTATGCCGTTCAGAACTTCCGCTTCCTCAGGAGTTGAAAGATAAGATCGCATTGTTCTGTAATGTACCCAGCAGTCATGTGCTTCAGAATCTGGATGTGGAATATCTGTATGAAGCGCCCCTTGCCATGGAAAAAGAAAAGCTTGCTCAGGTGGTATGTGAGAGTCTGAAACTTCCGTGTCCCGAGCCGGATCTTTCGGACTGGACCTCTATGGTAGATGCTCTGCGCAATCCGAACAAGGAGGTAAGCATAGCACTGGTAGGAAAATATATTCAGCTTCATGATGCTTATCTTTCTGTTGCAGAAGCATTGAAGCACGGCGGAATTGCAAGCCATGCCAACGTACATATCAACTGGGTGGATTCCGAGCAGGTGAACAGTGAAAATGTGGAAGAATTGTTAAAAGATGCCGACGGTATTCTGGTGCCGGGCGGATTCGGAAACCGGGGAATCGAAGGTAAAGTTGCAGCGATTGCATATGCAAGAACCCATCAGGTTCCATTTTTGGGAATTTGTCTGGGTATGCAGTTATCCATTGTGGAATTTGCCAGAAATGTAGTTGGATACCATGATGCCCACAGTATCGAACTGAATCCGAATACCATGCATCCGGTAATCGCGCTGATGCCGGAACAGGATGGGATTGAAGATATCGGAGGTACATTGAGATTGGGTGCTTATCCTTGTGTATTGAAAGAGGGAAGTAAAGCGTATGAGTTATATCAGGCATCTGAGATCCAGGAACGGCACAGGCATCGGTATGAAGTGAATAATGATTACCGGAAGGCATTGGAAGCGCATGGGATGCTTCTTTCCGGAATTTCTCCGGACGGAAGAATTGTGGAGATGGTGGAAATTCCGGGACATCCGTTCTTTATCGGCACTCAGGGACATCCGGAATTGAAAAGCCGTCCGAACCGTCCCCATCCATTATTCCGCGGATTGATTGCAGCAGCAGTAGAATTCAAGAAATCAAAATAAAATAACAAAAACACTGGATAAAATATTATTTTATTCGGTAAAGTGCAAAAAAAATAAAAAAGATTAGAATAATGCTTTACAAATTCACTTCTTTGGTATATAGTAATGCAAAAGGCAACATACAGATTATGAAAGTCGATTGCTCTGCACCTTGTGCTCCCGCAATCGCCGCCAGTATTCGTAATCCGGGCTGTCGCCCTCCTTACTCATACCGGCTTGCCCGTCCAATGTCCATGACTCGCCGCATGCAAGCATGCGCTCCTCATGGCCGCTGTACGGGACTTTCATAGTAAAAAAGAAAAAATATTAGAAGGAAGGTTTTTCGTATGACACAGGAATTTACATGTGCCCGAAACCAGAAACTGCCCGGTTTATATCGGCCGGAGTTTGAACATGACAACTGTGGTATCGGAGCAGTCGTTAATATCAAGGGCCTCAAAACACATGAGACAGTGGTGAATGCTTTAAAAATCGTTGAAAATCTAGAACATAGAGCCGGCAAAGACGCCGAGGGAAAAACAGGGGATGGTGTAGGAATCCTTTTACAGATTTCACACAAATTCTTTTCGAAGACCTGTGAATCCCTCGGTATTTTTTTGGGAGAAGAACGTGAATACGGAGTCGGTATGTTCTTCTTTCCGCAGCAGGAACTGAAGCGTAATCAGGCAAAGAAAATGTTCGAAGTTATTGTGGAAAAAGAAGGTCTTGAACTTCTGGGATGGCGTACGGTACCGACAGCTCCGGAAGTGCTGGGACATAAGGCAAGAGAGTGTATGCCCTGTATCATGCAGGCTTTCATTAAAAAGCCGAAGGATGTGGCAAAAGGACTGGAATTTGACCGTAAACTTTATGTTGTCCGCCGTGTATTTGAACAGAGTAATGACAATACTTACGTTGTGTCTCTTTCCAGCCGTACAATCGTCTATAAAGGAATGTTCCTGGTAGGACAGCTGCGTACCTTTTTCCATGATCTGCAGAGCGATGATTATGAATCTGCCATTGCTATCGTGCATTCCAGATTCTCAACCAATACAAATCCGAGCTGGGAACGTGCACATCCAAACCGCTTTATTGTACATAATGGTGAGATCAATACGATCCGCGGAAATGCAGATAAGATGCTGGCACGTGAAGAGACCATGGATTCCAACAATCTGAAGGATGAGATGGACAAAGTTCTTCCGGTCATCAATGCACAGGGATCTGATTCGGCAATGCTGGATAATACTCTGGAATTCCTGGTTATGAGTGGTATGGATCTGCCCCTTGCGGTGATGATTGCGATACCGGAGCCATGGGCAAACAATGATACCATTTCTATGGAGAAACGTGATTTTTATCAATATTATGCAACGATGATGGAACCTTGGGACGGACCGGCAGCCATTGTATTTTCTGATGGAGATCAGGTAGGAGCAGTGCTGGATCGTAACGGACTTCGTCCTTCCAGATATTATATTACCGATGACGGATATCTGATCCTGGCATCTGAGGTTGGAGTTCTTCCCATTCCGACAGAAAAAGTTGTGCAGAAGGAGCGTCTCCATCCGGGTAAAATGTTGCTTGTGGATACCGTTCAGGGAAAAGTCATCAACGACGATGAACTGAAGGAATCCTATGCAGGTAAACAGCCTTACGGTGAGTGGCTGGACAGCAATCTTGTTCAATTGAAAGATCTGAAGATTCCGAATAAAAGAGTTCAGGAATATACAAAAGAAGAACGCCGTCGGCTTCAAAAAGCATTCGGTTACAGCTACGAAGAGTATCGTACGTCTATCCGGAATATGGCATTGAATGGTTCTGAGGGAATCAGTGCGATGGGTGTGGATACTCCGCTCCCGGTACTGTCAAAAGAACATCAGCCGTTGTTCCATTACTTTAAACAGTTATTTGCACAGGTTACGAATCCGCCGATTGACTGTATCCGTGAGGAAATTGTGACCTCCACCACGATTTATCTGGGGAAAGACGGAAATCTTCTGAAAGAGCAGCCGGAAAACTGCAAGATGCTCAAAATCAACCATCCGATTCTGACCAATACGGATATGCTGAAGATCAAGAATATGAAGGTGGACGGTTTCAAGGTTGTGGAAGTCCCGATTACTTATTATAAGAGTGCTCCACTGGAACGTGCCATTGACCATCTGTTTGTGGAGGTGGATAAGGCTTATCGTCAGGGTGCCAGCATTCTGATCTTAAGTGACAGGGGTGTGGATGAGAATCATGTTGCAATTCCTTCCCTGCTTGCTGTCTCTGCCGTACATCAGCATCTGGTACGGACAAAGAAGAGAACGGCTCTTGGAATTATCCTGGAATCCGGTGAACCAAGAGAAGTTCATCATTTTGCAACCTTGCTTGGATATGGTGCAAGTGCTATCAACCCCTATCTGGCGCTTGATACCATCCATGATCTGATTGAAAATAAGATGATTGACAAAGACTACTATGCAGCAGTTGATGATTATAATAAAGCAGTCTTAAGCGGAATTGTTAAGATTGCATCGAAGATGGGTATTTCTACGATTCAGTCCTATCAGGGGTCACAGATCTTTGAAGCAATCGGCATTTCAAAAGAAGTGATTGACAAATACTTCACCAATACGGTGAGCCGCGTAGGCGGTATCACTCTGGATGATATTGCAAAGGATGTGGATGCCCGTCATTCGGAAGCCTTTGATCCGTTGGGACTGAATACGGATCTGACATTAGACAGCGTGGGAAGACATAAGAGCAGAAGTCAGGGCGAGGAACACCGCTACAATCCGGAGACGATCCATATGCTTCAGGAGTCTACCAGACGCGGTGACTACCAGATGTTCAAACAGTATACTGATATGGTGGATCAGGAGGAGTCCGGTTATCTGAGGAGTCTGATGGATTTCAACTACGCAGAAAATCCGGTTCCGTTAGAAGAAGTGGAAAGTGTGGATTCCATTGTACGGCGCTTTAAGACAGGTGCGATGTCCTATGGTTCTATTTCCCAGGAGGCGCATGAGACACTGGCAATCGCTATGAACATCCTGCACGGAAAGTCCAATACCGGTGAGGGCGGTGAGAGTATTGACCGTCTCAATGATCCGAGAAGATGTTCTGCAATCAAGCAGGTGGCATCGGGACGTTTCGGCGTGACCAGCAAGTATCTGGTAAACTCCAAAGAGATCCAGATTAAGATGGCACAGGGAGCAAAACCAGGTGAGGGCGGTCACCTTCCTGCCGGAAAAGTATACCCGTGGATTGCGAAAACCAGACATTCCACACCGGGTGTATCCCTGATCTCACCGCCGCCGCATCATGATATTTATTCCATCGAGGATCTGGCACAGTTGATTTACGACTTGAAAAATGCCAATACGGACGCAAGGATCTCCGTAAAACTGGTTTCTGAGGCAGGTGTGGGTACGGTTGCAGCAGGTGTTGCAAAAGCAGGCGCCCAGGTAATTCTGATCTCGGGATACGATGGAGGTACCGGCGCCGCACCGAGAAGTTCCATCCATAATGCAGGACTTCCGTGGGAGCTTGGCCTGGCAGAGACACATCAGACATTGATTCAGAATGGTCTGCGTAACCGGGTTATGATTGAGACTGACGGTAAATTGATGAGCGGACGTGATGTTGCGATTGCAGCGCTTCTTGGCGCTGAGGAATTCGGTTTTGCTACGGCTCCCCTTGTAACGATGGGATGTGTGATGATGCGTGTCTGCAATCTGGATACTTGTCCGGTGGGTGTTGCCACACAGAATCCGGAGCTCAGAAAGCGTTTCAAAGGAAAACCGGAGTATGTGGTGAACTTTATGCGCTTTATTGCAGAAGAACTGCGTGAATATATGGCAAAACTTGGTTTCCGCACGATCGACGAGATGGTAGGTCGCTCTGATTGTCTGAAACGGAAAGAGGGTGTCACCGACGAAAGAGCCAGTCGTGTGGATTTGACAGAAATTCTGAATAATCCATATGCGAAAGAGCCGAAAGTTACATTCGATCCGACACTGGCATATAATTTTGAACTGGAAAAGACACTGGATGAAAAAGTATTGCTGAAACAATTAAAAGCAGCGATGGATAAAGGCGAGAAGATGACGCTTCATGTAGAAGTCGGCAATACGGATCGAACATTCGGTACCATTCTGGGTTCCGAGCTTACCAGAAAATTTGACGGAAAGCTGAAAGAGGATACGTATGTGATTGAATGTAATGGCGCCGGCGGTCAGAGTTTTGGTGCATTTATTCCCAAAGGATTAACCTTAAGACTGACCGGAGATTCCAACGATTATTTTGGAAAGGGTCTCTCAGGAGGAAAACTGGTCGTACGTCCTCCAAAGAACATCAAGTTTAAAGCGGATGAGAACATCATTGTAGGCAATGTTGCACTGTATGGCGCAACCAGTGGTGAGGCTTACATTAACGGTGTTGCGGGAGAACGTTTCTGTGTACGTAACTCCGGCGCTTATGCAGTGGTAGAGGGTGTCGGTGATCACGGATGTGAATATATGACCGGCGGACGTGTGGTTGTACTTGGTTCCACCGGAAAGAACTTCGCAGCAGGTATGAGCGGCGGTATCGCTTATGTGCTGGATGAAGGCAATAATCTGTATCGGAATCTGAATAAAGAGATGATCGGGATTGAAAAAGTAGAGAATAAGTATGATGAACAAGAACTAAAAAGTATGATCCGGAAACATGTGGAAGCGACCGGTTCTGAAAAGGGAAAGAAAGTTCTGGAATCATTCAAAGAGTATCTGCCGAAGTTTAAGAAGATCATTCCGAACGATTATAAACGTATGATGATGCTCAGTGCTCAGTTGGAAGAAAAAGGATTGAGCAGTGAACAGGCACAGATTGAAGCTTTCTATGAGAGTTTGCATAAATAGGGAGGCAAAGAGTTATTATGGGAAAACCAACAGGATTTTTAGATTATGAACGCGTGACAAGCGAGTGCACTGCACCGCTTGAGCGCATCAAAAACTTTCAGGAATTCCATACTCCGCTTTCTTTGGAGAAACAGCAGCTTCAGGGCGCACGTTGTATGTCCTGCGGTGTTCCGTTCTGTCAGGCCGGCAGAATGATTGCAGGGATGGCCAGCGGCTGTCCTCTGAACAACCTGTGTCCGGAGTGGAATGACCTGGTATATATCGGCAACTGGGAACAGGCATATGAACGTCTTACGAAAACCAATTGTTTTCCGGAGTTTACTTCCAGAGTCTGCCCGGCGCTTTGTGAGGCGGCATGTACCTGTAATCTGAACGGTGAAGCAGTCTGCACCAAAGAAAATGAGCGGGCAATCATTGAGCATGCCTGGGAGAGCGGATTGGTTCAGCCGAATCCGCCGAAGGTACGTACCGGGAAGACGGTGGCAGTAGTCGGAAGCGGACCTTCCGGCCTGGCAGCTGCCATGCAGTTGAATAAGAGAGGGCATAAGGTAACTGTTTTTGAACGCCGTGACCGTGTGGGCGGATTGCTCCGTTACGGAATCCCGAATATGAAGTTGGAAAAACAGGTGATTGACCGCCGTGTGGCATTGATGGAGGCAGAGGGAATCGAATTTGTAACCAACACGGATATCGGAGTTGATATCAAGGCAGAACAATTACTGAAAGATTATGACAGAGTGCTTCTCTGCTGCGGTGCTTCCAATCCGAGAGATATCAAAGCTCCGGGAAGAGAGTTGAAAGGAATTCATTTTGCAGTGGACTATCTGACATCTGTAACCAGAAGTTTGTTAGATTCTAATCTGGAAGATAAAAAATATATCAGTCCAAAGGGAAAACATGTGGTAGTCATCGGCGGCGGCGATACTGGTAATGACTGTGTGGGAACTTCCATCCGTCTGGGTGCCAAGAGCGTGACGCAGTTGGAAATGATGCCGATGCCTCCGGTAGAGCGTGCAGAGGATAACCCATGGCCGGAATGGCCCAAAGTGCTGAAGACTGATTACGGTCAGGAAGAGGCAATTGCCGTATTTGGTCATGATCCCCGTATTTACCAGACAACAGTGACAGAATTTATCGGCAATAAAAAGGGCGAAGTAAAGCAGATGAAGATTGTGAAGCTGACCCCGCAGAAAGACGAGAAGACCGGTCGGATGAATATGGTTCCGGTGGAAGGTTCTGAGGAAATTATCCCGGCAGATCTGGTTCTGATCGCAGCTGGTTTTCTGGGAAGCCAGAAGTACGTGACGGATGCTTTCAAGGTTGCTTTGAATCCGCGCACCAATGTACAGACGGAAGCCGGAAAGTATCAGACCAGTGTGCCGAATGTATTTGCGGCAGGCGATATGCACAGAGGACAGTCTTTGGTTGCATGGGCAATCCGTGAAGGAAGAGATGCCGCCAAAGAAGTAGATGAGTCATTGATGGGTTATACAAATTTGTAAATGATTGACAGATTTCGAAGATATTGTTATTTTATTAGTGTGATATGATACCAGGGTCAAAAGGTGATGCGTTTCATGCTTGCATGAAAAAGCATGACCTGGGGACCCGTAAAACATGAGAAAGTAGCCCGAATAGGGCGGATTTCGAATGTTTTTAGGATTGTGGAAGCATGAAATGCGGAGCAATCCGTGTATCATAGGAAAGACTGCGGTTCATTCTAATGTAAGAAATAAAGGAGACAGACAGATGGCACGTTATACGAAGGAAATGATTTTACAGATGGCGGAAGAGGAAGACGTGGAGTTTATCCGACTTCAGTTTACCGATATGTTTGGTATCTTGCGCAATATGGCAATTACCTCCGGTCAGTTGGAAAAGGCATTGAGCAACGAATGTATTTTTGATGCTTCCACATTGGACGGCTTTTCAGGGCTGGAGTCAAATGAATTATATCTTTATCCGGATCTGGATTCTTTTGTGATTCTTCCCTGGCGTCCACAGCAGGGAAAAGTAGCCAGAATGCTCTGTGATATCCATAATCCCGACGGGACTCCATACAAAGAGTGTTCCAGAGGAATTTTAAAACGTGTGCTGGATGAGGCTCACGATATGGGATATCAGTTTATCGCCGGTACGGAGTGCGAGTTCTTTCTTTTTCATACAGATGACGATGGACTGCCTACGACGACGACCCACGATAAGGCCGGATATTTTGACCTTGGTCCCATGGATCTTGGAGAAAATGCCAGAAGAGATATGGTGCTGACATTGGAAGATATGGGCTTTGAAGTAGAGTCTTCATATCATGAGGCAGCGCATGGGCAGCATGAGATTGATTTTCATCACTGTAAAGGTCTGGAGGCTGCGGACAGTTTCATGACCTTTAAGTTTGCAGTACGTACCATTGCAAAACGCCATGGACTCCACGCTACCTTTATGCCGAAGCCAACCACAGGCGTACACGGTTCCGGTCTGCATGTGAATTGTATGATGAGAGATCCTCTTGGTAAAAATCTGTTTTATGATGAATCTGATACACAGGGATTAAGTAAGCTTGCATATTATTTCATCGGCGGAATCATGAAGCATATACAGGGAATCACCCTGATTACCAATCCCCTTGTGAATTCCTATAAGCGTCTTGTGCCTGGATATGAGGCGCCGATCTATGTGGGATGGACTACAAAGAGCAAAAATCAGATCATTCGGATACCTTTTACACGGGGAAGTAAGACGAAGATTGAGCTTCGTTCTCCGGACCCGTCTGCAAATCCTTATCTTGTCCTGGCAGTTCTGCTTGCAGCAGGACTTGACGGTATCCGAAATCAGATCATGCCTCCGGCATGTTTGGAGGAAAATCTGAATATGCTGTCTGAGGAAGAGAAAGCGGGGAAAGGAATTCAGACCCTTCCCCGGGATCTGGATGAGGCAATCCGGGAATTCGAAAAAGACACATTTGTTCAGCAGGTTCTGGGGGAGGAGTTTTCCAGCCGGTATGTGGAGGCAAAGAAGGCGGAGTGGGCAGAGTATATTCCGCAGGTATCAAATTGGGAAATAGATAAGTATTTGTATCGTATCTGATTAGAGGGGCAGGATGAATGAGCAGCTTGGTGATTGTTTTTCCGAAAATTGAAGATGCGAAGCGGATCCGCGATATTCTGATACGGCATGGCTTCGATGTGGATGCGGTCTGTACCACAGCTTCTCAGGCACTCGGTGAGATGAATGACAGAAATGGCGGTATCCTGATCTGCGGATATAAACTGCCGGATATGTTCTTTATGGAATTACATGAATGTATGCCTGAAAGTTTTGAGATGCTGCTGATTGCATCTTCCAGAGTGCTTGGCACTTGTGGAGACTATCATATAGCAGCAATAGCCATGCCGCTCTCCGTATATGAGCTGGTAAATACTTTGCAGACGATGCAGCAGCAGGTACGAAGACGTTTAAAGAAGGCGAAAGTAAAGCCGAAGGCAAGGAGCAAAGAGGAACAGGAGATTCTTGATAAGGCAAAAAGACTTTTAATGGAGCGCAATAGTATGACAGAGTCTGATGCCCATCATTATCTCCAGAAATGCAGTATGGACAGTGGTACGAATCTTATTGAGACAGCCCAGATGCTTCTGACACTGATGAACAGCTGATCTTTGTTTTGCAATTGCCTGTAGATTACATTTGTAAAGAGGAGAAATTACAATGTTTAAAGTGAATGATAATTATTTAAAATTGCCCGGAAGCTACCTTTTTTCGACGATTGGAAAGAAGGTTCATGCTTTTCAGGAGGCGAATCCGGATAAAAAAGTGATACGTCTGGGAATCGGAGATGTAACCCAGCCTATCGCTCCGGCTATTATTGATACGCTGCATCATGCAGTGGATGAGATGGGGAATGCCGGGACATTCCGCGGATATGCGCCGGATCTGGGATACGACTTTTTGCGGAACGCAATTGCGGAGAATGATTATAAAAGCCGCGGTTGTGATATCGCAGCAGATGAAATTTTTGTCTCGGACGGTGCAAAATGCGACTGCAGTAATATTCAGGAGATTTTCAGCCAGGATAATAAAATTGCTGTATGTGACCCGGTTTATCCGGTTTATGTGGATTCCAATGTCATGGCAGGAAGAGCAGGGGAGTATAACTCTGTAACAGAGACATTTTCCGATGTGATTTACATGCCGTGTACGCTTGAAAATGATTTCTGTCCGGAACTTCCGAAAGAAACACCGGATATCATCTATCTGTGTTATCCCAACAATCCAACGGGTTCCACATTGACCAAAGACCAGCTTCAGGTCTGGGTAGATTATGCAAATAAAGTCGGGGCGGTTATCATCTACGATGCTGCCTATGAAGCATATATCTCGGAGAAGAATGTTCCCCATTCCATCTATGAGTGCGAAGGTGCCCGTACCTGTGCAATCGAACTGCATAGTTTTTCCAAGAATGCCGGATTTACCGGACTGCGTCTTGGCTATACGGTCGTTCCGAAAGATCTGAAATCAGGGGATGTGATGCTTCACAGTCTTTGGGCAAGACGTCACGGAACGAAATACAATGGAGCACCATATATTATTCAAAGAGCAGGCGAGGCTGTTTATTCCGAGGAAGGAAAGGCACAGCTTCAGGCACAGGTGGCTTATTACATGAAGAATGCCGGAGTTATTTATAATGGTTTGAAAGAAGCCGGCTATACAGTTACCGGCGGTGTCAATGCACCGTATATCTGGCTGAAGACTCCGGATGGTCTGACCTCCTGGGAATTCTTTGATAAGCTTTTGGAGGAAGTAAATGTTGTCGGAACACCGGGGGCAGGATTTGGCCCAAGCGGTGAGGGATATTTCCGGCTCACGGCATTCGGAACGTATGAGAATACGGTGGAGGCAGTGGAAAGAATTAAAAAAATGTAAGAAATTGGCGTAAATTTTGTAGAATTTACCCTTTACAAACAAAAAATTTCTGTGTATACTAAACGACATAAAAAAGCTGAGAAGGAAACTCTGTATGTGAAACTTGACAGGAAGCGGATGTCACCGACTGAGAGCATCTGCAGGAGGGAAGCATGCAATAGGGAACATTCCGGAGCCGGGCTGCTGAACTTTAGTAGGCAGTCACGTACTACGCGTTAAGTAGAAAAAGAGGTGCGGCGAAGATGCCGTACAAAGCGGGTGGTACCGCGGATATTGATATTCCGTCCCGAAACGTTTTTATGACGTTTCGGGACTTTTTCGGTTTTCGAGGTGGTGGGGTGGCGAAATCCCTGAGGGAAGGAGACGGCAAAGTTTTGTAGCGATTGCTTGCTCTATCGCTTCTCCTCAATTGAACTTTAAGAATTACTAAATCAGACGTCGCGGAGAGCCGCTCCGCCTGAAGTAATTCTAAAAGTTCATTTTCGGACGCGCTTTCGAGTCAGCGCAATCGCTACAAAACTTTGCCGCCTCCTTCCCTCAGGGATTTCGCAATTTACGGGTTGAAAGACGGAAGATGGGAGTGTGCAGGTGATGGAAGTGGTAAAAATAACAGATTGTGCTGAATCGTTAAAAAGTTGATGGAGTCATAGGGCTTGCAGTGTTATAGGGAGTTCTGGCAGGATTTTGGGAATGATATTTTGGTGCTTGTAATAAAAAAGTTTGAGAGGATTTATAAGAGAGGAGAAATAGATTATGGATTTTGTAAAAGGTGTGAAGCAGGTGGAGGATTTGTCGATTGCGCAGCTGCAGGAGGCGGAGTTTGAGGGGAAAGAGGTAAAGGTACGGGGAGCGATTCATTCGATCCGGGATATGGGGGAGGTTGCTTTTGTGGTGCTTCGTAAGCGGGATGGACTGGTTCAGACGGTTTATGAAGAGGGAGCTTGTGAATTCAGTATTAAGGAGTTGAAGGAAGCGGATACGGTTGAGGTGTCGGGAACGGTGAAGGAAGAGCATCGGGCGCCTAATGGGATTGAGATTTTGCTGAAGTCGGTTACGGTTTTGTCGGAGCCGGCGGAGCCGATGCCCCTTGCGGTTTCCAAGTGGAAGATGAATACTTCGTTGGAAGCGATGTTGGATCGGCGGTCGATTGCGCTGCGGAATGTGAGAGAACGGGCGAAATTTAAGCTGCAGGAGGGGGTTGTTCGGGCATTTCGTGACTTTCTGTATGAGCAGGGGTTTACGGAGATTCATACGCCGAAGATTGGTGCCAAGAGTGCAGAGGGAGGAGCAAACCTGTTTAAGCTGGAGTATTTTCATAAACCGGCGGTATTGCAGCAGAGTCCTCAGTTTTATAAGCAGATGATGGTCGGCGTGTTTGACCGTGTGTTTGAGACAGGGCCGGTATTCCGGGCAGAGAAGCACAATACGAAGCGTCATCTGAATGAGTATACTTCTCTGGATTTTGAGATGGGATATATTGATGACTTTACAGATATCATGGCGATGGAGACTGGGTTTTTACAGCATATGGTAACTCTTTTGAAAAAGGATTACAGTAAGGAACTGAACCTTTTGAATGTGAAGCTGCCGAAGGTGGAGGAGATTCCAAGTGTGCCGTTCGCGAAGGCAAAAGAGCTGGTGGCTGAGAAGTACAACAGAAAGATCCGGAATCCTTTTGATCTGGAGCCGGAAGAGGAGACGTTGATCGGACAGTATTTCAAAGAGGAATATGATGCGGATTTTGTATTTGTCACCCATTATCCATCCAAGAAGCGTCCGTTCTATGCGATGGATGATCCGGAGGATACAAGATATACCTTAAGTTTTGATTTGCTGTTCCATGGCATGGAGATTACGACCGGAGGTCAGCGTATTCACGATTATCATCAGCTGATGGAAAAGATTGAGGCAAGAGGAATGGAGGCTGAGGGTATGGATCAGTATCTGGATACGTTTAAGCATGGTATGCCGCCTCATGGAGGACTGGGAATCGGTCTGGAACGTCTGACCATGAAACTGATCGGTGAGGATAATGTCCGTGAGACTACATTGTTCCCCCGTGATTTGAATCGTTTGGAGCCGTAAGCAGGAAACCGGTCTCAAAACCGGCTCCCGGAGAGTTTGGAGACCGCCTGGCGATATAAAAAAATTGGAGAGGAGAAAAAAGATGGCTGAGATTATTACCGACGAAACAATTGATTATGTGGGGATTCTTGCAAAGCTGAAGCTGAACGAGGAGGAAAAGGTTCAGGCAAAAGCAGATATGCAGAAGATGTTGGATTATATTGATAAATTGGATGAACTGGATACGACAGGTGTAGAGCCGATGTCCCATGTGTTTGCGGTAAATAACGTATTCCGTGAGGATGTGGTTGTCAATGGGGATGACAGAGACAATATGCTTGCAAATGCACCCGAGAAGAAAGAGGGACAGTATAAAGTTCCGAAAACAGTGGAATAGGAGGAAACTTTGATGGATTTGATGCAGTTTACAGCAGTGCAGCTTTCAGAAAAAATCAAAGCGGGAGAAGTGACGGTACTGGATGCTGTGGAAGCTTCTCTGGCGGCTTTGGAAGCGCAGGAGAAAAAAATCAATGCTTTTATTACAGTTGATGAGGAAGGAGCACGGAAAAGGGCAAAAGAAGTTCAGGAGAAGATTGACAGAGGCGAACTTGACGGACCGTTGGCAGGTGTTCCGATTGCGATTAAGGATAATATATGTACCAGAGGACTGAAAACTACCTGCGCATCCAAAATCTTGTATAATTTTGTTCCGACTTATGATGCTCAGGTGATTGAGAATCTGGAAGCGGCGGGAGCTGTGATCATCGGTAAGACGAATATGGATGAATTTGCCATGGGCAGCACCACAGAGACATCCGCTTATGGAGAGACGAAAAATCCTGTAAATCCCGAGCATGTTCCGGGCGGTTCCTCCGGCGGTTCCTGCGCGGCGGTGGGAGCCGGGGAAGTAACTTGTGCGCTGGGAAGCGATACGGGCGGTTCCATTCGTCAGCCCAGTTCTTTCTGTGGAGTTACCGGTATGAAACCAACTTATGGAGCTGTATCACGATATGGTCTGATCGCTTACGGCTCTTCTCTGGATCAGATCGGACCGATTACGAAAGATGTGACGGACTGCGCTGCTATCCTGCAGATCATTGCATCTCATGACCGGAAGGATTCTACTTCTGTAGAACTGGAAGATTATGATTTTATGTCCGCATTAAAAGAGGATATATCGGATCTGAAAATCGGTATTCCAAACGATTATTTCGGAGAAGGTCTCGATCCGGAAATTAAAGAGAGCATTTTACGTGCAGCAGATACGCTGAAAGGACTTGGGGCATCTGTGGAATCCTTCGACCTGGGGATGGTGGAATATGCGATTCCTGCTTACTATGTCATTGCCTCCGCAGAGGCGAGCTCCAACCTGGAACGATTTGATGGGGTAAAATACGGTTACCGGAGTGAAGGATATGAAGGGCTTCATGATATGTATAAGAGAAGCCGTACCGAGGGCTTTGGCCCGGAAGTGAAGCGTCGTATTATGTTGGGAAGCTTTGTATTAAGTTCCGGTTATTATGATGCTTACTATCTGAAGGCACTCCGGACAAAAGCCCTGATTAAGAAGGCGTTTGATGAGGCATTTGCAAAATATGATGTGATACTTGCACCGGCTGCACCTTCTACGGCGCCGAAACTGGGGGATTCCTTAAGTGATCCGCTGAAGATGTATCTGAGTGATATCTACACCGTATCCGTAAACCTGGCAGGTCTTCCGGGAATTTCTCTTCCCTGCGGTGTGGACAGCAAAGGATTGCCGATCGGTATGCAGATGATCGGTGACTGTTTCAGTGAAAAAACACTGTTGCGTGCGGCTTATACTTATGAGCAGAACCGCGGTAAAGTGATGAGAAAGGAGGAGTGTTAAGATGGCAAAGCAGTATGAAACCGTCATTGGCCTTGAAGTCCATGTAGAACTTGCAACAAAGACAAAAATTTTCTGCGGCTGTTCCACCGCATTCGGAGGTGCGCCGAATACCCATACCTGTCCGGTCTGCACCGGTATGCCGGGTTCTCTTCCGGTACTCAATAAGCAGGTTGTGGAATATGCCATGGCTGTAGGTCTGGCAGCCAACTGTCAGATCAACCAATATTGTAAATTTGACCGAAAGAATTATTTCTATCCGGATAATCCGCAGAACTATCAGATTTCCCAGTTATATCTGCCTATCTGTCATGACGGATGGATTGAGATAGATACGGCAGCAGGAAAGAAAAAAATCCGGATTCACGAAATCCATATGGAAGAGGACGCAGGAAAGCTGATTCATGACGAGTGGGATGACTGTTCACTGGTGGACTATAATCGAAGCGGTGTCCCTCTGATCGAGATCGTTTCAGAGCCGGATATGAGAAGTGCAGAGGAAGTGGTAGCTTATCTGGAAAAATTGCGCATGTTGATTCAGTATCTGGGTGCCTCAGACTGTAAATTGCAGGAGGGTTCCATGCGTGCTGATGTGAACTTGTCTGTCCGTGAAGTTGGAGCAGAGCAGTTCGGAACGCGTACAGAGATGAAGAATCTGAACTCTTTCAAGGCGATTTCCAGAGCAATTGAAGGTGAGAAGGCAAGACAGATTGAACTTCTGGAAGAAGGACGTAAGGTGCTTCAGGAAACCAGAAGGTGGGATGACAATAAGGAGTATTCTTATGCGATGCGTTCCAAGGAAGATGCACAGGATTACCGCTATTTCCCGGATCCGGATCTGCCGCCAATCCTGATCAGTGATGACTGGATGAATCGTGTAAAAGATTCTCTTCCGGAACTCCAGCCGGAAAAACAGAAGCGTTATGAGGAAGTATATAAGCTTCCGGTGTATGACGCGGGAATCATCACAGGTTCTAAGAAACTGGCGGATATTTTTGAGGAAACCGTAGCACTTTGCAGAAATCCAAAGAAAGTATCCAACTGGCTGATGGTGGAAACCCTTCGTCTGTTAAAGGAACATAATCAGGAGCCGGAAGATCTCACCTTTTCACCGGAAAATCTGGCGAAGCTGATTCAATTGACGGAGGATGGTTCTGTAAACAGCACTGTGGCAAAGGAAGTATTTGAAAAAATATTTGAGGAAGATGTAGATCCGGATGCTTATGTTGCAGAACACGGACTTAAGACGGTCAATGATACGGGTCTTCTGGAGGAAGTGATACGGAAGGTTCTGGAAGCAAATCCGGATGTTGTGGCAGATTATAAAGGGGGTAAGGAAAAGGTATTTGGCTTTTTGGTGGGGCAGGTTATGAAAGAGATGAAAGGTAAGGCAAATCCTGCTATGGCAAGTGAAATGCTGAAAAAGCTGATGTAAGAACTCCCATCCCATACGGTGCGCCGGAATGAATGTTCCGATATACTCCGGTATGTGCAAAGCAATGTGTGAAAGCATATGATAATAAGAAATATGCAATTGAGGCAAATGTGATGGAGCAGCGTCTGACAGGGAAGGATATCGGAATTGCGTATCTGGATACCGGTATTTTTCCTCATATTGATTTTGATGACCGGATACTGGTATTTCGGGATTTTATAGATGGCAGGGATCTTCCCTACGATAATAATGGGCATGGCACGCATACAGCTGGAATCGCAGCAGGCAGCGGAAGGGCAGGAAACGGACGTTTCCGGGGTGTGGCACCGGGAACGTCCATAATTTCGCTGAAAGTGCTGGATCAGTATGGAAATGGGCAGAAGGAAGACGTATTGAAGGCTTTGGACTGGATAATTGCAAACCGGGAACGATATGGAATCCGGATTGTAAATATATCTGTCGGGACGACGGAAAAAGATGCCAGGATTCATAAAGCTCTGACAGATGGGGTGGAGAAGGTCTGGGATGCGGGACTTGTAGTGGTGGCAGCCGCTGGAAATATGGGACCAAAACCAGGCAGTATCACAGCTCCGGGAAGTAGTAAGAAGATTATTACTGTCGGTTCTTCTGATATGATAACTTCTGCATTTCCGATATCAGGAAGAGGACCGACCAGAGAATGTATCTGTAAACCGGATGTGGTAGCTCCGGGTCAGTCGATTATGAGCTGCGCACCAAGACCAGGCAGATATGTTGCAAAAAGCGGTACTTCGATGTCGACACCCAGAATCTCCGGTGGAATTGCGTTGCTTTTGGAAAAATATCCGGAACTTACCAATGTACAGATCAAAGAACGACTTTTGAGGACGGCAAAGGATCTGGGGCTCCCGCGGAATCAGCAGGGACATGGTTTATTTCAACTGCAAAGATTTTTGAATTAGAGATTGACAAATCTTCCGGTTGATTGTACTATTGTATACAATAATACAACCAGCCGGAAGTACCTTCATAAGATAGGATTTTCTGAATGGTTGTATCATATCTACAGGTTATGGAGGCGTAGAACGATTATGACAAAGTCAGGTTCTTCCCTGCGCAGCAAAGTGTACCAGAGTATAAGGGAAGAGATACTTAGCGGTGATTTTCAGGAAGGCGAGGAATTGGTTGAAGCTTCGCTTGGAGAGAAAATGGGTGTTTCCAGAACACCGGTGCGGGAGGCATTAAGGCAGCTTGCGCTGGAGGATCTGGTGGAGATTATTCCCAATAAGGGTGCTTTTGTAAAAGGGATCGCGGCGGAAGATGTTGAAGATATCTATCTGATTCGTTCAAAACTGGAAGGACTATGTGCCCGGCGGGCAGCCAAAAGGGCGGTGAAAGCAGAATTGGAGGCTATGGAGGAAGCAATTTATCTTTCGGAATTTCATGCAAAAAAAGGAAATTACGAGCAGGTTTATGAACAGGACACCCGTTTTCATGAGCTCATGTATGAATCCTGTCACAGCAGGATGCTTTCTTCTTTACTATCGCAGTATCATCAATATGTCCAGAAGGTAAGAAAGCTGACTTTGCAGAATCAGAATCGTTCCGACAGAAGCAATGCGGAACATGCCCAGATTTTAAACGCCATCCAGAACCGGGAGGAAGAGCAGGCTGAGCGCCTTGCCACACAGCATATATTAAATACCATGGAAAACTTGAAGCAGTACAATATAGACCGTCTGCTTCATCAGCAAGACTGAGAGTTGCAAGGAGGACGATTATGGAAAAAATTAAGATGCAGACACCGTTGGTTGAGATGGACGGTGATGAGATGACAAGGATTCTCTGGAAGATGATCAAAGACGAACTGTTGTTTCCGTTTATTGATCTGAAAACAGAGTATTATGATCTTGGACTGGAATACCGGAATGCAACGGATGATCAGGTAACGGTCGATTCAGCAAATGCAACGATGAAATATGGAGTTGCCGTGAAGTGTGCAACTATCACTCCGAATGCGGCACGTATGACAGAATATGATCTGAAAGAGATGTGGAAGAGCCCGAATGGTACCATCCGTGCAATGTTGGACGGAACAGTATTCCGTACACCGATCGTTGTAAAAGGGATTGAACCTTGCGTTAAGAACTGGAAAAAGCCGATTACCATTGCAAGACATGCTTATGGTGATGTCTACAAAAATGCAGAGATGGCGATTCCGGGACCAGGTGAGGTAAAGCTGGTTTATGTTCCGGCTGACGGTTCCGAAGCACAGGAAATTATGGTTCACAATTTTAAGGGAAGCGGAGTGGTACAGGGACAGCATAACCTGGATGAGTCCATCGAGAGCTTTGCAAGAAGCTGTTTCGAATATGCATTGGATACGAAACAGGATCTGTGGTTTTCAACCAAGGATACCATATCCAAAAAGTATGACCATCGTTTCAAAGATATCTTTGCAGATTTATATGAGAGCGATTACAAAGAAAAATTTGAGAAAGCCGGCATCACGTATTTCTACACGCTGATTGATGATGCTGTGGCACGTATTATGAAAGCAGAAGGCGGATTCATCTGGGCATGTAAGAACTATGACGGTGACGTTATGAGCGATATGGTGTCGTCGGCATTTGGTTCACTGGCGATGATGACTTCCGTACTGGTTTCTCCTCATGGTTATTATGAGTATGAGGCGGCACATGGTACCGTACAGCGTCATTATTATAAACATCTGAAAGGGGAAGAAACCTCCACCAACTCTGTTGCTACCATCTTTGCATGGACCGGAGCATTGCGCAAGCGCGGTGAGATGGATGGAAATAAGGAACTGATGGAATTTGCCGATAAGCTTGAGAAAGCTACATTGAATACCATTGAAAGTGGAAAGATGACCAAAGACCTGGCACTGATCACCACAATTGAAAATCCAACCGTCCTGAATAGTAAAGATTTTATTCTTGCAATCCGCAAGAATCTGGAAGCGATGGTATAAGCAGGAAGTTTTTGAATCCCTTATAAAAAACGGAATGGTTCACAGGACATCCGTATCGGATCCTGTGAATCATTCCGTTTTTGAAGTTATTCTGAGAGCGTCTCCCAGATTTCGTAAAGTGTATCCAGCCGGGATAAGATTTCAGCCTTTTCCGTGGAAAGTTCAATGCAGCGGGATACATCCGTTGCGACTTTTGGGTCAGCCATCTCTTCATCAATTGCTTTATCACGGTTTTCCAGTTTTTCAATCTCTGCTTCACACTTTTTCAGATCATTTTCCCGTTTTCGTTGTCTTGCCTGTTCCTCTTTCTGAGCTTTCCAGTCCAGTTTGTTTTCGGATTCTTCTGGTATAGCTGCGGCTTTACAGGCTTCAGCAGACGGGGCGTAGATGCTGGTCAGTTCGTCTTTTTTCTCCAGATAATAATCATAATTACCGATGTAATTTACGAAATTTTGATTGGTTAAATCCAGAATCCGGGTGGCAGTCTGATTGATAAAATATCGGTCATGGGAGACGTAGAGTACAGTTCCGGTATATTGATTTAAAGCTTCCTCCAGGATCTCCTTCGAGACAATATCCAGATGGTTGGTAGGCTCATCCAGTATCAGGAAATTGGCTTCGGATAACATCAGTTTTGCCAGTGAAATCCGTCCCCGTTCTCCACCGCTTAAGGTTTTAATCTGCTTGAATACCTCATCTCCAGTGAAAAGAAATGCAGCCAACGTATTGCGGATTTCAGTGTTGTTGAGAGAAGGATAAGTATCGGAAATCTCTTCAAAAATGGTCTTTTCCATGTGCAGAACATGATGTTCCTGATCGTAATAACCAATCTGCACCTTACTGCCCAGAGAAAATTCACCTCCGTCAGGCAGTAAAACCTGATTCAGAATCTTTAAAATCGTCGTTTTCCCGGTGCCGTTATTGCCGATAATTGCAACGCGTTCCCCGCGTTTAATATCGAAATTCAGATCGGTGAATAAAACCTGTTGGTCAAAACGTTTTGCCAGATGTTCCACGTGAAGGACATCATTGCCGCTTACAATACGTGGTTCCAGTGTAATCCGCATATCCGCCCGGACTTCCGACGGTTTTTCCAGCACATCTATTTTATCCAGCATCTTTTCGCGGCTTTCTGCCCGCTTGATGGATTTTTCTCTGTTGAAGGATTTCAGTTTGGCAATTACCTCTTCCTGATGTTTGATTTCCTGCTGCTGATTCAGATATGCCCGGTAAGCCGCCTTTCGAAGCACCGCTTTCTTTTCGCTGTAGGCACGGTAGTTCCCCTCAAAGGAGGTCACCATTCCGGCATCTATCTCCACGACTTTTGTTACCACCCGGTCCAGAAAATAACGATCGTGTGAGACAATCAGCACGGCACCGGAATAATTCATCAGATACGTTTCCAGCCAGGTGATGGAATCCATATCCAGGTGGTTGGTAGGCTCGTCCAGAAGAATGATATCTGGTTTTGTGAGCAATAATCTGCCCAGTGCCACCCGGGTTTTCTGACCGCCGGACAGGGTGGAAATCTGTTTGGAGAATTCTTCTTCTTCAAACCCCAGTCCTTTTAAAACGCCGGTTACCTCGCTTTCATATGCGTAGCCGTTTTCCAGTTCGAAGGTATGGCTTAAACGGGTATATGTATTCATCAGAGTTTCCAGTTCGTCACCAGAGGCGGACTTCATCTGAAGTTCCAATGTTCTGAGTTTTTGTTCCATCTCAATCAGATCTTTTTTGGACGAAAGTACTTCTTCATAGATGGTACGGTCTCCTGCGATATTCTGGTGCTGGGCCAGATAGCCGATTGTGGCACCCTTTGCGAGAATCACCTCACCGGAATCTGCAGACATATCGTGCATAATGATCTTTAAAAACGTAGATTTTCCGGCACCATTGATACCGATCAGTGCCGCTTTTTCATGGGCTTCTATATGAAAGGAGGCATTTTTAAGCACTTCTTTGCTTCCGAAACTTTTTGTAATATTTTGACAGGATAATATCATTGTTCTTCTCCTTTAACGAATCTTCACATTGCTTTTTCTTCGCTCTTGCTTTATTATACCCGAAAAATTAAAATAGACAAGGAATTTTACAAGAAATCTTTGACAAAGTTATGTCAAACAATTATAATCATATATAGTCAGTTCAAGCGGCAGGAACGTGTGTACGTTCTTGATATATAGGAGGAAAAGTAAGTGGATGATAAAGGGATTTCAAAAGCAGTGGTAAAGCGTCTTCCGCGTTATTACCGTTATTTGGGTGAACTGCTGGAGGATGGTGTTGAACGTATCTCGTCCGGAGAGTTGAGCGAACGTATGAAGGTAACTGCTTCCCAGATTCGTCAGGATTTAAATAATTTCGGCGGTTTTGGTCAGCAGGGCTATGGATATAATGTGAGATATCTTTATGAGGAAATCGGTAAGATACTGGGATTGGACCGTGTACATAAAATGATTATTGTCGGGGCAGGTAATCTTGGACAGGCATTGGCGAATTATGCCTCTTTTGAACGAAGTGGATTTAAGACGATCGGTTTGTTTGATATTAATCCTTCCCTGAAAGGAAAAAGTGTGCGGGGAGTTGCAGTGCGTATGGCGGATGAACTGCCCGCATTTATCAGGGAGCATGAGGTAGAGATTGCCGCTCTTACACTGCCGAAGACAGAAGCCATGGAGATGGCTGATGTTCTGGTTGCTAATGGAGTGAAGGCGATCTGGAATTTCGCACATACAGATTTGAATCTGAATCTTCCCTCGGATGTGGTGGTTGAAAATGTACATCTTTCAGAAAGTTTGATGCGTCTTTCTTATAATTTGACAACTACCGGCGGGGCGAAGATGAGATAATTATTTTTAGAGTAAAGGGAACATGGAAGGGCTGTATGCCGGAAAAGCTGTTTGCGTTGCTGACGGCATTACGGCAGGACAGCCCTCTTTTAGTTAAGCGATTGTGAAACTCTTCTGGAGTTGGTTTAGAATTCGTTCTCACTCCGGAAGAGTTTCACAATCGTCTAAGTCTTTTATTATCGGAAAGGAATCAGAATGAAAAAAGTAGTGACAGGTCAGCAGATGAAGGAGTTGGATACTTTTACGATCGAAAAGATGGGAGTACCTTCTTTGGTATTGATGGAGCGGGCGGCGCTTGCTGTAGCGGATGAGGTTCTGAGGGGTGGGTATTCCACAAAGCGTATTCTGGTCGTATGCGGAAGCGGAAATAACGGCGGGGATGGTGTGGCTGCTGCGAGGATTCTTCATCTCAAGGGATATCACGTGGATATTTGGGAGGTGGGCAATCCGGAAAAATATAGCGAAGGAATGAAAGCCCAGACGGCAATTGCCGGAAATTATCGGATAAATTTTGTCACGAATCCCGTATACCATGAATATACTGTTATCGTGGATGCGGTTTTCGGTGTGGGACTGACAAGAGAAATTACCGGAAGATATGCTGAAATCATAGAACAGATCAATCAGTCCCGGGTTCCGGTGGTTGCTGTAGATATTCCTTCCGGAATCAACAGTGATACCGGTAAACAGATGGGATGTGCGGTACATGCGGCTGCTACGGTTACATTTGCCTATGGAAAAGCCGGAAATTTTCTGGGAGATGGACAAACTCACTGCGGAAAAGTTATCATTGCCGATATCGGTATCTATGCTCCGGATCGTATTGCGGATGAAAAGATGCTTCTGCCTTGCGGGAACGGAAAAGATGTATCCCTATACCAAATTGAGGAGTGTGACCTGCAAAGACTGCCCAAACGTCAGGAGAATGGGAATAAAGGTACATTCGGTAAGGTTTTGTTGATTGCAGGATCTGAACATATGGCCGGGGCTGCTCTGCTTGCCGGGAAAGCCTGTATGCGTGCCGGCTGCGGGATGCTGAAAATCTATACTGTCAGGGGAAATCGGGATTTTCTTCTTGCAGGTCTTCCGGAAGCGATGCTTTCGGTATATGAGGATGGTGAGGATGAGACCGTACAGTTGCAGCAGGACCTGGATTGGGCAGATGTTATCGGAATTGGTCCTGGTCTGTCCACAAATCTGCGTGCGGCCCGTATTCTGGAATATGTACTGAAATATAAAGGACAAAAACCCTGTGTGATGGATGCGGATGCCTTAAATCTGTTAAGCGTACATATGGAACTGTTGGATGAGTCAGAATCCCCCTGTATTCTGACTCCGCATATTGGTGAGTTTGCCCGTATTCTGGGAGAAGAGACATCGGCAATCAAAGGAGATCCGGTGGATTGGGCATGGGCATTTTCAAAGAAGTATGGAGTCGTTTGTGTCTGCAAAGATGCGCGGACGGTTACGATGATGCCCGATGGCACAGGATACATCAACACTTCGGGATGTTCCGCACTTGCGACAGCGGGAAGCGGGGATGTATTGACCGGAATTCTTTTGGGGCTTCTGGCGCAGACACCGGGACATCAGGAGATACAGATTGCTCCGCTGGCCGTATATCTGCACGGAAGATTGGGAGAGCGGGCTGCACGGCGCCTTTCAGCGGCCGGGGTACTGGCTGAGGATTTAATTGACGAATTGGTCATCATGCAGAGGGAACTGGAGCAAGTGGACGAAAAGACAGGTTAAGTAAAGACTGAATTTTATGTATACACCCGATTTTTTTGGAAATACTGGAATTAAAAAGAAATGAAAAAGCAACTATAAAGGTACAAAGACAGTTACCTGCGTGGCAGGAATGGTTGGCACAAAAAAATCGGAGTGTGAAGAAAAGTGGTCATTAGAAGAGGAGATATATTTTATGCGGATTTAAGACCCGTGGTAGGGAGTGAACAGGGCGGAATCCGACCAGTCCTGATTATACAGAATGATGTTGGAAATAAACACAGTCCAACGGTGATCTGTGCTGCGATTACTTCCAAGATGAATAAGGCAAAGCTGCCTACACATATTGAAATTGATTCCTCATCCTATGAGATTGTCAGGGATTCCGTGATTTTACTGGAACAACTGCGCACGATTGATAAGCGGCGGCTGAAGGAAAAAATCTGTCATCTTCGCCCCGATCTTCTGCGTCAGGTGGATCATGCACTTAAAATCAGTCTGGAGCTCCCTACATAGGGGAATCCCTTGACGAATTCCGGATTCAGTGTTATATTTTTGAGAGGATAAATTATAGAAGGAGAGAACAAAAGCATGTCAGGACATTCAAAGTTCGCAAATATTAAGCATAAGAAAGAAAAAAATGATGCAAAAAAAGGAAAAATCTTTACAATCATCGGACGTGAAATCGTTATTGCGGTAAAAGAAGGCGGACCAGATCCGGCAAATAACAGTAAACTGCGTGACGTTATTGCAAAAGCAAAAGCGAACAATATGCCAAATGATACCATCGACCGCGGAATCAAAAAAGCTGCGGGAGATTCCAATGCAGATAATTATGAGCACATTACATACGAAGGCTACGGCCCGAACGGTATTGCAATTATCGTAGAGGCCCTGACAGATAACAAGAACCGCACAGCCGCAGATGTAAGAAGTGCATTTACAAAGGGACAGGGAAGTATCGGAACACCAGGATGTGTTTCCTTTATGTTTGATAAAAAAGGTCAGATTATTGTAGATAAAGAAGAGTGCGAGATGGATGCGGATGATCTGATGATGCTGGCGTTGGATGCAGGTGCAGAAGACTTCTCTGAGGAGGAGGACTGCTTTGAGATCATTACGGATCCGGATGAATTCTCAGCAGTACGGGAGACTTTGGAGAAAGAGGGAATTCCGATGGCAGAAGCGGATGTTACCATGATTCCCCAGACTTACGTGGCGCTGACAGATGAAACCGCGATGAAAAATCTGCAGAAAACACTGGATCTTCTGGAAGACAATGATGACGTACAGTATGTGTACACCAATCTGGATGAATAATCATGTGGTTTTCCGGGCATACTTCATGAAAAAAGGAGTATGCAGATATGGAACAACAGGCAGAAAGAAATCAGGAAAATATAGTAACCATACGAAGTAATATTTATTTGTTGTCAATCATTGGCGAGGTAGAAGGACATGAGGCTTTGGGTGACCGCGCAAAGGCCACAAAGTATGAGCATATTCTTCCAAATCTGGCGAGAGCGGAGGATGACGACAAGATAGACGGTATGCTGATTCTGTTGAATACCGTAGGCGGAGATGTGGAGGCGGGTCTTGCAATTGCAGAGATGATTGCTTCTATGAGTAAGCCTACGGTTTCTCTTGTCTTAGGAGGCGGTCATTCGATTGGTGTGCCGTTGGCCGTTTCCGCTGATTATTCTTATATTGTTCCCAGCGGTACGATGGTAATCCATCCGGTGCGCCAGAATGGAATGTTTATCGGAGTGGCGCAGTCTTATCGTAATATGGAGAAAACGCAGGATCGTATTACACAGTTTGTGGCAGATCATTCTCAGATTTCCAAGAAGCGATTGGAAGAGTTGATGCTGGATACTACGATGCTTGTGAAAGATGTGGGAACAATGCTGGATGGAAGAGAGGCGGTCCGGGAGGGACTGATCAATGAGGTCGGCGGAATTTCAGAAGCATTGGCGAGACTTCATGCGATGATTGAAGAAGAGGAATAATCCATTACCCGTTAAAAAGGGATTACAAAGGATGAGTGAGATGGCATCCTGCTGTAGTTTAAAAGAAAACCGCAGCCGGATGCCTTTTTAAAAGGCAAATGATTGTTTTTCCGCATTTTTTATGGTATAATAGCGATCGGATAACGGTTCTGTATGTTCGCAGTTACCGATTTGCAAGGCACACAAACTGCAATGGAGCAGCAGAGTGGTGCCGATACAAATTTACATAGATAGGAATGAGTGGTTATGTCTGTATGGCAGGCAATTTTACTGGGAGTAATACAGGGTATCACCGAATTTCTTCCGGTCAGCAGTTCAGGACATCTGGTTCTTTTACAGCAGGTTTTGAATCTGGAGATAGAAAATAGTTTATTTTTTGAAGCAATGCTTCATATCGGTACGCTGCTTGCGGTAATCGCAGTGTTTCGGGCGGATATCACACGGATTTTCCGGGAGCTGCTTCATATTTTTGCAGATATATTTGATAATATAAAGATTTGGTTTCAGAACAAAAGTTTTCAGGATGAAAAGAGATATCATAAGCTGCTTTCCAGTAATTACCGGAGATTTGTAATTCTGCTTCTTATTTCGACAATTCCAACCGGGGTGATTGGTTATCTGATCCGTGGAATGGTGGAGGAGGCATCCGGTAACCTTCTGGCACCCGCAATCGGTTTTTTTGTTACAGCAATTTTGCTGTTAGTTACGGAGTGTGCGGCTGAAGAAAATGAAAAATCACCGCATGACACCAGCTTTTCTGAGGCGGCGGCGATTGGTATTTTTCAGGGATTTGCAGCATTTCCCGGAGTTTCCCGGGCGGGTGCAACGCTTTCCGCATGCTTTATCTGTGGATTCAGCCGTAAATATGCTATGAAGTACTCTTATATTATGTCTATTCCGGCGATTTTGGGAGCAGCAATCATGGAATTTGGGGGAGCCAAGATCGGCGGCAATACAGTGGGAATTGGTATTTATTTACTGGCAATGATGAGTGCAGCAGCGGTAGGATATTTTAGTATCCGCTTCTCCTTGTCTATGATCAGACAAAAGAAACTGCGGTATTTTTCGATGTATTGTATGGTGATAGGGATTCTATCTATTATTTTGCATTTTACATTATAAGGTCATACCTGCACAGCAGTATTGTTAACAGAAACTCAGTATAGCTTTTGTGAATCTGGATGCCAGGGATGAGTAGGGAGGATGTTCGCGTTATGGCGGAAGCGAAAAAACAGAAAACAACAGGTACCAAATCAGCTTCGAAAAAGAATACAGAATCTTCAGCTGGTAAAAAACAAAGAGAAAAGAAAGAGCCGGCTGTTGTGAATAAGCTTCAGATCGAAATTGTAGGATTGGCAGTTCTTGCACTTTGTATTCTTTTGATGTTGTCAAACTTCGGTCTGGGAGGAGTCGTAGGAGGAGCTGTCAGTTCTTTCTTTTTTGGGGTATTCGGTATATCGGCCTTTGCATTTCCGATTTTGTTGTTTTTCGGTACAGTATTTTATATGGTAAATAAAAATAATGATCTGATCAGGCGAAAAATGATCGGAGCAGGTGCTTTTTTCTGGCTTTTCTGCGGCTTTCTGCAGCTTCTGATGATTGGATATGAGAAAGGGGCTGCAGTTTCCGATTATTATCTCGATAGTGCTGCCAGTCATCTGGGAGGAGGTCTGATGGGAGGGCTTCTGGTCAAATTTTTCGGATTTGCATTTGGCAGGATTGGCGCCTATGTAATATTTGTAATTGGAATGATCATTGCTGCGATTGTTGCAACACAGCGTCCGTTGTTGGAAGCACTTCATAAATCAGGTTCCAAAGCATATGCAAATGTCAGAGAGCATCGGACACAGTATACGGGAAACATCAATATACAAAGAGAAGAAAGCAGCGCCAGGCGCCGGAAGGAACGGGAAGAGCAGCGCAGGCTTCAAAAAGAGGCAAGGGAAGCAAGGATGGAGAAAGCTTCCAAGTCCGATGATTTTATTCAGACAGAGATACAGGATTTGATTATTACGCGAAGTGAAGAGCCGCAGGAAGCTGTAGCTGAGGCAGCGAACCCGATTCAGGAGGCTGTAGTGTCTCAGGAAGAGAAAGGCGAAAAGCCAAAAAAAGAACGCAGCCGCAATCCACGGTCTTCCCAAAATGATATTGAGGCGGGAATCCAGAATATACAGGAAGAGATTGTAAGCCGTCCGGTGAAAAAGTCATCTGTTTATAAATTTCCGCCGATGACTCTGTTGAAGAGGGGAAAAGGCGGAAAGATGGGAGATTCCGATGCGCACCTTCGGGAAACTGCCATGAAGCTTCAGCAGACGCTGCATAACTTTGGCGTCGATGTAACAGTTACCAATGTAAGCTGCGGCCCTACGGTAACCCGATATGAGCTGCAGCCGGAGCAGGGAGTAAAAGTCAGTCGTATCGTCAATTTGACAGATGATATTAAGCTGAATCTGGCAGCGGCGGATATTCGTATCGAAGCGCCGATTCCGGGAAAGGCGGCAGTCGGGATTGAAGTACCGAATGCAACGAACAGCGCTGTGATGCTGAGAGATCTGCTGGAGACGGAAGAGTTTAAAAATTATCCATCCAGTCTGGCTTTTGCAGCAGGAAAAGATATTGCAGGAAAGCCGGTGATTGCAGATATTGCGAAGATGCCTCATGTTCTGATTGCGGGGGCCACCGGTTCCGGTAAGTCTGTCTGTATCAATACTTTGATCATGAGCATTTTATATAAGGCAAAACCAGAAGATGTGAAGCTGATTATGATTGACCCCAAAGTGGTGGAATTGTCTGTCTATAATGGAATCCCGCATCTGTTTATTCCGGTTGTCACCGACCCGAAAAAGGCAGCGGGTGCATTGAATTGGGCAGTGGCTGAAATGACAGACAGGTACAATAAATTTGCAGAATATAATGTTCGGGATTTAAAGGGATATAATGCAAAAGTGGAACGAGCTGCCGGCACAGAGGATGAGAAGGGCCCTAAAAAGCTGCCGCAGATTGTGATTATCGTGGATGAGTTGGCGGATTTGATGATGGTAGCGCCAGGGGAAGTGGAGGATGCGATCTGCCGTCTGGCTCAGTTGGCAAGGGCTGCCGGCATTCATCTGATTATTGCCACACAGCGTCCGTCAGTGAATGTTATTACAGGACTGATTAAGGCGAATATGCCGTCAAGAATTGCCTTTGCGGTATCTTCTGGTGTGGATTCAAGAACGATTCTGGATATGAACGGAGCTGAAAAGCTTCTGGGAAAGGGAGATATGTTGTTCTATCCGCAAGGATATCAGAAACCGGCGAGACTGCAGGGTGCTTTTATATCAGACAGAGAAGTATCAGATGTAGTGGAGTTCCTGTCACGTAATGCCGGTGAAGAGTGCTATGATGCTGAGGTTCAAAAACGGATAGAAAGTACAAGTCTGCCCGGAAATTCCGGCAGCAGCGGAAGTGATGATGACAGAGATATGTATTTTGCTGATGCCGGTAAATTTATCATTGAGAAGGATAAGGCCTCTATTGGCATGTTGCAGCGTGTATTTAAGATTGGATTCAATCGTGCCGCCAGAATTATGGATCAGCTCTGTGATGCAGGTGTCGTAGGAGAGGAAGAGGGTACAAAACCCAGAAAAGTTCTGATGAGTATGGAACAATTTGAAAACTATCTGGAACAATCCTGAGAGGGTAAGGAGATAATCTATGAAATGCACAAAGTGTGGTGCTGCGTTTGAAGATGGTCAGGTGTTCTGTCCGGTCTGCGGAACCGAAATTCAATTGGTACCCGATTTTTTCAGTTCAGAGACCGTGAGTTATGCAAAAAAGCAGAAAGAGCGGGAAGAACGTGAGCGGGAAAGACGCAGAAAAGAAGAGGAAAGACGCATACGGGAAGAAGAGGCTATGGCGGAGAAGAAGCGCCAGGATCGTCTCCGCAGAAAAAAGATTGGAATCGTTGTTTTGGCAGCGATCATTTTAGGTGCTGCGATTTTTGCATTTAAATCCTATCAGGATATGAAGAATTATAATTCTTATGATTATCAGCTTGGAAAAGCGGAAGCATTGTTTTCCAACAGTCACTATGAAGAGGCTTTGGTTTATGCAGAACGGGCAGTGAATCTGAAAGCAGGAAGCCTGGATGCAAGGGTGCTTCTGGCTCAGATTTATCTGAAGACGGGCGCTGAAGAAAAAGCGGTACATGATCTGGAGAAAATTATATCGGAAAATCCGGATTATGCGGCAGCATACGGTCCTCTGATCCGGCAGTATGAGTCTGATGATGCAGCAGATAAAATAAAAGAATTGCTGGATCGCTGTAAGAGTGATAATATTAAAGAGAGATATGCCGGTTATATCTGCGAATCACCGGAATTTGGTCTTCCAACCGGAAGTTATGATGAATTACCCACCTTGACAATTACGGCTGCAGACAAGGATGACACGATTTATTATACCATGGATGGTACGGAGCCGGATCTTCTCAGTGATATTTACAGGGAATCCTTTCTATTGGAGGAAGGAACTGTGACAGTTAAAGCTATGGCTGTTAATGAAAAAGGAATAAAGAGTGATGTTGTACATGCCACCTATTCGATTTCTGTTGCTCCGCCGGAGCCGCCGAAGATCACCCCTTCTTCCGGTTCTTACACAACAGCTATGAAAAACACAAAAATTTATGTGATTGTACCGTCTGGTTGTCAGGCATATTATTGCTTCGATAAACCTGCGACCAAAGATGATATGCTTTATGAGGGGCCTGTTGAGATGCCGGAAGGAGAACACACCTTTTATGCAGTGCTTGTCAATGAGTATGGAAAGGTGAGTGTAGCCGGTTCTGCAACCTATATTTTAAAGGCAGAAGATTCACAGGGCGGAGAGCGGTCAGAAGAAGATACTGCAGAAGTAAAAGGCAGTACAGAGGAAACACCAGAAGAAAAAACAGAGTAAGTAACAGACACCTTTAGGATGTTTGTTAAAATATAAGTATTAGGAGGATATTATGTATAAGATACTGAAAGCGGAAAAACTTGCAGCGAACATTTTCCTTATGGATGTAGAAGCACCACGTGTCGCAAAGCGATGCCTGCCGGGACAGTTCGTAATTGTGAAGATGGATGAGGTGGGAGAACGTATTCCACTTACAATCTGTGATTACGATGCCGAAAAGGGTACGGTTACTATCGTATTCCAGCCGATCGGCGCCTCTACTACGAGGATGACTCAGTTAAAAGCCGGAGATGCGTTTGAAGATTTCGTAGGACCTCTGGGGTGTGCGTCTGAGTTGACAGAGATGGATCCGGAAGAATTGAAAAAGAAAAAAATCGTATTTGTAGCAGGTGGTGTGGGAACAGCTCCTGTATATCCGCAGTTAAAGTGGCTTCATGAACATGGTGTTACCGCAGATGCGATTGTCGGTGCTAAGACAAAGGATTTAATTATTCTGGAAAAAGAGATGAGTGAGGTGTCCAATCTTTATCTGACGACTGATGATGGTTCTTATATCAGAAAAGGAATGGGTACGGATGTACTTCGTGATCTGGTTCAGAAGGAAGGAAAGCAGTATGATCTTTGTGTTGCGATCGGACCGATGATTATGATGAAATTTGTCTGTCTGCTGACAAAAGAGCTGAATATTCCGACGATCGTTAGTATGAACCCGATTATGGTAGATGGAACCGGTATGTGTGGTGCCTGCCGTCTGATGGTTGGCGGTGAAGTAAAATTTGCGTGTGTAGATGGGCCGGAATTTGATGGACATCTGGTAGATTTTGATCTTGCGATGAAGAGACAGCAGATGTACAAGACGGAAGAAGGACGTGCATTATTGAAATTACAGGAAGGCGATACGCATCACGGCGGATGCGGACACTGTGGAGGTGACGAATAATGGCAGATGTATTAAAAAAAGTACCAGTAAGAGAGCAGGAACCGAAGGTTCGGGCTGCTAATTTTGAAGAAGTATGTCTTGGTTATAATAAAGAAGAGGCGATGGAAGAGGCATCTCGTTGTATTAACTGTAAAAATGCAAAGTGTGTTTCCGGATGTCCGGTATCTATCAATATTCCTGCGTTTATTCATGAAGTAAAAGAGGGTAATTTTGAGCAGGCGTATCAGATTATCAGTGAATCCAGTGCACTTCCTGCAGTCTGCGGACGTGTATGTCCTCAGGAAAGCCAGTGTGAAGGAAAGTGTATCCGCGGTATAAAAGGTGAATCGATCTCTATCGGTAAACTGGAGCGTTTTGTAGCTGACTGGGCAAGAGAGAACGGTATTAAACCGACTCCTGCAAAGGAGAAAAACGGACATAAGGTAGCAGTAATCGGTTCTGGTCCTTCCGGTCTTACCTGTGCCGGAGATCTGGCAAAGTTGGGCTATGATGTAACCATCTTTGAAGCACTTCATAAAGAGGGTGGCGTTCTCGTCTATGGTATTCCGGAGTTCCGTCTTCCGAAAGATAAAGTTGTTGCAGCTGAGGTCGAGAATGTAAAATCTCTCGGTGTTAAGATTGAGACAAATGTTATTATCGGTAAATCCGTAACCATTGATGAGCTGATGCAGGAAGAAGGATTTGAAGCAGTCTTTATCGGTTCCGGTGCAGGACTTCCAATGTTTATGGGAATTCCGGGTGAGCAGGCAAACGGAGTGTTTTCTGCCAATGAATATCTGACACGTAATAACCTGATGAAGGCGTTCCGTGAGGATTATGATACACCAATCGCAAGAGGGAAAAAAGTTGCCGTAATCGGCGGCGGTAATGTAGCTATGGATGCTGCCAGAACTGCATTGAGACTTGGAGCGGAAGTACATATTATCTACCGTCGTTCCGAAGCAGAGCTTCCGGCACGAGTAGAAGAAGTACATCATGCAAAAGAAGAGGGTGTCATCTTTGACCTTCTGACAAATCCGACAGAGATTCTGACAGATGAAAAAGACTGGGTAACAGGAATCCGCTGCATCCGTATGGAACTGGGCGAACCCGATGCATCCGGAAGAAGACGTCCGGTTGAAATTCCGGGATCTGAGTTTGAGATTGAAGTGGATACTGTAATTATGTCTCTGGGAACTTCTCCAAATCCATTGATTTCTTCTACAACAATCGGTCTGGATGTCAATAAGAGAAAGTGTATCATCGCAGATGAAGAATTCGGACAGACATCCAAAGAAGGAGTATTTGCAGGCGGAGATGCTGTAACCGGAGCTGCCACTGTAATCCTTGCAATGGGAGCAGGTAAAGCAGGAGCGAAAGGTATTCATGAATTCTTATCCAACAAATAAAAGGAAGAGGTTTTAAGATGGTACATCATATTGTAATGTGGAAATTCAAACCGGAGGTAGCAGAAGGCCAGAAGGATGGTCTGAAGGCAGCCATGGCAGAACATCTGGAGAGTCTGGTAGGAAAAGTACCTGGTTTATTGAGCCTGGAATTTGTTTCTGATCCGATTTCCTCCAGTACACATGATATAGCACTGGTCAGTACACTTGAAAAATCTGAGGATATTGCTGTGTACGCAACGCATCCGGAGCATGTAAAAGTGGCAGATACTTATGTGAGACCGTATGTCTGTGAGCGTTCCTGTCTGGATTATTGATTGTTCCGAAATAGAAAATCCAGAGATTATGTAGTGATTGAAAAAGGTCAGCAAAGCCGTAGAATGGCTTTGACTGACCTTTTTTAATCGCTGATAATGAGAAATCCATTTATGATTCCTATTTACAAAGTGATATGGTAAGGTATAATAGATATATTGAGATGGATAATGAAAAAGCAGGGAGGATTACTTAAATGAAAATTACGGTGCTGATTGAGAATAGGGCTTCGGGAGAGTTATGTTGTGAGCATGGACTTTCTATTTATATAGAGCATTATGGAAAGAACTATCTTCTTGATACAGGAGCATCGAATACTTTTATGAAAAATGCGCGGAAGATGCAGATTTCGTTGGCGGATGTAGATGCAGCATTCCTTTCCCATGCTCATTATGATCATTCTGGTGGCTATGGCGGATTTTTTGAAGAAAATAAAAAGGCAAAGGTATATCTGAGGGAACATGCAAAAGAGGCCTGTTATTCTAAAGTTGGACCTATAAGCCGATATATCGGAATACCGGAAGGACTGTTAGCTGCTCATCCTGAGCGTTTTTGTTTTCTGAATGGTGATTATCAGGTGGAGCAGGGGGTTTGGCTGATTACACATAAATCAGGACATCTGGCAGAGCGGGGAAAGCGGGCGCATATGTATCGAAAAGTGAATGGCAGATTTCAGGCGGATGATTTTTCACATGAGCAGAGTCTGGTATTTGAGACAGAGAAGGGGCTGATTGTCTTAAACAGTTGTTCCCATGGAGGGATTGTGAATATTGTAGAGGACGTAAAAGATACATTTGACGGCAGAGAGGTTTATGCCGTAATCGGCGGTTTTCATCTGATGGGACTTGGCGGAGCAAAAACAATAGCGGTCTCAAAAGAAGAGGTTATTGAAATTGGGCAGACATTGCTGCAACTGGGAGTCCAGCAGATCTATACCGGACATTGTACAGGAGAGCCGGCTATAAGAATTCTGAAAGAAAAGTTTGGGGCGTGTATTCATGATCTCTGTACAGGGACAGTGATCGAATTCTGAGGAAAAGAATGTGTAGGAGAACCGGAAATTATATGAAAGTTACAGTGATAACGGTGGGAAAAATCAAAGAAAAATATCTGAAGGATGCCATTGCCGAATACAGCAAGCGTTTGAGTAAATATTGTAAATTGGAAATCATAGAGGTGGCGGATGAGAAAACACCGGAGCAGGCAAGTCAAGCGGTTGGGGATGCTATCCGCGGGAAGGAAGCGGAGCGTATTTTAAAGTATGTGAAAGAAGATGCCTATGTGATTACGCTGGAAATTCAAGGTCAGATGCTGACATCAGAAGAGCTGGCAGATAAAATCAATCATCTTGGCATCCAGGGGAAAAGCCATATTACATTTATTATCGGTGGTTCTATTGGATTGGGACAGGCGGTTTTGAGACGATCGGATTATGCTCTAAGTTTTTCAAAAATGACATTTCCTCATCAGTTGATGAGGGTGATACTGTTGGAACAGGTGTATCGGAGTTATCGAATTATATCGGGGGAGCCATATCATAAATAATGAGGTGTCTCTGTGTTGAAGGGGGTTACATATAGGTAGACGATAAGTTAACAAGTATCCGAAGAATATAGAACATCATTTAATTACAGATATAATAATGGCATAAGAAATTGATACGAACCATCTTATGTGATTACAAGAGCTTATAATAATGGTGGGTTTTAAGGGATTATCATTAACAGGAAAATATACGAAATACGGTTCTGGAAATGTTGTCCGGATTCCAGATCAGTCGAGATGGTATGCCTGTTAAAATAAGGCTCACATAGCATACCGAAGTATGATGCAAGCCGAATCGTTTTTATCATAAAACGGAATAAATCAAGGTTCCCACCACCCCGGTTCCGAATATAATCAGGATGGCATTCAAATGATATTTCCGGAGCAGGAAGAGGGCAGAAAGAAAGAGCAAACATTCCACAATTCTCAGATTCCCAAAGGATGCCGGGGCATCTCCAAAAATTCCCAGAAACAGAATAGATAATCCTGCTGAGGCAATCAGAGCCACAACCGCCGGACGCAGAGCAGACAATACTTTCTGTACGCCATCCAACTGACGATACTTGTAATAGAAGTAAGCAAGGGCAAGACAGATGAAAAAAGAAGGCAGGATGCAGCCTAAAGTACAGATAATAGCTCCGGGAAGCCCGGCAAGTCTTGTCCCTACAAAAGTGGCGGAATTGATAGAAATCGGTCCCGGTGTCATTTCTGCGATGGTGATCAGATCGGTAAATTCTTGCAGAGACATCAGTCCATGAATATCTACGATCTGATTTTGTATCAGGGGAATTGCGGCATATCCGCCGCCGACACTAAATAATCCAACTTGAATAAAACTGAGGAATAGCTGCCATATCATGATTCCAAAACCTCCTTCTTTTCATTCTTTCGTATCATTGAAAGCATAGCATCAGTCAGTCCAATTCCAAGACAAATAAGAATGATAAGCATTGCACTGATATCAAAAATTGTCGTTGCGAGAAAAGCTGCAAACATTAGACTGATATAGAGTATTCGTTTTGTTTTACATACGTTTTTGGATAGATTCACAACTACGTCAAAAATTACCGCCGCAACGCCTACGCGCATTACCTGAAGTGCGGTAGCAATTACCTGATTTTCACGGAACTGGGTATAGAAGACTGAAATCAGGGAAATGATGAACATAGGTGGAATCGCGGTTCCAAGGATTGCAATTATGGTTCCGGTAAGCCCTGCCATCCGGTAACCGAGGATGACCGAGGCGTTGATCGGAATCGGCCCAGGTGAAGATTGTGCAATTGCGGTGATATCCAGCATCTCATCTTCCTCCAGCCATCCCAGTTCTTCCACGAATTTCTTTTTCATAAGGGAGACTATGACAAATCCGCCTCCGAAGGTAAAAGCACTTAAAGTAAAGGTTGCCCGAAAGAGCTGCCATAAAATCTTAATTTTCTTTTCTTTCTCGTTCATTTTAAAACCTCCTGTTTCTTTTCGAGTTGAGTATAATGGATATTTACGATGTTGTAAAATGATTATTATTTATGTTATCATGTAATTATCTTATGATTGTTAGGTTAAAAAATATTGCTGGAGAAATCATGGAATGAGGTGAGGAATATGCCACAGGATCTGAAAATGGAAACGTTTATTACTGTGTGTGATTATCGTAACATTACACGGGCCGCAAATGTTCTGGGTCTGACACAGCCTGCAGTATCCAGACAGATGAAAAATCTGGAAGAGCATTATGGTGTTTCGCTGTTCCGATATGAGGGGAAGAAGTTGTTTCTTACCGCTGCCGGTGAAATCTTATATCGCTATGCAAAAGTGGCAAGAAGCGATGAAATCCGGATTCAGGAAAAATTAAAAGAGCAGACAGCAAAAACGCTTCGTCTTGGTTCCACCCCTACGCCCGGTGAGTTTATGATACCGCAGATTCTCTCTGCTTATTTAAGGGAATATCCAATATCTGAGGTTCATATGACCATTCATAATACGGAGGCGCTTCTTGAAAAACTGGACCTTGGGGAAATTGATCTTGCTGTTGTTGAAGGAAACTTTCCTAAAAAAGAGTATGAATATCTTTTCTTTTCGAATCAAAATTATGTCCCGGTATGTTCTAAGGGGCAGGAAGTGACTGGCGGTGCAATTGAAAATCTACTGTCTCATAGGCTGATTGTTCGGGAACCCGGTTCCGGGAACCGTGAAATATTGGAGTATAGTCTGATGCGCCACAATCTCTTACTGTCAGATTTTGCGGGAAAAATTGAAACAAATGATATTAAAGTACAGAAGGCATTGGTGGGACAAGGCTGCGGAATTGCTTTCCTTTTTGAAACAGTAATCGAGAATGAAGAAAGTCTGAAAGTGATTCCGATAGATGACTTTCCGCTCCAACATGAAATCAACCTTGTTTGGAGAAAAAACAGTATTTTTCAGGAGGAATTTCTGGAACTGGCACGGTATTTTGCAGAGCACACGAGTATAGATTCAGAAAACTCTATCGGATAAATATCAAAGTCCTGCGGTACAGTATGCGGCGCTGTTTCAGCGCCGCATATGTTGCAGAAGCTGCTGCATCTGCATAATCCCCCGTTTTTGTGAAGTGATAATTGCATCCAGAATAGGGCAGAGTTCCGGGCAGATATCATGTTGCAGGGTGTTTTGTGACATTTCGATTGCTCCCCAGTGATGAGGAATCATTTCCCGCATAAAATCAGCACTGATCTGATTGTTTGCACAGGCAGTTCCCATGTCTGTAAACATTGTTTTCATGATTTGATCAATTCTGCGCTGATAGAGGAAGAGATCCCTTTCGGAATTGGTGAGGTGACTGCAGGTGCAGAGAATATCCTGCATATTTTTGATACTCTGCGTCTGTTCTGATATGATGTTGGAGGCAATCTTACGCAGCGGAACACATGTCGTATAGGTCAGGATATTATATGACATTTCGATTGCAGCTTTATGATGAGGAATCATTTGGACAATAAAATTATGAGAAATGCTGTCACTTAAGTCTGCTTCAGTCATTTTCTGTATCATAGTGTCCAGAATCTGATAAAATTGAAATAGATACGCTTTTGTATTATCATGTAATCGAGATAAATGATTGATAGGGACTCCTTTTAGATATTCTTGTTTTCTGTTATCATATGCAGCGAGTGTATTGTCCCATTCACATTTCACCAAATGACTTGCCTGAATTTCCATCTGCTGTGTTGTCGTCAATCGACGTAACCACCGCTGCGCCTCATTCCTCCGCCTTGCAGACTGAAAATTCATTCTTCGTTACTTGGCTGCCAGTGAACGGGACAGTACACTAGAGGAAAATCACTATCCATGTAATCAGATCTTTGAGATAATAAGAGTCTTCAGTAAGGTATGAGTTTACCGACTGGAGGCTTATTTTTAAGTGTATTTATGGTTTGGATGTTTTTTCGGAGAAGATTTTATATCGAAAGGCAGGAAAAAGAAAATGAATTTAAGGATTTTTTCATAATTTCCCTGTTATACTTTCACATGAAAACAACAGGCGATTACGGAACGCTTCCGAAGCCGGTTTAGAGATTCGGGATTCAGGAAGAGTTTTGCAATCGTCTGGAAAAAACAATTATGAAAGGAAAAAGTATGGTACGGAAAATATTAAAAAAAGATATAAGGCGCAGAAAAAGCGTGAATATCATTTTATTCTTATTCATTACACTGGCCTCTGTCTTTCTGTCAAGCAGTATGAATAATATCCTGGTAGTGTCATCTGCAGTCAGTTACTACATGGATTATGCAAATGTGCCGGATGTGAATCTGCTCCTGGATGGAACGGACGAGAAGGCGGAGATTGACCATTGGCTGATGGAAGAAGCGCCGGGTGTATTATCGTATGATTATAATACGGTGCTGAGGCTTACGGAAAAGAATATTTTGATTCAGAGGGAAGACGGAGACGTTATTCTGGATTCCGGGGGAGCAAATTTGTTTCTCGGAACGATGGATAGTTCTTATTGCAAAGTATTTGATCAGGATGGAAAGACGTTCCGCCTCAATTCCGGTGAGATTGCCATGACACAGCATATGATGGATCGAAATCATCTGACCCCGGGAGATTGCCTTACAATAAAAACAGGAGATACGGTACAAAAACTGGTTTTAAAGCTGGCAATCAAGGATGCCGCTTATGGAAATGAGATGGCAGGTATGAACCGGATGATCATAAGCGAAGCGGATTATATGAGACTTACAGAAGATGAGAGTTCGGATCTTGTGGGGTTATATTATATAGATACAAGAGAGGAAGCTGCTTTTAACCGTGAGTTAAATAACCAGGCATTTTCCACAATTATGAATGCAATCAGCAGAAACACTTATACATTAGCTTACTCATTTGATATGATTGTGGCAGCGTTACTAATTCTCATCGGCGTTTGTCTGATTTTGATTGCGCTTCTGGTGCTGCGTTTTACACTTGTATTCACAATTGAGGAGGATTACCGGGAAATCGGAATTATGAAGGCTATGGGATTGAAAAATTTGGCAATCCGGAAATTGTATCTGGGTAAATATGCAGTACTTGTGACAGCAGGAGCTGTTCTGGGAATGGGAATCAGCATTCCGGTAGGGTCACTGATGATTGCGGGTGTCGATCAGAATATGATTATGAAAGACGGTGGTGCAAACTTATGGATTAATATCGGGTGTACCATTCTGATTATCGTCTGCGTTTTGGCGTTTTGCGGTAATTGTACAAGGAGATTGAATAAGATTTCTGCTATCTCGGCAATCAGAGGCGGGCAGACTGGGGAACGGTATCGCAGACGGGCAGGGATGCGCCTGCATAACAGGCGGAAAATGCCGGTAACGGTATTTCTCGGGATGAATGATATCTTAAGTCATGTCAGGCGTTTTCTGGTTTTGATGGTCACGTTTAGTGTCAGTTTTCTTTTGATAACTATACCGCTCAATACATTGAATACGATGCAGGGAAAGAAGATTGTGGATAGATTTTTATTGGATCCTGAAAGTGCGGTCTATCTGAGAAATATCGAGAAAGAGGGAGAGCAAAGTTATCATGACAAGGCCGAACTGGAGGCGGGATTACGGCGGGTGGAACTGGAGATGAAAGAAAAAGGGTATGATGCCAGTCTTACTGCTTTGCCTATTTATTTCTTTTGTTTTGAGGAACCGGAGCGTGATATCAAATGCAGGCTTGTGACAATTCAGGTGCCTGGTCCAAATCAGGATTATCTGACCTATCAGGAAGGGAAAGCTCCGCTGTTGAGCAACGAAATTGCTTTTTCTCAAAATGTCATGAACCAAAATGAATGGAAAGTCGGAGATATCGTGGAGACAGTTGCCGGAGGTGAGCGTAAGGAGCTTCTGATCACCGGGACATACTCCGATTATATGCAGCTTGGCTACAGTGCAAGGCTGAATCCGGAGATTGATTGCAGTGAGGAAAGAGTTTTTGAATATTGGAACATTATGGTGGATCTGGATACGGAGAAATCTCAGGAAGAACTTGCGCTGGAACTGAGCCAGCAGTTTCCTGATTATGAATGGAATACAGCGCAGGAAATTGTGGACCGTAACGTGGGTGGAGTTCAGGAAACTCTGAAAAAGATGCTGCATCCTATGACTGCAATGTTATGTGCGGTGATTATGTTGATTACGTTTTTGATGGAACGCCTCTTTATCGTAAGGGAAAAGGGGGAGATTGCCATGATGAAGAGTATGGGATATAAGAACCGTGCTATCCGGTTATGGCAGATCATTCGTATGGCAGGGGTGGCGCTTGTTTCTATGGTAGTTGCTGTTCCGCTCTCGCTGGCAAGTAACCGGTGGGTGTTGAAACCTATTTTCGGAATTATGGGAGCGGACGTGGAGATTCAGGTAGTGCCGTGGCAGGTATATGGTGTATACCCAGGTATTTTGCTGCTTGGGATTATCATTGCTGCCGCAGCAGCAACTGCTGTGGTTAAAAAAGTAAACATCAGGGAATTAAGTGTTCTGGAATAGGAGGAAGCGATGGGCGCATTAAAGGTATCAAATTTATGTAAAACATATATTATCAATAAACGTCAGAATAATGTTTTGAGAAATGTAAATCTGACCATTGAAGAAGGAGAAATGGTCGCTGTTATGGGACCTTCCGGCTCAGGAAAAACGACACTGCTTTATACGGTAAGCGGAATGGATGAAGTAACAGCCGGTAAGGTGGATTTTTTCGGCAGGGAAATGACTGCATTGAAGCCAAATGAAATGAGTGACTTACGGCTGGACCAGATGGGCTTTGTTTTTCAGCAGATGTATATGCTGAAAAATCTTTCCATATATGATAATATTATACTGCCAGCCTACCATTCTTCTGCCGGCAGGACTCAGGAAGGAAGAAGAGGGATTAACGACCGTGCAAGAGTATTGATGCAGAAACTCGGTATCAGTGAAATTGCTGAAAATGATATCAATGAGGTTTCCGGCGGTCAGCTTCAGCGTGCCTGTATCTGCAGGAGTATGATTAATAATCCGAAAATTATTTTTGCAGATGAACCCACAGGAGCCCTGAATAAGCAGAATTCTATCGAAGTGATGGAGGAACTGAACCGGATCAATCAGGAAGGAACCAGTATTCTGCTTGTGACTCATGATATGAAAGTGGCTTCCAGATGCGAACGGGTATTATATATTGAGGACGGTGATGTCCGGGAAGAAATCCTGCTTGGTAAATGGACAAAAACTCAGGATTTCAGGGAACGTGAGAGAAGGCTGAATGATTGGCTGGTAAAATTAGGATGGTAGGATAAGATATGAGGTGAGAAGATGAAAGACATCTTGTTAGTGGAGGATCATGGAGAACTTGCAGAATTGCTGACAGCGTTTCTTGAGAGGGCGGGATATTTGGTCTGTCATGTGAGTTCAGGAGAAGAGGCAGTTTCATATCTGGAAGGAAGTTCTGCAAAACTTATGCTCCTTGACATCATGCTGCCCGGTATGGATGGGTTTGCCGTATGCAGGGCAGTAAGGGAACGGTGGAATCTGCCGATTCTGATTATGAGTGCCAGGTCGGCAAGGACGGATAAGTTAAGCGGGTACGAGTTAGGGGCTGATGATTATATGGAAAAACCGGTAGACCCCGATATCCTGACAGCCAAAGTACGCGCATTATTACAGCGGACTTACGGTGTTACCGTGGAAAACTCCCTTTTGCTATCTGGTGATATTACCCTGGACCAGAATGCCAGAAAAGCATATTTGGGCGGGGAATTATTGGAACTGAATGTCAAGGAATACAAATTGTTACAGTTATTTGTACAAAATCCAGGAAAAACATTGCGGAAAGAATACATTTTTAATGAGATTTGGGGAATGGACAGCTTTAGTGAAAATCAGACACTGACGGTTCATGTGAAGATGCTGCGCACGAAGATCGAAGAGAATCCCAAAGAGCCGAAAAGAATACAGACTGTCTGGGGAGTGGGTTACCGTTATGAAGAATTATAATCGTTTGATTGGAATTTCTGTAATCGTTTATCTGCTGCTTGCGGTTGGAGCCGGATATGGATTCCACACCATCACAATAGAACATGGAAGTCTCTATAAACTGGAAATCAATCGTATCTACAACAGCTTATCCGGGGGAACTTCTCTGGATAAGCTTGATTTGTGTTCTTATGAATTTGTTAAGCAAGTTTCCTACTTGCCATTGGAAGAGATGGGGCAGAAAGAGAAAACCGATGCCTTTTTTTCGGAAAAGAACCGGATGCGGATGGAATTGAAACCACTATTTGGAGCTCAGAAATTATGTGGGATCCTGCGTTTTGATTATATAGAAGCTGAAGTCTGGATACAGCCGGTTCTGGTATATCTGGAAAGTATGCTTGCAGTTATGGAAGTGTTTCTGCTTGTGATTTTACTGTATCTTAAGTATCGGGTATTAAAACCATTCCATCAGATGTGTGAATTGCCTTATGAACTGGCACATGGTCACCTGAAAGGGATTATAAAAGAAGAGAAAAATCAGTTTTTTTCCAGATTTATATGGGGAATCGGTCAGCTGAAAGATTCACTGGATACTGTAAAAAAGCGGCAGTTGGAGCTGGAAAAAGAGAAAAAGACCATGCTGTTGTCACTGTCTCATGATATCAAAACGCCTCTTAATACGATTAAGCTATATGGGAAGGCTTTGGAGGAAAATATTTACGGAGACGAGAAGATGAAACGGCAGGCGGCGCATCAGATCGGAGAAAAGGCGTCAGAGATTGAACATTATGTGGAACAGATTATGAAGAATGCCAGGGAGGATATTCTGGACATTCAGGTCAGAACGGGTGATTTTTATCTGAAGGATCTGATGGAGAAAGTCCTTGCTACTTATGCAGAAAAGTGCAGGGTCCGGATGGTGGATCTGATGATTGCATCCTATGAGAATCGTTTGCTGAAAGGGGATTTGGAACGGGCGGTTGAGGTGTTTGAGAATCTTTTTGAAAACGCATTCAAATACGGAGATGGCAGAAGCATCCGGATTACGTTTTATGAGGAGGATTACTGTCAGTTGATCCGCATCTATAACACGGGGGACCCGGTCACAGATAATGAGTTTAATCATATTTTCGAAAGTTTTTTTCGCGCTGCAAACAGTGACGGTATCCAGGGAAATGGACTGGGATTATATATCTGCCGGGAGATCATGCGGAAAATGGGCGGAGAAATTTTTGCGCAAAAGGATGAGAAGGGGATGGCGTTCGTTCTGGTTTTTCGATGAGTTGCAGATGAAATATTGACATTTTTTTTGTACTATGATAAGTTAAGTGAGAGAAATGAATGAATACCAGAGAACGTTGAAAAAGTACATAGGATGATAAAACTTGATGCTTACGAAGGGGTGAGTGTTGAAGCTTTGTTTATAAGATACCCCTGTGCAGATAAAAGTTTGAGGCGGATGAGGTACATGAAAAAATAGTGACGGCCGACAGTGAGTATGAGGAAGAGCAGGTGAAACAGAGTTTTCCCTGTTCTTTTTGTTTTATCAGACAGCAGATGCTATGAAGTGTGAGGAGGTGAACAAAGAGACCATTTTTATATGGATTCTGAAAGAGGGTATTTGTTCAGAGAGCGTTTGATACATGACAGAGAAGGAGGAGATAGTAACTATGGTTGAATTGATTACAGAGATCAACAGTAAAGTCAATGATTTTGTCTGGGGAATTCCCATGTTGGTTTTGCTGGTGGGAACTGGTATTTTGATGACGGTATTGACGAAGGTATTCCAGATTTCGCATATTGGATATTGGATGAAACATACGTTAGGCAGTATCTTTACAGACAAGCATATCACGAAACACACAAAGGAGGGGGATCAGTCGATTTCCCAGTTTCAGTCTTTGTGTACCGCACTGGCAGCTACGATAGGAACCGGTAATATTGTCGGTGTGGCTTCTGCACTTCTATTCGGAGGTCCGGGTGCTATCTTCTGGATGTGGATCGTAGCGTTTTTTGGTATGATGACGAATTATTCCGAGAATGTTCTTGGTATCTATTACCGCAAAAAGAATGAAAAAGGTGAGTGGAGCGGAGGTGCCATGTACTACCTTAAGGAAGGTCTTGGCTCGAAAGCGGGAATGAAACAGGTAGGTGCTGTATTAGCAGTCCTTTTTTCCGTATTCTGTCTGTTGGCTTCCTTCGGTATCGGCAATATGAGTCAGATTAATTCCATAGCCGGCAATATGAAAGCTGCTTTTGGTGTTCCGAATCTGGCTACCGGTCTGGTTTTGATGGTGCTTGCTGCATTGGTTATTCTGGGTGGTATTAAGAGAATTGCATCTGTGACAGAAAAGCTGGTGCCCTTTATGGCGATCCTTTATATTGTAGGTGCATTCGTAGTCTGTATTGTGCATATAGATCAGTTCGGTGCTGTATTTGCTGCAATATTTAAAGGCGCTTTCGCTATGAAAGCTGTCGGCGGCGGTATTGTCGGTTCGGGTCTTAAACTTGCAATTACCTGGGGAATGAAACGTGGTGTATTTTCTAATGAGGCAGGTCTTGGATCTTCCGTTATGGTTCATTCAAGTTCAAACGTAAAAGAGCCGGTTCGCCAGGGGATGTGGGGAATTTTCGAAGTATTTGCGGATACGATTGTAGTATGTACGCTGACAGCATTTACGGTATTATCTTCCGGTCTGGTTGATCTGGGGACAGGGGCAGTGACCAGCAGTGCGGAAGGCTCGGCATTGGTTGGCGAAGCATTTGCCAGTGTTTTCGGAAAAGCAGGTCCGGCATTTATTGCTCTTGCAATCTTATTATTTGCATTTTCCACTGTTCTTGGATGGAGTCACTATGGAACAAAAGCATTTGAATATCTCTTCGGTTCGAAGGCGACTATTATCTATCGTGTCATCTTTATCGTGTTTATTCTTGGAGGAGCAACGATGAGTCTGGATCTGGCATGGGATCTGTCTGATACGTTCAACGGGCTGATGGCAATTCCCAATCTGATTGGTGTTGTGACACTGTCTCCGATTGTCTGCAAGATTACAAAGAATTATGTTGAACGGAGAATCAAAGGGAAAGATCTGAAGCCGATGTTGTCTGCATTTCCTGAGATTCAGGCCATGCAGGAAAAGAATCTGAATGAGAGTGACTGAGAATTATTTTTTTTATAATTGAGTAAAGAATTGTATAAATCTCCAGACTGATGTAAGATATAGGATAATGCTTCATTGAGCGTTATTATTATAGTCTTATAGCGTCTGGAGGTTTCGTTCGTTAGGAGATTACGAACTTCTTCGGGAGACTGCTTAAAGTTTTGCAATCGCCTGATTTATTTTGTGGTAGTGAGGAGAAAAAATGTACGATACTTGTATTTTTGATTTGTATGGGACACTGGTTGATATTCATACAGAGGAAGAGAAGAATGAGTTATGGGAAAAGATGGGGATGTTCTACGGGTATTATGGGGCTTATTATCAGCCGGAGGAACTGAAAATCACCTTTCGGCAATTGATTGCTCAGCTGGAAGCAGGACAACGGGGGCTTCGGGAGGATGCGCACGAGGCACATCCGGAGATTCCGATTGAGCAGGTGTTTCTGAAACTTTTTGAAGAGAAGCAGATAACTGCAGATCTGACACTGGCTGTTCACGCCGGGCAGTTTTTCCGTGTAATGTCCACAGAATATATCAGACTTTATGATGGAACAGAAGAGATGTTAAAAGCATTGAAACAAAGCGGTAAAAAATTGTATCTTCTTTCCAATGCACAGAGGATTTTTACGGAATACGAAATGAGAGCATTGCATATCTTTCACTATTTTGATGGTATCCTTATATCGTCAGAGCACGGATATAAAAAGCCGGATCTTCGGTTCTTTGAAAAGCTTCTGGATACTTACGGGATTTCCAGGAGTACGGCAATTATGGTAGGAAACGATGGGATTTGTGATATTAAGGGGGCAAAGGCAGCAGGACTTTCCACTTTGTATATTCGTTCCAATATTTCACCGGAAGAGGAACTGCCGCAGGCCGATTATCGGTTAGAACGGATGGATATGGATCAGGTGAAGCAGATTTTATTGAACTGACAGGGAGGCAGGTAATGGAAAATCAAGGACAGAAACATACACGGCGTGTTCGTTACAAAGGGACACATCCAAGAAGCTATAAAGAAAAATATAAGGAACTGCAGCCGGAAAAATATGCAGATACGGTGGCGAAGGTAATCCGTAAAGGAAGTACGCCTGCTGGTATGCATCTTTCTATCTGTGTGAATGAGATACTGGAATTTTTGCAGATACAGCCTGGACAAAAGGGACTGGACGCAACGCTTGGGTATGGAGGCCACACAAAGGAGATGCTGAAATGTCTGGAGAATCAGGGGCATCTGTATGCTCTGGATGTGGACCCGATTGAATTGGTGAAGACAAAGGAGCGCCTGCAGCGTCTCGGATACGGTCCGGAGATTCTTACGATCCGGCAGATGAATTTTGCTGATATTGATCAAATAGCGGCAGAGGCAGGACCGTTTGATTTTGTGTTGGCGGATCTGGGCGTATCTTCTATGCAGATTGACAATCCGGACAGGGGTTTTTCTTATAAAACAGAAGGTCCTTTGGATTTGAGACTGAATCCGGAGAAGGGTATAACGGCAGCAGAGCGTTTGAAAACAATTGGATTGGAGGAACTTCAGGGGATGTTGCTTGAGAATTCCGATGAACCCTATGCAGAAGAAATTGCAAAAGCAATTGTAGCAGAACGGAAGAAGGGACACGGAATCGAAACAACGAAAAGGCTGCGGGAAGTCATTGAATATGCGCTGCGGTTTATACCGGAGGCGGAGCAAAAAGAGGTGGTTAAGAAATCTTGTCAGAGAACATTTCAGGCGCTTCGGATCGATGTCAACAATGAATTCGAAGTATTGTATGCATTTTTGGAAAAACTGCCGAATGTGCTTGCAAAAGGAGGAAGAGTTGCAATATTGACGTTCCATTCCGGTGAAGATCGTCTTGTTAAGAAATCCCTGAAGCGATTCTGGAATGAAGGGGTGTACCGTGAGATTTCTACGGAAGTGATCAGACCTTCTGCTGAAGAATGTAACAAAAACAGCCGTGCGCGTTCCACGAAGATGCGGTGGGCAATTAAGGCATGAGGTCGTTAAGCATACAGCTATTGCGGCAGTAGGTCAATGCAGTATTATGGGGTATCTTACGCAGTAGAGTTTATTCTTTCTTTCTCACTGGAAACATGAGAAAATGAGAAAGTTCTGCGTTTTTTGATATAAAGTTCTATATATTTTGATATAAAAAAATTATGATTTATTATACAATAGAACAGGCACAGGGAGTTTGTGCAGAGAATAAACAGCTACGAAAATATAAAATCAATGCTGTAAAGAATGATGTGGGAGGAACATTATGAAGAAAAAAACATTAAGATTATTGGTATGCACCGCTTTGACAGTTGTTGCACTGTCTTTTAATGCCTGCGGAGATGGAAAGGAGAGCAAGGATACTTCCGAAGACTCTACTTCTGTTTCTGAAAGCGTTGTAGACGATTCAAAGACGGATAGTACTTCAGAAAGTACGGATGATGACAGTAATTCTCTCGCTGGTCTTGGCAAGTATGACTCGGTTGCTGACTATGTAAATTCTGATTTGATACAGAACCAGATTTCCAGTATCAAAGAGTCACTGGCTGAAAGCGGTATGGATATGGAAGTAACTGGTGAGGATAACAAACTGATCTATACTTATACTTATAGTGAGCTTACACAGGTAGATGGTATGGCAGATGCACTGGCAAGCGGTCTGGATGCTCAAGCAGATACTTTCAAGTCTGTGGCAAAATCTCTGAAAGCAGCAGTTGATGAAGAGAATCCTGTTGTAGTTGTAAGATACATGGATGCAAACGGTGATGAGATTTATTCACAGGAGTTTGCAGCGGAATAAGTTTTTAGATGGGTTTCATTTTGGAGACGGACGCAGCAGGAACGAATCCGTGACAGGGAGGCAGGCTGTGCAGCTTCGAAGGTCTAAGAGGCAGGCGATACATTCTCCAGGGCACCGAGACAATTCAGCGAGAAATTCTGAGGAATTTCTCACTTCAATGTCTCTGAGAAAGCGGTTTTGATAACCGCTTCCTCTCCCTGGAGCCTGTATCGCCTGCCTCTAAGACCTTCTGAAACTGTACAGCAATGCCTCCCTGTCACGGATTCGTTCCTGCTGCTGTGTCGTTTCGTAAATTGTTTGATACGTCAACTTTCATAGAGGTTGTTCGTGAAGTGATTTCAGCAAGATATGTGTTTTCCTTTGCAGGGTGTATTGTATGAATGAACTCTGAGATATGATTTGGAATATAAAGGAAGCAAAAGCCTATAGAATCTATTATTCTCAAAGAAGATAATTCGTGATATAATGAGTGCAAGCGAGGAAAGGCTGCTTGCAGACTTGAGGAGCGACGAATGTTGACTGTGATGAAATCACAGTATAATGAGTGCAAGCGAGGAAAGGCTGCTTGCAGACTTGAGGAGCGACGAATGTTGACTGTGATGAAATCACAGTATAATGAGTGCAAGCGAGGAAAGGCTGCTTGCAGACTTGAGGAGCGGTGAATGGGATTGAAGGAATTGAAGCAGGAGGGGAATGAGTGGATAATGAATTAAGATTTGCGGTTTTGATGGATGCGGACAATATTTCGGATAAGTATGTAAAAATTATTCTGGATGAGACTGCAAATAATGGGGTTATTACGTATAAGAGAATTTACGGGGACTGGACCAGCCCGAGGCTGGCGTCCTGGAAGAATGTGCTTTTGGATAATTCAATTATTCCGATGCAGCAGTATAGTTATACGACAGGTAAGAATTCTACGGATTCAGCTATGATCATTGATGCCATGGATATCTTGTATTCCGGGACCGTGGATGGATTCTGTATTGTATCATCGGACAGTGATTTTACCAGACTTGCGGCACGGCTGAGGGAGTCGGGGATGCAGGTGATCGGTATGGGTGAGAGTAAGACGCCGAAGCCGTTTATTTCAGCTTGTAATCAGTTTAAGTATCTGGATCTGCTGTATTCGAATCAGCAGGAGGAGGAAAAGGAGGAGACCAGAGAACGGCAGATTGAAATTAAGAGCACGGAGGTGGCTCCAGTTCGGCAGCAGGGGGCGGATTGGAAGGAAAAGGATCTTCGGCGGATTCGGAATACGGTCAATGCGATTATTAAAAAGTTTTCGGATGAGGACGGCTGGCTGTTCTGCGGGAAACTGGGAGATCAGTTATCAAAGCGTATGCCGGATTTTGATGTCAGAAATTATGGATTTTCAAAGTTGACTCCGTTTATCAAATCACTGGGAGATTATGAGGTGGAGAAGATTTCAGATATCAATGGGCAGAAGCAGATCTATTTCCGGCTGAAATCGAAGAAACATAATAAGTAGTTTTGTTGTGTTTATTGCAACGAAGGGATTGTTAGATAAGGAGTATAGGGAGTTATGACAAGAGATGAAATAGAAGCATTTATTACGCAGTTTCCAATTTATCAGTATGCGTTTGTGGATACGGAGCAACTGGAGTTTTCGGATAAAGTACGTGTGATCTGTAAGAAAGAATGTCCACGCTACGGAAGTACCTGGTCTTGTCCTCCGGCTGTGGGAACTGTAGAGAAGTGTAAGAATAAGTGTCTGGAATACGATCAGGCGTTGTTTTTCTCATCTGTGGCGGATGTGAAGGATTTTTCCAACATGGAAGAGACACTGAAGACGAAAGAGGAGCACGAGAAGATGACGGGGATCATCGAACAGTATCTGAAGGATCAGTCGATGTTTGTCTATACCCTGTCTACGGAATCCTGTTCCATCTGTGAGAAATGTACTTATCCGAAGGGAAGCTGCCGTCATCCGGATCGTATGCATCCCTGTATCGAAAGTCATGGAATTGTGGTACCGAATCTGATCGAACAGAATCTGATGGATTACTATCTGGGGGAACATCTTGTACTGTGGTTTTCATTGATTTTGTTCAAAGAGGCGTAAGGAATTCTGAAAAGAAAGAGTCTTGCGCATAATCGGTAGTCCGGCCGCATATAGTATTCAAGAAAGCAAGGTAGGAGCCTGTGCCTTTGAAGAAGAAGAGTCATCCCATCGGCTCTGCCTTGAGCCGGATACAGATTCCCGCCGATCTGGCTTATCAGGAATCGGTGATTACGTTCTGGGGAAAGCGGGAAGTCTGTGTTGAGAATTACCGGCGTATCTGCGAGTATTGCAGCGGCCGGATCGTACTTTTATTGAAAAGCGGAAAATTGTGTATCAGCGGAACAAATCTGAACATTACCTATTACAGCAAAGAAGAGATGAAAATCTCCGGTCAGATACAACAGATAACCTTCGAACCATAAGGTTTGAAAGGATCAAGGAGTGCGAAAGGAGAACTTATGAATCTTCTGATTCGGTATTGTAAGGGATATGTCCGTGTCCGTCTTATCGGCAATATGCCTGAGAGATTCCTGAATCTTTGTGCGGCAAATCAGATTTTTCTCTGGAATCTGCTTTCTGATGAGGGAAGTTATCTGTTGTCCATGTCAATACAGGATTTTCGCAGACTCAAGCCACTTTGCCGGAAGAGCGGCTGTACACTTCATATTGTGGAAAAGCATGGAATGCCCTTCTTTTTTTATCAAAACAGAAAAAGGAAGGGATTTTTTATTGGGATTTTTTTGTTTGCAGGTCTTTTGTATCTGTTATCCTGTTTTATCTGGAATATTCATGTGGATGGAAATCATGCCAACAGCACATATGCGATTCTGGCATTTCTGGAACAAAAAGGAGTCCACCATGGTATCTGGAAAAATAGAATTGTCTGTCAGGATATTTCTGCGGAAGTCCGGCAGGCATTTCCCAATATTACCTGGGTTTCCACAAAGATTCAGGGTACGCAGCTTATTGTGGAAGTGAAGGAGAATGTAGACGGGTATCAGGAGCAGGAAGAGGATTTGCAGGAGGAATCTGCCTGCGATCTGATTGCAGAAAAAGCAGGAACAGTGGTTCGGATCGTGACCCGAAGCGGAATTCCGAAGGTTTCCGAAGGAACAGTCTGCGAGCAGGGGGATGTGTTGGTGAGCGGTGAAATCCCGATTGTAGATGACAGTGGGGAGACCATTCGTTACGAATATGTACATGCTGACAGTGATATTTATCTTATGACACGTTATTACTATTATAGGGAATTTGAGAGAAACTATGTACACAGGGAATACGAAGAGGAAACAAGTGACGTTCCGTTTCTGGAAATTGGAGATTACAGGCTGAATCTGGATTTTTTCGGGGAAAAAAGTGAGAAGACCGTGTCGTATGAAGATCGTCACCAGTTGTTTCTGACGGAAAATTTTGCATTGCCTGTTTTTTATGGGACGATCAACAGACGCGCATATAAAGAGAAAGATCAGATTTACTCAGAAGAAGAATGCAGAGAGATTGCTAAGCAACAAATGGGGCAGTACGAGAAGGAACTGGAAAAAATAGGGGTTCAAATATCTGAAAATAATGTTAAAATAGAGATAACGGATACGGCTTGTATTGCAAAGGGTGAGTTTCTGGTGATTGAGCAGGCTGCCAAGGAGGCGCCCTGTGAGATGACGGCACCCGGAAAGGATAACTTATCAGATGAACAATAGCATAATAGAAAGCCGGATGGATTTTCCGGCAGAGCATGAAAAGAATATTTTCGGACAATTTGATGAACACAGTAAATTATTGGAGCGGAATCTAAACGTCTCACTGATTTCCAGAGACGGGCAGTTAAAAATTATTGGACCGGAAGCCAATGTAAACAGGGCAAAAAAGTGTCTGCAGCAGTTGATGGCATTGTCTGTCCGGGGAAATGAAATTACGACCCAGAATGTTAATTATGTTCTGGCCTTGTCGATGGAAGCGCAGGAAGCATCCATTGTGGAAATCGATGGGGACTGTATCTGCCATACGATGAGCGGACGTCCGGTGAAGCCGAAGACTTTGGGACAGAAGAAGTATGTGGATCAGATCCGGGAGAAGATGATCGTCTTCGGGGTAGGACCTGCCGGAACAGGAAAGACCTATCTTGCCATGGCTATGGCGATCACTGCGTTCCGTAATGATGAGGTGAGCAGAATTATCCTGACACGTCCTGCCATCGAGGCGGGAGAAAAGCTGGGTTTTTTGCCGGGAGATCTCCAGTCAAAGGTAGATCCTTATCTCCGGCCATTATATGATGCGTTATATCAGATTATGGGAGCAGACAGTTTCCAGAAGAATATGGAAAAAGGTCTGATTGAAGTGGCTCCCCTTGCTTATATGCGCGGACGTACTTTGGATAACGCATTTATCATTCTGGATGAGGCCCAGAACACCACGCCTGCCCAGATGAAGATGTTTTTGACCAGAATCGGTTTTGGCTCCAAAGTAATCGTTACCGGAGATTCCTCTCAGAAAGATCTGCCGGCAGACGCAAAATCGGGGTTGGATGTTGCTATGCAGGTGCTGAAGAAGGTGGATGGTATTGCATTTTGTGAATTGACCAGTAAGGATGTGGTGCGCCATCCATTGGTACAGCAGATCGTACAGGCTTACGAGGTTTACGAGAAAAAGCATAAGCCGTCCACCGCAGAAACGGGAGGGCAGCGAAACAACAGCAGAAGAGAAAGAAGAAGGTAAAGGATATGACATTACAATTTGAAAATGAGCAGGAGTATCGTTTTCCATTTGATTGTGAGCAGATTGCAGATCTGGTCGTTAATCAGGTTCTGGATGCGGAAAATTGTCCTTATGAAGCAGAGGTTTCTCTGACATTGACAGATAATCAGGAGATTCATCGGCTGAACCGGGAATTTCGGCAGATCGACAGACCTACCGATGTATTGTCCTTTCCGCTGGTAGATTTTCCGGAACCGGCAGATTATCAGGTTCTGGAAGAAGAAGGCTGGGAGGATTGTTTTAATCCGGAAACCGGAGAACTGATGTTGGGAGATATTGTGATTTCTGTGGAACGTGCCAGAGAACAGGCAGCGGAATATGGGCACAGCCTGAAGCGGGAATATGCATTTTTAATTGCCCACAGTATGCTGCATCTTCTGGGATATGATCATATGGTTTTGGAGGAAGCAAAGGTCATGGAGGAGAAACAGGAAACAGTGTTAAAGGCTCTTGATATCACCAGGGAAGGGGAATGACATTTGACAAAGAAGTTGCATTGGAAAAAGTTGTTATTGGCTGTTGGCGTAATCGTACTGATTGTCGGAGCAGGATGTAGAAAAAAACAAGATTCAAAAGCTGCACCAACGCAGGAAGGGACAGTAACGGAGACACCTGTACCGACATCTGCACTGACAGCTGAAACACCCACAGCGGAGCCGGCGCAGGAAGGACTGCCTGCGGGTATGGTATACAGTTATCTTACGGGAGAAGCGGTTCCGGAATCCGTTGGGAGACGGCGGCCGGCAGCAGTTATGCTGAATAATATTCAGGCGGCTTGTCCGCAATATGGAATCAATCATGCAGGCGTGATATACGAGGCTCCGGTAGAAGGAGGTATCACACGTCTGATGGGTGTATTTGAAGATTATGACAATCTGGACAAAATCGGTTCTGTCAGAAGCTGCAGAGATTATTATATCTTTTATGCGGCAGGTTTTGATGCCATCTATTGCCATTACGGACAGGCAGCGTACGCATTGCCCTATCTGGAGATGCCGGAAGTCAACAACTTAAGCGGACTGGAGGGATATGGCGATAAGGTGTATTATCGTTCTTCCGACAGGAAGCCGCCGCATAACGCCTACACCAGTTTCGAAGGAATCCAGAAGGGAATCGAGATCAACGGTTACCGGCAGGAGTATGCAGATGATTTTTCAAGTTCGTATCAGTTTGCACCTGTGGGACAGCAGGTAAATCTGGACAATGGTATCGCGGCAAATACGGTAAAACCAGGCGGCTATAATTACAATAATCCATGGTTTACGTATAATCCTGGGACAGGGCTTTACGATCGTTTTCAATACGGCAAAGAACAAATTGACGACGAGACGGGAGAACAGATTTCCGTGAAGAATATTATTTTACAGAATTCTGCCTGGAAAAAGTATGACGATAACGGTTACCTGAATATTGATGTGAATACTCCGGGAACCGGCGTGTATATTACCAATGGAAAAGCGATTGATATTACATGGAGTAAAAAAGATACCTGGGGACCTACGTATTATTATGATACTGACGGAAACCAGATTACGATGAACCGGGGGAAGACCTGGGTATGCATTATTCTGGACAGTTCTGCCGGTGGCACTGTAATTGAATAAATCCTGAAAATCAGGCGATATTATGGATAAAGATGGAATTATTCACAGGTAGTGTAAAGTGGCCTATGAAAAAAATGGGGATAAAAAAGCCTCACAGGAACCCTGAAAAACGTAGATATGTTAGTTATTGACAGTGTCCGCCGGATACTTAACGGGTATATTTTATGCGTCCGGTACTTGCAAATCTGTTTTTACACTATGTGTTTGATGATTTCATGGTAAAGAATTTCCGACAATACCGTGGGTAAGATGTGCTGATGCTAGAATCGCACACTGTGTATCTGAAAAGCAGGAAAAATATCTGAAACGGAGAATGGCACAAAGATTTCGGGAGTATGGTCTGAAACTGAATCTGGAAAAGACAAGGATAGTATACTGCAAAGATAATGGCCGTGGAGACCAGCTATGAAAAGTCAAGTATAAAATAGCAAAAAATTCATTTTTCATATTGATGGTAAAAAAGGGCAACTTTAATAAAGCTCCCTTAGGGTGTATTTTCAAAATCTATCAATATTGGTATACAGACCTCTTATTCGAGGTTAAATTCTACTTTGTCAGTGAGCATCTTCCAGATGACTCTGACAAGCTTGCCGGCACAGTGTCCAAGGGCATTGTAGTGGGTCCGGCCTTCGGCTCTCTTAGCATTAGTGTTAGAATATAAATAGTACAAAATAAACATGACCATTTTCAATAAATATTATATGATAGACATAAGACAAGGAGGAGAATGGTTATGGCGAAAGGTACTCAATATTCACAACAGTTTAAAGAAGAAGCGATTCGATACAGAAAGAATCATCCCGAATTGACACTTCGTAAAACAGCTGAAAATCTTGGAATCAGTGAGTCAGCACTCAAAAACTGGATGAAAACAGAGAAGGAAAATGAAGGGGCTTTCCACCCGCGGTTCCGGTAATTATGCCAGTGATGAGGCAAAAGAAATTGCCAGATTACAACGTGAATTACGAGACACAAAAGATGCTCTTGAAGTATTAAAAAAAGCAATCAGTATCCTGAGAAAATGACAAAAGCCCTCTATACAGCTGTATCAGAGTATGTGGAAGAAATCAACGCCCTGCCCGTGAAACACCGGGTTTCTGTCAGCGGGCTACTGAAAAAATCAGGTGTTTCACGATCCGGTTGCCATGCATGGAAAAAACGTGTCCCCTTAGAAACGGAGATTTACCGTGCAGTTTTAAAAGAAAAAATCCGGAAGATCTATAATGCTTCCCATCAGAACTACGGAGCTCCTAAAATGACGGTAGAGTTGCAGAAATCGGGGGGGAAGTTACAGAGAAAACTGTAGGAAATTACATGAGGCAGATGGGGATGAAAGCACAATGGATGAAACCATATGTACAAACAACAACCGATCCTGATTTTAACCAGAAGTTAAAAAATATACTGGATGAAGAATTCAATCCGGATCATCCGGATGCTGTCTGGTGCTTAGATATTACTTATATCTGGACACGTGAAGGGTTTGTGTATCTCACAAGTATTATGGACTTGTATTCCAGAAAAATTATTTCCTGGGTACTTAGTGATACCCTGAAAGCAGCCGATGTAGTGGAGTGTATCGAAAAAGCAAAGAAACTCCGAAAGATTGATAAATCGTTAATTTTTCACTGTGACTATGCCGAAGAAAAGACTATACCGAAGATTTCATTGAATACCCAGTTTCAACACATGTATTCGAA